>Ga0070727_10004850_pt1 | contig 11252 bp, 8 predicted proteins | sample tdAd472_FD_66722 | JGI IMG/M metagenome (GOLD analysis project Ga0070727, IMG submission 66722) | Marine sediment microbial communities from the Atlantic coast under amendment with organic carbon and nitrate - tdAd47.2 | ecosystem: Environmental > Aquatic > Marine > Coastal > Sediment | place... | reverse complement strand
GGACTCACTAACACGCTTTGCCCAGGCCCAGCGGGAGCTTTCGCTTGCCATAGGTGAGCCACCTGTCACCAGGGGCTATCCACCTTCAGTGTTTACTCAATTGCCATTGTTGGTAGAAAGAGCGGGTAACGGCCTGGCTGAAACTGGTGGTTCCATAACCGCTTTCTACTCAGTGCTGGCTGAGGCTGACGACCAGAATGATCCCATTGTTGATGCCACCCGTGCGATCCTTGATGGCCACATCGTACTATCCAGGGAGCTGGCAGAAATAGGTGTATTCCCAGCTGTTAGCGTAGAATCTTCCATCAGCCGGGTCATGAACAGCATCACCACTCCCAATCATCTTTCTGCCGCCACCCGATTTAAGAAACTTTACAGCAATTACGAAAAGAATCGAGATTTAATCAACGTTGGCGCCTATAGGGCCGGCATGGACTCGGAAATTGACGAAGCCGTGCAGTATTTTCCAATGCTGCAGAATTTTATCCAGCAAGGACAGGATCAGAAAGCTGACTATACAAACAGCCTGAACACTCTGTTGACCTTGCTCGATCATGGGGAGGCACCGGCTGAATGAAGCGTTCAAGTCGCCTGGACAACCTGGCAGGTATCAACCAGCATTTTGAGAATCAGGCGGGTTCTTCGTTTGCCGATGCCCAGGTTCAGTTGCAGAAACAGGAACATCAGCTGCAGCTATTGATTAATTATCGAAATGAATACAACCAGCAACTTACCGAGAAAATGAAGACCACCAGCTCTGCCTTCGAGATCAGGGAATTTCAGCAGTTCATTGCTACCATCGATGCCGCCATCTCTCAACAACAGGAGCAGGTTCAAAAATTTGTAGCTGAACTACAGAATCGTGAGCAGGAGTGGCTGCAAAAGCGTCACGAAGTAAAAAAATTATCCCGGGCAGCTGAAGTTGTGCGCCAGCGGGAAGCAACTATTGATCAGCGAGCGGAACGCAAAGAAGAAGACGAACTGGGTGCTAAGGTTACAAGTTGATACTGATATTCAGTGTAGTCAAAAATTGGCCCAAACCTTGCATTTTTACTACCTTGTTTGAACGGCTACAGATTTTACCAGATTATTATGGACACTTTGTTAAACCTTTTTACAACGCTACCCGTTGCACAGTTTCCTGGCTTGCAAGCACAAACAAGTGGTTCTGTCGGGGACAGCCCAATAACCTTAGATGACTTAGATCTTGAATCAGATTCTGCAGCCCTGGGTCTTTTGCCTCTCTTTAAGGAAATGTTAGAGCTACAACTGGAGACAACAAGTGCTGCAGGGCCAGACGTTCCGCTGAATAACGTTCCGGCTATTGATGCTTCCAATATCGAGGAAATCGCAAATTTACTGATCAATTATATTGATGAAATCGACCTGCAGACGCTGACTGCCAACACGGCAGGGCTGATCAAACAACTACAGACAATCCTGACAACTTTGCAACAACAATCTCCTGGAAACCATAACCTGGATAGCGGGCCTGAGTTGCAACATCTGGCAGCTCTCCATCGCCTGAGTGCCCGCATCCAAAACCTTGAAGTACCAGAGCAACGGCCGCCAACTCCAGTGCTTGAGGCAGAAATTATTGCCAGTCAACCTGCTGCAGGCGGCAAAGATTTGCCTGCGGGCGGCAAATCATTACCGGCCATGTTGAATGAACTGATGCACACATACCAGCGCCCGGCATCAGCAAATGAAGAAACAGCTCCTATTATTGATAGGTTAGAAAAATTGATAGCACGCTTGCAACAACCTGGTAAGGATTCAACTGAACCAAAACCAGTCATGACAACCAAGGCAGACTGGGCATCGGATTTGAATTTGAATCTTCGAACTCAGTTACAAACAATCAATCCAGTTCCAGGGTTGATCCGCGCGCAGGTACAACCCGAATCCATAGATCGATTTTCCGAAACGACATTACTTAATCACGTTGTTGGTGTCGAAAAACCTGCTGCCAAGATCACGAGTTCTATCGCTAACGGACCACAGTTCAATCTCATTCTCGACACGCAAGTGCGTAGTGACGACTTACTCAATCAGGTTAGTGGTCGACTGCGGTGGATGGGAGAAATGAAATTGCCTAGTGTAGAGCTTCAGCTTCACCCTGTGGAACTTGGAAAGCTGGAGATCAAAATCGTTACAGAGGATGATCAGGCACGGGTACAGTTTTTTACCAGCACACTGGCCGCCAAAGAGCTGATTGAAAACTCCTTACCCCGTTTACGGGAATTACTTGGCAGCAATGGCTTGCTGCTGGAACAGGGCGATGTGACACATCGTGACCTGAGTAAAAAGGGTACTCAGCAAGAATGGCTGACAAGCGATAGTGGTACGACGGCGGAGCCCACAGCCACCGAGCTAGTGGTCCTTAACCGGCCTGTCCTGAGTAACCACCAGATCGACCACTATGTGTAGAGCAAGTAAAAGAACAGAGGGTCAATTGTTGTGAAGAAAGGGATCCTTATCCCCATGATCGTCATGCTGGTCGCTGTGCCGGGGGCTGCGTATTTTATGGGTTACTTGCCACTTAGCATGGGCTCTGATGTCAGTGCCGCATCTGAACAGGGTCAGGTAGACTCTCATGGTGAAGCCATCGCGTACAGTGGATCCATTTACTTGCCATTGAACCCGCCTTTTGTAGTTAATTTTTCTCACATGGGGCAATTGAGGTATTTGCAAATATCTCTGGAATTGATGTATCACGACCAGGCACTGATCGATCAGGCAACACAGGAAATGCCCGCTATTCGAAATGAACTCATTCTTATGCTCAGTGATCAGAGTTACGAAAAACTGGCCAGCCTGGAAGGCAAGCAGGAGCTTCGTGAAGAGATGATGGCGGCTATCAATGCCGTAGTATTCGGCTCTCAGGTAGCGCCTGGAACTGGCGAGATCTATATAACCAATTTTGTCATGCAATAGGCTGCATCATTCTATTGCATAATTGAGACAAGCAGCAGGAAATTATTTTACTCCTTGGGAGATACCAGAATGGACAACCCTGACAACAATTCAGAGCAGCCAAACAATACTGAGACAGAGCCAGTTGCAACTGCCCCCGAAGCAAACGCAGTTGATTCTGAGTCAGATAGTGCTGAAGTGCATACGGAAGCAAAAACGGTCAGGAGTAAAGACGTCAATATTGAAACCTTGCTTAAAGTGCCGGTTTCATTATCAATTGAAGTAGGTCGCAAACGTATGCGCCTTGACGATCTGCTTGATACCCAGGAAGGTTCGGTGATTGAGCTTGAACGCATGCTGGACGAGCCATTGGATATTCTGGTTAACGGCACTCTGATCGCCCACGGCGTCATCGTATTGGCAAAGGAAAGGTTCGGCATCCAGATAACTGATATATTAAGCCCTGAAGAAAGAGCCAGAAGCCTTTAAATAGATGCCAAATGACTCACTAGATCCGTGACGTAGTTGTGGATCTGGTTAAAAGGGAACAAGTAGAGATTTCCTGGTAACGACATACCAATGCCACGTGCCTGCCTATAACTCGGCAAAACAGGAGGTGGTATTGCTGAAGCTGGATAACAGCTGCATTTACGAGTACGCTTATTTTGGCAGCAACGGCTGAATCAGCTCTGGCGCAAATACCCTCAGATGCAGAATATACAGCCGCGATTGCTGGACCTAAATTGTAATCTGATTCAGGTAAACACATTGCTCGTTGTTCAGATTGAAAAACCCTACCCATGAAAAACTATCTGGCATTAATGCTTTTCTTCTTCCTGTGTCTGTCCGGTACGGCAGCCCATGCCAATCTCAGCAAGGAACAAATAGACTCGCTCACAAACAATTTTGCATCGCGCAACATTGTGGATTTCGACGACTTCTTGCAACAAGTGACAGTGGTCGCAGCAACAAATATAGACATGATCGCTACCATAAACCGCTATCAGCAGAACCGCCAGCTGGACGATGAAGACAATGCCCTCCTTGCACGGTTGCTGGGAATTTACACCCGAGGGGTATACGGCAGTGAAGCAATTCAAACTCTTCAGGTTTTGGTCGCAATCCCGACCTTCCGGGTCGATGGCCTGCCGCAACATGATAATCCCGAATTTCATCGTTTTGCTACCCTGCTGGAAGAGATCGCCATTAGTTTCGATTTACAGTTTCGCAATATCGACAACCGGATTTATGAGATTACGCTGCCAGGAGATAGTGACGATACTGTTGGCATTCATGCTCACGCCGATGTCGTGCCTGTAAACCCAGAGTTATGGGTATTAGAAGATGGCACTCAACTGGACCCATTTCAGGTAACTCTGATTGGAAATCGACTCTACGGCCGTGGTACCGAGGACGACAAGAACGGGATCGTAGTTTCCCTGTACGCAATGCGCGTTATTAAAGAGGAAAACCTGACTCTGTTACGCAACATCAGACTTCTGGTTGATACCACAGAAGAGACTTCATCCGAAGCCATACCTTATTATTTTTCAAATAATCCCACACCTGACTACAACATTGCCCTGGATGGTAGCTATCCAGTGGTGATCGCAGAAAAAGGCTATGGCACCGTGGAAGCTCATTTCCCGGTTCGTTCTGGCAGTGGAGAAGGCGCAGAGATTATTACTCTTAGTGGTGGCTTGGCCAGTAATCAGATTCCCGCTGCCGCAACTGCAGGATTGAACGCCAGTAACCCCGCACAGTTAATCGAGCGGCTAAATGTCGCTGGCCGAAATTACGTTGTTGAAAATGGAGAAGACTTTCAGATACGTATAAGCCAGCTTGACTTACCAGCTGCAAATACCAATGCCGATTCAATGGTAGCAGTGCCCAATGTGCTATTGACAGTGGAAGGAACCTCCGCCCATTCGTCGGAACCGCAAAATGGAGTAAATCCGGTTTCCAGACTGCTGGATTTTTTGCATGCCGTCCACGAACAGGGAATGCTGCAGAGCAATCATTTAACCGATGCTGCTGAATATGCCAGCCACAATTGGGGATTGGATTATTACGGCAACCAACTCGATATTGCCTATAGTCACGATTTCATGGGTCCACTTACTGCCGCCTTGACCTATGTCGGTCTCAATGCGCAGGAGCTGGTATTGACAGTGAACTTGAGGCTACCAGTAGGCAGGACACCCAGCGATTTGTTATCGGAATTAGACAATAAATTACGATCATGGCGTACTGAATCTGGAACTGATGTGGAGTTTGCCATGGCCGCCGATGAGCCAATGTACCGCGACCCAGAAGGTGCCTGGGTCAATGCCCTGCTGGATATTGCCACAGAATCTCTAGCGCTACCGAGACAGTTCGGCTCTTCGGCGGGCGCTACTTCAGTACATGATTTACCCAATGGCGTGCAGTTTGGACTGTCAATGCCCGCTGAACGCTATTCCGGCCATAATGCCAATGAATTCAAAAGAGTCGATCAATTCTTGCTCGACCTGCAGATTGTCACTGAAATGTTTTCCCGCCTTGGGCGCATGTCCAGCCTGTAAACTCACTCCTGCAACGAAGGATGCAAATAGTCCGTGGGCAGAGTCATATCTGGATCAACGCGAATGCTCAGGTAGGTAACTTGATCTTGAATATGGCTGAAGCCGTGGGGCACACCAGCTGGAATAACAACAACATCACCCGCCGATATGGTTTGAACCTGGCCGTTGATAACAGTGCGGCTGCCACTGGGCCCGATTAATTCCAGCACCGAAATGTTATCCGCTGGAAACTCCCTGGGGTTGGACTCTTCCCCACCGGTCACGAGCACCCCCGAGCCTGATAATACATAGTACACTTCGGTTACCCGATGGTGAAGAATGGCGTTTACCGCCTCTCCTTCAGTACGTGTCCCTGCTCGCCGCAGTATGCCAACTGCAACGTTGATGTCGTCACCTATGTCTACGATCCTGATCTGCTGGTCGATAGTATCGCCAAGATGTTCAAACACCGTCATGATTTCACCGGCTGGAATATGAGTCGCGTTATCTGGCGATTGCGCTAACAGTCCTGATGTAGCCGAACATAAAACACCTATACTGCATATCTTCAAAAAATTTTTACTAACCACTGATTACTCTCCACTAAATGTAAAAGCTGCAACTGATATTTGTATTGAAATCCTCACATATTCCCGGCTCAGCCAGTAATTCTTCAATTAACTGAATACTAGCATCAAGTTGAGTAAAGTCCCCGGGGCATCATGCATTATTCTTGAACAATACCAATGCCTCCTGATATTGATTCTGACAAGTCTCCTCTGTTTATTCTGGCAGATCAGCAGATCTGCTGTAAGCATTCTTTGCCTTGCTGTGGATGAATTGATCTCGTGCTTCCCATCAGCCCTTGGCTGACATCGATGCAAATGTGTCATCTTTCTTTACACTAAAAATGCAGATATTCCCACAATGTGTCAGATTTTTTTACACGTGTCAGTGTGACATATCATAACTATATGAATAATAAGAATATATTAGTTGGCCCATGTCTTGCGTTGTAATTAACGAACTGAACCATTTGTGATATTAAGGAAATGAAGTTAGAGGGATGAAATTGATGCGTAATTTATTAGCCACAATTCTGGGAGTAGTCACCCTTTACGGTACTGCCGCTCACGGTGGCATAATTGGAGTTAACGACCTGACAGGAAGCACCGCTGGTGTTTACGCTAGTATCATTGGAGCTCCCAGGGCCGTTACCAACTCAAACGTAACCAATCTGGCTCAGCAAGGCTTTAACGAGGCTCAGAATGTTCTTCTCGCCGGAGCCATCAACGTCGACGGTGGGACAATCGCTGCCGGCACACTGGTTAGCAGCCACATGATATTTTTGAACAAGCCCAATGCCCGCTCCGGACGGATTATACATTTCGGTGTGGACTGGCTGTTTGACGGCACCATTCTCGGCGTAATGTCTGATGGCCGAGGACGCAGGGAAGTAGCGTCTACGGATTTCCTGGGGGCCCCCGGCACTATTTATCCGGTTTCTCCTTTTAGCGCCCGTGGATTAGAATCCAACGACAGTTATTTTGTTTCCGGTAACATGCTGACAGTGAACATGCGTGTCAGACAGCCTGGTGACTGGATAAGGGTTGTAACTGCAGCAAACGTTCCCGAACCTGGCGCACTTGGGATTCTGTTACTGGGATTGCTTGGTTTAGGCATACAAAGACGCGCTCGATTGAAATAGATTCTTTCACTACAAAAAAACCCGCAAATCGCGGGTTTTTTTATGCCCTTAAAAACACAACCTTATGGAAATCGGGCGATAAGGCGTCTACCAAGAATAGATGCGAACTCTGGAAAAACCACTCAGGTTTGTCTGGCAGGATTGAAAAAATCAACATCTTCAGCGTCCAGTGGGAACTGCTGGGTAATGGGCTGCTGATCGATGCCTCCCAATTGTCTAAGTGCCAGTTGCAAGTGCTTCGGTGCCAGGGCGATGCCGGAGGCACTTGAGTCAATGGCCAGAGTCTGAGGATTTATCGGCAGCGCGTTGTGCAGTTCGTCAGTAGCTCCCACTACCCGATTTCCCCAGGCCGCGCCATACTGAATAAACACAGCACTTCCTATGGGCCAGTGATCCTTACCACCACCGGCATTATAAAAGGGCCTACGCCCGAAATCTGACGAAATACACACCACCAGTTTATCAGCAATACCAGCTGCTTCGGCTTTGTCGTAAAGAAAATGTACCAGGGCGGTTAATTCAGACATGACGTCGAAATGCAGACCATCATGATTACCATGGGTATCAAACCCTCTTATTCCAAGCTGACATGCCACGCTGAGCCCGGATTGGTAGGCCAGCAACGCCAGCTCAGCGGCTCGCAGGACACGATCGGATTCAAACTCTGCCGGCAATAACTCAGCAAACGCCTGTAGTTCCGACCGGGCGCTATTGGCCAGGTAAAGATTGTCTAAACCCCGCCCCTGCCGAGGTAATTTGCCAGCATTGGCCATTTGCCGAAGCATTCGTGCCTGTTGGAATTCTGCAATGCGCTCCAGTTCAGCAGGCTCGAATAGGCTGTATGTCTCATTGCCAGCCTGTATCTGAGCATCGTTTATCAGGTTGGTGATGATGCTCGGGTTTTGCAACCGCGTCATGCGCGTAATACTTGCCGTTTCAGCATAACCGTCGGCATGTACCAGGGACAGCGGTAAATCCGGCGCAACATTAGCTGATATCAGCGAGCCAAAGCTCGGATATCCGAACCCCAGGCGCCCACTCCAGGTATGACGGATTCCATCGTCGTGAGAATTGGTCTGGGTATCAATGCCATTGATAACCAACATGTCCTGATAGAACCGCTCGAAAAATGCCTGGTTGTCGGCTACCGGTGCATAGGCAATATTCCCCACCTGTTCTATATCCGCTGTGTCTGCCCAGGTGTTTATGGTACGCTCGCCGGGCTGATTGGCCTTCGGGTCACAGAAACTGGTCACGTCCCAACCACCGGTTGCTGAAATGATGACGTAGAATGGTCCATCGTACCCGGACGTGATCCCATGGGCAGCTGGCGAAATCGGCGCCAAAGCACCAAGACCGGCCATACCTAGCAATTTATTGAATTCCCTTCTGTTCATAATTACTACCCTGTTTGTTCCTGCGTGAGCTACTCGTGAATAAATCGGTAATCCCGCAGCAGATAATTGATAACCGCCGCCCAGGACCGCAAAGTTTGATTTGAATCCGTGGTAACCGGATTGACAGTTTGTTCCAACAAGCACAACTCGGTGCCACTGCTTATATTGCTTCCCTTACCCGCATCGATTCTTGCCTGCCAGGTGGTTTCAAACAACTCGAATGAAGCATCTATCTCTGGATCGCCCTCGACAAGAGGCTCGCCCAACAACCGCTCATGGAGATACTGGATATTTGATCGAATAGCAGCAGCATTCGTAGTAGGTAAATCGCTAAGCTGTGCATAGGGAAAAAGATAGCGCTGCTCAAGTGGACGACCAAAGTCCTGAGCCACCATAGCGCAGGCTGCCTCATTGGCCAGGGTGACAACCACTGTACTCATCATGGTAGTCAGATCAGTGGCACGATCAGTAATATTGAGAGAATCAATGCCACCATAAACCAGATTGTACACTTCGGTCAGGTTGTTTAACTGACCATAGGTCCATTCATACCCAGTGGTATCCTGTAGTTTGCGATTCAATTGCTCTGGGGTTAGAAGGCGACCGGTTCCTGTATCGTCAAGCTGCAACTGTTGTTCTGCACTCAAGGTAGAACTGGAAGCAGCACGAAAGTAATCACTCATCACCAGCTCAACCAGTAAATCCTTGAGGTTATGATCACCATTGCCTTGGACACCGCTGACAAATTCGTCCGCTACTTGCTGCATAAATGCCTGTTCAGCACCCCATGCTGCCAGTCTGGCCTGGAAGCCGAAATCCGCTGGATTGTCTGGCCTTACCACAGGCTCCCGCCCCAGTACCGACGGATACCAGAACTTTACGGTACCCATTCCAAAGCGGCTATCAGCTACAAACTGTTGAGCCAACCATTGCAGGGAGTTGTCGGCATCCGGTGCTACACTCTCACCAAAACCTGGTGCCAACATATCAAAGTACCAGGTGTCCCCAGATTGATAATTGGCGTCGGGATCACGCTTATATGACCGGGGCAGCGAATCCAGCCCAAAACGCTGATCGCGAAAAAATCCGTCGTCGCCATAGTTTTGGAATGCACCGGCGACCGGGTCCATTATGTCATGGCAGACTGTGCAGTTTGGATTGTTCAACGTCGGATTATTCTCATCCGCCAGGGCATCTGGGTCGGTGGTACGTTCCGAGAGCCCCTCAATATCTACTCCCAGGAAAAAATAATAGGCCCATCGGGCCCGTGCTCGATTGCGGTTGGTCGAGGTTGATGGAAACCGCGCCAGAAACGCCGGAGAATTGAGTATTCCTGCATGCGGATAAACTGTGGGAATATCAAACTTAGCTAAAGCTTCGTTAGGAGCACAGATAGTGCACCGATAATATTCGGTAATTTCCCCCTGTCGCCATTCATTGGGATCTAGTGGATCATCAAACTGTATGTCACCACCGTAAACGTCCGCAGAAAATGGATTTACCATAATGTAATCTGCGGTCAAAATTTCTGTATATGGCCGCTCACTCATTACTACGTGAGAAATCAATCTAAGCGGCTCTTCCGCCAGAGCTTGAGCGGTCATTCGTCTGGATTCAGAAAAATCACGGCCTGACTGATAGTATTTCATGGAGTTAGGGTAAAAGAAGCGGTTTACCACAGAAAATGGATTGAATCTGAACGCTTGAGTCAACAGGCGGTCATTGGCACCTTCCAAAAGAAACTGTTCGAATCCATCGCCCTCCATGAGGCTTCGAATTGTAAGTCGTAGATCATCTTCGCCGCCGCTGTTTACAGCAAGCAGTTCAGCTTCCTCTGGCAGGCGCCCGGCAAACAGCAGTGATGCTTTGCGCAATGTCGATACATTGTCCAGAAGTTCCACGCCATCAAATAAGGAAGCGATAGTAGCACCCCCACCTCCACTGGTAATCACAGCATCAACCCAGGTAGTAAGATCAGCCAACCCAGTGGAACCCGACGGTAGCAGAACGCCGCCACCATGAGTAATACCCTGAGGCTTGGTCAGAATAAGCTGATCTCCACCGGGCTCATTGAGAATGTAATTGGATAACATTTCATAGTTGGATTCCAGATAGTCTGGTTCAGTGCTGGCCTGATACACCAGCCCAGTCGATTCTGCCAACCCACCGGATACATGACAAATAATGCACTTTTCTTGAATGATAGGTTGTGAAATAGATTGCTGGTAAAGCTGAAATGTATCAACATGTGGGGCTGGATTGGTAATAAAAAGGGTAACGGCTTCGCCTGTGAAAAAGATCTCGCCGGGGCTATTCTGAGTGTCATAAGCAAGATAGACGTAAATATTCGCCTCACTGGTATCAATTTGACCAAATGCAAGGTCATCCACTATCGTGAGCGGTTCCACCGCAGCTAGTGGGATACTGGCCGACCGAGGCAACAGCGTACCAATCTCACCGTCCCAAAGGCTGAATTCACCATCTTGCAACTGCTGAAAATAGTTTATTCCATCACTGGCAACCACATAAAGATTACCGATGCTGTTAACATGGCTCCCCTCAACATGGATTTCTGCAACTATGTCCAGTACGTCTTCATTACTGAATTCAGTACCATAGCTAATTCCATTATCTACCGTCGCGCCGCCGAAAAACTTAGCCGATGTGGGCGTCCCACTGATAGTCGAG
>Ga0070727_10004849_pt1 | contig 11254 bp, 11 predicted proteins | sample tdAd472_FD_66722 | JGI IMG/M metagenome (GOLD analysis project Ga0070727, IMG submission 66722) | Marine sediment microbial communities from the Atlantic coast under amendment with organic carbon and nitrate - tdAd47.2 | ecosystem: Environmental > Aquatic > Marine > Coastal > Sediment | place... | reverse complement strand
GGCGTCATGGCGGCCAAGAAAACGCACGAACTGATTCCTTTTTGCCACCCACTCGGCCTCGAGGTGTGCGATGTGTCAGTTGCGATGGACGGCGATCGCGCCGTTATCGATTGCCGCTGCAAGGTCACGCACAAGACCGGCGTCGAAATGGAGGCGCTGACCGGCGCCAGCGTGGCGGCACTGACTATTTACGACATGTGCAAGGCGCTGTCGCACGATATCGTGATCAGCGAGACCCGACTCATGATGAAAAGCGGCGGCAAAGAGGACTTCCAGAGTGTCGGATAAGGACATTCTGACTGGAGGGCGTATCGTGAAGACGATTACCGTGCGTTACTTCGCAATGTTCCGCGAACAGGCCGGCGTCGGGGAAGAGACGCTGACCCTCGAGGCGAACACGGCGGCCGACATATTCGAGCACACAAAATCGAGGCATGGGTCTGCGGAGCCGAGCGGCCATTGCAAGGTCGCCATAAATGACGAGATGGCCGATTGGTCCACGCCGGTCGAGGACGGCGACACGGTACTGCTTTTTCCGCCGGTCGCAGGTGGCTGACATGATTCGCATGACGGCGAATCCCATCGATCCAGATACGCTGCGTCGCGAGCTATTTGACCCTGCCGCGGGTGCCTACTGCGCGTTCGAAGGCTGGGTGCGCAACGAGAATGAAGGGCACACGGTGCTGCGGCTCGAGTACGAAGGCTACGAGCCCGTGGCGATCGCCGAAGGCAAGAAAATCCTGGCTGAGGCCAGGGAGAGGTTTCCGCATCTGCGGGCTCACTGCATGCATCGCACGGGGATGCTGGAGATCGGTGACTGTGCCGTTTGGGTCGGCGTTGCCTCGCCGCATCGCGACGAGGCATTTCATGCCTGCCGCTACATCATCGACGAACTCAAGCATCGATTGCCGATCTGGAAGAAGGAGCATTACACCGACGGCCACTCGGGCTGGGTGAATTGCGAGCGCTGCGCGGAGCACGCGCACAGCTCGTAACAACAGCGGCTTACTTCCGTCGATGAACACGCCGCCAGTACTCCCTGGTTCAATCCTGCAATTTGGCGAGGTCGTTGGGTGTGTCAATGTCGACCGCCGCATCCTCGAATTTGACAGTTTTCACCGTGAACCGGGATTCTCGCAGGATGCATCGAGCTCCTCTGTCACCGGCAAGTGCGGCCAGATGTTTGAATGCTCCGGGTGGGAACAGGACCGGCGGGCCCATCGTGTTCGCAAAGGACGTCGCGACGATCTCGTCATCGGCGCCGCTCCAGTTATCGCAGAGGGCGCGCAGGTGTGATGGGGTGATCAGTGGCTGGTCGGCCAGCATCAGCAGAATGCCGTCGGCCACGTGTGACACGGCTTTCGCGGCAGCTGCGATCGAGCTGCCCATACCCTCGCTATGACGATGGTTGACTACCAGGAATCGTGCGGCATCGCCTGCGGCTTTTGCTACTGCAGCGCTGTCGTGTCCGGTGACGAGAATCGCATTATCACCGCAAATCTCCCGGGCGAGTTCGGCCGCGCGTCGGACGAGAGCTTTGCCATTGAAGTCTTCGAGTTGCTTGCTGCGACCGTAACGGCTTGCACTGCCTGCGGCGAGCACAACGGCGAACACGGAACGTCTGTCAGTCGGATCGCTCCGGAGGCCGTGATACCTACCCGTAGTCAGCGCCGTCGGCATGGCGTCCTCCCGGTAATGAAGTACCGATTGTAAGGGGGCCAGCGCCATATGCCATGAAAAACTCCGGCCGAAAACTTGCGGCGATAACGACGAATGTGTATTTCTAACGAGCCGATGGGCGATCAGGGAAAAGCAATTGCGTGTCATTAGTTCCATTGAAGAGGGCAAAGCTCTGGAGGGCGTCGAGGTTGGCCTGTCCGATTGGGTGGTCATTGACCAGAACCGGATCGACCAGTTTGCCGAGGCCACCGGTGACTACCAGTGGATTCATGTTGATACCGAAAGGGCTGCGCGGGAAATGCCCGGCGGCAAAACGATCGCGCATGGCTACCTGACGCTGGCATTGATACCGGCGCTGACAGGTGATTTCGTTGAGGTCAATAACCTGTCTCGCGCTATCAATTTCGGCGCCAACAAGGTGCGCTTCTACACACCGATACAAGTTGGCGATCGTGTCAGGGCCAGAGCGACCGTATTACAGGCGCGGCGCCGCGCCGGTGCGCTGTTACTTACGTCGGAGACGCGCATCGAAATCGAGGACGAGCGCAAGCCGGCATGCGTCGCGGAAACGCTCGGCATGTACTTCTTCGAGGAATAACCAAAAAAGGGGGGTCAGACCCCTGATATTTGATCAGCGGCTTTGTAGCCAGCCCGGCAGGAACGAATAGGGGTCTGTATCGACCGATCTGTTCCAGGACACGTTCGACTTCTTCAGTAACTCCGCCATCGTGCCATCCTTGCACGCGTCGAACAGTTCGGTCGCACCGCCAACATGTTCGCCGCTAATGAAGATCTGCGGAATGGTCTTCAGTCCCGTACGTGCATGGATAGCCGCGCGGATATTACCGCCCTTGTTGTCTTCCTGGTAAGCGACCGAATCGAGTTCGATCGCGCGATAGGGAATCTCGTAAGTCGCAAACATCTTGCGTACCGACCAGCAGAATTCGCACCACTCGAGTGCGAATAGTACGACGGGATTGTCGGTGTCATGCGTCGACTCGTCGAGAAAGGCGAGTGCATCGGCCGGCGCCTCAACTACCTCTTCCTCTTCCTCAGCCTCGTCGGCGGGTGGCGCTGGTGGCGGGGCGTCGAAGCGATAGTTCGGTGTGGAGCGCGAGATCTCTTGCTCTTCGGTGGTCATGTCGGCCGGGATGTCCTCGAACAGCGGTGTACTCAGGTAACGCTCACCCGTGTCCGGAAGCATGCAGAGAATATTCGCACCCGGTTCGGCCTGCTCGGCGATCGTAACAGCGCCGGCGAGTGTCGCCCCCGCCGAGATACCGACGAAAATGCCTTCCTCGCGTGCCAACGCCCTGGAGAGGCGCAGCGCATCGTCTCCGTTGATCGGCAACACCTCGTCAATGAGCTTTGCGTCGACGACATCCTCGGTAAGCTTGGGGATGAAATCCGGAGTCCATCCCTGCATCAGGTGCGGCCGAAAGAGCGGGTGACTGTCTTTCGGCGAACCGTCCGCGAGCCGCTCCTGCGGGATGCCGCTGCCGAGGATCGGCGAGTTGTCGGGTTCACAAACGATGACCTTGGTATCCGGGCTTTGCTCCTTGAGAACCCGGGAGACGCCCTTCAGAGTACCGCCCGTGCCGAAGCCTGTGACCCAGTAGTCGAGCCGTGTGTCGGAGAATGCGTCGAGGATTTCCGGCGCCGTCGTACGCGTGTGAGCGTTGGCGTTCGCCTCGTTCTCGAATTGCCGCACGAGGAACCAGTCGTGTTTCTCGGCCAGTTCGACAGCCTTTGCAAGCATGCCGCTGCCTTTTAGCGCCGCCGGCGTCAGCACCACCCTGGCGCCGAGGAAGCGCATCATCTTGCGGCGCTCGATGCTGAAGCTCTCCGCCATCGTGACGACGAGCGGGTAGCCTTTGTACGCGCAGACCATCGCGAGGCCGATACCCGTATTCCCGCTCGTTGCTTCGATAACCGTCTGGCCGGGCCTGAGAGTGCCACGCTCTTCGGCATCCTCGATCACGCCGAGCGCGAGACGATCCTTCACCGAGCCCATCGGATTGAACGACTCGATTTTTACGTACAGATTGACGTGCTCAGGCACGATCTTGTTCAGCCGTACGATCGGTGTGTTGCCGATCGTCTCGAGAATATTGCCGTAGCGTGATGACATCGCGCACTTCCCCCTTTTGCAGAAGTCCGCATCCTAGCGTATTCGGCGCTACAATCGGGTGCAAGCCAGCCGCGGATGCCTATTCAAATGACTATTCTGATTGCGATCGTCGGTGTCCTGATTGCCCTCATCGGGGCACTGGGCATTCTGTCTCCCGACAAGTTGCGCGGGCTGATCCAGCAATGGCCGAGCCGAGGCCGTTTTTGGTTCGCTGTACTGATCCGGTTGGTGATCGGCGTATTATTCCTCTGGCTGGCCGAAGATCTGCGCTACACGCTGGTGATGAAAATCATCGGCGGCATCAGTATTTTTGCTGCCTTCGGCATCCTGATCGTGGGGCGCGAAAGCCTGGACCGGCTCGTCGCCTGGTGGCTGGCGCGCGGCGACGGCTTGCTGAGACTAAGTACTCTCTTCGCGATGTTGTTCGGGGTATTCCTGGTACACGCCTCGCTCTGACCTGTCAGTCGTCGAGGATGGCGTAGCGCACCATGGTGTAACGGTATCTCCCGCCTTCCTGCATGCGTTTCGCAAGCTTTCCGTGCACCATCTCGTCCCAGTAATTCCAGCGCTCGACGAATGCCCCGGCAAGTTCGTAATCTCCCGCGTACTGCAGTTGCAGAACCTCGGCCAATAGTTCGCTGACCACCTGGTGGTAACGGTCATAGTTGATCGTGAGTAAGGCAGACTCGTCACTGGGTTCGATTAGTCCGTATTCCATGAAGAAGTTGAACTGCATCAGTTGCATGTTCTGATACGGCTGTTCCGGTCGCGGCCGCACGACCTGGAGTGTTCGGCGTATGCCGTCGGCGTAATGCGCGCGCAATCCTTCGGCGTCGTAGTAACCGATCTCCTGCAACCTGGGTGCGGCATACAGGCTAACCAGATCCGACTTCATCTCCTCCAGAAAATCGGCGTACTCGGCGAGCGCTTCGCCGAGGCTGCGGCCGTCCGCCGTCACGCTGACGCCGAGGTAGTGGCCGATCTCGTGCCATAGCGTACGATTGAACCCGCCATCCATGGTCAGGTGCTCGTGAAACTCGGGATCGAGCGCTGCATTGTAGTGATGTTTGCGGTTCTCGAAGATCTGGGGATTCGTCAAAATGTTGTTTCGAATCAGCACTATACGGCCGTACTTGCGGGCGTGATCGGCGTCGTTAGGCAGGATCGTCGCGGTATTGGCGCCGCGGGCCTGACCGAAGTCCGCGACAACGTTGTACACACCGACCGGTACATCCGAGCGCACGCGCTTTTGATGCACGTAGGGCAGCGAGTTCTCTATCGATTGCAGCTCCGTCATCGCCGCGGCGAGCGCACGGCTCCTTTCTTCGTCGCGTGCCAGCAGGCTCGCGCTGTAGAACGCTTTCACGCCAAGCAGCGAGTCGTTATACGTCTCGTAGCTACCGAACTGCAGATTCAGGTTTCGGAATTTGGCACTGACCCATGACGCGTCCCCCGATTCGTAATCACCGGACAAGAGGTCCCGGCCACGATTCCGCAGATATGCCGCGAAGTCCGGCGTATCAATATCGAGAATTGCCGCAGCAGCCTCGAGGTGTTTTCTTGCGGCATGAAGCTCCGCCGCGAAGGCGAGCGCATACGGCACAGCGTAAAGAGCCGACGGCTCGGCATTGAGTCCTTCCAATCCAATGCGTAACCCGATGTGCAGCGAATCGACAACGGGGTACTTATCGAGCAACTCGAGGTCTGCCGCAATGTTTTCATCTGTTGCACGCCGCACAACGGTACGCTCGGCAAGAAGCGACGCGGTTTGCTCCGGATGGGCTGTCAGATACGTGTCGATTTCTTCGCGCGTCAAGTCGGGTGGATAGACGTTCTTGCCTGGCGCGGCATCGCCTACCGGCAGAAACGGCAAACGCTCGTTATCGAGCGTCGTCGCGATCGGACCTTTCGACAGGTAGAAGAGATCGAGCAGATTTGCAGTATCGCGGCCTGCCGCGCCAACAAAATGCAATGCGTCTAGCGCCTGCCTCGAAGTGCGAGCCTCCGGATGCAGTTGCTCTTCATAAAGCGCATGCACGATCCGGCCGGCCGCAAGGAGTTCTTTGAGTGCCTGAGATTCAGCCGCGGTCAGGTGTGCCAGGTCCGGCTCCAGGGTAACTTTCAGCGTCGCGTCGAGAATCGGTTGCGTTCGTTCTGCGGCCCAATAGCCGTCCGGCAACTCGGCCATTGCCGCGGCACTGCAGAGGAGCAGGGCGCCGATGAGCACGATTTGGTTTTTCATGATTCAGTCCGAAAATTCAGCCGTCGACTGTCGTCGCCGGTCCACGAGGAGTTGCGTGACGTCCGGGCGTGAATAATGTCCGACCACGTCGAGGCTCTGCCGTTCTTCGAGTACGACCCGGTGGTCGAGTTCCGCAATCCGCAGGGATTCGGTCTCTATCTCGGGTTCCAGCACCCATTCGCCCGTGGGTGCTGCTACACAGGAACCGCCGTTCGCCATCACCGCGTCCGCGGTGTTGCGCAGCAGCTCGACTTCGGGCAAGCCATCCGGGATATCGTCTTTGCGCATCAGTCCGGAGACGGAGACAACATAGCATCGGCCCTCCCGCGCAATGAATCGTGTAATGTCTTCCGTATTGCGTCGGTTGCCCGGCCAGATCGCGACATGCAGGTCTTCACCCTGGGCATAGAGTGCCGCACGCGGTAATGGCAGCCAATTCTCCCAGCAATTCAGACCACCGACTGTGAAGGGCCCGAGCGCGTGCGTGCGCAAGCCGTGACCATCGCCTATGGCCCAGACCAGCCGTTCTTCATAGGTCGGCATCAACTTGCGGTGCACGGAGCGAATTTCCCCGTCGGTATCGACGTATACCATGCTTGCGTACACGCTGTGTCCGCCGCGATTCGCCGCCCGCTCCATGACGCCGAGGTAAACGGCGATTCCGTGCTTGTTCGCTGCTGATCGTACGCTGTCGAGGTCACCGGCCTCGATACCAACGGCCTGCTCGACGTAATGGGCATACAGCGACTTTTGCACGGCCGATTCGAATCTTGCTCCATCTGTGCGTTCAACCCAGAACGGGTAACCCGGCACGAGCGCCTCGCCAAACACGACGAGTTGGCAGCCTGCCTCGCCGGCCTTGCCGATCCAGTCCGTGATTTTGTCCAGCGTCGCCCGCCGGTCGAGCCAAACTGGTGCAATCTGGGCGAGGCCAACGGTAATTTTTTTGTCATTCATGGTTTTTTGTCGGGCAGACACTTGCGCGGTCTTACGAGCAATTTCTTTTTTAGAATCAGTGGCTTTTGGTGTTAACCTGACGGACCAGCCGCGCCGCAAAGCATACCATGGAACCGCAGACTTAACGGTTGCTAACCACCGTGCTCGTGGTGTTCTGCTAAATTTGCATTTGCATCGCAATACGCGCAACCAGCAAGAGGAATTCCCGAAATGAAAGGCTTGATGATGGACAGCCCACTCTTGATCTCTTCGATCGCGGAGCACGCGGCCAATTTTCATGGTGATCGAGAAATTGTTTCGGTTACCGGGGACAATCCCCGGCATCGTTGCACGATTCGCGACATGGTCGAACGTTCTCGACAACTCGCGAACGCGCTCTCCAGCCTCGGTCTGAAACAGGGTGACCGGGTTGCAACGATCGCCTGGAATGACTACCGGCACCTCGAAATCTACTACGGCGTCAGCGGGGCGGGATACGTCTGTCACACGATCAACCCACGGCTTTTCGCGGAGCAGTTGATCTTCATCATCAACCACGCGGAAGATCGTTTCATCCTTGTCGACGCGATGTTCGTACCGTTGCTCGAAGCGATCGCCGACAAGATTCCCAACGTCGAGGGATTCGTCGTTCTGACGGACGAGGCGCACATGCCCGAAACTTCACTCGCGAACGCCATGTGCTACGAAACGATCCTCGCCGCCGAGTCCCCGGAATTCGAGTGGCCACGACTCGACGAGCGCATCGCGTCTGCACTCTGTTACACATCAGGCACTACGGGCGATCCCAAGGGCGTCCTGTACGATCATCGCTCGACCGTGTTGCACGCGTATGCGTCGCTCGCGCCCGACGTCATGGGATTGTCGAGTCGTGACGTCGTGTTGCCGGTTGTACCGTTGTTCCACGTCAACGCCTGGGGCATTCCGTACTCAGTCCTTATGGCAGGCGCCAAGCTTGTAATGCCGGGCCCGAAGATGGGCGACGGGGAAGCGCTCTACGAACTCATGGACGGCGAGGCTGTCACGCTGGCGCTCGGCGTTCCGACCGTGTGGCTGGCGTTGCTGCAATACACGGACAAAGCCGGCAAGCGTCTCGACAAACTCGTTCGGTCCATCGTTGGTGGCGCCGCCGTGCCCCGGGCGATGATCGAGGCGTTTCGTGACAAACACGACGTCGAACTTCGCCAGGGTTGGGGCATGACCGAAATGAGTCCGGTGGGCGCCGTCAATTCGCCCAAAGCCGGGCTCGAGGGCCTCTCGCCCGATGAGCGGCTTGATCTCGCAACGAAAGCAGGTCGCGGTGTGTATGGCTGCGAGATGCGCATAGTCAACGATGAAGGCGAGGTGCTGCCCTGGGACGGTGAGGCATATGGCGCCTTACAGGTTCGCGGGCCCTGGATCTGCAGCGATTACTACAAGCTCGAGGGTGGTGCCGGGAGCCATACTGATGATGGCTGGTTCGATACGGGTGATGTTGCGACGATCGATCCGCAGGGCTATATGGCGATTACCGACCGTACCAAGGACGTCATTAAGTCGGGTGGCGAGTGGATCAGTTCGATTGCGCTCGAGAATACGGCAATGGGTCACTCCGCGGTCGCCGAAGCGGCTGTGATCGGCGTTGCGCATCCGAAGTGGACCGAGCGACCATTGTTGATCGTCGTCAAGGCCGAGGGTGAAGATGTGAGCAAGGAAGATATGCTCGCCTACTTTGACGGTAAGGTGGCGACCTGGTGGATACCGGGCGACGTCGCCTTTGTCGATGAGCTGCCCCATACCGCGACCGGCAAAGTCAAGAAGATTGAATTACGGCGGCAATTCGCTGACTATCAACTTCCTGACTGATTGCCTCCTGAGGCGTCGGTCTGAATTCAATTGGGCAAGGAGCGACGATGGCCGAACCGCAGCGGCTATACGGAATGAGCGCGCTCGTTACGAGCGCTGCGAGTGGTATTGGCGAAGCCGTCGCGCGGACGCTGGTCAAACACGGTGCGTCCGTGCTGGCGGTCGACGGGCTGAACAGCGGCGTCGAACAACACTTCTCGTCGGTCCGTGGTATTCACGGTTTTGGCGCCGAACTGCGTGATGCCAGCCGTATTCCGGGCCTGATAGAGGCGGCGGTGGAAAAGCTCGGGACGATCGACATACTCATTAACGAGTTCCCGCTACAGCCCGAAACACCGATAAGCGAATCCGGCCCGGTGCTCGACCAGTTACTGGAGTCGCGGGCCGAGCTCATCATGGCGATGTGTCGCGGTGCCTTGCCGTATCTCAGGAAGAGCCCGGCGGGGCGCATCGTGAACATCGGGTTCCTGCGCAGTGTTTTCTCCGCAGACGGTACCGATGCGAGCGAGCGGGCCGAACGCGACCTCGCCGCGTTAACGCGTGCGCTGGCTGCTGAGACTGGCGAGTTCGGCATTACCGCGAACTACGTGCAGCCGGGTGCGATCATGACGGCCGTCAGCCGCGAAGTGTTCCGCAAGGACAAGACGCTGCGCGATTTCTGTATCTCGAGTTCGGCAGCCAAGCGTCTCGGTGAACCCGTCGATGTCGCGAAGGTCGTGCTGTTCCTCGCCAGCGACGACGCGGTGTTTGTCAGCGGTACCGGAATCGCTGCCGATGGCGGCCGGGTCGGCACCTGATCTGCTGGTTCCGGCGCAATGAATCCGGCGCGATGAATCCGGTACTCAAAGACCTGATCACGCTACTCCAGCTCGAGCGGATCGAGGACAACATCTTCCGCGGTGACAGCCGCGACATAGGCAGTGCACAGGTATTCGGTGGTCAGGTGCTGGGACAGGCACTGTCCGCTGCGCAGCACACGGTCGAAGGCCGGGTCGCGCATTCCTTGCACGCGTACTTCCTGCGGCGCGGCGATATGAGCGCGCCAATCATCTACGAAGTCGATCGTGCCCGGGACGGTGGCAGTTTTTCTGTTCGTCGCGTCGTCGCCATCCAGCATGGCAGGCCGATCTTCAATCTCGCGGCATCCTTTCAGAATCCCGAAGACGGCCTTGAGCACCAGGCCGGCATGCCCGAGGTGCCAGGACCGGAAGGACTCAGGGATTTGTTCGATATCCCGGCAGATAATCTGGAATCGGTGCCTATGAAGATGCGGCGCTTCCTGACGGAAAAACGGCCATTCGAATTCCGTCCGGTCGAGCACATCAGCTTTACCGAGCCGGTGTCGCAGGCACCGGTAAAACATTGCTGGATTCGCGCGGTCGATGCGCTACCCGACGATCTTGCCCTGCATCAGAACCTGCTCGCTTACATTTCCGACTACGAATTGCTCGGCGCGAGCGTTCTGCCGCACGGCCTGATATTCGGGTCTGGTAGCGTGATCATGGCGAGCCTCGATCATGCACTGTGGTTCCATCGCCGCTTGCGTGTCGACCAGTGGTTGCTGTACGCCATCGAGAGTCCGAATGCTGCGGGAGCACGCGGTTTCGCACGCGGGCAGCTGTTCACTGAAGACGGCATGCTGGTGGCATCGACGGCGCAGGAAGGCTTGATCCGTGTGGTCGAGCCGCAAAGCAGGAAGTCGCGTTCCGACCCCCGCCTGCAGGTCTGACTTACTTCGCCTTACCCTGCGCAGCTACCGCGGCGGCGGCCTTGGCGACCACTTCCGGGTCTCCGAGGAACTCTCGCGATAGCGGTTTCAGGTCGTCATCGAGTTCGTAGGCGATCGGGATGCCCGTCGGAATGTTGAAGCCCGTGATGTCCTCGTCGGACACATCATCCAGCATCTTGACCAGGGCGCGCAGGCTGTTGCCATGGGCAGCGATCAGGACGTTGCGGCCGGCACGCAACTCGGGCGCAATGCACTCTTCCCAACATGGCACCACGCGCACCAGCGTCAATGCCAGTGACTCGGTTCCGGGCAGATTTTCGATGCCCGCGTAGCGCGGGTCGTGCGCCGGGTGGCGCTCGTCATCGGCAGCGAGTGCAGGCGGCGGAATGTCGTAGCTTCTGCGCCAGATGTGAACCTGCTCATCACCGTACCTGGCGGCCGTTTCCGCTTTGTTGAGGCCCTGCAGCGCGCCGTAGTGCCGTTCGTTCAGGCGCCAGTCGCGTAGCACCGGAATCCACATGCGATCCATTTCATCGAGCATGAGCCACAGGGTGCGTATGGCGCGTTTGAGAACAGACGTAAATGCGATATCGATGTCGTAGTCGAGCGCGGCAACCGTGCGGCCGGCCTCGATCGCTTCGCTCGTTCCTTGCTCCGTCAGGTCGACGTCCTT
>Ga0070727_10004848_pt1 | contig 11254 bp, 10 predicted proteins | sample tdAd472_FD_66722 | JGI IMG/M metagenome (GOLD analysis project Ga0070727, IMG submission 66722) | Marine sediment microbial communities from the Atlantic coast under amendment with organic carbon and nitrate - tdAd47.2 | ecosystem: Environmental > Aquatic > Marine > Coastal > Sediment | place... | reverse complement strand
TCGACATCAGGGTCCCAGGTAACCGTGACACATTTTTCCGGGTTGTCGCGAATGTCGGCGATATTGTTGCAGTCGTCGGTGTGGATGACCATGCCGCGGCCGGAACTGACGTGACCGACTATGGGATCCCCGGGTATCGGGTGGCAGCACTTGGCATAGTTCATCACCAGGCCCTCTGAGCCACGTATCGCCAGGGAGTGCTGTGATTCTGCATCATCCAGTTCATCCCGGGCCCGGGAATTCGGTGCCAGGCGTTGGGCCACCATGTAGGCCATGCGATTGCCAAGGCCTATTTCCGCCAGCAGTTTTTCCAGGCTGGCCTGGCTGGTCTGTTTGAGTACCTGCTCGATGTCGTCAAGAGGGATCTCGTCCAGTTGGGTCTCGAACGTGGCCAGCGCCTTGTTCAGCAGGCGGCGCCCCAGTGCCACGGACTCCGAATGACGCTGGTTCTTGAGAAAATGCCTGATGTTGCTCCGGGCCTTGCCGGTGGTCACGAAACTCAGCCAGGCCGGGTTTGGCCTTCCCCCCGGGGCGGTAATGATTTCCACTGTCTGACCACTCTGTAGCGGCTCGCTCAAAGGAGCCAGCCGCCGGTTTATCCGACAGGCGACGCAGGAATTGCCCACGTCGGTGTGGATGGAATAGGCAAAGTCGACAGCGGTGGAGCTGGCAGGAAGCTGGGAGATGGAACCCTTGGGCGTGAACACGTAAATCTCGTCGGGGAACAGGTCGATCTTGACGTGCTCGATAAACTCCAGTGAATTGCCGGCGCTTTTTTGCAGCTCCAGCAGGCCATTGACCCATTCCCGGGCCCGCATATGGGCGTTGGAGGGTGACTCGTCGCCGGTCTTGTACAGCCAGTGGGCAGCGATGCCGTTGTTGGCCATGGCTTCCATTTCTTCCGTGCGTATCTGGATTTCGATGGGTACGCCGTGCATGCCGAACAGGCTGGTATGCAGGGACTGGTAACCGTTGGCCTTGGGAATGGCAATGTAGTCCTTGAAGCGACCCGGCACCGGTTTGTAGAGATTGTGCACCGCACCCAGGACCCGGTAGCAGGTATCCACCTTGTCGACGATGATGCGGAAGGCATACACATCCATGATTTCCGAGAACGATTTACGCTGGGTACGCATTTTCTGGTAGATGCTGTACAGGTGCTTTTCGCGGCCGATGGTGCGGCCCGGCAGGCCTTCCCGTTCCAGGCAGGCTTCCAGGGAGGTCTGGATCTGGGAAACAATTTCCTTGCGATTGCCACGTATGTTCTTGACCGCGGCGGCAATTCGTTTCGCCCGCATGGGATAAAGGGCCTGGAATCCCAGCTCCTCAAATTCCACCCTGACATTGTTCATGCCCAGGCGGTTGGCGATGGGGGCATAAATATCCAGGGTTTCCCGGGCAATCCGTCGTCGTTTCTCCGGTGCCAGCACACCCAAGGTACGCATGTTGTGCAGGCGGTCGGCGATTTTCACCAGGATCACCCGCAGGTCCTTGGCCATGGCCATGGCCATTTTCTGGAAGTTTTCCGCCTGGGCTTCGGCCCGGGAACTGAAATTGATCTTGTTGAGCTTGCTGACGCCATCCACCAGGTCGGCAACGGTTCCACCAAACTGATTCTTGATGGCCGTCTTGGTTATGCCGGTGTCTTCGATGACGTCGTGGAGCATGGCCGCCATCAGGCTCTGGTGATCCATGTGCATATCGCACAGGATATTGGCCACGGCCAGGGGGTGGGTTACATAGGGGTCGCCGCTTCGGCGGAACTGGCCGTCATGGGCCTGTTCCGCGTAATAGTACGCCCGTCTGACGGAGTTGACCTGGTTCGGTACCAGATAGGAAGCGAGGTTGCCCGTCAGGGAATCGATGGTGTCGGTGGCGCGTACGTCCACAGCTGGAGTTCCTCCGGCTACTGCTCTTCGTCTTCAGCAGGCTGGTCTTCCTCGGTGGCGGGTTCTGTCGTTTCCATGCCCTCCTCGGGGACGGCGGGCATTTCTGCAGCAACCTCCGCCTCGGCGGCGTGCTGGGCCTCCAACGCTGCGTCATCCATTTCCACGGCGGGTTTTTCCCGCAGGATGCTGACGTCGACCAGATCCTCGGCGATTTCGCGCAGGGCGATAACCGTGGGCTTGTCCTTGTCCGCCGGTACCAGCGGGTCCTTGCCGCCGGTCTGGATCTGGCGGGCTCGCTTGCTGGCGATCATGACCAGCTGGAAGCGGTTATCAACTTTGTCGAGGCAGTCTTCAACGGTAATGCGTGCCATATCGGTTCCTGTCTTTCGTTACTGTCAGGGTCTCTTCCGTAACCGGCTTCAGGCGGGCTGAATAGGCAGCTTATAACGAAAGAGAGATTTGTCGGATCTTCGGTAAAAGGACCGGGATTTTACTTAATTCTGCTCCGCACTGCCATAAAAACTGCTGCCGGCCTCGCCCACAACCACCGCATAAAATCTCAAGCGTGGGCACCACCCGTGTGCCGGTCGTGCCCCGGTGCGGCTTTCCGCTGCAGGTCAGGGGTGAGTCCGGGTGTCTCTACTCCGCTCGGGACAGTTTCCTCAACAGCTCCGCCTGGTTGACCTGCTGGTAAGCCAGGGTAAGGCGCTGGGCTCGGACAATGGCCCGCAGGTCATCCAGGGCGGTGTCGAAGTCGTTGTTGACGACGACGTAATCCGCTTCCGCCACGTGGGAGATTTCGTCCACCGCCTGACGCATCCGCCGGTCGATGGTTTCACGGTTGTCCTGGGCCCGGCGGGTCAGTCGCTCCCGCAGGGTTTCCACCGATGGCGGCAGGATAAAGACGGTGCAGGAGTCAGGCATGGCGTTGCGAACCTGGCCGGCGCCCTGCCAGTCGATCTCCAGGATCACGTTCATACCGGCTTCCAGGCGTTGGCGAACCCACTGCTGGGATGTCCCATAGTGATGGCCGTATACCTCGGCAGACTCGATAAATTCCCCCTGGCGCAGCATGGCCATGAAGGTGTCCCGGTCCACGAAATGATAATTCTCGCCGTCGACTTCCCCGGGGCGTATTTCCCGTGTGGTGTGGGACACTGATACACACAGGTTCTGCCCGGCGTCACCGTCGACCAGGGCTTTGACCAGGCTGGTTTTTCCAGCGCCGGAAGGGGCCATGACGATAAACAGATTGCCTTCAGACATTTTTCGAATTCCTTCTTTGTCACTGTGCTGCCTGGTGGGGAACACGCTCTCCATGATGCCAGGCTGCACGGGCCTGCGCTGTCGTTGCCTGGCCATTGACAGTCTGGTTGCCGGGTGGATGGTCTCGGTTACTCGATATTCTGGATCTGTTCCCGCATCTGTTCTATCAGCACCTTCAGTTCAACGGCACTGCGCGTGGTTTCCGCCACGATGGACTTGGATGACAGGGTATTGGCTTCCCGATTCAGCTCCTGCATCAGGAAATCCAGTCGTCGTCCTTTCTGACCGTCCGCCTTGAGTACGCGGGAAACTTCCTTCAGGTGAGAATCAAGCCGGTCAAGTTCTTCATCGACGTCGGCTTTCTGGGCTATCAGCACCAGCTCCTGTTCCAGGCGTCCGGGGTCAAGCTCGTCCTTGAGTTCTGCCAGGCGTGTCACCAGGTTGTCGCGCTGACGCCGGAGAATTTCCGGCATCAACCCCCGCAATTCGATAACAATCCCGGCAATGGCCTGCAGGCGCTGCTCGACGAATCTGCCCAGTTCCTGCCCTTCCCGACTGCGGTGCTGCTGCAGATCTTCAAGGGCCTCGCCGAACAGGCCAAGTGCCTGTTCCTGCAGTTCCTCGGCATCGGTATCCTGTTCCTTGATGACGTCCGGCCAGCGCAGTATCTCGGCAACGGACATGGCCCCGGCATCAGGCAGGATTTCCCGTACCGCAGCGGCAGCATCGCGAAGCCGGGTGACAAGCGCCGGGTTGAGAACCAGTTCGGCCGTCCGCTGTTCACTGGCCTGAATGCGCAGCTGACATTCAATCTTGCCCCGTTGCAGTTTCCTGCGAATGGCTTCGCGAACCAGCGGTTCCATGCTGCGCAGGGTTTCCGGCAGGCGGATACTGGTTTCCAGGTAGCGGTGGTTGACCGAGCGTATCTCCCAGGTCAGAGAACCCCATTCCTCCTCAAGCTGCCGTCTGGCAAATGCCGTCATACTGTAAATCATAACTGCCAGTTCCGCTTCCGAAACTCCCATTTTAGCGCAATACACACCGTATTGGTCAGATGTCAGTCACAGAGCCGGATAACAGGCTGTTCGCAAACACCATGCAATTCAGGGATAATCCACCACCGGTTTTCGTCAACCCTTCGCCACTAACACCCCGAGGATTCCATGCCCGATTCAGTACGTCCCAGCGGCCGTCAACCCGCTCAGCTTCGCGACATCATTCTTACCCGCGCCTTCACCAAGCACGCCGAAGGTTCGGTCCTGGTCGAGTTCGGTGACACCCGGGTTATCTGCAATGCTACGGTCGAGGAATCTGTACCACGCTTTCTGAAAGGCAGCGGCAAAGGCTGGGTTACCGCCGAATACGGCATGCTGCCCCGCTCCACCAACAGCAGGATGGACCGGGAGGCGGCTCGGGGCAGGCAATCCGGTCGTACCCAGGAAATTCAGCGCCTCATTGGTCGTTCGCTGCGGGCTGCCGTGGATTTGCAGAAGCTGGGGGAACACACCCTTAAAATCGATTGCGATGTCCTGCAGGCTGATGGTGGCACCCGCACCGCTGCCATCACCGGTGGCTGCGTAGCGCTGGTGGATGCCCTGAACCACATGCTGGACCGGGAGCTGATCAGGGAGAATCCCTTACGCCAGATGGTGGCTTCGGTTTCCGTCGGCATCTTTGACGGTGTTCCGGTGCTGGATCTCGACTATGCCGAGGATTCCAACGCGGAAACGGACATGAACGTGGTGATGACCGAGCACGGCAATTTTATCGAGGTACAGGGTACTGGCGAAGACGGTGATTTCAGCTTTGAGCAGTTGCAGGACATGGTGGCCCTGGCCCAGCAGGGCATCACCCGGCTGGTTGAAACACAGCGCCAGGCGTTGACCTAGCAGGCTGTTGAAAAGCGCAATAGTTTTTCAACCGCCTGCTAGTCGGCAGAGGCTCCGCCGGCGGCATGCAGAGCGATATCCGGGACTTCATTCCGGGGCCAGGAACGCAGCAGCTACAGAAGCGGGAACTGAAGATATGGGAGCGGCATGACCATGCAGAACTACCAGCGACAATTTATCGAGTTTGTCATTGACAACGATATTCTGCGCTTCGGCGAATTTACCCTGAAATCAGGACGCAAAAGCCCCTATTTCTTCAATGCCGGGCTGTTCAACAGCGGCAGCAAGCTGGCCTTTCTTGCCCGCTGCTATGCCGCTGCCATCAGGGAATCCGGCCTTGACTACGACGTGATGTTCGGCCCTGCCTACAAAGGCATACCACTGGCCGCCGTGACATCGGCATTCCTGGCAACGGAGCACGACTTCGATCGACCTTACTGCTTCAATCGCAAGGAAATAAAGCATCATGGCGAGGGCGGCTCCATTGTCGGTGCTCAATTAAGGGGGCAGGTCTTATTGATTGACGATGTCATTACCGCAGGTACCGCGGTTCGCGAGGCGGTGGAAATAATAAGCGCCGAGGGCGCCGGCCTGTGTGGGATCGTCGTGGCCATGGACCGACAGGAAAAAGGTTCAGGAGAACACTCAACCATCCAGGAAATTGCCAGCACTTACAATGTTCCGGTCACCTGTATCATCTGTCTGCAGGACATTGTCGACTTTCTCGACGCAAGTGACGATCCGGGCTATATCGAGCACCTTGAAGCGATAGATCGTTATCGGGACGAGTATGGAGCCCGCTAACCGCTACTGACCGACGGCGGCAAACTGCTGCCGGCACCGCACGGTATCCCTGCGCCCGGGCAGCATGGTTCCCAGACAGTGGCAGGTCAGATCTCGGGAAACGGGAGTGTGTGCAATTCCAGCTGGGACTGGGGAATCAACAGGTTGTGCTTCAGGTAGGCCCACTGGCTGTCCCAGTTGTCCAGGGGAGAGCGCTGGAATTCACTGCGCACGTACTCGTTCATGCGTCCCTGGCACCAGCATAGCAGCAGGTTGGCCAGCGCCGCCGGAGCAATGCTTGCCTTCATTTCTTCCCGGATCGGGGCTTCGCGCAACACCTGTTTCAGCTGGGCTTCGATACGATCGAAAATCTGGGCCACCCGGGACCGCAGCCGTTCCGATTCTCCCGCCAGGGCGTCGCCGGCCAGGATGCGGGTGATACCCGGGTTCTTGTCGGCAAAGGTAAGAACCAGGAAAAGAATCTGCTCACACCGCTGTTCCGTGCCGTTTTCGTCACTCAGAATCAGGTTGAAGCGGGTAAACAGCGTGTCCTCGATAAAGCCGATAAGCCCCTCGAACATCCTTGCCTTGCTGGGAAAGTGACGGTACAGCGCGGCTTCCGAAACGCCCACCGCCTCGGCCAGGGCCGCCGTGGTAATGCGCTGCCCCGGAGACGTTTCCAGCATGTGAGCCAGGGATTGCAGTATCTGTTCTTTTCTGGAAGGTTGACTGGTCTTGGTCATAGTTCAGCTGCCGGTAGCTATCGTGTACTGTTAGTGATGAGAGTGCCCACGCCCTCATCGGTGAATATTTCAAGCAGTACTGCGTGCTCCACTCGCCCATCGATAATGTGGGCCCTGGTGACCCCGCCATTGACTGCGTCCAGGGCGCACTGCACCTTGGGCAGCATGCCGCCGTGAATAGTGCCGTCGGCGATGAGCCGGTCCACCTGGGCGGTGGTCAGGCCGGTAAGAACCCTGCCCTCCTCATCCTGTACACCGGCGACATTGGTAAGCAGCATCAGTTTCTCTGCGTGCAGTACCCTGGCGATCTCCCCGGCCACCGAGTCGGCGTTGATGTTGTAGCTGTTGCCGTGGATATCGGTGCCGATAGGTGCAATAACCGGGATGAAATCACTGTTTTTCATGGTTTCGATGATCTCGGTGTTGATGCTGGCAACTTTCCCCACCTGGCCGATATCGATGTCCACGTCCCCGGTACCATCAGACTGGCGCAGCAGCAGCTTTTCCGCCGTTATCAAGCCACCGTCCTTGCCGGTGATACCTATGGCCTTGCCCTGGTTTTTTGCCAACAGGCTGACGATCTCCTTGTTTACCAGGCCGCCGAGAACCATCTCCACCACGTCCATGGTGCGTTGGTCGGTAACCCGCATCCCCTCGATAAAACTGGATTCGATCTGCAGCTTTTCCAGCAGCGAACCGATCTGGGGACCGCCGCCATGAACCACTACCGGATTCATTCCCACCAGCTTCATGAGGACGATATCGCGGGCGAAACTGTTCTTCAGCTGTTCGTCCACCATGGCGTTGCCACCGTACTTGACGACGATGGTGCGGCCGGTAAAGCGCTGAATATAGGGCAGGGCTTCGGTCAGTACCCTGGCGACATTCTTGGCATTGTCCAGGCTGAGAGACATGTGTGGCAATCCACTCGGGTTTCTGGTGGTGATCAGAGGTTCATAAGGTAAGTGAACGTTTACTTAGTTGCAAGTGTCAGAACTGGATCGGCAGGGAATTATCCGCCTGTTGCAGCAAGTCGCGGAATGCATCCTGTATGTGCTGCAGGGACGCAGCGGAATCCGCTTCGAAGCGCAGCAGCAATGCGGGGCTGGTATTGGAGGCCCGAACCAGGCCCCAGCCATCGTTGAAATCCACCCGCAGGCCGTCGATATGGTTGACCACGCCGTTGTCGAAACTGGCCATTGCCAGCAGCTTTTCCATCAAGGCAAACTTCGCCGGTTCCGCTACGGGTATGGCTATCTCCGGCGTGGCGACGCGGGTGCCGAGACTGGTGATCTGCTGTGCCGTCGGTCCTTCCCTGCGCGCCAGGATTTCCAGCAGGCGTGCACCGGTGTACATGCCGTCGTCATAGCCGAACCATCGGTCCCGGATAAAAATATGTGCCGAAAATTCACCACCCAGGGGTGCACCGGTTTCCTGCATCTTCTGTTTCATGAAGGAATGACCGCTCTTGTGCATCACCGGGATTCCGCCACAGGCAGTAATAAGACCGGCCAGTCTGCTGCTGCACTTGACGTCAAAGATCACTGCTTCGCCGGGATGACGCGGTGTGATGTCCTCGATCAGCGTCGCCAGCAGCAGGTCCGTATCTATCGCCTGCCCGTCACTGGTGACGACTCCCAGTCGGTCCCCGTCGCCGTCAAAGGCCAGTCCCAGGTCTGCGCCACTGGCGATTACCCGCTGCTGCAGGTCCTGCAGGTTTTCCGCAATCGTCGGATCCGGCTGATGGTTGGGGAAACTGCCGTCCAGGTCGCAGTAAAGCGTCTCGACCTCGCAGCCCAGGGCGGTGAACAGGGCCGGCGCCACCAGCCCGGTCACGGCATTGCCGCAGTCGATTACAAGGCGAAGTTTTCTGGCGAGGTGCAGGTCCCCGCTGACGCGGCGAATATAATCCTCGAGGATGCTCAGCGTCCGGTAACTGCCTGTGCCCCGATGCAGCTGTCCTGCCTCGATGCGACGGCGAATATCCTGGATCTGGTTAGCCGCCAGGCAGGAACGGTGGAATACGATCTTGACGCCGTTATAGCGGGCCGGATTATGACTCGCGGTGAGCATGACGCCGGAAGACCAGTCCGTGGTGTGAGTCGCAAAGTAAACCAGTGGCGTAGGCACCAGCCCGAGGTCCAGGACATTGCAGCCACTGGCCCTGACGCCGGCAATCAGGCTACGGCACAGTCCGGGACTGGACAGTCGACCGTCGCGACCGACCAGCAGGGTATCGATTTCCAGGTCCAGCGCCTCACTGCCGATGGCCTGACCGATCAGCCGGACATTTTCTTCGTCCAGTTGATCGCCATAGATTCCCCTGATGTCGTAGGCCCGGAATACTTCGGCGGGTATGGTGGACCCGTCGGTGGGTCCACCCAAATCAGCGGTCACTGAATCTTGAACTCCCCGGGTTATCCCTTCTGTGGCAGCGGTGCCCTGGCTGCGATCAGTTTCAGCATCTGTCGGGCGACGTGGGACTTGTTGCCCGGCCCCAGTTCTTCCTGGCCATCCTCATGGATTGCGATTGCCGCCACGGAATCACTATTAAACGTATCGGTCGCATGGTTGGCAAACAACAGGTCAAGATTTTTCTGATGCAGCTTATGGCGACCGTTGTCAGCCACATCGCTGGTTTCGGCGGCGAAGCCCACCGTGTAGGGGCGCCGTTCCAGGGCGGCAATGGCGCTGATAATGTCCGGATTTTTCACCAGTTCCAGGGTCAGGTGCTGGCTGGATTTCTTGATTTTTTCCCTGCTGACTTTCACCGGGCGATAATCCGCCACCGCGGCCACACCGATGAACACGTCGGCATCGCCGGCATGGGCCAGGCAGGCATCCAGCATCTCCCGCGCGGACTGAACATCAATGCGGTCGACGTTCTCCGGACAGCCCAGACAGGTAGGCCCGCTGACCAGGACGACCCGGGCACCTCCTGCTACCGCTTCAGCCGCCAGTGCATAGCCCATTTTCCCGGAGCTGTGATTACTGATGAAGCGCACCGGGTCGATGGCTTCCCGGGTGGGGCCGGCAGAAATAAGAATGCGCCGGCCACTTAACAGTCCGGGTTCAAACAGGGCGGCACAGGCTTCGAGGAGCTGCATGGGTTCCAGCAGGCGGCCCGGGCCGGTGTCCCCGCAGGCCTGATCGCCTTCCGCCGGACCCGCCAGCCGGTAACCCCGCTGCCGCAGGATCTCGATGTTGGCCCGGGTACCGTTGTCCGCCCACATCGCCTGGTTCATGGCAGGTGCCACGACCACCGGTGCACTGCTGGCCAGGATCAGCGTGGTCAACAGGTCATCTGCACGGCCACCGGCCAGGCGCGCGATAAAATCCGCGCTGGCCGGCGCAACCAGGATCAGGTCTGCCCACCGGGCCAGTTCGATATGGCCCATGGCGGCCTCGGCATCCGGATCCAGCAGGTCAAGATGCACCCGGTTTCCCGACAGTGCCTGCATGGTCAATGGCGTAATAAACTCCGTGGCGGCCCGGGTCATGGCAACCTGTACCCGGGCACCGGCCTTGACCAGCTGCCGGGTCAATTCCGCGCACTTGTATGCAGCGATTCCGCCGGTTATACCCAGTAACACACGCTTGTTGGAGAGACTGACGGCTACGTCCGCCATGGCTGGCACCATTTCCTGACAGGGTGAAAGCAGGCGATGAAGACTATCAGCAAGCCCCGGTCAAGGCAATTTGGGGTCAATCGGCCTGATGCCCGGCTTCGAGAGGGCCGGACCCATTGACTCCGGGAAATGGACTCAATGGGTCCGGATTGGCCCTGTTTTGCCGGACCGATGGCTGGCGTGACCGGCGTGAACTATGCTGATGAAGACAGTGCGATCCCCGCACTGTCAACGGGAACGGAGTCAATGGGGAGAACAGGCAAGTGGCTATTTCGAACTGGCCGCCGGGTGAGCGGCCACGGGAACGTCTTATTGCCCGCGGTGCCACTGCCCTGAGTGATGCCGAGTTGCTGGCAATCTGCCTGCGTTCCGGGTCAAGGGGACATTCAGCGCTGGACCTGGCACGGGAGCTTCTCACTGCAGCAGGGACTCTCAGCCGCCTGTTTGCTTACGAAGTCGAGGAATTCTGTCGGCTGGAGGGCCTGGGCCCCGACAAATTCGCCTTGTTGCAGGCCGCACTGGAGCTATGCCGAAGGCAGCTGCTGGAACCCCTGCAACAGGGAGAACTCCTCGCCAGTTCGGATTCCACCCGCGGGTATCTGCGCGCCCGGTTCAAATCACGCAAGCAGGAAGCGTTCAGCTGCATTTTTCTCAATAACCAGCACTATGTCGTTACCGTGGAGGAGTTGTTCTGCGGGACCATCGACGGCGCGGCCGTTTATCCGCGGGAAGTGGTGAAACGTTGTCTGTTCCATAATGCGGCTGCGGTTATTTTCGCCCATAATCACCCGTCAGGGATTGCCGAGCCCAGCCAGGCCGATATCGCGATCACGCGTAAACTGCAGTCTGCCCTGACCACCATCGATGTGCGGGTACTGGACCACTTTGTAGTTGGCGATCCGGAGGTGGTATCGTTTGCCGAACGGGGGCTGCTCTAGCAGGCTGTTGAAAAACTATTGCGCTTGCCAATACTTCGTTGAAAACTGTCTCAAAATGCTCATTTACACGGGGTAAACTGCGCTTTTTCGACAGTTTTCGCCTCGTCTTGGCTGCGC
>Ga0070727_10004845_pt1 | contig 11256 bp, 8 predicted proteins | sample tdAd472_FD_66722 | JGI IMG/M metagenome (GOLD analysis project Ga0070727, IMG submission 66722) | Marine sediment microbial communities from the Atlantic coast under amendment with organic carbon and nitrate - tdAd47.2 | ecosystem: Environmental > Aquatic > Marine > Coastal > Sediment | place... | reverse complement strand
GACCATAACTGTGTTAAACGGATTCAGAAAAATAAATAAAGACCCTAAGGGCGGTCTTTTTGTAACTTCCGGATTGGGCGGAATGAGTGGTGCACAGCCTAAAGCCGGTAATATTGCAGGTTGCGTGACCGTGTGCGCCGAAGTAAATAAAAAAGCCACACAAACAAGACATTCACAGGGATGGGTGGATGAGATCATTTCAGACCTAAAACAACTGGCCGATCGTGTTCGAGAAGCCTGTGCCAATGGAGAAACTGTATCAATAGCCTACGATGGAAATGTTGTGGATGTATGGGAATCTTTTGCTGAAGAGAATATAAAGATCGATCTGGGAAGCGATCAAACCTCTCTTCACAATCCATGGGCAGGTGGTTATTATCCTGTGGGAATGACCTATGAAGAGGCCAATGACATGATGGCTAGTGATCCTGAAGGATTTAAAGAAAAAGTAAGGCAAAGCCTGAGACGCCATGCTTCAGCAATTAACAAACACACCGAAAGAGGCACTTATTTTTTCGATTATGGGAATGCATTTCTATTGGAGGCTTCCAGGGCAGGTGCCGATGTTCGCACCGATGATCCGGTTCGGGAATTTAAATATCCAAGTTATGTTCAGGATATTATGGGCCCGATGTGTTTCGATTATGGTTTTGGGCCATTCCGGTGGGTATGTGCTTCGGGTGATCCCGGTGATCTAGCAAAAACCGATGAGATCGCTACAGCTGTCCTCGAGCAACTGAAATTAAATGCCCCTGAAGAAATCCAGCAGCAAATGGCAGATAATATAAAATGGATAAAAGGAGCACAGGAGAACAAACTGGTGGTTGGGTCGCAGGCACGTATCCTCTATGCAGATTCGGACGGTCGCATACAAATTGCTTCGGCATTTAATAAGGCCATTTCCGAAGGAAAAATAGGGCCGGTTATTCTTGGTCGCGATCACCATGACGTATCGGGCACCGACTCACCTTACAGGGAAACATCCAATATCTATGACGGCAGCCGTTTTACGGCCGATATGGCCATCCAGAATGTGATAGGAGATAGTTTTAGAGGAGCTACCTGGGTAAGTATTCACAACGGCGGAGGTGTTGGTTGGGGGGAAGTAATTAATGGAGGTTTCGGTATGGTTCTTGATGGAAGTAAAGAAGCCCAACGTCGTCTGGAAAGCATGCTTTTCTGGGACGTAAATAATGGGATAGCCCGAAGAAGTTGGGCGAGAAATGAAGAAGCCGTTTTCGCCATCAAACGAGCAATGAGAGACAATCCAAACCTAAAAGTAACGCTTCCGAATTTCGTCGATAACAATTTGTTTAAGTAAACCATATGCTATGAAATCACTTAAATTCACATCATTACTTTTAGTACTTTTTGTCTTTACCTCTTGTACCACGGTACGGGTGGTGAGTGACTATGACAGACAGGCCAATTTCAATGAATACAAGTCTTTTGCTTTTTATAAGCCCGGGATAGATAAGGCCGAGATCTCAGACCTGGATAAAAAACGTATTCTTCGAGCCATCAATTCTGAATTAGCGGCGAAAGGCATGAATAAGTCTGAATCTCCCGATCTGCTGGTTAGTATTTTCACCAAAGAACGTGAACGAATTAACGTTTACAATAATAATTTTGGCTGGGGCTGGGGTTGGAACCCCTGGTGGTATGGAGGTTATTACGGAAATTCCGTTTCCCGATCCACGGAAGGGTCTCTGTACATAGACCTCATTGATGCTAAAACCAACGAATTGGTTTGGCAAGGTGTTGGTAGTGCAAGATTGATCACGAGCGGAAATATAGAAAAGAAGGAAGCACGTATTAGAGAGATAGTGCGTGAGATCTTAATGAAATACCCGCCTGGAAATACAATGAATTAAAAATAAACCCTCCAAAAATGGAGGGTTTTTTATTTGGATAAATAACTTGCAAATTGTTAGACCGAAGAACAACAAAGTTTTAAAATTTCTTATTGTTTAATAACCCCAACTGCTTTATTGCTGGTGTCTTCGAAATACACTTCTAATATATAGTACCCACCGCTTAAGCTCTCCATGGATAATTCTAATTGCTCCTGCAGATGTACCTCTTCCAAAATTACTTGTTGCCCTATACTGTTGTACAATTCAAGTTTTTCAATTGGCCGGTTACTTTTTATTGTTAGTATGTCTTCCACCGGGTTGTTAAATACGAATAACAGATTGGAAGATTGGTGATCATCTATTCCTAATACCTCATCGATAAAATTCTGGGCATAGATCCTAGAGCCGCTTCCTTTGTCCTCAATAAAAACAGCAACAGATTGATTGTTAACAGGTGTGGTATAGTTAATTCGGCTTTTGTTGGCAGCATATGTAGCCACAGGTCTAAGTTCTTCCGGCCAGAAAAACTCACCATTGTCATCAAGATACAAAACGTGTAATGTAGTTGGGGTAGCACCATTGTCCACTCCATCTTTAATTAGAAATATCGGACTATCATTTTTGAGGAAAAGGGTCCCCGCATGTACTTTTTCCTCGCCTATTGCATACACAACCTTGCCATTATCTGTAAACTGCCTTGCTCCTGAATCTTTATCAAATTTTTGCACAGATTCCCCTCTCTGGTTTTGTGAGCTATCGGTATAGGTGCATACCGCCCAAACGTATTGCGAACCAGGGTTCATAGCAATAGTAGTACTGATCTCATAATCTGTTTCGTTTGTATCGAAGTCGGAACCATTGATGCCCCAGGGTAAAGATCCATCCGGATTTACCCGCTGCACATACGAATCGAATCTAATTGCCGACGCCAATGAATACCCCATATATACCACATCACCGTTCTTAACACCTGTATAGGATCTATTGAAAGCAGTGGCCCTGTCCGCCAATTGAACCGGATTCGCCCAAACAGCGACACCATTTGCATCGTACCGCTGGGCCCACATATAAGAATTTATTCCCCCAATTAATGTGTGAAAAACTGCTATATAATTATCGTTGGAGATTTCGAAGAAGTTTGCCGGAGCTGTTGTACTAGAGCCATTTTCTATAGGTTGATCTGAAGGCCAAACAGGCATTCCGTTAGAATCGAACTTTTGCATTAACCCTCCACTTGATGAGAGCCAACTCACTAACGCATCTCCTGAAGACAGGGGTAGTATGGTCACGAGGTTTCCGCTTCCCACGTTTACGCCGTTGCTATTCCATAAATGGTTGCCTGCAGTGTCCAACTTAAATACATACGCCGGGTCTCCACCACCAGTTCCCGTAACCCCAATATAAATATTGTTGGCATCATCTACCGCTATATTCCAAATTACGGTAAACGTACTCATAGGAATGGTATTGCTAATTAAAAGTCCGTCATTTCCCAGGGTTTTATTCCCGTCCACATCGAGGACCTGCATCCTAAGTTCATAATTAACAGGAGCCGCCACCGATTTCCAAAAAACAACATAAGTTTTTCCATCGCCAGCACCAATCGCTTTCATATCACCTCCTTCCGAATCTACAACAAGTGTATTTATTTCGGTATTGGAATTCCATTGAGCAATAGCCTGTGAAAAGTACAGACTTACAATGATCATGATAAGTATTCTCATAAGATTCATTTTTGTTTAGTTTTATTTAATTAACTGTTTTCCTAGTGTTCTAATAATATACCCACCCGAATTATCCTCTTCATGTATATTACAAAATGCTTTCACTTTTTGAACTTCGAATGAGATTAATTTAAGATCTATTTTAAAGGATATGCAAATTCAAAAAATATAAAACCCAAACAATTTGCAATCCACATCAAGTGACAGCTTGTATTTATAATAATATTCCCTTTCGAAGGATTTATGTTACATATGTTTTATTTCGCTCCCAATTATGTGTGCGATGTTACGATATTTATACAAATTGATACATTAATTATAAAGGTTACCACAGGGGAAATATACTTTAGCCCCGGTTAGGTATTGTCCCAGTTACTACAGGAAAAATCCCTTTTTAAAATAGAGTCTTTAACTATTAATAAACTCTAGTCTGGAATCTACTTTTACACCATAATCAAGAAGCATATAAAATTAACCTTTTAATTAAACTACGATGAAACAATTTTTTACTTTCTTACTGGTGCTGACAACCACGGCTGTCATTGCACAAAATTCAATGTTCGTTCATACCGCTACGGTAGCGAACAGTTCTTTCAATGTTACCTACATTGATCATCCAGACCTCAACGCGAATCCCAATGCCAATTTGGTGGTTAGCCATAACTGGAACCCTGTGGGGTCTTCCGGCGTGTATAACGATAATGTTACCGGAGTCTGGTACGACACCTTTACCCAACAATGGGCCATTTACAATGAGAATCCTGGTGTAAATATTGTTCCGGATAGTTCGTATAATGTTTATTATTCTACCAATACTGCCACGATCACTCATATTGCCACGGTTGGTAATCAAGGATCTGTAGACTCATACACCGTTTTAAATAGCCCGCTATTAAACGGTAATCCAAATGCTCATGCCGTTTTAACTACCTATTATAATCCTAACAATCAATACAATGATACTGTATATGGATTTTGGTACGATGATACACTGGACAGATGGATCATCTATAGTGAGGACAGCAGCACTATACCCTTAGGCTCTGCCTTTTTTGTAGCGGTGAATGGAGCAGATGTTCAAACCATGAGACATGTGGCTATTCCTAGTAATATATTTGGCAATTACACGATAATCGATCATCCGGTTTTAAACGGTGATCCTAATGCTGTTTTCGTATTTGGCCATAATTGGGGTATTTCAGGAGATCCCTCGAATGTGATAATGGATCATAACATGGGCGTGTGGTATGATGGTGCTAACTGGAGTATTTATACTGAAGACTTATCGGCAATGCCAGAAAATGCCACTTTCGATCTTCTTATTTACGACGAAACACTGGGTGTTACCGAAAATAATATTGAAGGCCTTAGTTACGGTCCAAACCCTGTAAAGGACATACTCGATATTCGTGCTAACAACCCGATAACTTCGGTAACCATTTATAATATACTAGGGCAGAAACTAACCAAAGTATCTGGAGATGGTAACGCCATTGGCATAAATCTTTCTGGTTATGCATCTGGTAGTTACTTCGCCACCGTTATCGCCGGCGACGCTTCAGAAACTATAAAGTTGATCAAACAATAATGTTTGGAGTTTTGTTTAGTATTGTTGAAAGGAGCGTCTTAGGCGCTCCTTTTTATTTAATAATTAAGAATCTCAATGATCTTATCCTTCACTTTTTCAACAGAAGGGATCATGGTTTGTTCTAAGGTACTATTAAGCGGAATTGCAGGCATATTCTCACTTCCAATGATCATCACCGGTCCGTCTAATTCCTGAAAACACGCCTCCTGGATTCTCCCCTGCAACGCCCTACTAAAACTATTATCGGTAGGTTCTTCGGTAACAACAAGGCATTTGCCACATTTTTTTACACTTTTAAATACTGTATTATAATCCAGGGGATGTAACGTTCTAAGGTCCACAATTTCGATCTTATCCTGAAGACCTAGTTCTTCGGAAGCATTCATCGCCCAGTGAACTCCCATGCCATAGGTTATTATAGATAGAGTCTCTTCGTTTTCCTGCTTCCAGATTTCCTGTAAGACCCAAGCTTTTCCGAAGGGCAGGATGTAATCTTCAGCAGGTTCCACCGAAGTAGCTCCCTTGGTCCCGGGAACCTTACTCCAATATAGCCCCTTGTGCTCAAAGATCACTACAGGATTCGGGTCGTAATAAGCAGCTTTTAAAAGCCCTTTTAAATCGGCACCATTGCTTGGATAAGCTATCTTCAAACCACGGATATTGGTAACTACGCTTTCAACAGAAGATGAATGATAGGGCCCACCGCTTCCGTAGGCTCCAATTGGAACTCTCAGGATCATGGAAACCGGCCATTTACCGTTCGATAAATAGCAACTACGGCTTACCTCGGTGAACAACTGGTTAAGTCCAGGCCAGATATAATCTGCGAACTGTACCTCAACTATTGGCTTTAAACCAACCGCACTCATCCCTACGGTTGAACCTACTATAAATGCTTCCTGAATTGGTGTATTGAATACCCGGTTATCACCAAACTTCTGGGCCAGTGTGGCGGCTTCCCTGAAAACGCCTCCCAGTCTTCCACCAACATCCTGGCCATAGAGCAGGCATTCTTTATGTTTTCTCATCAGTTCTTCTATGGCGAAAAGCGCGCAATCCACCATTACCACTTTGTCGGCGCCTTTCGGACTTCTATCGCCTGTTTCTTCCACGATCGGTGTGGGAGCAAAGTCGTGAGTAAAGAGATCCTCAGGCCTTGGATCCTCTGCCTTTAAGGCTTTTTCAAAATCGGCTCGTACTATATCGATACATTTATTCTCGAATTCCTGAATTTCGTTATCGGTAAAGCCTGTTTCCTTTAATAATGCCTTCATTTTAGGGTACGGATCACGGGACTGAGCCTCTTCCAGATCGTCCCTGTACCATTCCATCCTAACCCCGGAGGTATGATGATTTAGCAATGGCACTCTTGCGTGAACCAAAAATGGTCTACGCTCTTTCCTGATCGTATCCAGCACTTTTGAAATGGTGGAATAACTTTCGTTAAAATCGGTTCCATCGATGGTGACCGCTTCCAGTCCATGGAATCCGGCAGCGTATTCAAAAGCGTTCTGTGCACGGGTCTCTGCGGCATTTGCCGAAATATCCCATCCATTGTCCTGTACCAGATAAAGAATGGGCAATTGTTTAAGAGCTGCCATCTGGAAGGCTTCCGAAATTTCACCTTCGGTTACCGAAGCATCTCCCAATGAGCATACAACCACAGGATTATTTATAGATTTCCCAGCCGTATCAAGGCCTGAAATTCCTTCGGCTTCCTTATACCAGAATCCCATTGCCACACCCGTTGCCGGGATGGCCTGCATACCCGTTGCAGAGCTTTGATGAGGAATTTTAGGTTTATCGTCTTCTCTAAGACTAGGGTGCGAATAATAAGTTCGGCCTCCGGAAAACGGATCGTCTCTTTTGGCTAAAACCTGAAGCATAAGATCGTATGGCCTCATACCGATGGCCAATAACATGGCATCATCCCGATAGTAAGGAAAGGCGTAGTCCTGAGGTTTTAACTGTAAACCCACTGCGGTCTGGATCACTTCATGTCCACGAGAAGTGGCATGCACATACTTGGAAACTGTTTTAAAGTTTTCCTCATACAGGTATGTAAGTGCTTTGGCAGTGCACAGGTTCTTAAAACCCTTTACAAGTATCTCTTTCTTCAGTTTACTATTATTCACAGTGATTAAATTATACTTGATCATTTTTAATCGATCTTTACCATCCACCCAAACGGATCTTCTATCTTTCCTGTTTTTATTTTGTTCAACGTATCGTTAACATCCTGTCCAACCGGATGCTCATCGGAAATACGGATCACCTGGTCCTCACTACCTATGGCTTCAATATAAGCGATCCCCACAGCGGTTCCTGTTCCGAAGGCCTCTTCAAGGGTTCCATTCTTTTCTGCATCTAATATCTCATCAATGCTAATAGGCCTTTCAGTAACCTCGTAGCCTTTATATTTTAGAAGTTCGATAACGCTTAAACGGGTAATTCCATTTAATATCGCGCCATCGAGGCTAGGAGTAATAAAAGCACCATTGATCTTAAAGAAGATATTCATAGTGCCCACTTCCTGAATATACTTATGCTCAATGGCGTCCAGCCACAGCACCTGGTCATATCCTTTAGCTTTTGCTATCTCTGTTGGCCGGATTGCCGCCGCGTAATTTCCTGCTGCTTTGGCTTCTCCGGTACCTCCTTCCACCGCACGGATAAATTTCTTTTCGGCCCATAATTTTATGGGTTTACTAAAAAGCGGCCCCGAGGGAGAAGCGATGATCATAAATTTAAAACTGGTAGCTGCGCGCATTCCAATAAACGGTTCGTCGGCATACATAAACGGCCTTAAATACAATGCACTGCCCTCCATTGGAGGAATCCATTTACGCTCCATATCGACAAATGCCTTCAATCCTTCCACGAATAACTCTTCGGGAAATTCGGGCATACCCATACGCCGCGCACTAAAATTTAATCGTTCTGCATTCTTATCGGGTCGAAAAATTAATGGCTTCCCGTCACTATCCAGCGTTGCCTTCATTCCTTCAAAAATGGCTTGCCCATAGTGCAAGGCCATCGCCGCAGGGTGAGTAGGTATATCAGAGAGTGGCTCTATTCGGGCCTGCTGCCATTTTCCATCCTTATAATCACATATAAACATATGATCGGTAAAGGTTCTTCCAAGCGGAATCGAATTAAAATCCAATGACGCTAGTCTGGAATTAGTTGTTTTTTTAATACTGATTTGTTCCATGGTCTCCATCATTCTATTCTTTAAATTTTTCGTTTTAAGTTAAACTGTTCCATTTCGTCTGCGATCCTTCTTAAGAAAGATCCTGCCAGGTAGCCATCAACTATGCGATGATCGAAAGACAATGACAGGTACATCATCTGTCTAATTTCGATCGTATCACCATTCTTACCCTCCATTACTTCGGCTCGTTTTTTTATGATCCCTGTCGCCAGGATAGCTGCTTCAGGCTGATTGATTATGGGTGTTCCCATCAAACTCCCGAAGGTACCTACATTACTGATAGTAAAAGTACTTCCTCGGGTATCGTCTGCAGACAACTTCCCGTCCCTTGCCTTGGCAACTAACTCATTAGTACTTGCTGCCAGTGCCGGGAGGTCTAATTTATCGGCATTACGAACTACAGGAACGATCAAATTCCCGGAAGGTAAGGCTGTGGCCATTCCTATATTAATGTCTTCTTTTACTATAATATTCTTTCCGTCCAGAGAAGAATTTATCATAGGGTAAGCTTTAATTGCTTTAGCAATACATTCTATAAATAGCGGTGTAAAAGTTAATTTCTCTTTGTATTTCTTCTGAAATTTCTCTTTAACCTCGTTTCGCCAGTTCACCATATCGGTAAGGTCTGCTTCCACGTAGGCAGTCACATGAGGGGAGGTATGTTTACTAAACACCATGTGGTCTGCGATCATCTGGCGCATACGATCCATTTCGATCACCTTTCCCGTACCCTTATCAAACTGAAGATCGGGCACTTTAAGCCCTGGACTCTCCACAACCGGTTGAGCAAATTGGAATGGCCTGCCTTCAGCCAGATAATTCATGATATCACTTTTCCGAAGCCGGCCATCTTTTCCCGTCCCGGGTATCCTGGCAAGTTCTTCGTAACTAATATGATGTGCCCTTGCAATACTGTCTATCAACGGACTCACAAACACATTCTCATTCACCTTAAAATTGGTTGCCGGTACTGCTTTAGATTTTCTTTTAGGTTGAGATTTTGGAGTGCCGGTAGTTTTTTCGGTTTCCGTCGATTTTTTATCTTCTGAAGTTGATTTAGGGATTTCCCCATCGGTTTTAATAATGGCGATCACCTCCCCTATCTCCACCACATCATTAGGCTGGTAAAGCAATTCAACTATTTCTCCCGAGACAGTCGAAGGAACTTCTGAATCTACCTTATCCGTTGCGACTTCCAGCAATATCTCATCAAATTCAATAGTATCTCCCACGCTCTTGAACCATTTGATTATGGCAGCCTGTGTAATACTTTCACCCATTTTGGGCATTTTAAATTCAAAATTGCTCATTCGTTCCTTTTAAATTGTTCCAATGTCTTATAAAAGTCCTCTTGAACAGGTCTGTTTTCAGGTATGGATCTTAGTGGTTCCACTTCTCTCAAACTTGCATGGCAATCTGCGGGTAGCCGCTGATACAATCGGGTTCCGGCAGTTTTCCATTCGATCATTTCATCCGAAACTTCTTTAATAGCCTTCGCCGGGTTTCCAACGATCAGCTGCCTCTTTACAAACTTCGATTCGGCCTTCACAAAACTCATAGCACCTACAATACATTCATCTCCTATTTCGGAATCATCCATAATAACACTATTCATTCCCACCAGGCAATTCCTACCCAGGTTAGCGCCGTGAATTACAGCACCATGTCCCACGTGAGCTCCTTCTTTCAATACTATGCTCTTCCCAGGAAACATATGCACCGTACAATTCTCCTGAACATTCACCCCGTCTTCTAATACGATCTCACCCCAATCCCCGCGGATGGCTGCTCCCGGGCCGATATAACAGTTCCTTCCAATGATAACGTTCCCGGTAACGGCCGCCAGCGGATGCACGAAACTGGATTCGTGTATTACCGGTATATGTCCTTTGAAACTGTATATCATTAGTAATTCCTGGTATTAGAGGGTTATTTAAATCTTTTTAATGTTTCTTTTGTAAATTCTGAAAGCACCAGCCTTCCGCTAATCGCTGCCCGTTCGGCCAAAAGCTCATCCCAGTCTTCAGTGCCTTTCCAAAAAACTGCCTTCATTTCCTTCATAGCATCAGGGTTATACGTGCAAAGCTGTTCGGCAAAATTCTGGACGGCCTCATCCAGCTTTTCGGTGGACTCGAACACCTGGGCATACAATCCTTTTTGCCGGGCCCATTCTGCATCGTAAAAACTGTTGGCATCGATCGCTATTTGAGACATTCCGCTCAATCCTAATTTTCGCTCTACTGCAGGCCCCACCACAAACGGGCCAATCCCAACGTTCAACTCACTCAACTTGATAGAGGCAAATTTTGTGGCCATACAAAAATCGGTTGCCGAAGCCACACCTACGCCTCCACCAACGGTCTTACCTTGTATACGACCTATAATGAACTTAGGGCATTTGCGCATAGCGTTTATTACATTGGCGAAACCACTAAAGAAGATTCGTCCCGTTTCGGCATCATTGATATTAATTAGTTCCTTGAAACTGGCACCTGCGCAAAAAGTTCGGTCACCTCCACTTTTTAAAACGATTACTTTCACCTTATCGTTTGCTCCCGCCCCGCTTATGGTATCTGCCAATTTTGCCAGCAGATCCCCTGGCAAGCTGTTATGAGCCGGATGAAAGAATTCGATGGTTGAAATTCCGTTGTGTATATCTTCTTTAACGTATGGTGCGGTCATAAAAAATTAGATTTAGATCAGGTCAAATTGTTCGAAATGATGATTCAGGTGCTTACGTTCCATTAAGTACCATTCAAATCTGTTCAATTCTCCAAAGACAACATTCTTTGTTCGCGCATCGGGATTCACTTTAAAATATTCTAAATATTCCTGTCTTGCTTCCTTGAATTTAGCTTTGGCAGTCTCGAGGTC
>Ga0070727_10004839_pt1 | contig 11260 bp, 6 predicted proteins | sample tdAd472_FD_66722 | JGI IMG/M metagenome (GOLD analysis project Ga0070727, IMG submission 66722) | Marine sediment microbial communities from the Atlantic coast under amendment with organic carbon and nitrate - tdAd47.2 | ecosystem: Environmental > Aquatic > Marine > Coastal > Sediment | place... | reverse complement strand
AACATCGAATCACTGCTGGAAGATGGTATCCTAGGCTGGACGGAAAGACCGATAGATTGATTGAAATGAAAGCAAAAACCCTTTATTTGCCGCTGATTTTATTGTTTGCCGGTAGCAGCCTGGCCGACCAGGTACTGAACCGCATTGTCGCATCGGTCAACAATGACGTGGTCCTTGAAAGCGAGCTCAGAAACAGATCGGTCATGGTCCTCAGCCAGCTGCAAACGCAGCAGGCGGAACTACCGCCTCGTTCAGCATTGCAGAAACAGATCCTCGATCGGCTGATTCTGGAAAACCTGCAGCTGCAGCTGGCAGAGCGCAATGGCATTCGTATCGATGACGAGAAACTCAATAACAACATGCGCAAGATGGCCAAACAAAATGACATGAGCCTGTCTGAATTCCGCGAGACGCTGGAACAGGACGGCTATGATTATGTTGCCTTTCGTGAGCAGTTCCGTAATCAGATCACCATCAACCAGATTCGCCAGCAGATGGTGGAGAACCGGGTCGAGGTCACAGAACAGGAAGTCGACCATTTGCTGGCCACAGCCGCAACCTTCAATGATCAGAACCGAGAGTATCACCTCGCACACATACTGGTTTCGACGCCGGAAGCGGCCAGCCCGGAGCAAATCCAGGAAGCTAAAAAACGCGCCGATGATATGCTGGCACGCCTGAGAGATGGCACCGATTTCGAACAGATGGCGATTGCCGAATCAGACGGGCAACAGGCCCTGAGTGGCGGCGACCTGGGCTGGCGTAAAACCGGCCAGCTGCCTTCATTGTTTTCCGATGTTGTCGGACAGCTGCAGATCGGTCAGATCAGTGACCTCATTCGCAGCCCGAGCGGTTTCCATATCATCAAAATCATGGACATTCGCGGTGACCAGCGCCACTTGATCAAGCAAACCCGCGCCAGACACATCCTGTTACATCCGGACACGCTGGTTTCCGAACAAGAGATCAATACCCGTATGGAACAATTACGCGAACGCATCGCACAAGGCGAAGACTTTGCCGTCCTGGCACGCGCGCACTCCCAGGACCCGGGCTCGGGCAGCGAGGGCGGTGACCTGGGCTGGGTCACACCCGGTCAGATGGTACCGGAATTCGAGCAGGCCATGAATGAACTGGCCATCGGGGAAGTCAGTCAGCCGGTGCAGAGCCGCTTTGGCTGGCACCTGATCCAGGTCCAGGAGCGTCGGGAGCAGGACGAAACCGAAGATTACCGGCGTACCCGTGCACGTGAATCCATCCGTCAACGCAAAACCGACGAACAACTGGAAGTCTGGGTACGGCGGCTTCGGGATGAAGCCTATGTCGAGAACCACCTCGACTAGACCTAATGACACCCCGAATTGCCGTCACCACTGGCGAAGCGGCGGGCATAGGCCCTGATCTGTGTCTGGCGCTGGTCAATCACAGTTTCGCCGCCGAAATCGTCCTCATCGGTGATCCGCAGTTACTGGCAGAGCGTGCAAGCGATTTATGCCAAACACTTGCCCTGCCTGACTACAGACAACAGGCGCCCGTAGCAGCTGGACGCATGTCTGTCGCGCCGATCAGGCTGCAGGCACCGGTAACGCCCGGCAAGCTGGATACGGCCAATGCGGGCTACGTGCTGGAGATGCTCGACCGCGCCATCCAGGGTTGCCTGTGCAAGGAGTTCCAGGCGGTTGTGACAGCGCCCGTGCACAAAGGCATCATCAATGATGCCGGCATCACCTTTACCGGCCACACAGAATACCTCGCCGAAAAGACCGATACGGCACAGGTCGTCATGATGCTGGCGACCAGCGGGTTGCGCGTCGCTCTGGCGACCACACACTTGCCGCTGGCGGAGGTGCCCGCTGCAATCACACAAGCCGGTCTGGAGGCAGTACTGAGGTGCCTGCATGCCGGCCTCCGGCTGCATTTCCGCACCGCTGATCCCCGTATTCTGGTGGCAGGGCTCAACCCCCATGCCGGTGAGTCCGGCCATCTGGGCAGGGAAGAAATCGACGTCATTGAACCGGTCGTTGCCCGCTTGAAAAAAGAAGGCATGCGCCTGACCGGCCCCTTACCCGCCGACAGCCTGTTTACACCACCTTACCTGGATAAGGCAGATGCAGTACTGGCCATGTACCATGATCAGGGTTTACCGGTACTTAAACATATGGGTTTCGGTCGCTCGGTGAATATCACCCTGGGTCTACCCTTCATCCGGACTTCGGTTGACCACGGCACGGCACTTGATAAGGCCGGCACAGGGCAGGCCGACGCGGGCAGCCTGATTGCAGCGATCGAATTAGCGATCGGGATGGCGACATGAACCCACTGCAGTCCCGTTAACTCCCTCTCCCTCCGGGACGCTTACAGGGATGTAAGCGCTAGGGCACCAAAAGTAGGCGCATTAGGCGACGCATGGAGCAATTGCCGAGAGGGTTGGGGAGAGGGGATAAAAGAGGATAACTGCCTGATTTTCAGTGCAACTTAACGGGGAAGCAGTGACATGAAGCATAATGTCCGAACACGTTTCGGCCCGGATTCACCATACCACTCAATAAGTTACACACCCGTATAACTTGATCGATGCTGCTTTACATGGCAGAGCGCCTGCCCCCCGCCCGCGGCGAGCCACCTGCCGTGTTGAGCCACTTGCCCGGCTGCAGTTCCCGCTATCCTTGCACAGCGGATTTCATATCTTCGATTTCGAGGCTGGTAAGACAGCTCGCGCAGGAGGATTCCAGCGGCTGCCGAAGGTCTTGCCGTACCTTCCTGCGCAGTTTATTAGATTCCGTTTTTGTATTAATGAAAACCATGTCTAATGTCCCACTCGATGTCGTTCTGATGACGGTCGCACCGATGCCTTTACGCCTCACCATTGTATCGTTTCCTATCATTCTGATATTTGGTATCCACTTGCCGAACTCGTAGTCTACCTGCAGGCCGGAACGCTGTGGCCTATGCCCGTGTACAACAATATCGATCTTCAATTGCGCAAGAACAACGCCAACTAATCGGCCTTGTTTCTTATAGTAGCGGCTCGCATTCGCCACATCATAGAGCAAATAGTTTGCCCGGCGATTTTCTCTTACATAGGCATATTGCCTCATGGCATTAACAGAACTGAATGCTTTTTTATAATGATCATCATTAAAACAATTCAGGTCTTTTCCCGTCACCTCCTTAAAGTGCAGTAATGTCCGCAAGAATTCGACTGTCGGATAGCCATGTATGAAAAGTACATGACCGGCGACGTAGAACAAATCCAGACCCTCAATGAATTCGTTGAGCCAACGGGCTTGTTTCGCCCTCAATCCGAATTTTTCACCGGCCCTGATTTTTTGCCAGATTTCCTGCTCATGATTACCCACGATAAGCTTGACATGACACCCCTTTGTGAGGGCATCTTGCTGGAGCAGTTGCCAATACTCCACAACGGAAGGATCAGGATTCTTCTTGTCTATCAGATCACCGGTATGAAAGATGGTCATGCCTTTCGAATTGTCTGTCAGCTTGCCTTTCTCGTTGATAATGCCGGCAAAACGCAATGTATTCTTGACTGAGCTCACGTCGTTATCGGTATCGGAGAAGACAATACATCGCGCCGGAAAAGCCGGCCGCTCCGCGCGAGGTGCAGGTTCCTGCGGCGGGACAATTACGAACGGTTTTTCAGATAAACCGAAGGTTCTGATGATTCCCTTAACCACATCCAGTGGCCAGGAAAAATGGTCGGGCGTTGTGTTTTCAGATATGCGCAATTGACTACTCTGAATATCCTTTTTCTTTCGACGCAATATACGACGTAACATATTCTATTTCTCTGGGCACAAACAGCGTTCGCGGGATTGCTCCTGCTTTAACTGATGCAATAATCCACATGCTCTCAATAACAGAAGCTCAATATCCTGCAGGGCTCGCTACGAGCCAGGGAAGTTAGGAGGCGGAAACGATAAAATATCAAAACATGGTAAGAATAAAAGTCCTTTGCCATAAAGTCCACGATTATTGAACTGCCTTTCGACTTGATTTTTTGTCGCGCTTGACATCCATTTCCAACCAGTTCCCGCCCGCAGGCCAACAATTTGCCAACAGCTCTCACCATTTGCTGAAACATGCGGTGAATGAACGCTTTCCTTAAGTCATTCAAGCACCCACTTCATGGACCGGCGTATGTTTTCATAACGCTGGTTTCCCACTAGAATATTCACCCTCCGTCGGGCAAACGGTGCCGACAAATCAGCCACCCAGGTGGCCGCGGGTACAACGTGCTGCGAATAGAGCGGGTGCTATGAATACAGAAAACATATCGACGAAAAATGGACTGCCTAAAGGCGTCATGTTTAACGCTTACCCTGACAGTATTGGCCGTAACCTGGCCGATATAGCACGCATGCTCAAGAGGCCTGAATTCAAAGATGTTTTTTCTTTGTTCTACATCCTTCCCACCGTTTTTAACAGTGATTTGGATCGCGGCTTTTCCATCATAGATTACGATCTCAATGATGAACTTGTTTCCCGGGAAGATCTGGAGCAACTCCATGAACTCAATGTCATGTTCAAGTTCGATCTCGTTTTGAACCACCTCTCGGCAGGATCTCCCCAGTTTCAGGATCTACTGGAAAAAGGGGATGAATCAAAATATAAGAACTTCTTTATTGATTGGAATGAATTCTGGCGTTCGCACGGAGAGATGAGCCCTGACGGTCACGTGATACCACATGAAGAACATCTCGAAAAGCTTTTCATGCGAAAACCAGGCCTCCCTATATTGAAAGTACGCTTTCCGGATGGATCCGACAGACCTTATTGGAATACATTTTATCAGGAGGCTGCTTATCACGAGGTCGCCGCCCACGATCTGCTACAGGCGCTGGAGATCGAAGAACTCACACACGAGGACGCGGAGAACATTGCAGCAATCGTGAACGACGTGTTGAATGCGAAGCGGGATGTCAGTGAAATCGATTTAGGCGGCTTTTCCCACCACAAGGATGATATTGTTTCCGTTGTTGAGAAGAACCGTAAATATCTGGGGCAAATGGATTTAAACGCGCAATCCGAAGAGGTCTGGAATTTTTACGATGAAACCTTGAAGAAACTTCGCGAACACGGCGGCAAACTTGTCAGGCTCGACGCCTTCGCATATTTGCACAAGGAACCGGGTAAGATCAATTTCTTCAATAAGCCCGGCACGTGGGACTATCTGGACAGACTGAAGCGGATAGCGGATAAGTATGACTTGATTCTCCTGCCTGAAATACATTCCGAGTATGGCTATGGCCTCCATGAGAAAGTAGCAGGCAAAGGATTCCCCATCTACGACTTTTTCTTTCCCGGTCTGGTTATTGATGCGATGGATCGCGGGACCAACAGGCATCTTTTGCACTGGATTCGCGAGATATTGGAAAAAAACATACAAACGATCAACATGCTTGGCTGTCATGATGGCATCCCGGTCCTTGACCTGAGAGGTAAAGATATAGCCGGCGTCTCAAATGAGGGATTGTTAAGCGATGAAGAAATCGACGCCGTCATTGATGACATTATGGACCGGGGCGGAAGAGTAAAGAACCTGTATGGCCCGGACGGCAAGAAGATATCGTATTATCAGGTCAATGCGACGTTCTTCAGCGCACTGGGGGAAGACGAGCGAAAGTTGCGCCTTGCCCGGGCAATTCAAATGTTTATGCCGGGTATCCCGCAAGTGTGGTATCTGGATCTGTTTGCCGGCAGAAATGATTATGCAGCGGCGGATAAAGGCGGCGCGGGTGGACATAAGGAAATCAACCGCACAACTCTCGCAAACAGTGATATTGAGCAAGGACTCTCACGAATTGTTGTGCGAGATCAGCTGGAGCTCATGAGGCTGCGGAATAAATCTCCCGCTTTTAGCGGCGATCTGGAGGTCCATAGCTCTGATGAACACCGCTTACACTTAACCTGGAAACATCAGGCGTGCATCGCGACGTTGAACGCTGACTTACGCAGCTATGGCTTTAGCGTTACACACCAGGGTGAAGCCTGCGAAGAATATGTAACGTCGTATCGCTAAACAAACCTACGCAAGCGGAATCGACTTTTCGCGGAGAATGAATATGAAAATATTAGCTACCGACCTGGACAGGACGCTGCTCCCGAACGGCACTTGGAAGGGGGATAACGAAGCTATAAACTTGTTTAATGATCTGACGGAAAAACACGATGTTCTTGTCGTTTATGTGACAGGACGTAATCTGACTCTCACTGAAAAGGCCATAAAAGATTTTGGAGTCAGATATCCAGATGTTCTGTGCGGCGATGTCGGTACTTCGATAAGGAAGTATCAGAATGGTGAGTGGAAGTTCGATAATGGATGGATTGCTCATGTCAGGCGCACGAGTCCACGGTGGGATGCCGCCGCTATAAGAGAAGCGGTTGCCAAGGTTGATGGTATGCGGGAACAGGAAAGCGAACATCTGAATCAGTTCAAGCAGAGTTACTATGTTGACCATAACAAAAACGATGAGGTGTTAAAAATAGTTGATGAACTGGTAAAGGGAAAGTTCGACGAAGTCATCGTATACAGTTTTGATTCACAGGACGGCAAGGGGCTTCTTGATTTTTTGCCCGCAAGTGCAACAAAGCAGACCGCCTTGGAGTATATCGCTGAAGAGTTCGGTGCTGCTAAAGAGGACGTTGTATTTTGCGGGGACAGCGGCAACGATATTTTTCCTCTGACAGCGGGATTTTGCGGTGTTCTTGTGAGAAATGCCGATGATCAATTGGTAGAAAATGTAAAAAAGGCAATGGATGAGAACCCTGACCTGAAGGTGTATTTTTCAAAAGGGGATTTCAAGGGTTTGCAAGGATATTATACGAGCGGCGTGATTGAAGGCGCCTATCACTATGGGATTTTTGATGACGCCATGGAGAAATAGCAGGGGTAGGTCAACTGACCACCACGACTACCATCATTGAGTCTGCAATAGATTCGGTTCTACTTCTTCACATTCCCAGCTAAAGCCAGGCCAGTGTGCGCAGGGCGTTTCTTATTACATACGCGAAGTGATCGCCAAGTAGAATACGGAAATATAAAAAAGCGGAGGATGCTTAATCCTCCGCCTTCATAGCATTTTAACGTACTACTATTAGTGCACTGATTTTACCTGTGCCGCATTGATCAAAACATTCGAGCCCAGGATGCCACCAAAGCACGAACGCACTGCCAACTCTTCAACAATTTGACCACGTCGTTGTAAATCATCAAACTCACGCTCAATACCACCAGACCCCGGAGGCCCCAGCTGTGGATCGGCAATAGTAATACCTGTCATGAAGCCTGAAAAGTTTCGTGTCACCGGGTTAACATGAGTAAAGAAGGTATTGGTCTCCTGCGCATGGCAATCATCACAGGTATTTACCGAGAATTTATGACGGACCTCACTTTGAATTTGCATAGACAGTGGCAACCCCCCAGACACATTAGAAATACTACTTGTATGACACGACGGAAATACCGCAGGTAGATTTGCCGCGTTGGTCGGTGCCGTCCAAAATGATGTGCTCAAATAGTCCAGACTGGCTGCCAGGAAGGGATTACCCATAAAGCTTGTTGGCACTGTGTGCGATTCACATAATATATCGTTGGCATTTTGCTCCATAAATTGTGCCATCACAGAATTCCCTGAACGGAAACCGGCATCCGGTGTTTGTTTAGTGGTTGTTGGCACCAATAGACCAGACCCACTATCAATCGCAAATTCGCGTAACTGCCAGGGGCCAAACAGGCCTAAACCATCAAAAGCAAAATCATTGGTACGCAATTGATTTAACGCGGCGGCTGCACCCGGCGCTTGCGTAACATCATCCGTTATTGCCTTCAATGCATTCATGTATGCAGCTGAGCCAAGCGTAAGTGAATCCAGAGCTAACCATTCCTGCGCACGACTTTTAATAGTGCTACATTGGTTGGCCGTATCACCATATTCAAAAATCACCGTCATTTGATTAATGCCGAACGCCGGTGTACAGGTGTTTGGATTTAGCAGACCAAATACAAAACGTGTTTCACCACTATTGGCAGAAGCATAACTCACTTTCGCCAGATCCAAACGGTTCATCACAGCAAGTAAACGAAACGGCAGATTGTTGATATCCAGTGTCGATGCATTTACGCCATCCCAACCGGGGAAATAGTCCATTACGCCTGTTCTTGAGGGAATCACAAAACCATTGACTGAATTGTTGGTCATCCAGTTTCTTAACCACGCGTGAATAAATTCCTGCGTCGTCAGGCCCGTGCCCTGGTTTAGATTTGCCATCAAGGTTTTAAATGACCAGTCATTGTTTGGGTCGATGTTGTTGCCGGTACCATCTGTGTCACACGGATCATATGTGAACGAGGGGTGGGAAACGACAGCAGGATTGTTGATGCCAAGGACTTTATTTTCATCCCCTGTAAAAGGTATAGGCGTTAAATTTCCTAAAAATGAAGGTATTTTTATGGCTTCAAGACCATTGATAGAAATAATTTTTTGTGGTTCACGTATTTGTTTAAAGCTATCTTGCAGATCAAAGTCTTTTACTTCAACCAAACTGCGGCCTGAGAATATTTTGATCTCTTGAGTTCGAGCCCTGTCGGCTCGCTTTAAAAATGCAATCTCGTCCCTTAGCTGCCGATCCTTGTCGATTTTTACAAATGCCGAAAAGATACCATCCCCGGCCTCAATATCCGCTTCCCGACCCTGATCATTAAACACGGTTTTAACACCATCGAGAAGGGCCGTAAATTTGTCGATATCCGCATTACGCCTATTGCGCTCCACAGTAACGAAAGTGGCAGCATTAAACGAATCAACGGTTTCGACCAGCAGTGAAAACGTTTCAACATCTCTAATATCCCGCTGATCAAAAAGCGGGGCGTTTACAATGGCTACTGGCTTGATAATTTTCGGGTTGATGGCAGTTTCTACAGTTTTAATCGGTTCAAGTAGCTTCAGTGTACTTATCCTTTGCGCATAAGCGTCACCAGTACTCAGACCGAAAGTTGCAATTATCACTGACAAACAGTGCGTAAGGCCTTTCTTTTTCAACATTAGTTTCATATATGCAATCTCATTTAGTAATCAATTTTGGACAGGTCGACACTTACAATCCGTGCCGAGCCAAAATGTAATTCCTACGCGATGCCTTATTATGTAAACAATTGCGCTAAGTAAATGTGAAATAATCACAATACCGGTAACGTGCGTAGATGTTTTCTCGCACAACCCGTGAAAGACATTTGCCACTCGACTATTGAGCAGGGGTGCTGCTATTACGGATGTTCAGCACTTTCTCGGTCATGCCTCTGTCAAGACAACAGGAAGAGCTTATGCGGCATTCGTATCGATGCCAGTATTGAAGACAGTTATGAAATCACTGCTGTCCCGTTAACTCCCTCTCCCGGAGGAGGGAGTTAACGGGACAGCAGTGTGTAGAAATGGATATCCAGGTTCAGTGAGCGGATTGGTATGGAGGATAAGTCAGGCTTGCGAACCTGATGCATCAACCCGAAGCTGGAGCCGCTACGGCCAGATCCCGCGTAACAGGGTCGCTTCTGTCACGCGCTCAATGGCGATGGCCAAAGCAATGGTCCGAAAATCCGGTATATCCTGGCTCGCAATGTCCACTGTCTCTGTATCGCCGGACGATTGTTCCCCGACTACATACGATTGCCAGCGGTTGAACACGGTGTCTACCGCGGCGTACATTCTCGACTTGAGCTTTTCATCGACCTTTTCAGCATCCCACTGCTCGTTAGCCTGGTTTTGTACCCATTCGTAATAGCTCACGGTAACACCACCGGCATTGGCGACAATGTCTGGCAAGACGTGAATACCCCGCTTCTTTAACACTTCATCCGCTGCTGGTGTGGTCGGATTATTAGCACCTTCAACAATCAATATGGCTTTGATGTTGCTCGCATTGCCGGCATGGATCTGGTTACCCAGCGCGGCTGGCATCAGGATGTCGCATTCAAGTTCGAGCAACTCTGCGTTGGTGATGGTCATGGTATCCGGCATGCCGACTACTGTGCCGTGTTCTGACTTGAACGCATCGACATCACCCGGGTCGAGCCCCGCCTCACAATAAATGCCACCCTGGCTGTCACTGATAGCGATAATCTTGGCGCCATCGCGAAAATAGGCTTTTGCAGCCATTGCGCCGACATCACCAAATCCCTGTATCGCCACACGTGCTCCGGCGAGGTCCTGCTGCTCGGGGATCAGCGCCTTGGACAGAAACCGCCTGGCCGCATATACGCAGCCGTAGCCTGTGGCTTCATGGCGGCCCAAGGAGCCACCCATTTCTATCGGCTTGCCGGTCACTACCGGGCGGTTGTTATGGTTGGGTTTAAGTACGTCGTAAGTATCAAAGATCCAGGCCATGGTCTGTTCGTTGGTGTACAGGTCAGGCGCCGGTATATCGGTGTAGGGTCCGATTACATCAGACATCTCGGAGGTAAAACGCCGGGTAATGCGCCTGAGTTCACGTTCACTGAGATGTTTTACATCACAGACCACACCACCCTTGGCACCGCCAAAGGGTATATTCACCAGTGCACATTTCCAGGTCATCAACTTGGCCAGCGATATCACCTCTTCCATCGTGACATCGGGGTGGTAACGAATGCCGCCCTTGCCGGGTCCGAAAACGCGATTGTGCACTACGCGATACGCCTGGAAGGTTTCCACTGTGCCGTCGTCCAGCTCAATGGGGAAGTTGATAATGTTGATCCGTTTCGGCTGTTTGAGAAAATCGACCAGGCCTTTTTTCAGGTGCCGAATAAGATGCGCGGCCTTCTCGAACTGTTGCTCGCTGATGACGACTGGATCGAAACTTTCCTCGTCCGCCTGGTTGTCGGTTTGCTTGTCTGACATCAGCCGCTTGTCCTGTGGGTAGCGAATTCGCAATTATCACCTGAAAACGACAATTTAGACAGTCTCGGTGATTCTCCAATTTCCGATAAATCTATTCATGTATTCTATTGCAACTGATAGGTAAAACTCAGTTTTCAACCGGTGGCAGGCGGGGCGGGATTGCGAATTGTATGGCCATGGTCTCGGCCAGCTTCAGTATTTCCAGCAGGATACGCTGGCGCTCGGCCTGTTCGACTTGATTGTCGGACACGTCCAGCAAGAAATTGACGAGTATACACAGGCCGTATTCGCCGAAGTCGTCAAACCTGATGCGGAACCACTTCTTGTAGGTATATGGGTCATTTTCGATGAGTTGTTTTATCGCTGCGACG
>Ga0070727_10004832_pt1 | contig 11271 bp, 8 predicted proteins | sample tdAd472_FD_66722 | JGI IMG/M metagenome (GOLD analysis project Ga0070727, IMG submission 66722) | Marine sediment microbial communities from the Atlantic coast under amendment with organic carbon and nitrate - tdAd47.2 | ecosystem: Environmental > Aquatic > Marine > Coastal > Sediment | place... | reverse complement strand
AGCTACGCCCAGGAGGGGCGCCGGCACCAGGAGCGGGCGCTGTTCGTCCCCAGCCACGCCTACGCCTACGAGCTCGTGCGGCACCTGCCCCACGACGAGGCCGCGGAGCTGGCGCAGCAGGCACTCTCCCGGGGCAATCCGGCGCTGGCGGTGATGTTCGCCGAGCTGAGCCTGGTGGCGACCCTCGACGCCTGGTACCTCGGGCCCCCGCTGCCCAACGTCGAGCGAGCGCTCGCGCGCTACCGCGAGGAGCGCCCCGAGGGCCTGCGCGACCTGGCGCTGGTGCTCGCGCGAGGCTACGTGCAGGGCGAGTTCGTCGACCTCCGCGCGCGGGACCACGTGCGCAGCGTGCTCGAGGGCGAGGAGGTCACGTTCCTCAGCCCCGACGAGGCGATCCGCTGCCGCGAGTTCGTCGACCGCGATTGCTTCGACTACCCCTACGAGGTCCTCTACCGGCGGGTCAAGACCAGCGACTACGTCGAGCTGCAGGAGGCGGTCGCCCAGCGCACCCGCGCCGGGTCGTTGGAGGTCGCGCAGCGGATGTGCGAGATGTTCCTCGTGCGTCGCCTGGCCGACTGGCGCTTCGGCGAGGCCGAGCCGCGGATCGCCCGCGCGCTGCAGCTGGCGCGCACCCAGCTCGAAGACAACGACGAGCTGGAGCCCGACGTCGAGTGGGCGCTGTTCACCCTGGCCGGGCTCTACCTCTCAGGCCTGCACGGCCCCAAGCCGGCTCGCGAGCTGGTGCGAGCGGTGGTCGGTCAGGCCCCCGACCACGAGGCGCTCGTGGGCGCGATCCAGGCGGCCGGGATCCCCCAGGACGTGAGCGTCAAGGAGCTGGCCGAGGTCTACCGCGAGACGGTGGACATCGAGGCTCGCGTCGAGGACTTCCGCGCCCAGTGCGACGCGATGGGTGGCCTCGACGACTACGAGCGCGAGGCCTACAAGGAGGTGCTCGAGTTCCTCGAGCGGGGGGATGGCTGGCTGTTGGCCAACCTCTCGCGAACCCTGGGCGACCTGGTCGGCTCGGCCGCGCCCCAGGGCCTGGTCCGCAGCGCCACCGCCGCGGTGGAGAACGCGCTGCGGGTCGCCAACAGCGGGGCGGGCTCGCTGCTGCGCCGCGACCGGATCCTGGCCGAGCTCGCCCGCCGCGACCCCGCGCTGCGCAGCCTCGACCGGCTGAAGGAGGCCAAGCTCGAGCTGCTGGATGAAGTTGCCTGGTCCATCACCCGCGAGAACCGGATCGCCGCCGCGCTCGAGGGCTTCGGCTGCGGCCTCGGCGGCCCGACCTTGCTGCTCGTCGACCTCCCGGTGCTGATCCTGGTCAACCTCAACGCCATCGCCGCCGTGGCCACGGTCTACGGCTTCGACCCCGAGGCACCCGAGGAGCGCGACCTGGCGCTGGCGATCCTCTCGGGTGGCTCCGAGGCCCTGGCGCAGCTCGCGACCCTCGAGCACGAGCGCGACCCCGAGGCGGTGGAGACGGTGCTCCACCGTCACCTCGCAGGCAACGCGGCCCTGGCGCTGCACGCGGGCGCTGCCCGTGCGGCGTTGCGGCTGCTGCGGCAGAAGCTGCTGCAGGTCATCCCGATCCTGGGCGGCGCCGTCGGCGCTGGGCTCAACTTTCACTACACGGCGACGACGACCCGCACGGCGGTCATGGCCTACCGGCTGCGCTGGCTGGTCCGTCGCTTCGAGTCCCGCGGGTAGTTGGGCCCACGCGGTCCGCGGTCTGGAGTAGGCTGAGCGCATGGATGTCCCCCCACCCTTCAGCGGCCTCGTCGGTCACGCCCGCGCGCGAGAGCAGGTCCAGCGAGCCCACGCCGCGGGACGACTCGTGGGTTCGCTGCTCCTGGTCGGGCCCGCCGGAATCGGGCGCACCCGCTTCGCGACCGAGGTCGCACGGCTGGCCATCGACCCCGATGGAGGCGCCGGCGCGGCGGGTGGCCGCGTGCTGCGCGGGACCCACGCGGACTTCGTGCAGGTCGTGCCCGCCCCGGACCGGGTCTCCATCGGGATCGAGCAGGTGCGCGAGACCCTGGTCGAAATGGCCAAGGCCCCCGTGGAGGGGCACGCGCGGGTGTTCGTGTTCGAGCCCGCGGACTCGCTGGGCGAGGCCGCGCAGAACGCGCTGCTCAAGGGACTCGAGGAGCCCTCCGCCCGCGCGCTGGTGATCCTCGTCGCCCACACCGTCGACGAGCTGCTGACGACGATTGCCTCGCGCTGTCAGGTGATCGAGCTCGAACCGCTGAGCCTGGACGAGGTCGCCGAGGTGCTCCGCGCCCAGGGGGTCGCCGAGGCCGAGGTGACCCGCCGCGCCGCCTGGAGCGGCGGCCGCCCCGGGGTCGCCCTCGCCAAGGACGCGCTGGAGCTGGCCGACCTCGCCGAGGAGACCTCGCGGGCGCTGGCGTCGGGGGACGCTTACCGCGACCCGATGAGCTGGGTCGATCGCCTGGCGGGGTTCGTCGACGCCGGAGGCAGCGACGCCCCCAGCCGCCGGGTGCGGCTGGTGACCGTGCTGCGGGTGCTGAGCCACGTCCTGCGCGACGGGCTGGTCGCCGCCCAGGGCGCCGAGCTGCCCCGGCTGAGCGGGGCCGCCCCGGAGACCGTGGCCCAGCTCGCCCGGATCCCCTCCCGGCGGCTGGAACGAGCCCTGGAGCGCCTGACCCACGCCGGGGAGGAGGTGCTGACGATGATCAACCCGACCCTCGTGCTCGAGGGGCTGGTCCTCGACGTCGGAGCCGCCCTCAGCGGGAACGCGGGGGAGGTCGCCCGGTGAGCGACCGCCTGCAGGAGCTCTGGCGCGCCTGGCAGGCGACCCACTCCCGGGAGGCCGAGGTCGCGCTGCTCACCGAGCGCCTGCGGCTGGGCGAGCTGCCTCTGGTCCAGCTCGACCTGGCCGCGTTCTGCGGGCACGAGGCCGCCCGCCGGGTGATCGAGGAGACCGGCGCCAGCCCGACCCCGATCCCCGCCATGGGCTGGGTCGATGAGCTCGAGCGCGGTTGGGGCACCAAGCTGCGCGAGCGCTACGCCGAGCTGACCGCCGGGCGCTTGCAGCACGAATGGAACGGGCGCGACCCGTCCGACACCGGCGACGTCGAGCCGGACCTCGAGCACGACCTCGAGCGCGCGGCGCGCAAGCAGCTCGCCCGCGAGGCGCTGGCGCCCCGACCGCCGGAGTAGGGGCTACTTCGGGTCCCGTGGTTGGGGAACGGTGACGCGGACTTCGGCGCCGGTCGTCACCTCATGGGTCGCCGCAAAGTCCCCCCGGTTCAGGGCCAGTGCCAGGCGTCCGCGGCTGTTCACGTAGAGCAGGGGCTCGCCAGGGGGCACGTCGCCGAAGGTCGCCACCAAGGGGAGCGTGAACTCCAGCTCTCCGACCTGGACCACGAGCTCCCGGTCCTTGAGCTGGCGCGGGAGCCAGTCGCCGGGGACGTTGGTCCACACGTTGCCGAAGGGTCGGTCGATCCCCACGACTTCACCCACGAGCTGGCTGTCCTCCTGGGTCGCCTCGGGGAGCTCGAGCTTGACCCAATCCTCGACCACCGGGCCCACGTCCTCGAAGGGGGTGCCCGCGGCGAGGTGTCCGCCCACCGGGGCGAACACGTCGCGGCCGTGGAAGGTGGCGCTCATGTCCCGGCGCACGAGCTTGCGGTTGGTGACCTCGCGAACCACGGCGCCCCTCTGCCGCCCGAGGAGCACCGTCAGCACGCCGTTGTCGGGGGCGACCACGAAGGAGCCGTTGTCGAGGCGCGCGACCACGGCCCGTCGGGCGGTGCCGACCCCGGGGTCGACGACGACCACGAACACGGTCCCCGGGGGGTAGACCTCAGGGGCGTCGCTCAGCAGCCGCGCCGCGGCGGCCACGTCGAAGCGCGGCGCCTGGTGGGTCAGGTCGACCAGCTGGACGGTGGGAGCCAGGCTCAAGACCACCCCGCGCATCAGGCCCACGGCGTCGTCGGTCTCGCTGAAGTCGGTGAGCAGCGCCACCACTGGAGGCGGCGGCGGCGGAGACGAGCAAGCGACGAGCAGGGGCAGGCAGAGCAGCGACCAGGCGTAGCGCACGGGAGCCTCCATGGGCCCGAGAGTGTAGCGCGCTAGCGGTCCTCGGTGATCTTGACCTCGGGCATCGCGCGGAAGCCCTGGGTCTCGAGCTGGCTGCGCAGGTCCTGCCCGGTGTCGTGGGGCATGGAGACCACCTCGCCGGCCTCGTTGGCGTAGTAGTCGCGCAGCGACGAGCCGATCCGCTGCTCGCCGGTGAACGGGTCGCGGTACGTCTCCTGCTCGGTGAGGTTGAGGTGGTTGTGCTCGGCGATGAGCGCGTTGGACTCGCGGCGGTTGTCGGTCATCGCCTGCTCGATGGCCTACACCTCCTGCTGAGTCCTGAGCACGATCTTCGAGCGCTCCATCTGCCCCTTGATCTCCCCCGCCAGCCAGCGGGTGTCGATGCTCGACGAGCAGGCGACCTCGAGCAGGACCTGGGCCCAGGCGTCGAACTCGGCCTTTGGCGCGCGGGCGGCGATGGTCAGGCGGTTGGTCCACTGACCGGCCAGCGCCCCACGGTGTTCGGTGACCACGGTGATCGACTCGCGGTAGGCGGTTCCGCCCTCGGTGTAGTCGTAGACCACGGCGCCAGCTTCGTAGCGCGACTGCAGCGCCGCGGGGAGGTAGGCGTTGAGCACCCCCGCGAGCTTCTGCGAGAAGGCGGCGTAGCCCTTGGCCAGCTCGGGGAGCTGCACGCGTTTGACCACCTGCGCGCCGCTGGCGTTGGGGTGCAGGACTTCGAACACACCCTTCTGGGCGTACGTGTGCGGGTCCATGTAGGGCTGGACCGGCATGCCCATGTAGTTCGAGCCGACGGGGAACTGGGGCGCCGCGGGGCCGATGTGCTGCGGGTCCTTGTAGAACACGTGGGGCAACCACACGATCCCCACCGTCGCCGCCGCGTCCTTCTTCACCACCAGCTGCAGCTTGGCCTCGATGGACTGCGCCGGTCCGCCGGCCGCGGTCGGATCCACGCGCAGGATCCCGCCCTCGACGGTCCACCCCTGGGGCACGAGCAGGGTGAACGCGCCCTCGCTGCGGTCCCGGTAGCGGGTGTAACGCACGACCCGCATGTCGCCCGTCGTAGGCTTGGCGGCGGGCTCCCGTGGCGGCTGCGGGCCTCCGAGGTCGCTCTGCTGGCGCCGGAGGGGGTAGGTCGTTCCGTCTTCGTCGCGCACGGAGAGCACGTCGCCCTCGAGGCGGTAGGGGTAGATCCGCTGTCCGGCGCCGTCGGCCAGGGTCAACACGATCCGACCGTCGCCCGCTTTCCACGTGCCGTGGGCCTGGACCTGCTCCCCCGCGAAGGACTCGGCGTAGCGAAAGCGCCCGTCGGGCTCGAGTTCGACCTCGACCCAGTCGCCTCCCTCGCGGTAGCTCCAACGCCCCGCCACGTCGTCGGCGCAGGCCCCGGCCAGCGCCCCCAGCGCGCACATGGCGCAGATCGCGATTCGGTTCATGGGTCCCCCTCGGGGTCGACTCTATGCCAGCGGGACATCGCCGCCAGGGTTCCGCGACCCACCCGCAGGGGAGCGCGCGACGCGCGCGAGCACGCGGTCGACGGTCAGCAGCCCCAGCCAGCCCAGCAAGAGGCAGAGCCACCCCCAGGCCAACCCCGGGGTGCGGTAGCGCAGCCGAACCCGCGACTCGCCGGCGGGTAGCTCGACGGCCATGAACAGCACCCGAGCCTCTCGAATCGGGACCGCGGTCCACTCCGCACCTTCCTCGGCCGTGAAGCGCTCCGCCGTCCACCCCGGGTCGAACGCCTCCGAGACGAAGAGGGACCCCGGACGCCCGCCGGGGATCACGACCTCGGCCACGATCTCCGTCGACGTGTAGCGTTCGACCGCGACCTCCCCCGGCGAGGCCTGCAGCCGCGGGGGTGCGGGGAGCCTCGCCAACCCCTGGGGAGTGAGCACCGCACCCACGCAGGCGTCGCGCATCAGGCTCTCCGGGTCGAGCAGCTGCGGCGGTGGCCGGCGGATCGAGGCGAGGTAGGCGTCGAGCCGGTGGTTGCGCCCGGGGTTGTAGTCGAGGAGCGCCGGGATCCCGTAGAGCCCGGGGAGGTTCTCGCGCAGCACCTCGCGGTGCCCCGCGCGCACCTGGCGCACGGTGAGCGCCCCGGGAGGAGGGTTGGTCAGCCGCAGGTAGCGCGGGGCGGCAGGCCCGGACTCCAGCGACTGACCCGCGGGCGGTGGCTCGTCGAACCAGGCCTGAGGCAGGGTCGGAATCACGTTGCCGTCGATCCAGGGGGCGAGCACGAGCAGCCCCACGCTCAGCGCGCAGGCGCCCCGACGGAAGCGCGCAGGGAGCCGGCCCAGCCCCAGCCCGGCGAGGGCCGGGAGCACCACCGCCAGGGGCAGCAGCGCCTTGGCGGGGTAGCGCCAGCCCCCCAGCCCAGGCACGTGGCGCAGGAGCGCGAGCAGCGGCGTGCGCGCCCCGCCGCTGAGGCCGGGGATCGGGGTCGCGAGCAGCAGCCACACACCGAGCCCCAGCGCGAGCCCGCGGCTCAAGCGACTGCGCAGCGCGGCGGCGCCCGCCAACGCCACCACGGGCAGCGAGAGGTGCAGCGAGGCGTTGAGCGCGCCCCCGTAGGCAAACCCCGAGCGTGCGGCGGAGCCGTAGAGCCCGGGCGCGGTCTTCACCGAGAGCCCCGGGATCACGAACTCCGGCCAGCGCAGGGGGTGGCACGACCAGCTCGCCGCCTCGCTGAGGCCAAAGGGGTGGGCCCCGCGTTGGGTCTCGGGCAGCCAGTGGAGGAACGGCACCAGGTGCGGCCCGGCGAGCAGCGCGCCGAGCGTCGTCGCGGCCGCGATCCGGGCGTAGGCGCCTGGCGCCCGGCGCCAGCCAACCCAGGCCGGCACCGCCACCGCGACCAGCAGCCCCCACGACCCGACCACCCCGGCCCCTCCGGCGAGGATCCCCAGCGCCACCGTCGCCGCCGTCCAGAGCAGGCCTCGCCGCCAGCGACCGTCGGATCGGGCCAAGTCGAGGAACCCACAGCAGGCGAACCCGGTCCAGGCGGCGGCGGCGAGCAGGTTCGGTGTGCGGCAGGCGCCGAGCACGGGCCCCGCGAGGGTCGCTCCAGCTGCCGCGAGGGCGACCCCCAGCTCCGCGGCCCCCAGCCGCCGCGCGAGGCACGCGGCGCCGAGCCCCGCGAGGGCCACGTGCCCGAGGAGGAACAGCTTGAAGCCCCAGGCGAAGGGCAGCGCGGCTCGCACCTGCGCCGGCGGGTAAGCCACCTGGGCCAGCGGATCGGGCAGGGTCGCCGCTCCCGCGCCGCGGCTGGGGTCCCGAGTCCACTCCCCCGCGGCCACCCGTTGGTGCAGGGGGTAGAAGAGGGTGAACAGGTCGCGCCCCGCCAGCTGGCGGGCTGGGCTCAGCGCAGGGGCGTAGGCAACCAGCGCCAGGAGCAGCGCCACGGCGAAGGGCGCCCAACGGCGGGTCGAAGACGGGGGAGGGGCAGCCAGCAGAGCCTCGCTTGCCCCCGTTCTACCGCGCCCGGCAGACGGCGTGACCGCGGAGCGAGGCCGGGGCTAGTCCTGCTCCTCGTCGTGCTCCTCGTCCTCGACCACGTCGCCCGGGATCAGCTTCGGACGGGGTTTGCTCAACGGCGGGTTGTCGGACGGGGGGACGGAGTCCTTGACCGCAGGTTCCGGCGGCTCGGGGGCGGGCTCCGGGTCGGAGGCGCACCCCCACAGGGCACAGCACACCAAGGCGATCTGCCAGCGGGACATGGCTACTTCTCCTCGCGGTTCTTATCGAGCAGCTCGCGCTCGAGCTCTTGCACGCGCTCCGCGGCTCGCGGCAGCCAGGACGCAGCGTCCTCGTGCTTGGGGTCGATCTCCAGGGTGCGCGCGAACAGGCGCAGGGCCTGGGGGTAGTCCTGGGCCCGCCAGTAGAGCGCGCCCAGCATGTAGCACAGCTCCGCGTCGGCGGGGTCGAGCCCCCGGGCGAACTGAATCTCGTCGATGGCGCGCCGAACCTTGCCCGCGGTTCCCAGCGCCAGCGCCAGGTTCAGTCGGGTGTCGACGTGATCGGGCAGCAGGTCGCGGGCCAGCTCGAGCTCCTCGATCGCCCGCTCGGTGCGACCGCTCTCGAGCATCACCGTGCCCCGGTTGTAGAAGAAGGCGTGAGAGTCCTCGTCGAGCCCGGTCACCCAGCGCTCGAGCCGGCGCTGCATGATCTCGCTCGGCACCAGCGCGAAGTCGTTGATCGCGCGGTGCGAGGTACTCCGCAGCTGGCCCGGGTGCTGGACCACGTGCGGGGTGAGGAAGACCACGATCTCTTGCTTGGTCGTCTCCTCGATGGTCGAGCCGAACAGGCGGCCGAGGATCGGGATCTGACCGAGGAACGGGATCGAGAACTGGGTCTCGGAGTAGCTGTCGCGGATGAGGCCGCCGATCACCGCGGTCTCGCCGTTGTTGATCACGATGGTCGTGTCGGCGAAGTTGCGGTTGAAGGTCGGCGAGCGCACGCCCTCGGTGATCGTGACCGACTGCGAGTCCGGCGCGATGCTCGAGACCTCGGGGTGCACCAGCAGGCGCACCAGCCCGTCGGCGTTGATCTGGGGGGTCACCTGCAGGATCACGCCCACGTCGCGGTATTGAATCGTGTTGACCGTGTCGCCGTTCTGGGTGATCCGCGAGTTGGTGACGAAGGGCACCTCTTGCCCGACCGAGATCTCGGCCTCGGCGTTGTCGAGCACGAGGATCTTCGGCGAGCTGAGGATGTTCAGCCGGCCCTCGGTCTGCAGCGCGCGCAGGAGGCCGGTCAGCGAGTCCGAGGTCGTGGTGTAGCGCAGCCCGTCGCCGAGGGCGTCGAGACCGAAGTCGGTGCCCAGGGTCGAGGTGCCGTCCTTGTCGTTCTCGACCGAGTTCGTGAACGCGCTCTCCCACTGGATCCCGAGCTCGCCCTTGTCGTTGAGCTGGACCTCGGCGATCAGGCACTCGATGAACACCTCGCGCCGCGGCGAGTCGAGCTGGGCCACGATCCCCCGCAGGCGCGTGAAGTTCTTGGGCGAGCTGGTGATCACCAGCGAGTTGCTCTCGCTGTCGGGGACCACGGTCACGTCGCCGACCAGGTCGCTGGTGCCGGTGGGGGCGCCGGCGGTGGCGCCGCCGAGGGCGCCGCGCGCGGCGTTCCGGGCGTTGCGGGTGTTGTTGCCGCCCCGGGCGTTGCGCGCGGCGTTGCCTCCAGTGGCTCCCGCGGCCTGCTCGGCGAGGACGCCCGTCAGCACCTCGGCCACGGTCGCGGCGGTGGCGTGCTGCAGCGGAATCACCAACACCCCGTTGACCTCGGAGGGGTCCGCGTCGAGCTGCTTGACCAGGACCTCGACCATCGTCAGGTCCTTGGCCTGGGCGGAGACGATGAGCGTGTTGGTCCGCTCGTCGGTGGTGAACTTGGGCTTGGTCTGGTAGCGGCTCGCCGTGTCGCTGGCGTCGCCGCCGCCGCGGCCGCCCATCATTTGCCGCACCCAGCGCGGCGGGCGACCACCGCCGTTGTTGTTACCCGTCGTCTGAGTCTGCTCCTCCTCGAACAGGGTCTCGAGGGTCGTGACCAGCTCGCTCGCGTTGGCGTGCTGCAGGGGGAAGGTGCGGATCTCGGTGATCACCGGGTCCGGCTCCTTGTCGAGCTCTTCGACCAGGCTGTCGATCAGGCGCAGCTGATCGCTCTGCGCGGTCACGACCACCGAGTTGGTGCGCGCGTCCTCACTCACGCTGACCGGGGCCACGCCGGAGCCGCCGCCGCCTCCGCCGCCGCCGCCGCCGCCCTGGAAGAACATCCGGGCCATGTCGCGCATGTTGTTGCCGCCGCCGCCACGTCCACCGCGACCACCGCGGCCTCCGCGGCCGCCCCGGGCGTTGTTTCCGCCGCCGCCGCCGATGGCGGTCCCGCCCTCGAACAGGTCGCGCACGACCTGGGCCACCTCGTTGGCCTGGGCGTTCTGCAACCGGTAGACCTTCACGTGCAGCTCGGCAGTGACCGCCTTGTCGAGGGCCGCCAGCACCTGAGCGAAGCGGCGAATCGCCGAGGAGGTGTCCGAGACCACCAGCGCGTTGGAGGTGCCCTCGATCATCAGCGTTCCCTTGTCCGAGAGCAGGCCCTCGAGCTCGCGCTTGACGTCCTCGGCCTGAACGTACTTCAGCGGCATGACCTGCACGACCAGCTCGTCGCTGTCGGCGATCACCTCGGGGTCCGAGCCGACGCGGACGGGCAGACCCCGGCGCTTGGCCTCGTCGAGGGTCAGAATGCGCACGACCTTGCCGGTGCGCATGATCGTGCGCCCCTTGGGCAGCAGCCATGCGCGCAAGACCTCCAGGGCCTCGTCCACACTCAACGCCTTGTCGGCGGTGACCGTGATGTCACCCTGGACCGCGGCCTCCTCGACGAAGCTCAGCCCCGCCTCGCGGCTGAGGAAGCCGAGGAAGGTCTGGATCGAGGCCCGGCGGAAGGTGAACACCAGCTCGGCGTCCTGGTCCTGGGCCGCCACGGGGGCCAGGACGCTGAGGCTAAGGCAGGACATGAGGAGCAGCGCGGGAATTCGCACGTCTAGTCTCCACTCGGTGGGTTCTTGAGCGAGGCCTCGCGCTTGGCGCGGAGCCGCTCGAGAATCGATTGACGCTTGTCGTCGGAAATGGGTTCGGGGGTCTCGGTCGACCCGGAGGGTCGATAGGGACGCTCCGCTGCCGAGCTGCTCGCCTTGGCGATGTCGATCAGCATGGGGCGCACCGAGAGCGGGAGGGTCAGCGAGTCGCCCAAATTCAGGGTGCGCTCGCGGCCCTTGTCGACCGCCTTGACGGTGAAGGTCTCCACCGCCGCGATGGACATCTCCTCGTGCTCCCAGCCGTTGGTGACCAGCAACGCCTTGCGTTCGGCGCGGTGCTCGAACACCGCCCGCCGCTCCTCGCCTTCACCGGTGAGGCCGGTCAGGCGCAGCTCGATGGTGTCGGGGGGCGGGGCGGCGGTGGGGACGACGCGCTCGGGTCTCGGGTCCTGCCGGGTCGGACGCGGAGTCCGCTTGGGGCGGAAGTCGCTCTTGGCGAAGGGGTCGGACTGCTCGATCTTGGCGTAGCGCTCGGCCAACTGCTTGGGGTCTAGGTCGAGGGGCGCACCCACGGGGAGCAGGGTCGTGACCTCGGCCACGCTCGAGCCGCTGCCCCCAGCGTTCCGCGCGCCCGGCGACGCGCCGTCGGAGGTCAGGGTGCGAACCGCGAGCAGGGCGAGCATCCC
>Ga0070727_10004830_pt1 | contig 11273 bp, 4 predicted proteins | sample tdAd472_FD_66722 | JGI IMG/M metagenome (GOLD analysis project Ga0070727, IMG submission 66722) | Marine sediment microbial communities from the Atlantic coast under amendment with organic carbon and nitrate - tdAd47.2 | ecosystem: Environmental > Aquatic > Marine > Coastal > Sediment | place... | reverse complement strand
CGGGGCGCGCGCGGCATCGGTTGGATTCTATCGGGGCCGGCACCCGGCACGCTGCACCGCTCGTTCGGTTATAGTGTCGCGCTCGAAAGGCCCAGCACAATGACGATTCAGACCCTGCAGAAACCGACGTTCGAGGCTCTCCAGCCGCACTTCAAACACTGGGAGAAGACGGGCGACCTCATCGACCAGTGCATCGACCTGATGCTCAACTTGCGGCAGAGCGGCCACCCCGGGGGCTCTCGGTCCAAGGTGCCTCTCATGGTCGCCTCGACCCTGGGCGCCGGCATGCGCTGGGACATTCGCCGGCCGGAAGCGGCCTTCGGCGACCGGTTCGTGCTCGTGGCCGGCCACTGCTGTCCCGTCGTGTACGCGATGCTGGCGGTCTACAGCGAGGCCCTGCGGCTGCGCTTCGAGGCCACCGGGGACACCCGCTTCCAGATCCCGAACGCCGAGGAGCGCGAGCTTCGCTGGCAGGACATGCTCTGGCTGCGCCACAACGGCGGACTGCCGGGCCACGCGGAGATGGAGGGCAACACGCTCTTCTTCAAGTTCAACACGGGGCCGTCGGGTCACGGAGCCCCGTGCGCCATGGGCGAGGCGCTCGCCCTGCGGCACGCCGGCGCGAGCGAGACGAAGGTCTTCGCCGTGGAAGGCGAGGGCGGCCACACGGCCGGCGCGCACCACGAGGTGAAGAACTCCGCCTGGGGACTCGGCCTGGGCAACCTCATCTACCTCTTCGACTGGAACGACCACGGCATCGACTCGTTCGCCAACTCCGAGGTCGTGCACGGCACGCCCAAGGATTGGTTCGAGCCCTACGGCTGGCGTGTCGCCGGCACCGAGAAGGGGGACGACTACGCCGAGGTCGCGCGCGCGATGGTCGAGATCGTTCACGGCGAGAGCGAAGACCGGCCCGGCATGGTCTGGTTCAAGACGCGCAAGGGTCGCGGCTATCACAAGATCGACGCCGCCTCTCACGGGGCGGCGCACAAGCGCAACTCGGAGCTCTTCTGGCAGTGCCGCGGCGACTTCCAGGACAAGTACGGTGTGCGCTTCGAGGACTTCGGAAAGACCGAGGACCCCGGCGAAGAGGCCTGCCGCGACATGACGCGCGGGTGGTTCGAGACCGTGTTCGACGTCATGAAGAGCGACGAAGAGCTGGTCAACTACCTGTCCGACACGCTCGTCGACATCGGCGATTCCGTGCCGAGCAAGGTCGAGACCTTCCGGCTGGGGAGCGCGGACAACTTGCACGAGGACCGGTCCTGGTTGGACGTCGACAAGCTGCCGGAGGCGCTCTTCGCGAAGCCGGGCGACTCGCAGCCCAACCGCAGCGGCTTCTCGAAGTTCGGCTCCTACGTGAACACGGTCGCCAAGGAGCGCATGGGCCGGCCGCTCGTGCTGGCCTGCTCCGCGGACCTCGCCGATTCGACGTCGATCTCCGGCTTCGCCAAGGGGTTCGGGGATACCGAGGGGTTCGGCTGGTACGAGCGCTCTTCCAACACGATCGGCGCGTTGCTCCCGCAGCAGATCACCGAGTTCACGAACGCGGGACTGAGCGTGGGCGCCGCCACGGTGAACATGTCCTCCAAGCCCGAGGACGACTTCGTCGGCTACTGGACCGCGTGCTCGACCTACGGTTCGTTCTCGTACCTGAAGTACGGGTTGATGCGGCTCTTCTCGCAGCTCGCACAGGACTGCCCCCTCAAGGTGGGCAAGGTCATCTGGGTCGTCGGACACTCCGGCCCCGAGACCGCCGAGGACAGCCGGACACACTTCGGGATCTTCGCCCCGGGCGTCACGCAGCTCTTCCCGTCGGGCCAGGTGATCAACATCGTCCCCTGGGAGCACAACGAGGTCGCCCCGCTCATGGCCGCCGCGCTGCAGACCGAGCAGCCGATCGTCGCCGTCCACCTCACGCGCCCGGCCGTCACGATCCCGGATCGCGCCGCTCTGGGCGTTCCCAGCTATCTCGAGGCCGCGCGCGGTGCCTATGTCGTGCGGCCCTACGCGGCGGATCGGCCCAAGGGGGGCACGCTGATCGTCCAGGGCACGAGCACGACGGACTCGATCTTCCAGCTGCTGCCGCGACTGAACGACGCGAGCTCTCCGAACGTGAAGATCGTCGCCGCTCCCTCCTACGAGCTGTTCATGCTCCAGGACGAGTCCTATCGGGACAGTGTGTTGCCGCGCGAGGACTGGCTCGACTCGACGGTGGTCACCAACGGCTCGCGCAGGCTGATGCACGACTGGCTTCCGCACAAGGTCGCGGAGGAGTACGCGATGTGCTCGGACTGGGACAACCGCTGGCGGACCGGCGGCAACGTCGCCGAGATCAAGGCCGAGGCCCGCATCGACCCCGAGTCGCTGTGGGAGGGAATCGGTCGCTTCGTCGCGGATCGAGACGAGCGCATCCGGCGAATCTCGCTGCAGCCGTAGACGAGAGCTCCGCCCCGACGAAAAGAGCCGCGCAGTGCGCGGCTCTTCTTGTTCCCATTCTGCCGGACGGAGTCGGCAGACGCCCCTGCCCCTAGGGTTTGACCGTGATCACCTTGACGATGTCGTCACCTTGGGCGTTGCCCAGCGCCAGGTCGGCATTGCCCGTGTCCAGCGTGTTGTTCGGGCCGCGCGAGTAGGCCACGAGTGCTCCGAAGGGGGCCTCCGGTACGGACCCGACCGCGAACCCGGAGATGCGGTAGCGGTAGCCCCACGGGTCGAGGATTCCCTCGTCGTTCGTCGCGTTGGTGAAGGCCGGGTTTCCGTTGGAGCCCATAGCCCAGTTCTCCAGGTACGGACCGTTCCACCCGTTGTCGTTCCCCGAGTTGGTGAACAGCACATAGTTGTTGCTGCCCAGCGTGTCGGTCATGTCGTTCCGGTTCCAGGTGCCGTTCCCGTTGCCGGGCCACTGACCCGTGTCGGTGAAGAACTGGTTGTAGGCGGTCTTGATCGTGGCGAGATCCGTCTCGGCGTTCGTGACACGAGCGTCATCGATGACGCCGCTGACGACGGGGACCATGACGGCGGCGAGAATGGAAAGAACGCTGACCGCGACAATGATCTCGATCAGACTGAAACCGGCGTTCGGGCGATGCATGGGGACTCCTAGGGCAGATCGGGGGGCGCCCGCTGTATCGGCTCGATCCGGGTCGAGGCCTAACCTCCTTGGGGAAATTCCCTGGGCTAGTTTTGCCCGGTACGAACTGAAAGGTCGGCCTCCGGAGGCCGGAAGATTTTTCCGCCCTGATCCGGTAGCGTCTCTGTCGCGATGAAGCTCTTCAAGACGATCACCTGGGTGTTGGTTCTCGCGCTGGCCTCCTGCCGTGCTACGCCGGACTATTCCCGCCCCTTGGGCGCCGGCCAGGCCGCCCTGATTCCGCTCGGGGAAGGCGAGGATCATCCCGACTGGCGCGAGGGCTGGGACAACCGCCACGAGTTGCTCGCGGCGCTGGAGCGCTCGATCGGCTGGACGAGCGGCAACTACTCCCGACAGTTCTTCCCGATCGCGGGCATCACCCACGCGCGTGCACTCGCGAGCCTCGTGCGGCTGCGCGAGCTCCTGGAGAACACGTCCGACCGGGAGGCCTTTGCCGCCGCGATCGACGAGGAGTTCACCGTCTACAAGAGCGCAGGCTGGAACGGCAAGGGAGACGGTGTCCTCTTCACGGGCTACTGCACGCCCGAACTGGAGGGTCGCCTCACGCGCCAAGGCGACTTCGTCCACCCGCTCTACGGCCTGCCCGACGACCTCGAGAAGGGGCCGCGCGGGGAGATCCTGGGTTGGCGCACGTCCTTCGGCTTGATCGACTACCCGTCGCGGCAAGCCATTGAGGCCCACGCCCTGCTGGCGGAGCGAGACCTGGAGCTCGTGTGGCTCAACGACCCGATCGATGCCTACATCGCGCACGTGAACGGTTCGGCCTTCGTGCGGCTGGCGGACGGCGAGCTCTTCCGACTGGGCTACGCCGGCAAGAACGGGCGCCCCTACACCTCGCTGGGGCGCGAGCTCGTGGAGGCCGCTCAGCTCCCGAAGGGCGAGGTGACACTGCAGGGGATTCGGTCCTGGGCCGCGCGCTCCTCACCGGAGAAGGTCACGGACTTCCTCCACCGGAACGAGTCCTACGTCTTCTTCACGCCCATCGACGGCAACCCGCGCGGGAGCCTGAACGTGGAGGTCCAGGGCGGGCGCAGCCTGGCGACGGACAAGAAGCTGTTCCCCCCCGGTGCGGCGGTCTTCGTCGACTGCAGGACGGGAACGGGCGAGCCCTACAGCCAGTTCATGCTCGATCAGGACACCGGAGGCGCCATTCGGACGGCCGGACGCGCGGACGTCTATCTCGGGGTCGGGGACGCGGCCGAACGCGAGGCGGGTCGGTTTCAGTCGGCTGGGCAGCTCTACTACTTCTTCCTGAAGCCCGAGCGGATCTAGATCGCGGAGAGGGGCCGGGAGTGCGTGCCGCCGAGGCCCGAGAACTGGCGTTAAGAGGGGACCGAAAATCGGCCTTTCCCGGGTAAACTACCGGGCCCCAGGCTTCGTAATCGCTACGTAAAAGGGGTCGGGGCGCGTGACGTCACCCCGACTCATTCACTAGCCCCCACGCGAAACCTCGGCTCTCCATAATGATAGGTAGGCGCAGGCCCACCTACTCCTCGGCACCAAGCCCTCGTCCATCGATGACCAGCTCTTCCTATCCCACCTCGGGACGCACCTCCTCTCTGGCCTTCTCCAAGGCAGCTCCGCTCCTCGCTTCGCTCGCTCTCGCGGCGGGATGCGGCGGCGGCAGCAGCAGCGGCGGCGGGTCCAGCCCCACCGCCGGTGGTCTGGGCACCTCGGGCCAGGAGCTGATCACACCGGACTTCACGTTCATGTTCGTCGACCCGCAGGCAGGCGGTTCGGCCTCGTCGATGCGGATCGAGGAGATGTACTGGGGCCGCATGGTCGACATCTACGACCTCACCGAGGCCACGTCGGTCTCGACGCTCATCCACCGCAACTTCGTCATCGGACAAGACGTGTTGCCCGGTGGCGACATCGAAATCGTCACGGACCCGATCACGCAGGTGACGCGGCTCACGATCCGCCACCGCAAGCCGCTCCCCTCCGACCCGCTGAACCTGGACACGAACTCGGACGGCATCCTCGATGCACCGGACCTGGACGGCGACCTGATCTCCGACGTCGTCGAGTGGAACAACGTCTTCGCGACCCTGTTGACCGGACTTCAGCCGATCCCGTTCAAGAGCGACAAGATCGGCACCATCGGACCGTTCCTTCCGGTGGCGCGGAACGGCACGGTCGTCGTTCGCTTCTCGGACGTGCTCAAGCATTCCACGATCAACACGGACACGGTCAAGGTCCTCGTCGGCAACCCGCCCGAGCAACCCTACGAGGCGCGCGTCCTTCCCGACCCGAACTACGGGCAACTGTTCACCGACCTGGACGGCGACCTCGTGCGCGACTTCCGCACGACGCGCGTCCTGATCGACTTCACGATCTCCGAGATCGAGGCCAACCTGGTCTTCCCGCCGCCGGCGGTCAACGCGGTCGGCCTCCCGAGCAGCTCGACGGACTCGCAGGCGAACGTCTCCCTGAGGATTCCGTCCCAGGTCGTGTTCGGCGCCAGCCAGTTCGCGATCCTCACGAACCTCACCAACCACGGGTTGGCTTTCTCGAACAACGGGCCTGTGGACAGCACGAGCGTGACCCGCGACGTCGTGCGCGCCTTCCGCTCCGGCAGCAAGAGCGACGTGAACAACGGCTTCATGCGCGACATGACCGCGCCGCAGATCGTCGGACAACAGACGGTGACCGTCGGCAACCTCGCTGCCACAAGTACCCTTCCCGGATCGAGCCCGCCGGAGCGTTGCGACGACTGCTTCACGGCCGACATCCAGTTCGAGCAGACCACGTGCAGCCAGACGCCCGAGGCCGGCGACATTCTCGAGCTGACGCAGGAGATCTTCGCCCAGGTGGTTCAGAGCACCGGCCCGCCGACCCCGGACGGTGAGGTCTTCGGTATCACCCTGCGCGACCTCTCCGGCGGTCGCTTGCTCGAGGCCGAGGGTACCGAGGGTCAGTACCTCTCGTGCTACGACCCCAACGACGGCGACCTGCCCGAGTGCTTCGTGTCCTTCCTGCCTGCCGCCGGGAGCTTCCCGACGTCGGACGTCAAGCCCACGGCTCAGGTCCGGATCCGCTTCAGCGAGCCGATGGATCCCGATTCCATGGCGGGCCTCGAAGACTTCTTGATCACTCGCGCGCAGACGGACTTCCTCCCTTCGGAGATCGTCCCGGGAACGACCTTCGGTAGCCCCGACCTGTCGTTCTTCGACTTCTCGCCCGCGTTGCGGTTCTCGCACATCAACGGCGTGGCGGAGAGCTACTTCACCCAGCTCGGCGTTCGCGCGGGCGGCGTCACCGACCTGGCGGGCAACGAGGTCGAGGTCCTGCTTCCCTCCGTCGAGTTCACCATCGACCCGACCTTCCCCACGAACACCAACGGCGGCGTCGTCTTCCGCTTCAACGACTTCGACGAGGACCCGCCCGCGTTCCGGCTGGACGGCGACGGAATGATCGTGGAGGACGACGACGGTAACCCGATCCCGGATCCCTGCGCCGGTCCGGACATCACCGGTCAGTACCTGTTCGACCAGGAGCGTGGGATCATCCGACCGCGCCCCGTGACTCGTTTCGCGGGCATCATCGATTCCGGAAACGACGTCCAGGGCCTCTTCCTCTCGCCCAACCCCCTCTTGGGTGTCGGCCTCGGCGGCCCCTACGAGCGGCGCATGCCCGAGCCCATGAGCCCGCTGGGGGCACGCGTGATGACCGTGTGGCGCTACTGCGACATGGGCTTCTCCATCAACAACTCCGTGCCCGACGGCTCCTCCCTGACGCACGACGACGCCCAGTTCTACAACATCGACGTCGAGGGACTCTCCTGGTCGGTGCTGGGCGGTTCGGTCCAGCAAGAGGTCTACGACGAGTTCGAGATTGCTCTCGCGCACTCGACCCGCTTCCCGGACGACGGCACCCTCCTCGGCGCGCTGGCGTCGGGCCCGGGCGGCGTCAACCCGGACACGGGGTTGGACCCGACCAGCTTCTCGGTCAACGCGCTCGGTGGCGCGAGTGCGCTCACGGTCGTCCACGAGCGGACACGGGGCTACACGCTCGAGCCGGTGCGCGCGTTCAACACGCCCAGCGGCTCGCGGATGATGCCCTACCCGTTGAACAACGGGAACAACGTCGCCAGCTACAAGTACTACACCTGGCGCGATACGGCGCTCCAGGGCTTGGGGGGCGAGTCCGCGGCAGGTTCGGACCTGCTGCCGATCCAGGGTCCCGCGATCGGCATCCCGCCTCGCGTGCTGATCGAGAACCTCATGGTGTACCCCACGGAGGACTTCAGCTGGCAGGGTTGGATCCCCTCCGTCGCTCTGCCGCTGCTCTTGGACTTCCGTTGTTTCCCGGGCAGTGGCTCCGGCTCCAACCGTCCGGAGATCCTGTTCGGAGCGTTCGGGTTCTTCGGCCCCACCTTCCGCGTCAGCTCCTCCGGCGGAACGGACGTGACGGGCCAGGTGTTCACGGTCGACCCGGACCTCGCCACGGTTCCGCAAGGCGGCTACAACATCAACCCGACGATCGGCTCCCTGGGCTCGGTCAACCCGCCCGGCGACTACGTCTTCTACACCGGCCAGGCCGACTTCGTGACGCGCGTGAGCCGCGTCTACACGCGCTGGATGGCGACCGGCGGCTCCAATGTCAGCTACATGAACCCGGTCTTCTCGCCGTCCGGACAGAACCAGCCGTCGAACACGAACGTCAGCGTGGCCCTGCGAGGCGCTTCGAACGTCGTCATCCGGACTCAGAACCAGTGCGAGGACAAGTTCGACGGTGACGGCATGCTCGAGACCCCTGGGGTCAACGGCCCCGCGCAGAGTGCTTCGACCCTCGATGACTACGGCGACGAGAACAACTTCTTCGACGTCCTGTACGGCAACCCCGCCAACCGGAACGCCAGCGTCGCCTTCCTCAACAACGACAACTCCTGGTTCAACGACCCCGCGGGGATCGCCGGCTCGATCTTCTTCCAGGCGCGCATCTCGATGACCAGCAACGCGGAGTCGGGCGTCGTTCCCGAGCTGAACGCGATCGGCTTCCTGTTCGATTTCGCTGACTAGTGAGTTGAGTCCGAAGCCCCATCGGGGGCCTCTGCGGGTACATTGATAGGGCCTCTCGCCTAGCGGCGGGAGGCCCTGACTCATGCTGCTCATCGCCACCGCACTGGCCCTGGCGCCCGGACCCCTCGCGAACGACGGGGGCTTCGTCGAGCGCGCGCTCGCCGTCGGGCTGGATCACCTGCACCTCGCCGGTCTCGACCGGATCGGGTACTACGACATGCTGGACTGGATGCAGTCCGGCTTCGCGATCGGTGATCTGAACGGAGACGGAGAGCTCGACGTCGTGGCCTGCGGGGGGCTTCAACCCACCCACGTCTTTCTGCAACAGGCAGGCACCTTCCTGGATGCGACGGCGACCGCCGGCCTGGCGACGGGCGAGTTCGATCGCTCTCCGGCCTTCGGCGACTACGACGTGGATGGAGACCTCGACCTCTTCATCGGGACGCTCGAATGGGGCGACGGACCCAAACCCGGCGACAGCCGCCTGTACCGCAACGACGGCGCGGCGCACTTCGAGGACGTCACCGCGATCGCCGGCGTCGAAGGCGCGGGGCACAGTGCCTATCCCGAGTGGGCGGACGTGGACCGCGACGGGCTGCTCGACCTCTACCTGGGGGAGTTCCACGGGACACCCAACAAGCTCTACCTGAACAACGGCGACGGGAGCTTCTTCGACGCGAGCGCCTTCGGCGCCGACGACACGGGCTCCGCGCACGTGGTCGCCGTCGTGGACACGGACCGCAGCGGTTTCCCGGACCTCTTCATCGGCAACGACTACAACGTCTCGAACAGCCAGGACCTGACCAACAACGCCGGCAACGCGCACCTGACCGTCAGCCCCAGCGGAGTGCTCACCGACGTCAGCAGCAAGTCGGGGTTCAACGGGAACTTGACGACGATGGGGTTCGCGTTCGGGGACGTGAACTACGACGGGCTGCTCGACATCTACACGACCGAGCACGAGCTGAACTTGCTCCTGATCAATGGCGGCTGGCCCTCGACCTCGACGCCCTGGATCGACCAGGCGGACTTCTACGAGGTCGTGAACGCTTCGGTTCCCTGGGCCGACGGTTCGGGCAACACCGGCATCGCCGTCGGCTGGGGGACGGCCTTCGCGCACATCGACTTCGACCCCTGGATCGACCTCGTCGTCGTCAACGGCCACGTCTCTCCGGACGACCCCGTCGACCAGCAGAACTTCATCTTTCGCGGGCTCGGTCCCGCGCAGTCGTTCCGCTTCGAGGACGCCAGCGCGGACCTGGGCTTCCTGGATGCCATCGACGATCGCGCGCTGGCCGCGGGCGACCTCGACGGCGACCTCGACATCGACCTGCTCGTGGGAGCCACGGCCGGACGCACGAGGTACTACGAGAACCAGCTCGACCGCGAGGGCCAGGGCGCCATCCACGTCTCCGCCCTCACCAGGACTTCCGCGCCCGGCGGCGAAGGAGTCTACGTGGAGTGGACCGACAGCTCAGGCTACCCGCACGTCTACTGTATCGGGTCGGACTCGCCGGCCGCTTCGCAGAACGAGCACGCGGTCCTGCTCGGCCTGGGCACCGAGGCGCAGGCCGACATCCTGGTCACCTACCCGTCGGGCATCGTTCGCGAGCACCTCGCCGTGCCCGCCGACACCTTCCTGGTCAGCGAAGAGCCCGAGTTGATTCGGCTTCCGCGCTACACCGCGAGCACGGGCGATGGCGGGAAGCCTTTCGTCGTGACGGCCTTCGCCCACGATCAACAGGGAACGCCGCTGGACGGCACGGCCCTCGTCCAGATCGACGCCACCGGCATGGCGGCTCTGGGCCCGGTCGAGCACGTCTCCGGGAACGAGTTCCGTCGGGCCTTCCGGATCCCGAAGCACGCCGGGCGTTCGCGCTTCACCGTTCAGTTCGACTCGTTCCTGGTCCTCACGCGGCCGCGCCTGACGGTCTACGGCCGCGCCCGGCCACAAGACGCGCGCCTGGAGCTGTCGCCCGAGTGCGTGCGCGCGGGGAACGCGGAGAGCATCGAGGTCACGTTCTGCCCGAAGACCGCGCAGGAGACGCGACTCCTGGAGGAGCTCACGCCGCTGCTCCGGGTCTCCCCGGGCGCCGCGAGCCTGCCCCTCGCACCGAACGGCGACGGCAGCTACACGGCCATCCTCCCGGCCCCGCCGACACCCGGTCGCTACGAGCTCTCCATCGTCCTGCACCAATCCGCCAAGGGCGGCCTGGTCGCGAGCAAGTACGTCCCCTTCGATCACCTGGCCACCCTCGACGTGGCCGGCCCGCCCGATCCCGGCCAGACGACTGCGTACATCGAGGAGACGAACCCGAACATCGCGGCGTCCCCGCACGAGGTGAAGATCCAGCTCACACCGAGAGATGCGCAAGGCCTCCGGCTGGGGCCCAACGTGCCCGTCACGGTGTCGATCCAGGAAGCCCCCGGCAGCGAGCCGATCTCCCTCGTCCCCGGAGCGACCGGGTATCAGGACGACGGGGACACGTTCTTCGTCATCGCGCGACCCGAGGCGAGCGGCACCGACACCGCCAACGGCCTGATCACGGTGCATCAGGAAGGCATCGAGATCTTCTCGACCCACCTCGTCTTCTGACGAGCGCGGACCCGGCGCTACAGGTAGCCGAGGTCTTTCAGGTTCTCGCCCAGCTCGCCGCCCAGGTCGACGGCGGACTCGCTCTGTGCGCGGAGCTCTCCGTAGCGCGTGCCCAAGCGTTCGCAAGCCGCGCGCAACCGAAGCGCCCGGTCGGAAGCGGACTCCTCTCCGGCCAGGTTCTCGCGCTGTGCCGGATCGCCTTCGAGGTCGTAGAGCTCGGACCCCGATTCGGCGCGCGGCCACCGATAGGCCCCCTGGATCCAGACCCAGGACCCGTCGCAAAACGCCTCAAGCAACCCGGCCTCTTCGTGGTTTCGCGTGGCGTAGATCGGGGAGGGCGCGCTGCCGGAGAGGAGCGAGGTCCCGTCGAACGTCGTCTCCGGGAGCAACCCACCGAGCCCCGCGGCTTCCAGGACCGTGGGGGCGAAGTCGAGCTGGGACACCGGTCGCGAGTCGCGCTCACCCACCGTGGCCGCTCCGGGCAAGCGCATCAGCCAGG
>Ga0070727_10004829_pt1 | contig 11275 bp, 9 predicted proteins | sample tdAd472_FD_66722 | JGI IMG/M metagenome (GOLD analysis project Ga0070727, IMG submission 66722) | Marine sediment microbial communities from the Atlantic coast under amendment with organic carbon and nitrate - tdAd47.2 | ecosystem: Environmental > Aquatic > Marine > Coastal > Sediment | place... | reverse complement strand
TATTTAAAGCTTGGTTACCTTATTTACTATTGGCGGGTTTGCTGGTTTTGAGCCGCCTACCGCGATTACCACTCAAGGGATGGTTGACGAGTCTGAAGCTAAGTTGGAATGATATATTAGGAACGGGGATTGATGCAGCGAGTACCCCCTTGTACCTCCCTGGCACCATTCTAATTGTAGTCGGCCTCATCACGGTTTATTTACATAAAATGGAAGCTAAGGCCGTCAAAAAAGCCTTCGGAGAGAGTGCTCGCTTATTGCTAGGCGCGGGCTTCGTCTTGATTTTTACCATTCCAATGGTTCGCATTTATATCAATTCTGGAGGGAACCCTGCTGATTTGCCAGCGATGCCAATCGCTATGGCTGAATGGGTATCGCAGCAGGTGGGACAAATTTATCCGCTTTTTGCCCCTACAATTGGTGCATTAGGTGCTTTTATAGCAGGTAGTAATACCGTGAGTAATCTGATGTTTAGCCTCTTCCAATTTGGAGTGGCGGAGCGTTTGGCGATGCCTACGACGCTGATTGTAGCCCTGCAAGCGGTGGGGGCGGCAGCGGGGAATATGATTGCCATCCACAATGTAGTAGCCGCTTCGGCCACGGTGGGTTTCCTAGGAAAAGAAGGACTCATTTTACGCAAAACGATCATTCCTACTATCTATTATGTATTAATGGTCGGCTTACTGGGCCTAATTGCCATTCAAGTGTTGAATATGACCGATATATTGCAGTAACTTGCCCTTTCATCATACTACTAATTTATTAGCGTATGCAAAGTAAATGGCGGTTTATTGGCCAAATGATGCTCGTTTTTATAGGAGCTATGCTATTTTTTCATTTTATCCGCTATTTCGATTTGGGAGAACAGAAGACATTTGTCCTGAATTCACCAGGAGGGCGTATTGCTTTTTTGGTCATTCTTGGCGGCATAGGTGGCTTTGCTTTTGCGATGATCGAATTGGCGCTAGATCGCCCTTCCCTAAAACGTTTGTCTTACGGCCGTTTATTGGTATTCAAAGCTATACTCTACTTTTTTTTGATCAAGTTGATCATGTGGATTGGGCTGATAATATTGACCCGTCGAAGTCCGCTAGACTTAGACTGGAACTGGATGATTGAGATAATGAACAGCCGCGCATTTTGGGTAGCCTTGGCCTACTTTTCGGTCGTGATTTTCTTGATTACCTTTTTTAGAGCAGTCGATCAGAAATTCGGACCTGGCGTATTGTGGAATATGCTGTTGGGTAAATACCACCAACCGCAGGAAGAACAGCGAATCTTTATGTTTTTGGATCTGAAATCTTCTACGACGATAGCTGAAGAATTGGGCCATCTGCGATTTAGCCGGTTTATTCAAGATTGCTTTTATGATTTAAATGAAATTGTACCGCAATTTAAAGCCGAGATATACCAATATGTAGGTGATGAAGCGGTGCTAAAATGCTCTAAGCTGCAATCTCAATCCGCACCCCTTCTAATTCCACGACATCTCCAGCGCGTAGCTTTTTTCTTTTCCGAAACTCTTGTTCATTATTCACATAGACCAAGCCACCTTCCACCATCACTTTGGCATGCCCACCGCTCGAAGCAATTTGAATATGCTTCAGCAACTGAATCAATTGTATGTATTCTTGATCGGCTTCTAGTGTGAAGGTGGATTTTTCCATAGGTTTTGCGAATTGAACGGCTATCAATAGTCGATGAATAAACGTTTGATGGGATATTGATGAAGTTGACCAAGGAAGGAATTCGAAGAAAATGACTTGTAATATGGCCATCTAGTTCTTCATGCGGCAAAAATGACTAACAAGAACATGAAATCTTCGTAATGAAATGTGGGTGATGGCGGACTCGAACCGCCGACCCCCTGCGTGTCGGGCAGGTACTCTAAACCAACTGAGCTAATCACCCCTACTGTTTTATATTCAAACCCTTTGGCCTGAAAAAAATGGACTGCAAATATATAAAAATAGGAATAAAAGCGTCCTGCTGCTGTGATTTTTTTTACCAAAGGCCTTTGACTAAGTAATGAAGAATAAATAATTTGGGCCAAGGAGCTAAATGTTTTTTCAAAAAAATGCAAAACAAAGCGTGACTTAAAGGGAATAGCCAGTCTTTACCATATTTGGTACCCTATTAAGAATGAATTCATTCAATAAAAACGCTAGAATCGTGACGACCTCTCAATCTGTAAGGAAGACTATCCTCATCCAACCCGACGAGTTTGAGGCCCATAAGCATTGGTATCCCAAGGCACTCAATGCTACTATTCACCCTATGGTCAATTTTTTCCTGAATCTTGACCAAGAACGTATCGTGACCCGTTATTGCCATATGCATCCGACGGTAAATGCTACAAAACTTAAGGAGATTTTGAACTACCGAGCCAAATACTTTCTTTGGGGTGGGGCTGATCTTTTGAATGTGACCTCTGCGGGTGGAAAACGACAAATGGTAATTATTGAAAACAACTCTTGTCCATCTGGTCAAAAGTCAATGCCTTTGCTCAATGACAACCAGGAACAGGGTAGTTATCGCTTTTTGATAGAAAGGACATTTAAACCGTATTTAAAAAACTTGCGTCTTAAGTTGAAAGGAGGCCTAGCAGTATTGTATGATAAAAACCATATGGAGTCGTCGGGTTACGCTGAGGTAATTGCGGATGTGATGAATGAGCCCGTCTATTTCGTGCCTTGCTTTGATTCTGATACGGAAAATAGCCTATCTTTTATCGATGATGTCATGCATGTCAAGTCGCCCCAAGGAGAATTGATCCCTATTCGAGCAGCTTTTCGATATGTGACACAAAAGCCTTGGAACCGAATACCGCTGCATACGAAAACCCGCATTCTAAACCCCATCATTGCTTGCTTAGCAGGAGGCCGAAATAAAATGGTGGCAGCCAAGGCTTATGATGTCTTCAATGCAGAATTAGCCCCTGATGGTTTGCATATTAATACCCCCCTTACGATGTGGGATGTGCAAAAAAATGAAATCCCGCTCTGGGTGCGAAAGATGGGTGGCCATGCCGTGATTAAGGTGCCTTATAGCAATGCGGGGCAGGGAGTATATACGATAGTCAATGAGGAAGAGTTGGCACGCTTTATGGAAATGGAGTTTGAATATGACCTGTTTATCGTGCAGAGTTTGATCGGAAACTACAACTGGAGTAGTGTCACAGAAAAAGGAAAATTGTACCACGTGGGCACTATTCCTGACAATAAGAATAAAACCTTTGTAGCAGATATCCGCATGATGGTGAGTTCGACTGAAAATGGGATTTTACCACTGTGTACTTATGCCCGACGGGCAGAAAAAGCCTTGACTGATGAGATCGATAGCAGCACAGATAGCTGGAAAATGTTGGGTACCAACTTATCCTATAGGGGCGCAGATGGCAGTTGGCAGAGTGATACCAATCGTTTGGTCCTCATGGATAGAAGAGATTTTAATCGTTTGGGGATTGGACTGGATGACTTGATCGAGGCATATATTCAAACCGTACTATCGATGGTGGCGATCGATAAGATGGCCAAAATGTTGATCAACAAACAGGGTAAATTTAGAATGCGACTTTTTAAGAGCCTCAATGATGATCCCGCTCTTATCGATGAGATAAAATTGATATAATGCAACAGTTTAAAATGCTGGTCCTGACTGACCATCAAGGACATAGTCATGAAAATTCACTTTATGCCTTAGGTCGGGCATTGCATCGCCACGCCTGGTGCGCACAAATAGATGTGGCTACTCGTTGGAATCCACTAAACGATCCATTCTTCCAAGGACTCGATAAAGATGATTTATTCGTCAATCCTATAGATCAAAATTTTACTTTTGATCAAGATGGACGAGCATTTAAGACCGCATTGAGAAAAGCAAAATTGGCCGAATACGATTTGTTTTGGTTGCGATTGCCACCGCCAATTTCTAAGCATTTTCTGGATTTTCTTCAAAAGGAGTTTCCTGATCAACTAATCATCAATGACCCGAAAGGGATATGGGAAACTGGCAGTAAGAAATTCTTACTGCAATTTCCAGATATCTGCCCTAGCATGCAATATTGTGGATCGATGGCTGATATCATGGCCTTCAAGAAACAATTTCCAATCGTATTGAAGCCACTGCGAGCTTATGGCGGCAAGGGCTTAATCAGGATAGATGGAGAAAAAGTCTGGATGGAAAACCAAGAAATCAGCTTCTCTGCTTTTGAAGCAGAAATGGCTAATACTAAAATAGAATACTTAGGCGTAGAGTATCTCCCAAAGGTAAGTTTAGGGGATAAGCGAATTATTGTAGTAGATGGGCAAATTATGGGCGGGTCTCTACGTCTTCCGCCCAAAGACTCCTGGATTTGTAATGTAGCTAAAGGAGGAAGTTCTCACCTGGCAGAAATTGAAGAAGAAGAACGCGACATCATAAGTAGAATTAATCCGCTCTTGGCTGAAATGGGAGTCGTCATGTATGGTATTGATACCCTGGTCGGTAATGATGGTAAAAGAGTTTTATCCGAAATTAACACGACTAGTATTGGTGGTCTCCCTCAAATCGGCAAACAGCAAGGAAACTCAGTGGTACAACAAGCCGTTCATTTGATTTGGAATTACGTAAAGCATAAAAAACAAAAGAGTAATGTTATTGGAAACAGATGAAAAGATTTCGGTAATCCGAGAACTCAAAATAGATAAGGCTCCTAAAGGTGCAGTTACACGCTATTGGTTACACGTGGTCACGGATAGTATGGGAGTCCCCATTCATATCCCGATTATTGTTGCTCGAGGTAGAGAGGAAGGTAAGGTGCTGGGCCTGACGGCCGCGGTTCATGGTAATGAGATCAATGGGATTCCCGTCATACAGCGCATTTTTAAGGAAATTGATATCAATAATTTGAAAGGCACGATTGTAGGTGTCCCAGTGGTCAATATTCCATCTTTTGTTAGGAAAAAACGGCGTTTTATTGATGGTACAGACCTCAATCATATCATGCCGGGCAAACCGGATGGTAATGTCAGTCAGGTCTATGCTTGGCGGGTATTCAATAAGATTATTAAAGAATTCGATTACTTGATCGATTTACATACGGCTAGCAACGGGCGAGTCAACTCATACTATATCCGAGCGGATATGGATGATCCAGTAGTCCGTAAAATGGCCCTTCTACAGAATGCACAAATCATTGTACATAACCCACCTAATGATGGAACCTTAAGGGGGGCAGCTGACGATCTTGGAATTGCGGCAATCACGCTTGAAGTGGGTAATCCGAATACTTTCCAGAAGGGGATTATTAGAGACGGCTTAACCGGGCTTCACAATGTGTTGGACTTCTTTGGTATGTTAGCTGGCCCAGTGGAGGAACCGGATCAGGAAACAATACTATGCAAGCGATCTTACTGGATTTACACCGATACCGGAGGCTTACTGCGGGTCTTTCCGAAGGTGACCGACCTGGTGAAGAAGGGAGAGGTAATAGCCAGTATCTATAGTATTTTTGGAGATTTAATAAAGGAGTATCGCGCACCAGAAGATGGCATCGTAATCGGGAAAAGCATACATCCGATTAATCAGACGGGTGGTAGAATTCTCCATCTGGGAATCCTCGCTGACTAAAATTATTTAGGTGTAAAAAAGAATAGAAATTATAGGGAGTTGCGGATTCACGAAATCGTAAATCCGCAACTCATAAAAGATTTATTATTAGGTTGTTGGTGCAAATGTTGAATAATTACCTTGTATACGAAATACTCCGAAAGAATTGCTTTGCTAAAGCTAATAATCCTATTTAAATTTCATCTTCCACATCCTCCAAGGGGATGAATGTCCACTCATCCTCCGAGCTGTCATCCTCTACCTGGTAATCTAAATCATCAGACTCCTTATAATTTAAGTCGTCATGCATATCAACTTTGCCTATTGTACTTGGTGCTGATGTAGTTTTCGATACGGTTTTTACGAAAGACTTGATGGGTTTGGGTTTTCTGGCCTTTACTTCGCGTTCGGGTTTGGACTGGCTGGCCGCTAATTCTTGCTTTTTGCCTTCCAAACTTTTGGTGGTGGTAGGTACAGCCAGGAGCCTTCTTTTGTCGATGAGTTGCCCTGTTACTTGACAAATACCATAGGCTTTGTTATGGATACGAATAAGTGCATTTTCTAAGTCGCGCATATGCTTCTCTTGCCTATGGATCATCGTTTGTAGCATGTCTTTCTCCTGATCCAAGCTGCTGTTATCATCGGGATCGTAGCCCTCATTGTTGTTCTCAAAAATGTCAGTTAATTGATCTCGCAATTGATCAACCTCTTTCTGAGATTTTGCCAATTTCGCCTCTATGAGATGCTTAAATTCTTGCAATACACTGTCGGAATATCTTAATGTTCCACTTTGCATAACAGATTAAGTTTAGGTTTTTATTTTATTTTGCTAAAAGACTACAATTTGATAATTCGGTCACCTATCCATTGCTATTTTTTTTGAAATATTTTAGCAGGGTCATTCTTTGTGACGCTTGCTTAAGTTATATATTATGAAACATGTGGAAAAATAAGAAAGGAAAGTCTATACAGGTTTGCTTCCGTTCTTATTATACATTCGTAATACTTTTTTGCGTGCGCGAGCAAGTCTCATTTTTACGGCGCTTTCTGAAAGCTCAAATTCAGCTTGAATTTCCTTGATACTAATCTTATCAACATACTTAAGCTTTAGCATTTTTTTATCCTGCTCATTGAGTTCATCAATTAAAACTTCCATCAATGAGATTTGAAATTCCTTGGCTTCTAAATCTTCCAAGTCGATAATTTCATCTGCCAAATCTAGCGTCTCTTCAATTCGCGCTGCTTTGGTTTTGGATTGTCGTTTGATGTGATCCAGGCAGAGATTTCGGGCAATCTGAAAAAGCCAACCGACAAAAGTCGCCACATGCTTTAGTTTGGATAAGTTACTTGATACTTTGATAAAAGTATCTTGCATCATATCTCCAGCGGTTTCCTTATCTTTTAAGATGGCAAAGCAATACCTTTTCACTTTTAGATGATACCTAAGGTATAATTCCTCCAGGCACCTGGCACTATTAGATAGTTGATATTCTACAATAAGCTCCCTGTCTGACCATTCTTTCAACTGCCTGGCTTTCATTAATTAGATGTTTGAAATTTTATTCGGATTAATATCTGTCAATTTATATAAAAAATTCCTTTGTTCCAACGAGCCAATGATGAGAGCGCAGTGATAAAATAAAAAATTCAAAAAGGAGGTGACGATTTAGACTTTCGGCGTCTTTATTTAGAATCATCTAGTTGATAAATCCATTCATTGGTATCGTATCAGCCTTATTTTTAAACCGCATTTCTACTTAAAACTTATTAATCGTGAAAAAATCAGCGAAGAAAACAACTAGCCCCAAAACCACAGAGAAGGCTATTGTGAGTAAGCAAGGAAAAAAAAGAAAAAAATTAGTGCCCCCGCCTAAGGTCAAATATAAGGCATGGCTCTATGAAGAAGAATAAGTAGCTGAGCATGTGGTGGGATGGTAGATGCTATCCCACTAACCTATTAATCTTTGCTCATTGAGATAGTCCATAAACGTTTTTTTATACAAACCTCCGATTGGAATCGTTCTTTCCGCCACCACGATATCATTCTTTCCGATACTTTCTACCCGATCAACAGAAATGATAAAGGATTTATGAACCCGCAAAAAAGGAGGGCAAGGCAAAACCTCTTCTAGTTTTTTCAAATTTTGTAGCGTCATAATCTTATTATCGGGCGTAAAAATTCGCGAATAATCTTTCATGCCCTCTATGTATTGAATATCTGCTAGTTTAATCTTCTGCAAACGATATTCTGAACGTACCAAAATGAAATCCGCTTCCTTTGTACTGGAACTTGCTGGGGCTAGCTGTTGGGTGGTTTGTCGTAGCCCGTCAAATACTTTTTCGGCGGCCTTTAAAAAACGTTGGTAACTAAAGGGCTTGAGGAGGTAATCCACTACATCCAATTCATAACCACGCAAGGCGTACTGGTCATAAGCAGTCGTCAGAACGACCTTGGGCTGATTTTTCAAAACCTCCAGTAATTGGATACCCGTCAACTCATCCATCTGAATATCCAGAAACATCAAGTCTACCCGCTCTTGCCGCAGAAAATTGAGCGCGTCAAAGGCATTGTCAAAAGTACCCTTGAGATCTAGGTAATCTACTTTAGCAATATAAGTGGCCATTTTTTCCAAGGCCAAAGGCTCATCATCGACCGCTATACAACTGATTTTCATGGATAGATGTTTTTTGCTGTTGCGTAATTTTAAAGTTGAGCAGTTTAGGTATACGTTGGCGCACCTAGGTCTTTGGCAATCGGTTCCCCAATTGGTAATAGCAATTCGACCTCAAAAGCATCAGGGGTATCCTGGATATTTAGTTCATGCCGATTCGGATAAAGTAATGCTAGTCGACGTTTGACATTATTAAGACCAATCCCTCCCGTAAAATCTTTGGCTTCTAAATGACCAGTGTCTTTGCGATTAAAGACATAGAGTTGATAATGGGTGGGGCTAATATTGAGCTTTATCTTGATCCCAGGTGCTTTGCCCGTCTTTTTACCATGTTTGTAGGCATTCTCTACAAAGGGAACCAACATCATCGGAGGAATCATTTTGCCATCTGCGTTGCCCGCTACTTCGAAAGCAATGAAAGCCGGATCTTTCAAGCGTAGCCGAATCAGGTCGATCATGCTCTCGAGGTACTGAATCTCCTTATACAAGGGCACCGATTCTGTATTGGCTTCATACAACATGTAACGCATGATTTCCGATAACTTGACAATGGAATCAGAAGCCTTTTGCTGATCCTTAAATACCAGTAGATCGATATTGTTAAGCGTATTGAAAAGAAAGTGTGGATTGATTTGAGATCGCAATAGGGCCAACTCACTGCTAAGGCTTTGCTGAATCAATTCCGACTGTTTCTTTTGATCCCTAACCCAATACCGATAAAGTTGTATGCCCGAAAAGAGGAAGACATAAACGTCCATCCCCAAAGTAATCCTCCAAATAGAGGGTAGGAAGAAAAAAGGTTTATCGTAGTTTTCGTAATGCAGCGGATTGAGGTGGAAATGATAGATCGCATTTTCCAATAGAATGAAGAAAGCATTTGATACAAAGAAAAATAGCAAAAAGGTCATATAACGCTTTTGCAACAAATAGCGCGGCACTAGGTAATAGGCCGTGAAATAAACAGCTGCTATATCGACTGGTAAGATCCAGCCCATCGTACTCCAATAATAACTTTTCCAATCCTGGATCTGTGAATTTCGATAATAGATCAACAGAACCGCCCCCCAGAATAGTAAGTGCGGACCTACTCTTTTTACTATGTTAATTAATCGCTGCTGCATGTATATTACTTAACTACAAAATTATCCAAAAAAAAGGGCCAAGTGGAAACTTTTCTCATACAATAGCTCAATTTGGAAAGTATCCCGTTCAAGTAGCCATTCTTACGGATGAATAAAAAAAATCCCTTCAATCCAGTTTTGTTTTACGTTTGACGGCTAAAATCCTACGTTGGTCGGTTATTTCAAGATTCCACACACCACACGTGCAACATTTGTGCATCTTAGGAGTTATTACTATAGAGTTTTTTCATACTAGTTCAATTTGGCAGGTCGTGTCGTTGTGGCGCGACCTTTTTTTATTTGATCACCCAGTTTCCTCCCTTCATCACTCGTTTTACCTTTCTTAAATGACTAATGTTCAGGTCGGGCCTTCCCTCGACAATGACCAAATCAGCTAACAAACCAGGCTTTAGTCTACCCAAACGATCCTCCCAACCCATGATCCTGGCATTGACGCTAGTAGTCGCAATGAGCGTCGCTAGCGGTGTCATGCCATAATCTACCATCAGCTCTAGTTCTCGTACATTTTCTCCATGTGGAAATACGCCAACGTCCCCGCCAGCATTAATCACTACACCGGCCTTCAACGCCAACTGAATAGATTTCCGTTTTTGAACAATACGAGCTGGTACAGGACCTTTGTCTTTATCCCAACCTCGATATTGACTAATGGCATCACCCGCTGCTATTGTGGGGCAAAGAGACACCCCTTTCTCAGCCATCAACTCAAACACTGCTGCGGTTCCACCATCTCCATGTTCAATACTGACTACGCCGGCCAAGATAGCACGTCGCATCCCTTCGGCGGTAGCTGCATGAGCTACGACCCTTCGGCCGCTACTAGCTGCCGTTTTTACGATAAGCTCCAGCTCCTCTTGCGAGAAGGTAGGTTGCGCTTCCCCATCGGGGCCCCAACGATAATCCGCATATACCTTAATGAAGTCAGCTCCGCCTCCAATTTGCGTACGTACTTCTCGAATAAGTCCATCTACACCATCAGCCGTATTGGCGCCGAGCGGTGGGCTGAAATGTGGCGCGAAGCCTTTGGGACCATAACTGCCTGTCGCTACGATAGCTGGCCCGGCCACCTGTAGCCGTGGCCCCGGAATAATCCCTTTTTCAATCGATATTTTGATCCCTACATCCGCATAACCTGCCCCCTCTGATCCCAAGTCTCGAGCGGTAGTAAAACCTGCCTCAAGTGTTTTCCTCGCATGTACCGCAGCCCTAATCACCCGCTCCGCTTTACTTTCCTTCAGCACTTGGTCATTCCAACTCGTTTCATTGTAAGGGTGTAACAGTAAATGCGAGTGCCCTTCAATCAAGCCAGGAAGTAAGGTCATCCCCTTCAAGTTGATGGTCTCCGTGACCTTAGCTTGCTCTAGACCCCGCTTGGGCCCCACTTTCACAATAGTGTCACTTTGAACGATAAGTCCCCAACCCTCGTGCATTTGTTCTCCATCAAAGAGAAAATCGGGCAGCAGCAAGGTAGCAGGTGCTTCGGATTGTGCAGCCACGGATAGAGAGACGGGTAGCAAGAAAAACAACAACAGGAATCGCATATCGTAAGATTTAAGTAATGAGGAATAAATAATTTGGGCCAAGGAGCTAAATGTTTTTTCACCAGGCTAAGCGAGAAGAAAGAACACCTGTCGAGCCGCCAGGCAGGATAGCCTAGCTACGTGAATGATGAACAACGACGGCTGGTGGAAAAAGATAAGGCTAATTGGTCTTAGTTATTTATTTTTCATTACTAATAATGACCCATACTCCCTTAAGTAATGATCAAAAAATAACTTTCCGATTTTGCATATGATCTTTTGGCGCTATACTGCGTTATTTTTTTCAGCGATAGCGCTGCTATCCCTTCAAAAAATGCCTTGTCTATCACCA
>Ga0070727_10004824_pt1 | contig 11283 bp, 9 predicted proteins | sample tdAd472_FD_66722 | JGI IMG/M metagenome (GOLD analysis project Ga0070727, IMG submission 66722) | Marine sediment microbial communities from the Atlantic coast under amendment with organic carbon and nitrate - tdAd47.2 | ecosystem: Environmental > Aquatic > Marine > Coastal > Sediment | place... | reverse complement strand
TTCTCGGCGTTTTATTCGCCGTTGATTTCGACCATGTCCGGGGGGTTCCTGAAGGCTGAAGGGCTGGAGCCGGAATGGTCGATCTCACCGCCTGGTAGGTCGGCGATCGAATCGCTGCTCGACGGCAGCGCGCATGTGGTGCAGACGGCGCCGAGCCAGTCCTTCAACTGGCTGAAGAAGGGTGAAGTGCCGCCGTTCAAACACTTCGCGCAGATCAACGAAATGGACGGCTTTTTCATCACTGGCCGCGAGGCCGACGACAACTTCACCTGGGACAAGCTGGAAGGTGCGGAAGTGGTCATGTTCAAGGCCGGTCAGCCAAATGCGATGTTCAAGTATGCCTGCCACAAGGCGGGCATCGACTACGACAAGATCATTCCGGTGACGCCGGGCGGTGCGGGCGACATCGACAAGGCGTTCCGCGAAGGCCAGGGTCAGTATGTGCAACAGCAGGGACCGTTCCCGCAGCAGCTCGAAGCCGACGGCGTCGGCCATGTGGTCGCGCAGGTCGGCCCGCAGATCGGCCCGAACGCGTTTTCCAGTCTGGCGGCAACCCCGGCATGGCTGGAAACGGATATGGCGAAAGCGTTCATGCGTGCATACAAAAAGACCCGCCAGTATATGAACGACACACCGGCGGCCGAGATCGCCAAGGCGGAAAAGCCGTATTTCCCGGACATCGACGAAGCGGTGCTGGCCGACTGCATCGGCACGTATCAGAAACTTGGCTGCTGGACGCCGCATCCGGAAATTACCCGCGAAGCGTTCGACGTCGCACAGGACGTCTTCATTCACGACGGGGCGATTTCCGAACGCTACAAGTACGAAGACGCGATCGCGCAACCGCCGTCAACGGACTAAGTGCACGTCAAAGCCTTGAAAACCGCCGTTTCCGACGGACCGCGATAAGGGTAACTCCTATCTTGGCCCGCGCGGGCGGGGCGGCTATCATCATCGGGCTTTAGGGGAAGAAAACGTATGCTCTGTCACGTTTTGGCCGAAGAGGGTGCGCGAACCTGGATGGTGTTCCGCCGACCGGTGGCATCGGCCAATGGGTCGCGTTTCACCAGCCATTACGTCGTTTGCTCAAGCGACCAGGCAATCCTGGTCGACCCGGGCGGGACGGCCGATTTCGGCCCGCTTCTGGCGGCCATCGCCGATAACATCGCGCTCGACAATATTGCCGGGATCGTCATCACGCTGCCGGGTACGCACACCGCCGGTTCGATCGGCATGTGGGCCGAGGCGCTCGGCGACGATCTGCCGATTTACGCATCGGAAATGATCGCCACCGATCTGCTGCACACCGACGCCAATCTGAATATCGTCACGATTTCCGAAAACGGCGGCGAAGTACCGATGGCCGACGGCTCGGGCCTGCACCTGATGCCGGCGCCGTATCTGCCGACGGCGGCCTCCATGACGCTGTACGATCCCGCGGCGCGGGTACTGTATTCCAGTGATATCGGTACCGCCGAAGGTGTCTGGGCCGATGATGCAACGCCGTTCTGCGAGCAGTTCTCGCTGATCAGTCATGCCATGAATGCGTACCATCAGACGTGGCTGCCATCCCCCGCCGCGCGTGACGACTGGCTGGCGAGGATCGACGATCTGGATATCGAAATCATCGCGCCGCTTGCCGGACCGTGCTTCCGCGCCAAGGACGTCGCGCATTTCAAGCGCTGGCTTGCGTCGATGGATATCGGCGTTCTGGTCGACAGCCAGACGCCCGCTTACCTGTCGGAAACGACATATGCGCCGGAACACGGCCGCGGCGATCCGGATATTGTCATGGACCCGCCGCCGCTGGATGACGACGGCGACGTACCCTTCATGGACGCAGCCGAGCAGGCCGCTTATGAGCCGGACGACGACGATGAGGACGAGTATGTTGACATCGACGACGACGAGGTTTCGCGCCTTGTCGATGCGCTGGGTGTCGACGGGCCGGACGCCGAAGACCCTGTCGAGGATCTGGACGGCGACTACGACGATGACGAAGAGTTCGATATCGTTTACGTCGACGAGGACGGCAATGAAATCGATCCGAGCGAGATCGACGACGATGAAATCATCGACGAGGAAGAAGTGCTCGAAGGCAACGACGAGCAGCGTCTCGATTTCCCGCCCGGCCAGATGTTCCGCCTGATCACGCGAAGCGATTTCGACGGGTTGGTGTGCGCGGTGCTTCTGGAAGAACTGGACCTGATCAACGATATCCTGTTCGTGCACCCGAATCAGATGCAGGAAGGCGAGATCGACGTTTCGGAAACCGACATTTCCACCAACCTGCCGTACACGCCAGGCATCTTCGCCGCTTTCGATCACCACCTGTCGGAGATCACGCGTCTCGGCAAGCACTACGAAAATCACATCATCGATCCTCTGGCGCCGAGCGCGGCCCGCGTCGTCTATAATTACTTCGGCGGCAAGAAGCGCTTCCCGGATATTTCCGAAGCCATGATGGACGCCGTCGACAAGGGCGATGCCGCACAGTTCGAGAAAGAAGAAGTCATCGATGCCCAAGGCTGGCCGCTGTTGAACTTCATCATGGATTCGCGCACTGGCCTCGGGCGTTACCGTGGCTTCCGTGTGCCGAACTACGAACTGATGATGTCGCTGATCGATTATTGCCGGCGCTACGATATCGACCAGATTCTCGAACACCCCGACGTCAAGGAGCGGGTCGATCTGTACCGCGAACACGAAGGCCCGGCGAAAGAGCAGATTCAGCGCTGCACGACCGTGCACGGCAATCTCGCGGTCATCGATTATCGCGAGGAAGACACGATCTACGTCGTCAACCGCTTCATGGTCTATGCGTTGTTCCCGGAGTGCAATATCTCCATGCATATCCTGTGGGGCCGGGGCGAACAGAACACCGTGTTCGCCGTCGGCAAATCGATCTTCAACAGGACATCGAACACCAACATCGGTGATCTGATGCTGACATACGGCGGTGGCGGTCACCGCAACGCCGGCACCTGCCAGTCCGACAACATGCTCGCCGACGTGGTCCGCGACGCGCTGATACAGCGGATCAACGCCGACGGCTGACGCGCCGATGTCTCGAATTCGACTATGCGGCACGAAATTTCCGGGTACACGGGACGTGTCTGCATGTTACCAATGACACATGGATTTTCAGCTTAAAGACAAGATCGCTCTCGTCACCGGCGGTTCACGCGGCATCGGTCGCGCCGTTGCGCTGACGCTGGCGGCCAAGTGCGCGCATGTGGCGATTTGCGGGCGCACCCGCGAAAGTCTTGATGCGACCTGTGCGGACATCGAAGCCCTTGGCGTCAGGGCATGGGGTTTCCAGGCCGATGTCAGCGAGAACGACGAGATTGAAAAGCTGGTCGCGGACGTTGCCGCCGCGACGGGTGGGATCGATATTCTGGTCAATAATGCCGTCACGTCGGTCAGCGCCCCGTTCGACCAACTGACGGACAAGGAATTCCGCTACCACATCGACGTCAAGCTGATGGCGTATATCCGGATCGCGCGTCTTGTGCTGGAGCACATGATCCCGCGTGGCGGCGGGCGGATCGTCAACATCGGCGGCATGACGGCAAGGATCGTTGCGCCGTTTCGCATGACCAACGGCGTGACCAACGCCGGGGTCGCCAACTTCACAAAGCAGTTTTCAAGCTATACGGCGCGCCACAATATCACGGTGAACTGCGTGCATCCGGGTTACACCGCGACCGAACGGGTGACGCAAATCTTCGAGAAGGAAGCCCGGGAAGCGGAACTGAGTCTCGATCAGGTGATCGCCAAGCGGACCGGCGACATTCCGCTCGGCAAACTGATCCAGCCGGAAGATATCGCCAATGCGGTGCTGTTTTTCTGTTCGCCGCTGGCGGAAATGGTGACCGGGCAGTGCATCGCTGTCGACGGGGGCTCCGGGGACGCGGTGATTTACTGACGGCGCGAGGGAATGCCTCAGGCCGCCAGATCTTCGCCCTTGATGGCGCGGTCGATCAGCTCCAGGGTTTCGTCGCGGCCATAGAGCGCAATGAACGATCCCATCCGCGGTCCCTGGCTCTGGCCCAGCAGGATTTCATACAACGCCTTGAACCAGTCCTTGAGATCGGCGAAGGCGTCGCGCTTGCCGATTTCATAGACCTCGGTCTGGATTGTTTCCGCATCGGCGTCGGCGGGCAGCGCCTTGAGCCGCTCGGCCAGATCGGCCAATGCGTTCCGTTCCGCGTCGCTGGCCTTGCGGTACGATTTCGCCGGGCGCACGAAGTCGCGGTAATAATTGATGGCGTACTCGACCAGTTTGTCCAGCATCGGCGCCGTTTCAGGGCTGGCGTCGGGGCGATAGCGGGAAATGAAGTGCCACAGCACCGACTTGTCCTCGCTGTGGCACACGCTGGCCAGGTTCAGCAGAATATTGAACGACAGGTGCGCGCGCTCGCTCGGCGGATGACCCATGTGGATGAACCACGCCGGATTGTCGATCCGCTTGGCCGGTTCCTGTGTCTCGAAGGCATCCAGCATGCGCGAATACTCATCGACCTGACGCGGGATCACGTCGAAATACAGCCGTTTCGCGGTCTTCGGCTTCTGGAACATGAAGTACGATAGGCTTTCCGGTGGTGCATAGCGCAGCCATTCCTCGACCGTCAGGCCGTTGCCGCGCGATTTGGAAATCTTCTCGCCGTTGTCGTCGAGAAACAGCTCGTACGAGAATCCGGCCGGCGGCTTGCCGCCGAGAATGCGGCAGATCTTGCCCGACAGATTGACGCTGTCGATCAGGTCCTTGCCGGACATTTCGTAATCAACGTCCAGCGCCGTCCAACGCATGGCCCAGTCGGCCTTCCACTGCAGCTTGCAATGACCGCCGGTGACGGGCACTTCGGTTTTGCTGCCGTCGTCTTCTTCGTAAACGATGGTGCCGGCATCGGTGTTCGTTTCCACGACCGGCACCTGCAGCACGACGCCGGTTTTCGGGCACACCGGCAGGAACGGCGAATAGGTGCGGCGGCGTTCCTCGCCCAGCGTCGGCAGGATGACGTTGATGACGGCGTCGTAACGTTCGAGGATTTTCAGCAGCGTTTCGTCGAATCGGCCCGCCTTGTAGCTTTCCGTTGAACTGACGAATTCGTACTCGAAACCGAAATCGTCCAGGAACGCCTGCAGCCGTGCATTGTTGTGCGCGCCGAAGCTCGGATGCGTGCCGAACGGGTCGGGAATTTCGGTCAGCGGCTTGCCCAGATGGGGTTCCAGCATTTCCCGGTTGGGCAGATTGTCCGGCACCTTGCGCAGCCCGTCCATGTCGTCGGAAAACGCGAACAGGCGCGTCGGGATATCGGAAAGCTGATGAAAGGCATGACGTACCCACGACGTCCGCGCCACCTCGCCGAAGGTGCCGATATGCGGCAGGCCGGACGGGCCGTAGCCGGTCTCGAACAGCACATAGCCTTTTTCCGGCGTCTTGCCGTCCAGGCGCTTCAGGATCGCGCGCGCCTCGGCAAACGGCCAGGCATTGGACTTTTCGGCAAATTCGCGCATGTCGCTCATGTGTTCATTCCCGTCGGCGGTTAAAGCGTCGGGAAACTACGGTTTCGGCGGCATTTAATCAAGCAGGCAGGCCTTGTTCAGCCCCGCACGGTGACGTCCTTATTGATGACATTGATCGGATGGCCGTCCTCGAAGGCGAGGATCTGATCGAAGATGTCGGTGAACTGGACCTGATACTCGTCTTCGGTCACATAGCCGATGTGCGGCGTGCAGATGACGTTGTCCATATTCAGCAACGGATGCGCCGTATCCGTCACCGGCTCCGACTCGTAAACATCGACGGCGGCGGCGCCCGGCCGTCCGGCCTTGAGTGCGGCGACAAGCGCGCCTTCTTCGATCAGCGGTGCGCGGCTTGTGTTGACCAGAACCGCGCCCGGTTTCATCTGCGCCAGATCGGCGGCGGTGATACAGCCCCGCGTCGACGGGTACAGGCGGACATGCAGCGACACCACGTCGGACGTCGCGAAGAATTCGTCCCGGCTATCCGGGACATGGATGCCGGCGTCGCGCGCGCGGGCCAGCGAGTTTTCCGTGCCCCATGCCTGCACGTTCATACGAAACGCCTTGGCGATGTCGGCGACGGCGCCGCCGATGCGCCCGTAGCCGTAGATGCCGAGCGTTCGCCCGCCGACCGATTTGCCGACACCCATCATCCAGTTACCGGCCTTCAGCGACGCCATCTGTTGCGGGATCATCCGCATCGCCGAAAGGATAAGCCCCCACGTCAACTCGACCGTGGCGAACGACGGCGTACCTTCATGCTGGCCCGAGCACAGCATGATGCCGAGCCGGGTGCAGTCGTCGACGTCGATGTGCGGATAGACACTGCGCTGGGAAATCAGCCGCAACTTCGGCAACCGTTCCAGAAGCGGCTTGCGTATCTTGGTGCGCTCGCGGATCAGCACCAGAACCTCTGTGTCCCGGAGCCGTTCGGCCAGTAAATCGTCGTCCTGCACATGATCGTTCCAGATGGTTACGTCGTGGTGTGCGACTTTTTCGTAGCACGGCAGATGGCGGATGGTGTCGAACCAGTCATCGAGGATGGTGATCTTCATATTGTGCTCCTAAGTACGCCAGAAATCCGGATCGAATGCCACCAGCAGCGCCAGAACCTCCAATCGCCCGGCGAGCATGGCGATCGTCAGCAGCCACTTGGCGGTTACCGGCAGCGGCGCGAAGTTGCCCGCCGGACCGATGACGTCGCCGATGCCGGGGCCGACGTTGGTAATCGCGGTGACGCTGGCGGAATACGCCGTCACGATGTCGAGGCCGAGCAGCGCCAGCAGCACGGTGAAAATGGCGATGGTGGCGACGAACACGGCCATGAACGACAGGATCGAATACGGTACGTCCGGCGGGATGATCTTGCCGTTATAGCGCAGCGGAATGATCCGGTTCGGACTGAACAGCCGCTTGATGTGCGCGCGGACGACGATCAGCAGGATCTGGTGGCGGTAAATCTTGATCGCGCCGGACGTCGATCCCGAACAGCCGCCGACGAACATCAGGACAAGGAACATGCCGACCGCACCCGGACCCCATGCCGTGTAATCGTCCGACGCGAAGCCGGTCGTGGTGACGACGGAGGTGATATTGAACGACGTCAGTGTCAGGGCATCGAGAAAATCGATGCCGCGTACTTCGGCCAGCCAGAACGCCATGAGCAGACTGCTGACGGCGAGAAAGCCGACGAAGCCCCGGACCTGCTGATCGCGCGTCAGGGCCGTGAGGTTGCCGCGCACCGCCTTGATATAGAGGAAAAACGGAATTGCGCCGGCGATCATGAAGGCGGTCGCCGTCCAGTGCAGCCGCGCATCGGTGAAGTACGCGAAGGATTCATCGTGTGTCGAATAGCCGCCGGTCGACAGCGTCGTCATGGCGTGCGTCACGGCGTCGAACGCCGTCATGCCGAAGACTTCGTACAAAATCGCGCAGGCGATGGTCAGCCCCGCGTATATGGAAAAAAGCCCGACGATGGTGCGCACCGCGGTAAAAACTTTTTCCTCGGAAGTGTCGGAACTTTCGATCTTGAAAAGCTGCATGCCGCCGACACGCAGCAACGGCAGGATCAGGATCGCAATGGCGATGATGCCGATGCCACCGAACCACTGCAGAATGGCGCGCCATAGCAGGATGCCAGGCGGCAGCTCGCTGAGGTTCGTGAGGACCGTCGATCCGGTGGTGGTAATCGCCGACATGGATTCGAACACGGCATCGGAAAAGCCGATGCCGACGTGCATGAACGGCAGCGCCGACAAGGCGGCGACGACGATCCAGCCCAGCGATGTGATCAGGAACGCCTGGCGGATGTCGATTTCGGCGCCGCCGCGCTCGTGCGTGGCGTAAACAAGTGCGCCGCCGATGAATGCCGTGGTGATCGCGACTTCGAGAAAAATCGTCCATTCCGGGTTTCCGGCGATGCCGTCGGCGATGGCGGGCAGGCACAATACCCCCGCGAGAGCACATGATATCCAACCCAGAATATTCAGGACGGGGCGCAGATTGAGCATCAATATGTCCGCCGGCGGAAAGGAGGCATAGTGAACTCCCACAACGCGCGGAAATCAAGGTATCGAGCTCGCGCATAGCGGCATCCCGTTTTTGGTAAGGATCGGGTTCTTGATCTCGCCCGCAAGTAGGCGCGTAATGCCGACTTTGGAATTTCCATCGGGAGAGCGAACAGATGAGTATCGAGCGGATCGACAGCGGCGAAATCCTCAGCCAGGCAGTCATTCATGGCGGTATCGCCTATATTTGCGGGCAGACCGCGACGGACCGCAGCGCCGACATCAAGGGCCAGACCGCCGAGGTGCTGGCCAAGATCGACGACCGGCTGGCGCGCTGCGGTACCGATAAATCGAAGATGCTGATGGTCACGATCTATCTTGCCGACATGTCGCAAAAGGCGGAAATGAACGAAGTCTGGACGGCTTGGCTGGGAACGCTTGAACGCCCGGCCCGGGCCTGTGTCGGGACGCCGCTGGCGACGCCGGAAACGCTTGTCGAGATCGTCGTCAGCGCTGCCGTCTGACGCACGGACTTGGACACACCGCCGGTCACAACGGGGTCTGTTAAATCGGACAAGGTGCAGAGCGCGCTCAAGGGCATCGCGTTCATGCTTGGTTCCACGTTACTGGCCGCGATCATGAACTCGGCGGCCCGCCATGTGACCGAAACCGTGCATCCGTTCGAACTGGTGTTCTTTCGAAATCTGTTCGCGTTTGCGTTCGTGCTACCGTTCCTGTGGCGGGTCGGTTTCGGCGCCTTGCGGACGAAGCGGCCATGGACGCATGTCGGGCGCGCCAGCCTGAACGTCGTCAACATGATGGTCTGGTTCACGGCGATCAGCCTGGCGCCGCTGGCCGAGGTTGTCGCACTCGGCTTCACGGCGCCGATTTTCGCGACCATTCTGGGCGTGCTGATCGTCAAGGAGGTCGTCGGTATCCGCCGCTGGTCGGCGATCTTCGTCGGTTTCGCCGGGGCGCTGATCGTCCTGCAACCGGGCTTCGACACGATCCAGATCGGACATGGCCTGACCCTGTTCGCGGCGATGATCTGGGCCGGCATTCTGTTGATCATAAAGTCGCTGAGCCGCACCGAGAGCTCAATCACCATCGTCGCCTATATGTCGATCCTGATGACGCCGATGTCGTTGGTTCCGGCGTTGTTCGTGTGGGTATGGCCGACGTGGACGGAGCTTGGCTGGCTGGCGTTGATCGGTGTGTGTGGCGGGGCCGCGCAATACCTTTTGGCGCAATCGTTCCATGAAGCGGAAATCAGCGTTGTCATGCCGTTCGATTTTGCCAAGCTGGTGTGGATCGCCCTGATTGCCTACATCGCCTTTGCCGAGGTGCCGACCCTGTCGACATGGCTTGGCGGCGCGATCATCTTTGCCAGCGGCCTGTACATCGCACGGCGCGAGGCGCTGAAGCGGCGCGAGCAACGCGCGCAGGCGGAATAGTTCAGTTTACGGGCTCCAGCCGCAGAACCTGCCCCGGATCGTGATCGACGAGGATATACAGATAGCCGTCCGGACCGTCGGTGACGGCGCGGATGCGTTTCTTGAAACCCTGAAGAATGCGTTCCTCGCCGACGACGGTTTCACCGTCCAGCGTCAGGCGCGATAAAAGGCGGTATTTGAGCGCGCCGACAAAGGCATTGCCCTTCCATTTCGGGAACTTGTCGCCGGTATAAAACGCCATGCCGCTGGGCGCGATGGACGGGTCCCAGTACCAGATCGGTTGCTCCATGCCGTCCTTATGCGTGCCTTCGCCGATCTTCAGGCCTGAATAGTGCACGCCATAGGAAATCACCGGCCAGCCGTAGTTGCGTCCGGCAAGCGGTATATTGATCTCGTCGCCGCCTCTGGCGCCGTGTTCGTTGATCCACAGCTTGCCCGTTTCCGGGTGGCGTGCCGCACCCTGCGGATTGCGGTGGCCGACAGACCAGGTTTCCGGCCGGTACCCGGCGCGCCCGATAAACGGGTTGTCGGCGGGGATCGAGCCGTCCGGGTTGATGCGGATGACCTGGCCGCGATTGATGGTAAAGTCCTGCGCCCGGTCGCGTTCGCCACGCTCGCCGACGGTGATGAAAAGGTGCCCTTCGGGCGAGAAGACGAGGCGTGAGCCGAAATGCCGTCCGCCACCGGTTTTCGGGAACTGGCGGAAGATTACCTCGACGTTGTCGAGGACGTTGGCCTTGCGATCGAGACGGCCTCGTGCGACCGCCGTGCCGGCGCCGCCGTCGCCTTCTTCGGCATAGGAGAAATAGACCAGATTGTTATTCGCGAAATCCGGATCGAGGACGACATCGAGCATGCCGCCCTGTCCCGATGTGTAGGCGCGGGGCGTGTTCGCCAGCGGCAAACGCACGGTGCCGTCTTTCTCGACTATACGGATAGTCCCCGGATCGCGCTCGGTGACAAGGATCGCGCCGTCGGGCAGGAATGCCATGCCCCACGGATGATCCAGCCCGTCGGCGACGACTGTGAGTTTCACGTCGTAATGTTCGGTCTTGAAGGTCTGGGCGGTGGCGGGGTGAGTAGCGAGCGCCACGGCCATGATAAGCAGAAACGGTCTAAGCATGGCTATTCCTCCTCCCTATGAAATGGGAAGCGGTATGGCGCAAACAAGTGGCCATGCGGCGTGCTCATGGATCCTGAATCGCGTTCAGGATGACGCGTTTGCGTCAGTACATCCGCCCGCCGTTGGGCACATCGAGGTCCGGCTTCAGCAGCACCACCTCGTTCTCGTCGTCGGGAATGCCGAGCACCAGCACTTCGGACATGAACTTGCCGATCTGGCGCGGCGGGAAATTGACGACGCCCAGCACTTGGCGGCCAGGCAGGGTTTCCGGGTCGTAATGCTTGGTGATCTGTGCGGACGATTTGCGCTCGCCGATTTCGGGGCCGAAATCTACCCATAGCTTGATCGCAGGTTTGCGGGCTTCGGGATACGGCTCGGCGCGGACGATGGTGCCGACGCGGATATCCACTTTCTGAAAATCGTCAAAAGAAAGGTCCATGGTCAATTCCCCGTGTTTCCATACTCGGGGAAAAATGCCTGAGGCGCGGACAAAAAGAAAGGGCCGCCCGGTCTCCCGGTACGGCCCCATCTCATCACTTCAGGAAAGTGAGATTACTTCTTTTTGGAAGCTTTCAGGACGGTCGTCTTGACTTCTTCCAGAGCTTCGATGACGCGGGTGTTCAGCGCATCGCTGGCTTCGGTGTTCGACTTGGTCATCAGGTCGGCCAGT
>Ga0070727_10004822_pt1 | contig 11285 bp, 9 predicted proteins | sample tdAd472_FD_66722 | JGI IMG/M metagenome (GOLD analysis project Ga0070727, IMG submission 66722) | Marine sediment microbial communities from the Atlantic coast under amendment with organic carbon and nitrate - tdAd47.2 | ecosystem: Environmental > Aquatic > Marine > Coastal > Sediment | place... | reverse complement strand
CAGTGGCGCTGACCAAAGATGGGGTCAATATTGATGTAATAGGTGTGATAGGAGATGATCCTGGCTCACAGTGGGGGAGTGGTCTTACTTCTACGGCCAACAATACGATCAGAAGGAAGGTAAGTGTAACAGCGGGAAATCCAGCGGGTTCGGCCGATATTGCAGCCGAATGGGATGGTTTTGATTCGAATACAGCAGATGATTTAGGGATTTACATGAATAATTGTAACATGCCCACTTGTGTAATCAATGATATCGTAATGCACAATCCATCTTCATGCCATGACGGTGGAACGCCTTATGTAAATGATGATAGTTTTTCAGCTTCTATAACGGTTTCATTCACTTTGGAGGAGCCCATTACTAGCGGTACACTGGACTTATCTGTACAAGGAGAAGACTATAGCGTAAATGTCAGCCACATTAGTGGTAATAGCCATACTTTTCAGGTAGGCCTAGCAGCTGACGGAAAATCCGTATCGGCTACGGCTAAGTTCTCCGCTGAGCCCGCTTGTGCTTTATCTAAAGGTGTAGGTAGTGCGGTCTCGCCTTGTTCTTCCTTTGCGGCTTGTTCTGTGCCTTTGATCTCTGAATATGTAGAAGGATCAGGTAGTAATAAGTGCATCGAGATTTTTAATCCAACGAATAGTTCGATCAATTTATCAGGCTACACCTTAAATGTATATTTCAATGGTGCTACCTCAGCAGGACGTACTACTGAATTGTCTGGGACACTTCGATCAGGTGAAGTATATGTAGTCTGTAATCCAGGGGCGACCAGTGCCTTCCGACAGGCTTCAGATTTGCTCTCCGGAGATATGTTGTTCAACGGAAATGATGCGGTGACTTTAGAGGACGGATCAGGGATCATAGATGTAGTCGGTCAATTTGGTAATGCTAGTAACTATGCTGCCAATGTATCCCTACAACGAAAGCCGAGTAAGACGCAACCGGATAATGATCCTTACGATACATTTAGCGCTTCTTCAGGCGACTATTTTAGAATGCCAAGCAATACTTCTTGGGGATTGGGAGCACAAGAATCGGACTGTATTGCGGTAGAGGATATGGACGGAGATTTCTATGTTTCTCCTGCGATGTGTGATGAAGGTTCTATTTCAGCTGGCGCTGGCAGTTTGACCTTAACTTCTTCCTGCGGGCCTGGTCTACTAGATTACGATGCATCGACTATTGCTTTGAATAAATACTGCGGTAATTTTGAGATTGAGGTGTATGTAGCCGACTTGGATAATCCTGGTTTTGCAGGAATCCAGGTAAGAGAAACCTTAAGTCCAGGTTCTCGAATGATTGGTATCAAAACTAGAAAGAACAATACCTATGTATACCGAGAAGTAAGAAGTTCGCATGGTTCATCTAAGGTCGTCAGTCCAAGACGTCGTGGCACTGGCTATCACTGGCTCAAGCTAACCCGCTCAGGTACCCGGTTTAAGATGTACAGCTCTAAGAATGGTTCTTACTGGAAATTGGAACGATCTGTAACTATGTCTTTATCTAGCACAGTATTCGCTGGATTTATGACAGAAAGTTCAAATCGTAGTACGACGGCAACTGCTGTGTTTGAAAATATTTCTACGACGGGTCAATGCGGTGTTTCTTCCTTAGTAGCTGCTCCTGCAGCAGAACGAGCGGAGTCTTCCTTGCAAGACTTTAGTAGCGAAAAAGTAGACAATCCTGATCTTCCACAAGTACGAGAAATGGAGGTAGTGGCCGATCTACAATTGAGTCCAAACCCAGCTAGTGATTTCTTACGAGTTGCTATTCCTCAAATTGAGGATCAAAACGGACGGCTTTATATCACAGATTTGAACGGTAGAGTAGTCTTTTCACAAGCCTATAAAGGTGATCGTTCTACTTTAGAGATTGATTTGGCTGGATTGCGCTTGAGTCAAGGCATTTATGTATTGAGCTTGCGTACTTCCAATCGAGTGCTTAGTAAGCGATTTGTGAAAGCAGCACAATAATAAAAGATAGTATGGGGGCTTGGCGTAGGTAGCTGCGGGCTATTTAACCTATGCCAGGGCCCATAGAATCAAGAAGCAATAAAAAAGGGCTTTCGGATTTCCCGAAAGCCCTTTATAATATGCGTCTAAGAGTTAGTTCCTTGGAAGGGGCGGCAAAATGGACCTTGCTGTTGTGGCTATTATTGCCGGCTTGCTTAGACTCAGTCCTTCCATATTCTTGATGGGGTACAGGTTCCTGCCCCTCCTTAGTATCTGTAGTATTCAGGTTTGAATGGTCCTTCTGGCTTAACGCCAATGTATTCGGCCTGATCATTTCTAAGCTCTTCTAATTCTACACCAATTTTTGCCAGGTGCAAACGAGCTACTTTTTCATCGAGGTGCTTAGGCAACATATACACTTTGTTCTCATATTTGTCGCTGTTCTCCCACAACTCTAATTGTGCCAAAACTTGATTGGTGAAAGAGTTGGACATTACGAAAGAAGGGTGCCCTGTCGCACAACCTAAGTTTACTAATCGACCTTCTGCCAAAATGATAACATCATTCCCGTCGACCGTATATTTGTCAACTTGTGGCTTGATGACTACTTTGCTATCACCGTGGGTCTCATTCAACCAGGCCATGTCAATTTCATTGTCAAAGTGCCCGATGTTACAAACGATGGTTTTATCCTTCATGGATTTGAAGTGCTCGGCTGTAATAATGTCCTTATTACCCGTCGCCGTCACTACGATATTGGCTCGAGGAATAGCATTACTCATCTTTTTCACCTCGAAACCATCCATAGCAGCCTGTAAAGCGCAAATAGGGTCAATTTCCGTGATGATCACTCGGCAACCTGCTCCACGAAGAGAGGCCGCTGATCCTTTACCTACATCACCATAACCCGCAACAACTGCTACCTTACCCGCTATCATGATATCTGTGGCACGACGAATCGCATCTACACAGCTTTCTTTACAACCATATTTATTATCAAACTTAGACTTGGTAACCGAGTCATTGATATTGATGGCCGGTAAGAGAAGCGTACCTTTGTTCTGCCGCTCATACAAACGGTGAACACCGGTCGTCGTTTCTTCGCTCAATCCACGAATTTCTTCCACCAATGCAGGATGGTCATCCAATACCATATTGGTAAGGTCTCCACCATCATCCAAAATCATATTCAATGGCTTACCATCACTGAACGCAAAAAGTGTTTGCTCGATAGCCCACGAGAATTCCTCTTCGCTCATCCCTTTCCAGGCATAAACAGGAACACCCGCTGCTGCGATGGCCGCTGCTGCGTGGTCTTGTGTAGAGAATATATTACAAGACGACCAGCTTACTTCGGCACCTAGCTCTACTAGGGTCTCGATTAAAACGGCCGTTTGGATTGTCATGTGCAGGCAACCTGCTATACGTGCTCCCTTGAGTGGTTTGGACGGACCAAATTCCTCGCGCAAGGACATCAGACCTGGCATCTCGGCTTCGGCCAACTCAATCTCTTTTCGCCCCCAATCAGCTTGAGAAATATCTTTTACTTTATACTTTAAAGCTGCTGTTGATTGCATTAATATTATATTTAATTTTAATTGATCGAAATTATTAAGGTGCAAAAGTAGTCATTTCCCTACTCTTTTTCAATACTGCCCCTCAATTCTGAACCATTTGTCTTAAGTTCTTCAAAGACTGGAAAGGAAGGTTAACGACCGTGGAATTGGCTAGCCATCCTGGGATACTCCCACCGGGCTCGGAATGATTCTCATAAATGACTTGCAACTTTCCCTTTTCCTGCAAAATGAATTGCCACGAGCCCTCAGATTTAGGGACTCGCACATGATCCTTTTTGACCGGTAAATAGTCTGGTAGGCAGGTAGCGGTTATCGTCAATTGCTTAGCACTTTTGACAAACTCAAATTGATAAATACCATCACGGTCTGTAACGGGCCAAGGGGCATTGGTTTGTAAGTAAAAAATACGCTTGCCAGCTTTGGATTCTAACGGCTCGACAAATTTTGCGCCCGGAGACCACTCGGTAAAACGTTCAACATCCTCAAATAGGGCCTGGATTTCATCTAGGCTGGCGGCTAATTCCATTTTACCTTTAAAGGCATGCAGCGGAGAATTGGGGACCTTCTTGATGAAGATTTGAATCCCTTCTTTATCCTTTTTAAGTTCCCATTCGGCAGGCGGATACCCCGTCCAAAATAGGCCAACAAAGACAATACTAAGCCAAGTGATTTTCATAATAAAAGCTATTCGTTATGACAAGTTCGAAACATACTACTGGGTCTTTTTACTCCAATGGAGTTTAAGGTTTAATGCCCTGGTATAAACCTTCAACTTTAAACTGATAAACCGCATTTGTCCAGTAATCTGAGTTCGAAACCTAACGACATGATACAAGGTTCTATTTCAGCCTAACAGCAAAAATGAGTAAGTGGTTTTAAATTCTGATTAGTTGGCAACAGAAAGGCCAGTTCTGACTGCTTGCAGTCAAATCAGCAAATAATTTAGGGGTCTACTGGACGGCCATTTAGTGGGGAGATGAAGACTTTTGACCTCAGCATGTGCTAATTACGCCAAGCTTCTCCAGCCTGTCAACTGGTATTTGCGGAAAACAAAATACCAAGCTACAATCATGACTAATGCGATTCCCATAACGACTAGTGTTTGGTCGACGATCAGGTAGTGCAAGCCACCCAGTACGCCAGCAAGAAACAAGGACAGAACCCCCGCCGTAAAATTAGAGCCTTTGTTCATATTGTCCCAATTATCAGAAAATGGAATTTTCTTGGGGTGGAAAAAGGTAAGTATGATGGTTTCCAACAGCATGATATTGGCAAAACCTAGCATGAAATCATCAATGACCATCGGTCCCCATATAAACAGGCCGATGGCAAACATGATGGCATAAGCAGGAAGAAAGTATTTGGTCACAATGGCTTTGGCCGTTCCACTTAGTATCCACCCTGGTTCCTTGAGAGGGGAGGCGTGAAATATCCAACTGGCAATCTGTTTGTTTGAGTATTGACTACTGATTAAGGGAGTGGTCAGCAAGAGAAAGCAGAAGTAAATTAATAGCAAATAGGAATTACTTTCGGGCAAGGCCGCCCACCTTTCTTGTAAACTCCCATCGCCGTTGAGGGCGAAATACACGAAAAGCGCAGGGACCATACCAAAACCTGGATAAACGCGCAATTTATAATCGCGATTGCGGGCCGTCAGCCGCCAACTCCATTTGAAGGCCGCTTTTTCAGCTTCATTATTGCATACCCAGTTGGCTAGCCATTCCATGCGACTACTTTGCTTGATGACTTCCGCTTTCTTTTCTTTAGTATCCTTGGTATCTCCACCTCCTTGGGTGATGGCGACCAGTTTTTGATTGAATGTCTGGGTTAAAACGGTGAGGATAAGCCAGCCACAGATGAAGGGCGTCACGATGGCGAGGGCACTTAGCGTCAGGACGACCAGCGAATGATCCCCATCGATGAAGACCGACCACAATCCCGCAAGCCAAGAGGGAGGCAGGAGTAGTACAAAAGGAGATAGCAGTATATTGGCATTTTCATAATCCTCAAAATCTACCAACCTAGGCAATAAGTAATACGCAGAGAATATAGTAACGGTAAAACCTATTTGCAGGTAATTGAGTATTTCTTTAAACTTTTGTGGGGTACTGATTTGTAAGATGAGTAAGTAAATGAGATTGACGATAAATATCACGAATACGAGCCCCAATAGGATCTGTAGTCCAAAGATGAGCATACCAAGCAAACCGTATTTTACACCAATAAAAACCAAAGCAGGTAAAATAAAGGCTAGCACTAACTTGGAGAGGTATATGCCAATGTGGAGTAGGCGAGAGATGGTCAGGGTTCGGTCATTGATGGGTTTGGGCAGTAGAATAAAATTATCCCTTACATCAATGAGGACTTCCGTGAAGTCGGTAATCAGCGTCATGGCCAGCATAACCATCCAACCCGCAAAATACAAGGTGAAACCAGTTGCTTTTTCTTGGAAGATAATGAGTGGTCCAATGAAGAAAAGACCAATAAAGAAGAACACCAATATAGAAACCCAATCTTGATTTTTCAGGGCCTTTTTGCTTGTTCGGCCCTGCGTATTGAAGACGCTGGCTCGACGACTGTCCATCTTCACCTTGGTCGAAAGGATGGCTTTCAACTGGACGGTATCTACCCCCAGGTGTTCCCAGAGGAAATTGAATAGGAAGACTAACTTTAACAACAAATTATTCATCTGTGCCTTTGTTTTCTTGGAACGCCTCGAAGAAATCACCGGTTGAATTTTCAAAACCTTCCCCCCGTGTAAGATCAGAGAAAATCTGCTCTAGACTGCCTCCTGTTTGCGCTTTCAAGCTATCGAAAGAGCCATCGGCCACAATCGCACCTTGATTGATCAATACAATTCGCTCTGAAACTTTTTCGACAATATCCATCATATGTGAGCTGTAAAAGATCGTTTTACCTTCTGCTGCAAGTCGAGCAATAATCTCTTTCACCATAATGACAGAGTTGGCATCTAAGCCTGATAGGGGTTCGTCTAAGAAAATGATTTCCGGATTGTGAATCAGGCCAGAGATGAGCAAGACTTTTTGGCGCATCCCTTTTGAGAAAGTGTCAATCCGTTGGTCTTTTTGGGCTTCCAAATCGAAAAAACGTAACATTCTTAGGGCCCTTTCCTCTAATACGGCTTTGTCCATATGGTGCAATGACCCCACTAATTCCAAGAACTCCATCGGGCTTAACACCTCATACATTTCAGCTTGCTCGGGGACATATCCAATCAGTTTCTTGACGGCAAGTGCATCCGTTTTAACATTGTGTCCTTTCAGTACTACCTCTCCTTCAAAATCGGCATCCAGGCCAATCAAAATACGGACTGTGGTACTTTTACCGGCGCCATTCGGGCCGATATAACCTATGACTTGCCCAGGATAAATGTCTAGGTCTATACCCCGTAGGACCTCATTGCTTCCATAGCTTTTCTTGAGTCCTTTTATACTGATAATAGGTTCATTCATATTACACACTTAATCGTTTAGAAAGCTAGAGAATTAGACCCACTTTTCTACCTGTTGCACCTGATGTGCGGCTAGTCGGTCCAATAAGCGATTACAATCGGTATCGACAATGATGAGGCTCCGCTGTTCCTCCTTGACAAAACCCTCGGCAATCATGTGGTCAATCTGTTGTAAGAGGGGATCAAAATAGCCATTGGTATTGAGAATTCCAATCGGCTGAGTATCTTGGCCCAGCTGCACCAGTGTGGCCATTTCGAACAATTCATCTAGGGTGCCAAATCCGCCCGGAAGTGTAATCACCGCATCGGAAATTTTAGCCATTTTTTTCTTCCGCTCATCCATGGTTTCTACTACAAATAACTCGGTAAGTGATTCGTGACAAACCTCCCGAACCTTGAGGAAGTCAGGAATGACACCCACGACTTTCCCGCCTTTGTCGAGGGCTGCGTCGGCTAGAACCCCCATTAAGCCGACATTGCCTGCGCCATATACGGTGGTGAGTTGACGAGCGGCAAGTACCTGACCCAAGTTGGCTGCTGCTGCTGCATAAACAGGTGCAAAGCCAGTGCTTGAGCCACAAAAAACAAGAATAGATTGCATAATGCTATTTTCTTTTGACGGGCATGGCCATGGCGTATAAATCTAAGCCAGGTGCCCAATAATCCTTTTTAATTTCCTGGGTGATAAACCCAAATTTAGCGTAAAAACGATAAGCCAACTGAGAAGTTCGGACAATGATGGTATTCACTGTTTTGACCTTTTTTATTTGCTCCAACCGATGCAGCGTTAACTGCCTGCCTAGGCCCTGGCCTTGAAAATTTGGCGAAAAGAAATCCCAGGCAATCCGGCCTTCCGTTTGATCTGCATTAAAAGTAATACCCCCACATCCTGCCAACTGTCCCTCTTGTTCAATGAGCCAATAATTACCGGCATGCACTTCGAGGAAACGCTCTAAATCACTTTGCTCTTCGACGGCAAAATAAGTAGGCGTATTCTGCTGGAATATGCGAATGACATCAGCTTTGTCGGCGGCAGTGTAGGATCTTATCATAGTCGGGTTTAACTATTAATCAGTACTAAAATGCCAAACAAAAGTAACAAAGCCAGTCCAAAAATAAATTGATAGAAAAGAAATACCACCACCGATCGCCATATCCCTTCTAACCAGGACAGTTTGAAAATACGCTTGTAGGCATAAATGGTATAAACCACAACGGGAATAACTTGGACGGAGGCCATCAAGCCACTATTGTTGATGAACGGGACGTACAAGATGAAAAATACCGTCTGTGGCGCAGAAATATAAGTATTGATAATAAGATGCTCAGCAAAAAAAAACTTGGCCTTTTTAAAAATCAAATAAGTAGCGACGCTCACAAAGGGAATACCCGCTAGGAAGAATACATTGAAGTATTGCTTCATATTCATCGTAAACCACTCCATACTTTGCTGAACAGCTGGCGTGAAATCTGCCCACCCACTAGTTTTGTGCAGGTCGACCAGTAACTGCTCTGTATCTGGTAGGATGAACAAGGTTAAAAAGGTCGCAATAGCTACCAGGAAGATGATGAGCTGAAAGGGGCGCGTTAGTCGACTGCGATCTTCAAAAAGATATTCGTCGACGGTTTGTCCTGGCGCAACAAACAATCGCTTGAGGGTGTATCCCATACCCCGCTCCAGATTGAGCGCATAGAGAATATCTTTGAAGATCTTCTTTAAGGTAATACGTTCTATTTCGGGTGCTGGCATTTTTTGCTTTTATTAGTACTGCGGGCAGGAGCCCCTGAAGGCAGGCGCATCGTAGAACCGCGAACGAGCAAGCGCTCGTCTCGGACATCCAAAAATGGGTCCCATGCAGGGCCCATTCAAAGAATCTATCGGCCAACCCACTTCTGAAGTCTAAGCTTTAGCTTGTTCATGACTTACGGAGCGAAAATAAGCTTTTAAAATCTATCTTTTCTCCCGTCACCACATTTTCATTACCGAAAGTTTGGGAAGCAAAAAACAGGGCAAATACCGCATAAATGAGTGCCATGCCGGCCACCATCGCTACCATTGCTGTACTGAACCCTCCTTTGAGGACGGCACCAATGGCCAGCGAGATATTCAACATCGGTATCAGAGCGGTTGTACTGTTCAATTCCATCCCTGGCATTTGAGACATGACTGCGGGTATGATAATCATCATCATCAGCGGTGAAACGTAACTCTGTGCTTCTTTGTAGGAGTTGGCCAAGAGGACAACGGCTAGGGTAAGGGCGGCTAAAAATACCGTCGTCAAGAAGATAATCAAACATAACCAAAACCATCCTTGCGCATCAATGGATAATGAAAAAGCGCCCACTTCTTCTCCCATCAGCCTGACCTGAATCATCATGGCTACAATCAAACTCAGAATATTCATGAAAGCGGAAATAATACCCACGGAAAAGACCGCCGCAAATTTACCGGCTATGATTTCACTAATCTTAATGGGAGCAGTAAAGATAGTTTGCAAGGTTTTTCGCTCTTTCTCGCCAGCGGTAATATCGATAGCAATGTAGATACAACCGACAAAGACAAATAATAGAATGATCATCGGCAGAAAGGATGCCAAGACCTTTCCTGCCTGCTCTTCCTCTGAGGCAATGTCGACTTGTTGAATGGCCAATGGTTTGGCAAATTCAGGGTTCAAGGCAGCGGCTTCAATTCTCTGCTGCAATAAGACCTGGTTGACGCCCTCTAGTACACGTGATATTTGTCTACTTCTGAATTTTAGTAAGTCCTTGGACTGGTCGGCCATGATTTCGACGGGAATGGTACCGTAGGCTGCCAGCGCTTGATTGACATTTGTCTCTACTTTGATCCCAATCCCATTGGTCATCGTGTCCAGCTTTTCTTTATTAACGGCTCCCAAGCTGATAGTCAGTTCTCCACTCTGTGCTAGGGCATCGTAGATGGCCGTACCTTCCAATTCGGGGCTTAGCAAGACATTTATCTTCTCGGTAGTTAACTTTTCTTGTTGACTTTGGCCCACCTTTCCGATGAGTGTGAATAGGACTGGATAGAGGAAAAAGGGAAGTAATATGATTAAGTATAGCATTCGCTTGTCGCGCAATACTTCCTTTATTTCTTTACGGAAAATAGCACCAATTATATGGATTCTCATTAGTTGACGTCTTTTGAATAGATGAAAAGTAGTGATTTGGGATACGCTCTAGGCTTGAGCTTGCTGCACCAATTGGAAAAAAGCATCGGCCAGGTTTTCTTGTCCGGTCTTTTGCTTCACCTCCGAAATGGTACCATAGTGCTCCAATTTGCCTTGGTGAATAATCGCAATCCGATCACACAATCGTTCTACCTCGTCCAAGTGGTGAGTAGAGAATATGATGGTTTTGCCTTCCTCTTGGGCCATTTTTTTAATGAATTGCAAGATGAATTCACTGGCCATAATGTCCAGTCCAGTCGTTGGTTCATCGAGAATTACTACCTCGGGATCGTGTACTAAGGTTCTGGCAATAGAAACACGTTGTTTCTGTCCCGTTGAAAGTTTTTCGCAGAAGCGATCCTGAAAATCTGTAATGCCAAAAGCATCTACCAACTTAGCTACCCGCTCTCGGAGTATGGGTTTGGGTACTTCGTACAATTGACCAAAATAGGTGAGGAGTTCTACGGGCTTGAGGCGTCGGTATAAGTCCATGTCGCCAGTCAGAAAGCCGAGCGCCGTTCTGGCTTTTTGTTGTTGGCTTTGCATGGAGTGGCCGGCGATAAAGGCCTCGCCGCCGCTTGGACTCAATAATCCCGATAACATTCGTAAAGTCGTTGTCTTGCCAGCGCCATTGGGGCCTAAAAGTCCGAAAACTTCGCCGGCTTTTACATCAAAGCTGAGTTCGTCTACCGCGCGGAAGGAACCAAAGTTCTTGCTTAATCCGCGGGCTTCAATTTTTACTTCCATATATGATCTGTGTATTAATGAGTGTCTATAGGGAATAGATTCAAAGGGAACCATCGGGATCAGTAGTTCCTATTTAACAGCAGTCAGGTGGTGGGAAAGCAGCGCCACTGATGGACTCCACTCGTGTGATTTTGCGCTAAAATGTAGGATTTGCGCTAAAAGGAAGAAAAAAATCGACTCGAAGGGAAGAAAACTCGATAGGAGTGGGAAAAACAAAGAAGTGGAGAAAGACTTCAGAAGTTTTCCCTGTCTTGCCTAAAGAAACTCCTGAAGTCTAAGCGGGAACCATCAGAATTATTTTCCAGCTTTGGTGGCCGCCCAGTCTCGGCTGTTCCTGAAA
>Ga0070727_10004820_pt1 | contig 11287 bp, 9 predicted proteins | sample tdAd472_FD_66722 | JGI IMG/M metagenome (GOLD analysis project Ga0070727, IMG submission 66722) | Marine sediment microbial communities from the Atlantic coast under amendment with organic carbon and nitrate - tdAd47.2 | ecosystem: Environmental > Aquatic > Marine > Coastal > Sediment | place... | reverse complement strand
GAGTTCGCCCGCGTACGTGTAATACATGCGTGCCTGGCCGAGGTAGTCGAGCGCGAAGTTCGCATTAGCGAGTTCTTCTTCGAGTTCGGGATAGGCCGCGACAAGTTCAACCATTCGCTGGCCGAGGATCAACGCGTTATCAGCGAGGCGGAGTACATACGCCATCAGTGAATCATTACTGTTCACAGGTTCTCGACTCCTTCGGGAATTTCGTAGAACGTCGGATGCCTATATATTTTGTCTTCGGCCGGTTCGAAAAATGAGGCCGTCTCAGCCGGATCGGACGCGACGATCTGGCTCGACCGGACCACCCAGATGCTCACGCCCTCACTGCGCCGCGTGTACGTGTCGCGCGCATGATCCAGTGCCATCTGGTCGTCAGCAGCATGAATGCTGCCGGCATGGCGGTGGCTCAGCCCTGATTTGCTGCGGATGAAGACTTCGTAGAGTGGCCATTCTTTCTTGCTCATTTCTATTCCTTTGTTGTCGCGGCTAAAGCCGCTCCTACAAGTCGCTCCTACAGTTCAGGCTGCTTTCGTTTGCTGTTTTTCGGCATAGGCGCGTGCCGCTTCACGTACCCAGGCGCCGTCGTCGTGCGCCTTGTGGCGTTTTGCCAGCCGTTGCTTGTTGCACGGTCCGTTGCCCTTGATTACTTCAATGAACTCCTGCCAGTCGATCTCGCCGAAACGGTAATGGCCGGATTTCTCGTCAAACTCGAGGTCGTCATCAGGCATTTTGAGACCAAGAAACTGAGCCTGGGGTACGGTGACATCGACAAACTTCTGCCGCAGCTCATCGTTCGAAAAGCGCTTGATCTTCCATGCCATCGACTGTGCCGAGTGCTCAGACTCCGTGTCGGACGGACCAAACATCATCAGCGATGGCCACCACCAGCGATCGAGTGAATCCTGCGCCATCGCCTTCTGCTCGGCTGTCCCCTCGCAGAGCACACGCAGAATGTCGAACCCCTGGCGTTGATGAAAACTCTCTTCCTTGCAAACGCGAACCATGGCGCGCGCGTATGGCCCGTACGAACAGCGGCACAGCGGGATCTGGTTCATGATGGCCGCACCATCAACGAGCCAGCCGATTGCACCGATGTCTGCCCAGGTCAGCGTCGGGTAGTTAAAAATGCTCGAGTACTTGGCTTTGCCCGAGAGCAGGTCAGCAACCATCTGGTCTCGTGACACGCCGAGTGTTTCACCCGCGCTGTAAAGATAGAGACCGTGCCCGGCTTCATCCTGGATTTTCGCAAGCAGGATCGCCTTGCGTTTCAGGGTTGGAGCACGCGTCAGCCAGTTACCCTCGGGCTGCATGCCGATGATCTCGGAATGCGCATGCTGCGAGATCTGCCGAATGAGCGTGCGGCGATAGGCCTCGGGCATCCAGTCCTTGGCTTCGATCTTCTCTTCAGCATCGACACGTTTTTGGAACGCTTCGAGTTGCTCGGGCGATTCGGGCGCACGGCGCTTCGCCGGGTTTTTGTCTTTCTGATCAAGGCCTTGGGTGTACATGTTGTCTCCGGGATCGCCCGCTAGGGCGGGCTCCTACAGCGCTGCGGCGCTAATGTGTCACACTAATTCTGATTTTTCAATGAATTATGTATCAGTTCAATCGTCGAGCAGGGGCTGACCACGAGCCACGGAACGACCGCGAAACAGGGCCACGAATTCGTTGTCCTGATTGACCACTTCGACTGCATACAAGCCGCTGCGCTGCCCGCGATGCTCCTCGAGTGCGACAGCACGAAGTTCATCGCCCAGGTACACCGGACGCAGGAATTCGATCGTGCCGGATGCGGCAACAGTGACGTCGTCATAGGCATTGCACGCGAACGCGAACGCCGTGTCGGCCAATGTGAATATGAGCCCGCCGTGACAGATGTCGAAGCCATTCGTCATGTCCTCGCGAACGCGCATCGCCGCGACCGCCGTGCCTGTTTCAGGTATTTCTATATCTATACCCAGTGCTTTCGAGGCGGTGTCATTCGCGTACATCCGGTCAGCACAGGCGCGTGCTCGTTCAAGTTTATCCATGGCGGTATCCTGTCGCGGCTGAAGCCGCTCCTACAGCCGCTCGTACAGTTCTCATGTCAATCCTCCAAAACGCTGTAAGAATACGGGCGCCGGCGGTGGCAGAGGTCCGTCGGCCGTTTCCATTATGGTCGTCAGGTAGGCGTCTGCTTCGGCATGGATCGCCCGATACAGGTTGCGGCACAACTGGTAGGCCGAAATGCCGTGCCAACCCTCAGGCAACAGCTCTGCCGGCAGCTGCGGATCCCGCAACAAGACCTTGCGATATTCCTGGATCAGCAGCGTTCGGACCACAAACGCGGATTTTGGCGACACGTTCGCGTCTTTTCCCTGCGCAGCGATCAAGGGCCGGAAGCGCTCTACGAAGCTGGCATAGCGCTCTTCGATGTCGGCAAGATTCCAGCTGGCCTGGGCAAGGCCGCGCATTGCGGCTTCATTGCGTACCGTCTCACCGGACATGACGACGAGCTTGTCGGCGACGCCCAGGCGCTGCAGGGTGACGTCGAGATCGACCATATCGGGGGATGGGTGGGCCAGAACGCTCGGCGACAAGGCGCTGAATCCGAGCCAACCAAGTTCCTTGCGTACGGCGTCTTTCTGCGCGCCCTCGATCGTCGAAAGCAGTACGGTAGTCCACTCGCCATCCCAACTGGATACCGGTTCACCGTAGATTTTGTGCGTCGCCTGCTCGAAGCGTTCGCGACCCTCCTCGGTCAGGCTGTAGTAACTGCGACGCCCTATCTGCGTGGACTGTAACCAGCCGTCCTGCACGAGCCGGAAAACCGAGGTACGAACCAGCCTCTCGTTTATGCCGAATTCGCGCATGACCGTTATCAGACTGCCCAGCCACACGGCGCCACCACGTGGTGCGATCGAATCGCCGAACACGGTCGTGATCAGCGACCCCGTGCGCAGCGTTCTTCGTGAACGAAATTCGGCTACGAGGCCCTTACTTGCAGATTCGATGGTCATCGGTGTCGCGCTTGCGCCAGAAGCATCTGACCGTATATTGTGATACCGATTTTTTCAAATCCACTTCTTTTTTGTATCCTCCTTGTGTATCCCCTTATGAAACTTGGAAATCTTGTACAGGACCGGTGGGTCGATGGCAGCGGAGAAGGACGCGTACTCACGTCAGCCGTCTCCGGCGAGCCCGTGGCGACCATCTCCAGCGACGGCCTCGACTTCAGCGCCATTCTTGGCCATGCCAAATCCGTTGGCGGCCCCAATCTGCGCAAGCTGACATTCCATGAGCGCGGCGACATGCTCAAGGCGCTCGCGATCTATCTCAACGAGCACAAGAAAGAGTTCTATGAGTTGTCGACGCAGACCGGCGCGACGCGCAAGGACAGCTGGCCTGATATCGACGGCGGGATCTCGACAATGTTCGTGTTCTCGAGCAAAGGCCGGCGCGAGATGCCGAACGATCACGTCTACCTCGACGGTGCGCCGGAATGGCTGTCCAAGAACGGCACATTTTTAGGGCAGCACATATTCACGCCAAAACTTGGCGCCGCGATTCATATCAATGCGTTCAATTTCCCGTGCTGGGGAATGCTCGAGAAACTCGCGCCGACGCTACTCGCCGGCGTACCTGCAATCGTCAAACCCGCATCGAGTACCGCCTACCTGACCGAACTGATGGTTCGGCGCATCATTGAGTCAGGCATCCTTCCAAAAGGTAGCCTGCAGTTGATCTGCGGCGGTGTCGGTGATCTGTTCAACCACCTGACCTGCCAGGACACGATCGCGTTCACCGGTTCGAAAACCACGGCGGAAATGTTGCAGGCACACCCGCGCGTGGTCAGCGAGTCCGTTGCCTTCACGGCTGAAACGGATTCGCTCAACATGTCCATCCTCGGCCCGGACGCGACACCCGGAACACCTGAATTTGATCTTTATATTCAGGAGGTTACACGAGAGATGACGGCCAAGGCCGGGCAGAAATGCACGGCCATCCGACGCATCATCGCGCCGTCGAACATTGCCGGCGATGTCGTTAGAGCCCTCTCGACCTCACTGGGAGAAATACGTATCGGCAATCCTGGCATCAAGGATGTCGATATGGGCGCACTCGCCAGCCAGGGCCAACTCAGGGAAGTACGCGATCGAGTTGCTGAATTATCGGCCGAGGCCGAGATCGTGTTTGGTGGCCATGATGATTTCGATCTCATCGATGCCGATGCGAGCAAGGGCGCGTTCTTCATGCCGACGTTGTTGCACTGTGACAAGCCGCTATCATCGTCGGCAGTGCACTCGGTTGAAGCGTTTGGTCCGGTGAGCACGGTGCTTCCGTACGACTCACTTGATGAAGCCATCGAACTCGCACGACTCGGCGAAGGCAGTCTCGCCGGTTCCATAGTGACAAACGACAATGATGTTGCTCGTGATCTCGTGCTCGGAACGGCCGCGTATCACGGCCGCATGGTCATTATTAACCGTCATTGCGCGGCCGAGTCGACGGGACACGGCTCCCCGTTGGCTCACCTCGTGCACGGTGGACCCGGACGGGCCGGTGGCGGCGAAGAAATGGGTGGCGTTCGCGGTGTATTGCACTACATGCAACGCACGGCAATACAGGGATCGCCGGAGACGCTCTCGCATATTGGTCATCGCTGGATTCGAGGCGCTGACGAAAAAGACCCGGGTGTGCATCCATTCCGGAAGACCTTTGAACAACTCGAACTTGGCGACACGTTCAAGAGCGACGAGCGTGCAGTGACCCTTGACGATATCGACCACTTCGCGGAGTTCACGGGCGACAACTTCTATGCGCACATGAACGAAGAAGACGCTGCCAAAAATCCGTTCTTCGAGGGGCGCGTTGCACACGGCTACCTGATTTTGTCTTTTGCTGCCGGTTTGTTCGTCGATCCGGACTTCGGACCGGTACTCGCCAACTACGGCGTCGACGACCTGCGGTTTATTCAGCCCGTCAATTACGGCGACTCGCTAAAAGTACGTCTTACTTGCAAGCAAAAGACGCTCCGTGGCGACACCGGATATGGCGAAGTTCGCTGGGATGCCGAAGTCACAAACCAGGACAATGAGGTTTGCGCGCAGTACGACGTGTTAACGATGGTCGCCACCGACACGCACTGGGCATCGGTAAATTAGCGTATTGCATCACGGCACAACTAGACGTATACGGGCAGTATTGACGGAACCTTAGGAGATTCGAGTATGACCAGCGCGGCTGATACATCGGCCCTTCTCGAGCATTTCCTGGCAGGTGCTACCCGCCGGAATCGAAATGAGCCTGAATTTCTGCAAGCCGTCGCCGAGGTAGCGACGAGCATAATCCCTTACATTGCGACGCGTCCCGAATACAAAGAGACGCGCATCCTTGAGCGTCTGACTGAAGCTGACCGGATAATCAGTTTCCGCGTCGTCTGGGAGGACGACAAGGGAAATATCCGTGTGAATCGCGGCTACCGCGTGCAATGGAACAACGCGATCGGTCCGTACAAAGGCGGGCTCCGGTTTCACAAGAGCGTCAGCATGAGCATCCTCAAATTTCTCGCTTTCGAACAGACGTTCAAGAACAGCCTGACCGGATTGCCGCTCGGCGGAGGCAAAGGCGGCTCCAATTTCAATCCAAAGGATAAATCTGATCGCGAGATCATGCGTTTTTGTCAGGCGTTCATGACCGAACTGCACCGCCATATTGGGCCACACACCGATGTTGCCGCTGGTGATATTGGCGTCGGTACGCGTGAGATAAGTTACATGTTCGGCCAGTACAAGCGGCTGGAGAACAAATTCACTGGTGTGCTCACGGGCAAAGCATTGAGCTACGGTGGCAGCCAGATACGCGTCGAAGCCACTGGCTACGGCTGCGTTTACCTGATGGATGACATGCTAAAACATCACGGTCGTTCTCTCGATGGCAAGACCGCGCTCGTATCGGGCGCCGGAAATGTCGCACAGTATGCGACCGAAAAGCTCATCGACCTTGGAGCAAAAGTAATCACAATGTCCGACTCCACGGGGTTCATACATGAACCCTCCGGCATTGATACTGAGCGACTTGAGTACATCAAGGACCTCAAGACGAATCGCCGAGGCTCACTGCAGGAATATGCAAATGAGTTCGGTGCCAAATTTCACGCAGGAAAACGACCATGGTCCGTACCCGCCGATCTGGCACTCCCCTGCGCCACCCAGAACGAACTTGATGAAGACGATGCGAAAACGCTTATAAAGAACGGCTGCATTGCCTTAGCCGAAGGCGCGAACATGCCGACAACCAAGGCGGGCGTAGATGCGTTCCAGGAAGCCGACATACTGTATGCACCAGGCAAGGCTGCGAACGCCGGCGGCGTGGCAACATCCGGTCTCGAAATGACGCAGAACAGCATGAGACTGTCGTGGTCACGCGAGGATATCGATACGCGTCTACGCGCGATCATGTCCGGCATTCACGAGCAGTGTGTCGAGTACGGCAACCACAACGGAAATGTCGATTACGTCAAGGGCGCCAATATTGCTGGGTTCGTCAAAGTCGCCGATGCAATGCTTGCTTATGGTGTCATGTAACTATGGATCCGGCGCCCCTGGGTCTTCTTCAATCGATGCCTCGTGGTCTTCCACAACCTGGTATAGCGGAAAATCAATCCAGGTATCGTTGAGATAATTGAGTTCGGGGACTTCTTCTTTTGGGTCAGCAATTAGATTGTAGACGGAGGGATACGCCATTTCCCTGATCGCATAGGTATCTTCGTCCATTTCCTTCAGCAACAGCTTCCAGTTGCGCCATTTCACGCCGAAAAGCACATTACCGATGTAGATGACCACGGACTCGCGAGCAGATTTGTCGCTCTTGCCGAACAGAAACTCAGTCTGATCAGCGCCGTCATACACTCGGTCGGTCGGAAGATCGGCGCCGATAACTTCGGCCAACGTCGGCATCACATCGATCGCGTGGACAATCTCATTTGACACCCGCTGCGCCGGAATCTTCCCCGGCCAACGGATCAGAAACGGTACTCTCAGGCCGCCTTCGTAAGGAGAGAACATGCCGCTTCGCCACGGCCCGGTGAATCCGAACGACCTCGGCACGCCTTCGCGGCCATTGTCCGAGGTGAAGATGAATATGGTGTTTTCTTTTAGTCCCAGCTCATCGATCGTTTCCAGAACGTCACCGACATAGTCGTCCGTCTGCGCCAGCACGTCGGCAAAGCTCCCATGCCCTGTCTTGCCGTAGAAATCAGGATGAGGATCGACCGGTTCATGAGTTTGTGTATAGGAAAGAAAGACGAAGAACGGTTGCTCCTCTTTCGCCTTGCGCTTTATGAAGTCGATGGAGTGATCGGTGATCTCGCGATCGATCGTCTTGCGCTTCTCGCGTCCGTAGACTTCCAGCTCCGTGGGAGTTTCACCACGCGTCGCCGTCATCACGTGAGTAAACACCGCATCTGGATGACTGCCCGGTACAAAGCTATTGCTGTCCGGCCAGAACGCCCGATCCGATGACCTCGGGATCCCAATCCACTCATCGAATCCCTGGTCCGTTGGGAATCGGCCTTCCGTATCTCCCAAATGCCACTTTCCGAAAATAGCCGTGGCGTAGCCGGCCTCCGACAGCATCTCGGGCAACGTGACTTCCCACTGAGTGATGCCATACCACACGCCTCGCGGCGGGCCATCCACCCGTTGCCGGGTCCGAATTCCATAGCGACCGGTCATCAACGCCGCACGCGACGGCGTACATTCTGCCTCGACATTGTAATTTGTCAGCTGCAGCCCTTCGGCAGCAATGCTGTCAATATTGGGCGTCGGTGCACCACGCATGACACCGCCGCCATAGACACCGATCTCTCCCCACCCGAAATTGTCCATGAGCACGAGGACAATATTCGGCTTGTCATCGCTTCCCGCTGCGGCCGCAGTAAGCGGCGTCGACGCAATGAGGACCGCGATGAGCAGAATGAAAAGAACACTCACGCTTCGAAATGGCTGTGGCATAGTCATCTCCTGTTGCACTGCAATTGACCCAAAGAGAAGCCCGGATCAGGCATCAATTTTTCAGGTTACGCTAAGTGTCCAGCGAAAACTCCAATTTGAACTATCTAAGGTGGAGAAGAGATGGACCTGACACATAGAGGTCGTCGGGCACCGGGTGATTTAGGGGGCGAACATGTTCTTAGCTTTTAGAGAAAAACGATTTGCAAAGCGCATTGTCAGGCAATTGCTGAAATCCTATTCAGCAGTAAGTGCCAGGAATCCAACCTTGTCAGGAGAGCCTCTCTACAAGGAAGTCCTTCTACACTCTAATTTGGTCGATCCGTCGCAGGTCGATGAAATCTTATGGCAGGCAGAGGACAGTGTCGATGAATGGACTACAAACTCGAGCAAAGGGCTGGGATTTCGCCAGGTCGCCCATTTTGTCGTTTATTCTCAATATCTTGCCGTTGGTAATTCGGGCACCGTCGTATCTTTCAAAGATATCGTCTACTCACTGGTTCCAGCCGAAATGTAGAGATTACGTAGGCGACACTCATCAAACGATTTTGGGGTTCAAGGTAACGTGTCTACCAGCGCCACCTGGCCGATAGCGTTAGATTTTTCCCGACGGCGTCAATGCCGGAACCGTGCACGCGATACCCTGCATCCAACATGTTGCTGAATGTCAGTGTCAGTAACCACTCTGCGGTCGGGACCCAGGTCGCACGTGCGCCGAGACTGGCCCAGCCCGGCGTCCCTTCCGGGTTGACGCGTGAGTCTCCAATATCCCGCGCGCTGAGGCGCGACTGGTCGGCCGAGAAACTCGCCCATGCTTCGATCGTATAGGACGATTCCGGATCGAAAGTCACCCCGACTCTGCCACTCAACGGCGGAATGCGGTCCGCCGGTTCAGTCGCCATACCCGCAATCTGTTGTTCGCCTCGCGTGTATGCGATGTTCCCTTCGAACAGCCAATACATGCCTGCCTCGACACGCAGAGAAACCTCGACGCCCTCTACGTGTGACTCCGAAGCGTTCACGCTTTGGGTGATATCTCTACCGCTCGGTGTCACGCCGCCGGTCGATACCGAGGTAATCCTGTCGCGGTAACGCATCGTGTAGGCCGACACTTCGAACTCGTTGCCGCCCATGCGATACCGGACACCAATGTCGCCATGGACCACGCGCTCGGAATCAAGGTCGGCATTCGGAATGTTGAATCGGTTACCGGGCCGATTGCCGAGCGTACCCAGGTCGAAAACATTCGGCGCGCGAAATCCGTAGCCGAGATTGCTGGTGAATTGCCAGAGCTCGTTGATTTTCATCACCCAACCGATGTCTCCGCTGATCTCGGTGTTGTGAACCTGCGAGGAAGGCAGCCGTGTGCGCACATCGCTCAGGCGCAATCCCGCTGTCACCGCGTGACGTTCTCCGATGGTCCATGTGCCGTTGCCGTAGGTAGACAGCAACTGCATGCTCGACCCATTGGGGAACCGCGGCGCGACATCTAGGCGCTGGCCGGTAACAATGTCCTCACTGACGCGTTGACTTGAGACTTCGTCATGATGGATGTCCACACCAGCAATCCATGAACCACGATCGGTCCGCTTGCTTCCGCTTATCGTAAGCCCGTACAGATCACTGCGGTTTCGTTCGTGCACGCGATCCGCTGCCAGGTAGTCTCGTGTCTGCCTGTCGTCATCGATGCGCTGCCACGCGAGGTCGACATCCCAGTCGAGGCCGAGAAGACCGGACGATGACTGGTAGTCCCCGTGTACGAACGATCGTCTGTTCGGCTTGAAAAAGAATTCAGAGGAAGACGGTTCGACCTGGCCGAAACCTGCGACCAGCTCATCCACACGCGGCGTGTCGGGCTGCTCGAGAAACTGTATATCCAGTGACCAGGATTTGTCGGCAACCGGTGTCCCGGCTACCAGCCACCGGGCAGCACGCGACCCGTAGCCACTTGGCTTGACGCGATCCCCACCGCCGATCCGCCGGTCACCGATATCGGCGAACTCGGCGCCGAGTGACATTGCAAGCCTGTTGGTTCCCACATCCAGGGTCCCGCCGAGCACCCGACTACTCTCAGCCGTGTTCGCTGATGCGAACACCTCACCACGTGAGCTCACACTCGTCGATTCGAATCTTGGTTTGTGGGTAATTACCTGGAGCACGCCGCCAATCGCATCCGAGCCGTAGAGCGATGCGGGCGTGCCGCGCAGAATTTCGATGCGCTCAACAGCAACCGTGGGAACGAGCGCAAAATACTGCGTTGGTGCGCTCCTGAAGATCGCGTTATTGAGTCGCATGCCATCGACAAGATGCAGAACCGCCGAGCCTTTTTGCCCGCGTACGACTGCAGCACCCTGCCCTGGCGTCGTCTGCTGCAGGTGCACGCCAGTCGCGTCGGCCAGCGCATCGGTTAGCAGCGCATGCTGTTGCACGTCCACCGCTTCAACCGAATCCAGTGCAACTGACAGTTGTTCCTCAACCACGGCACGACGCACTGCGGTCACCAGGATCTCCTCGATCTCATCGGCATGCGCAGGGAGGCAGGCGAACAGGCAGGTTGCCTGAACAAATTTTCGGGTAATTCGGTGCAAGTCGGCTATCCTATCGCACATGAATACGCACGCGATACGCATACATGAATACGGCGGACCCGAGGTCCTGAAGTGGGAAGAGATTGACCTCGCCGAGCCTGGCGAGGGCGAGGCGCAGATCCGTCATACCGCGATCGGCCTGAATTTGATCGACACCTATCACCGTACAGGCTTGTACCCGATGGACCTGCCGGTGGGGCTGGGTAGCGAAGCCGCCGGAATCGTCGAAGCAATCGGCGACGGCGTTACGGATGTTTCCGTCGGCGACCGTGTTGTTTACACCGGCATGCCGACAGATTCCTATTCGGAGCGGCGCAATTTCAATGCCTCGCGCCTGGTGAAAATTCCGGAAGGCATTACCGACAATGTTGCGGCCGCGGTACTTCTCAAGGGCCTGACAGCCTGGTACCTGTTGCGGCGCAGTTATCGTGTACAAAAAGGTGACCCGATTCTGCTGTATGCGGCAGCCGGTGGAGTTGGTTCACTAGCCAGCCAGTGGGCGAATCAGATTGGCGCGACTGTGATCGGCGTCGTCAGCACGGATGAGAAAGCCGAGCTCGCGAAGTCGCAGGGCTGTGCTCATATTGTTATGGCCGACGATGACATCCCGTCGCGCGTGAGAGAATTAACGGATGGTAGCGGCGTCGCTGCTGTCTACGACTCGGTCGGCAAGGATTCGTTTATGGCATCGCTCGACTCGTT
>Ga0070727_10004819_pt1 | contig 11289 bp, 8 predicted proteins | sample tdAd472_FD_66722 | JGI IMG/M metagenome (GOLD analysis project Ga0070727, IMG submission 66722) | Marine sediment microbial communities from the Atlantic coast under amendment with organic carbon and nitrate - tdAd47.2 | ecosystem: Environmental > Aquatic > Marine > Coastal > Sediment | place... | reverse complement strand
CCGTGGCTCTCCCCCGCCGAGAGGTAGCGCAGGCGACCTAGCACGGGACCTCCTCGCGCTCGGCGAGCGCTCCACCCAGCGCAGTCACCGCCGCCGGGAAGCCAGGGAAGCTGTCCCGGTGGCAGGCGACTCCGCGGACCGTGGTCTGGCCTCGCGCCACGAACCCAGCGACCGCCAGCGCCAGCGCCAGGCGGTGATCGCCGTGGCTCCGGACCTCGGCCCCCACCAGGGGGGTCGGCCCATCGACCTCGAGTCCGTCGGCCGTCTCGCGCACACGTGCGCCGAGGCGAGTCAGCTCGCGGGCCGTCGTCGCGAGGCGGTCGCTCTCCTTGTGGCGCAGCTCCTGAGCGTCGCGAATGCGCGTGGTCCCCGTGGCCTGGGTGGCGAGCAACGCCAGCAGCGGAACCTCGTCCACCAGGGCCACGAGCTCGGCGCCGCCGACCTCGACAGCGCGCAGCGCATCGCCTCCGACGCGCACGTCGCCCACCGCCTCTCCGCCCTGGGTCCCAGTGGGCGTCACCTCCACCGCCGCGCCCATCGCCTCCAGCACCCGGAGCAGCCCGCTGCGCCCAGGGTTGAGCAGCACGCCCTCGACCCGCACCTCGCCTCCGGCCAGCGCAGCCCAGGCCCAGAGGAAGCTCGCCGACGACGGGTCGCCCGGAACCCGCAGCTCGAAACCGCGAGGAGCCATGTCAGGGACGAAGCGCACGGCCACGCCTCCGTCCGTCCTCCGGGTACTGCGCACGTTCAGCCCGAGGTGTGCGAACAGCCGCTCGGTGTGGTCACGACTGGGCAGCGGCTCGTCCACCCCCACCGGGACACCCGCGCAGAGCCCGGCGAACAGCACGCAGCTCTTGACCTGAGCGCTGGCGACCCGCGGCGTCCACACCGTCGGGCGCAGCGCGCCGCCTGCGATGGTCAGCGGCGCGCGGCTCGCCTCCTTGGGTCCCGTGACCGTAGCGCCCAGCGCGCGCAGCGGGTCGCGGATCCGCCCCATGGGACGCGCGGTCAACTGGGGCTCGCCACCGAGGACGGTGGTCGTCGGCTGGGCGGCGGCGATCCCGGCGGCCAGCCGCAGCGTCGTCCCGGAGCGCCCACAGTCGAGGGGTCCGCGTGGCGCCGCCAGCCCGCGCAGTCCGAGGCCCTCGACCCTCCATACGGGCGCGCCTGGTGCGCCCTCGTCGTGCACCTCTACGCCCCACCCGCCGAGCACCCGACGGGTGGCGAGCGCGTCGCCGCTGCTCAACGGCCCCGCGATCCGGCTCGTGCCCTCGGCGAGGGCCGCCACCAGCAGCGCGCGGTGGGTGATCGACTTGTCTCCCGGCAGGGTGACCGAGCCTCGGGGCTGCTGCGGACCTCGAACGACCCAGGCGCTCACGCGACAGCCTCCGCGGGCTCCTCGAGCGCAGTCGCCACCAGCTCCGCCCAGCGCGCGTCGTCTACGTCGAGCTCGGGGTGCCAGGCCTCGAGCTGGGCCCGTGCCTGGGCGACGAAGTGCGCGACCCCGTCGATCACCTGCGCACCCGCTGCCCGGGCGCAGCGGACCAGCGGCGTCTCCCGCGGGGTGTAGACCAGCTCGTAGAGCAAGACCTCGGGTCCGAAGGCGGACGGCCGCAGCAGCGCCCCCCCGGGATCTGGCCCTCCGTGCATTCCGACCGAGGTCGCCTGGACCACGATCCGCGAACGACCGTCGGCGCAGGGGACACCCTCACAGCCGCCGCCCCACCCGACCTGGAACGCCTTGGCCAACGCGCCTCCCCGATCCGCGCTGCGCGCGTGCACGGTCACCCGCGCGCCGAGCTGGCGCAGCGCCCACACCGCGGCGCGGGCGACACCACCGCTGCCGAGCACCCGGGCGTCGACGCCGCGGACCTCCCGCTCGCCGAGCAGCGCGAGCAGCGCCTGGGCGTCGGTGTTGTCTCCCCGCCAGCCCGCCCCGCGCCGGCTGAGGGTGTTCACAGCGCCGGTGGCGGCCGCCGCCGGCTCCAGCTCGCTGGCCCACGTCGTGGCCAGCTGCTTGTAGGGCACGGTGACCGAGAACCCGCGCCAGCGCGGGTCGCCAGCGCAGCGATCCCAGAGCGCCGTGGCCCGCGCGGCCTCGAGCCAGGTGTAGAGCGCGTCGACCCCGAGCTCGGCGAAGGCGTGGTTGAACAGCTCCGGAGAGCGGCTGTGAGCCACGGGTCGTCCCACGACGCCGTAGGCGAGGTTGGCCCGCGCCCGCCCGCCACGCCACAGCCGGGAGAGGTCGTCGGCCGCGAGCTGCCCGGGACCCGTGGGCGCCGCGTCCGCCGCGTAGGCCCAGCGCTGCCCGAGGCTAGGCCCCAGCACTCGGGACGCGACCCCGGCCGAGTCGAGGGCGACGACCAGCGGCCGCGGCTCGCGGCTCCCCGCCAGCTCGAGCAGGCGCAGCGCGTCCTCTGCCTCCTGCACCGCGAGCGCGAGCTTGCCCAGCTCGGTCCCAGCCACCGAGTCGAGCAACTCGCCCCAGCGCGCGGGCTCGCACGGCTGGAGCACGTGCCGCGAGCGAATCCGCAGCGCTCCGTCGACCGCGGAGGGGTCCACGTCCCACTCCAGATCGACCCACTCGGCGCCCGCGTCCACAGCTCGCTGCAGCAGCGTCAGCCGCGCCGCCTCGCTGCCCGCCCACACGCCGCCCTCTCGCGGGGGTCGGCAGGTGGCGATCACCGGCGCTCCGACCGGCAGCACCTCTCCCAGCGGATAGTCCCCGGCGACCCGGTCAAGGCGCAGCTCGAGCACCGCCGCCCTCCTGGAGAGCTGCTCCAGCCGGGCGCGGGTGCGCTGCGGGTCGGCCGCCCATACACAGACGCAGAGGGGGTCGCGCACGGTCAGTAGTGCCAGGGAAACCCGGAGAAGTCCTGGTCGCGCTTCTCGAGGAACGCGACCCGACCCTCCTGGGCCTCGGGGCTGCTGTAGGCCAGGCGCGTCGCCTCGCCCGCGAAGATCTGCTGCCCCACGAGCCCGTCGTCCACGAGGTTCATCGCGAACTTGAGCATCTTCTGCGCGGTGGGGCTCTTGGCGTTGATCGTGCGCGCCCAGTCGAGGGCCACGGTCTCCAGCTCGGCGTGGGGCACCGCGAGGTTGACCATGCCCATCGCCGCGGCCTCGTCCGCGGTGTAGTCCCGCCCGAGGAAGAAGATCTCGCGCGCCTTCTTTTGCCCGACCATCCGCGCGAGGTAGGCCGAGCCGTAGCCCGCGTCGAAGCTCGCCACGTCGGCGTCGGTCTGTTTGAAGCGCGCGTGCTCCTTGCTGGCGAGGGTCAGGTCGCACACCACGTGCAGGCTGTGCCCCCCGCCCACGGCCCAGCCGGGGACGACCGCGATCACGACCTTGGGCATGAAGCGGATCAGGCGCTGGACCTCGAGGATGTGCAGCCGCCCGGTGCGCCCCTGCTCGCCATAGCCGTAGCCGTCCTTGCCGCGCACACGCTGGTCGCCGCCCGACGAGAACGCCCAGCCGCCGTCTTTGGGCGAGGGGCCGTTGCCCGTGAGCAAGACCACGCCGACATCCGTGGTGCAGCGCGCGTGCTCGAGCGCGGTCAGCAGCTCGTCGACGGTCTGCGGACGAAACGCGTTGCGGCACTCCGGCCGGTCGAAGGCGATCCGCACCGTGCCCTGACCGCGGGCGCGGTGGTAGGTCACGTCTTCGAACTCGAAGCCCTCCACGGGCTCCCAGCGCTCGGGGTCGAAGGGTTGCTCGCTCATGGGTCACCTCGCACGACGCCGCAGTAGAGGTGCGCGACGCCAAAGTTCATCGGTTGGACCTCGACCTCGTCGAGGCCGCACTCGCGCAGCACCTCGGCGAACTCTGCCGCCGGGGGGAAGGCCGCGATCGAGCGCGAGAGGTAGGAGTATTCCTTGGCCCCCGAGAGCATGGCCCCCAGCCGAGGCACGACCTGATGCATGTGAAAGCGCGAGGCGAGAGCCAGAGGCCCCCACCCGCGCGGCTCGGAGAGCTCGAGGATCGCGACCCGCCCGCCGGGGCGGGTGACCCGCACCATGTCGCGCACACAGCGTGGGCGGTCGGGCACGTTGCGGATCCCGAAGGAGATCGTGCAGCCGTCGAAGCTGTCGTCGGGGAAGGGCAGCCGCTGCCCGTCCCCGCGCACGAGGAACGAGCGCGCGTCGAGCTTGCCTTCGCCGTAGCGCAGCATCTCGGCGCTGGGGTCGAGCCCCCAGACGTCCACCTCGGGGTAGGCCCGGCGCAAGGCCTGGAGCACGTCGGCGGTGCCCGTGGCCACGTCGAGCAGCCGCGCCCTCGCCTGCGGCCCCTCGACACCGGGCGCCACCGAGCGCACCAGCCGCGCGCGCCAGCGGCGGTCGAGGCCGAGGCTGATCAACCGGTTCAGCAGGTCGTAGCGCGGGGCGATCCGGTCGAACATCGGTCCGCTGCCCAGGCGCTGCGGGGTCTCCGTCAGGGTCATGCGACCTCCAGGGGGGCGGCGCAGCTGGCCCCGAGCGCCAGCAGCCCAGCCCGGTCGAGGGCTTGGGGGCCGTCGCTCAACGCGCGACCCGGGTCGGGGTGAAACTCCACGAGCAGCCCGTCGGCGCCCGCGGCGAGGGCCGCCTTGCCGAGCGCGACCACCAGGTCGCGGCGGCCCGCGGCGTGAGAAGGGTCTGCGAGCACCGGGAGCCCGTAGACCGAGGCCAGGAGCGCGACCACCCCCACGTCGAGCAGGTTGCGCGTCGCGGGGTCGAACCCGCGCACGCCGCGCTCACAGAATGCGATCGGGCCGCTGCCGGCCACCAGCAGGTGCTCGGCGGCGAGCAGCCACTCCTCGAGCTGGGCAGCCAACCCGCGCTTGAGCAACACGGGCTTACCCGCGGCGCCCACGGCACGCAGCAACCCGTAGCTCTGCATGCTCCGCGCGCCGACCTGGATCACATCGGCGAGCTCGGCGACCGCGGGCACGTCGGCCTCGCTGACCGCTTCGGTGATCACCGCCAGGCCGTGGCGGTCCGCGGCTTCGCGCAGCCACTCCAGCGCCCGCGACCCGTGCCCCTGGAACGCGTGGGGTGAGGTCCTCGGCTTGAAGGCCCCGCCCCGCAGCGCGCGTCCTCCGGACTCGGCCACCGCCGCCGCGGCCTCCTCGATCTGCGCGCGCGACTCGACGCTGCACGGCCCCGCGCAGAGCGCAGGCGGCGCGTCACCTCCGAGGACCAGCGGTCCCGCGCGGAACGCACGCCCTGCCAGGGCGTCGACCCGGGGGTGCGGCGAGGCGGCCGGATAGACCGCGCGCACGCCCTCCACGCGCAGCGTGTCCGGATCCAGGTGGGCGGAGTGCCGCTGCACCCAGAACCCGGTCCCCTGCGGACCGGTGCAGCGGGTGACCCACAGCCCGAGGGCCGCGAGCTCTCGCTGGACGCGACTAGGGTCCGTCAGCGGGTCAAGCTCGAGCCACATGGTGCCTCCTCTCTCCGACTGCCTGCATCAATGCCTCCGCTCCAGCGCCACGGCGACGCACGCCTCGAGCAGCGACCGCGCGGTGCCCGCGGGGAGGGTGCCGAGCGCCTCGAGGGCCAGGCGTCCCTGCTCTTGCGCCGCTTCGCGGGTGGCCTCCACGGCACCCAGCCGCACGACCTCACTTCGCAGGCGGGTCATCGCGGCCCAGGCCTCGGAGCCCGGGGGGAGGCCAGCGATCTCCAGCAGGAGCTCGCCGACCTGGGGCTCTTGCTCCGCAGCCAGGAGCAGCGGCCAGGTCAACTTCCCCTGGCGCAGATCGGCGAGGGGGTCCTTGCCGGTCACCGCCGGGTCGCCTTCGATGTCGATCACGTCGTCGATCAACTGGAAGGCCATCCCCAGGGCCTGCCCCGCGCGCTCGAGCGCGGCGCAGGTCTCGGGGGCCAGCCCGGCCAGGTAGCCGCCGGCCCAGAACGACCAGCGGAACAACGACGCGGTCTTGCCGCCGATCACGCGCAGCACCGTCCCGCGGTCGACGCGCAGGTCGCTGCGCGCGTCGAGCTGCACGGCCTCGGCCTCGACCATTTCGCCGATCACCTGCAGCAGCCGGTCGAGCACCGGTCCACCGAGGGGGCTCACCCGGCGCAGGGCCGAGGTCAGCAGGTGATCGCCGCCGAGCACGCTGGCCGAGTTGCCGTAGACCTCACGCGCGGTCGCGACCCCGCGCCGCTCGCGCCCCTCATCGATCACGTCGTCGTGGAGCAGGGTCGCGGTGTGCACGAGCTCGGCCGCCACCGCGGCGCTGCGCACCGCGGCGTCGAACTCACGCCCGCCGGCCTTCGCGGTCAAGAGCACGCACAGCGGTCGCAGGCGCTTCCCGGCCTGGCCGAGGAGGTGCCGCGCCGCGCGGTGCGCCTCGAGGGTCGGGGCCTCGCCCAGCTCCTGCACGAGCTGGCCCAGTTCGCGGTCGAGGCTGCGCATGTCCTCCTGGAGCCAGAAGAACACAGCGTCCAGGCGCTCGCCCAGGTCACCGCCGCAGCGGGTCTGCGCCACCCCGACCAGGGTCTGGAGCACCGGGTCGGGTGCATCGAGCAAGGCCTCGGGCGAGGCCGTGACGCGCGGGGCGTCCTTGGCCACCGGCGCGAGGTGGGCGTGAGGCAGCTGCGCCCGGAGCTCCCCCCAGGCCAGCTTGCCCAGAGCTGTCCGCGGCAGCGCCGGCAACCAGTGGAAGGCGTCGGGGATCTTGAAGGTCGAGAGCCGCTCGCCGCACCAGCCACGCAGCTCGGCGTTGCCCGGGATCGGGGCCTGGGGGTCGCGGGGCACCAGCGCCGCCACCGGCCGCTCGCCCCAGCGCGCGTCCGGGACCCCGAGCACCGCGGCCTCGGCCACGGCGGGGTGCTCGGCCAGCAGCTCCTCGATCTGCTTGAGGGCGATGGTCTCGCCGCCGGAGACGATGAACTGCGCCGCGCGCCCCCGCACGTGGACCCGCCCGTGGCGGTCGACGCGACCGCGGTCACGCGTCGCGACGCGCCCGCCCGCCAGGGGGCCGAGCACTTCGAGGGTCTCGCCGCTGCTCCGCACCCGCGCGAAGTGCAGCGGCGCGCCGCAGCCCGACTCCTCGGTCAGGTCGCCCGGGGCGCGGGTCGCGACCTGGGACGCGGTCTCCGTCAAGCCCCAGGTCAGGGCCAGGGGCGCCCCCAGCTCGCGGCAACGCGCGACGAGGGCAGCGGGGGCGGCGTCGCCCCCGAGGAGCACGACGCGGAGGGTCTCGGGGAAGGGCAGCTCGTCGTCGCGAGCATCGAGCACGCGCTCGAGCATGGCCGGCACCAGGGAGACCAGGCTCACCCCCCCTGCGTCGAGGGCCTTGGCCACCGCGCGCGGGTCGAAGCGCTGCTGCAGCACGCAGGTCGTGGCGTAGAACGCACAGCGCAACAGGATCGAGAGCCCACCCACGTGGTGGAAGGGCAAGCACGCCAGCCAGCGGTCGTCGGGGGAGTGTCCGAGGCGGACCGCCGAGCCGAACGCGCTGAAGGCGAGCTGGGCCGTGGTCAGAGCTACGGGGTGCGAGTCCCCGCTGGAGCCCGAGCTGAACGCGTAGACCCGCGTCTCCTCCAGCGGCCAGAACCGCTCGGCCGGCGCGGGCCCCGGCGGGAGCTCGGTGATGAACCGGGCCCGCGGCTCACCGTTCACCAGGGGCGCCACGACGTCCGCGGCCAGCCCGTGGGTCAAGATCACGTGGTCCGCCGGGAGGGTGGTCAGCCGCCGCTGGTGCTCCGGCGTCGGGGCGTCGTGGGGCAGCGGAATTACGCTGGCTCCAATCCACCCCAGGGCGTGGAACGCGATCACCCACTCCGGCGAGGGTGGCCCGCAGAGTGCCACGCGGTCGCCGGCGCGGACGCCGCCCTGGGTCAGCCTCCCCGCGCTGGAGAGCATGGCCTCGGCGAGGTGGTGCGCCTTCCAGCGCAGGCTGCCGCACTCCAGGACCACGTGGTTGGGCCGCGAGAGGTAGGTGCTCCACACCGGGTTCGGGATCGCCGCGGGGGAGACGGTCGGAGCCAACGGTTCGGCGGGAGGGGGAGTCGCGATCATGAGCCAACCTCGACGAGGGTGCGGGGAAAGCGGAGCGTGAGAGCGAGAGGCGCGACGCCCAGTCCCGGGCCAACCGCCCGAGCGGGCTCGCTGGGAGCCGGCGCGACGTCGTGGGCGAAGGGCGCACCGAGGCCGTGGGCGTGATCTTGCGCGAGCGCGCAGGCCACGTGCAGCGCCGCGGTGCGGCCGACCACCGAGTCGAGGGCGTGGGTCACCACCGGGCGCAGCCCGGCGCGCAGCGCGACCCGCCCCGCGGCCAGGGCGCGATCGGGGCCCCCCAGGGCCTGGGGTTTGAGGATCCACACGTCGGCGGCCTCGGCGTCGAGCACGGCCTGAGGCCCGTAGAGCGCCAGCGACTCGTCGGCGGCGACGCCGACTCCGCGCCCGCGCAGCGCGCGGAGCCCGGCGAGGTCGTCGGCTGCCAGCGGCTGCTCGACGAAGTCGACCTCGAGCTCGCCGAGGACGGGCCACAGCGCCTCGGCCTCGACCCGGGTCCAGGCCCCGTTGGCGTCGACGCGCAGCGCTGCGGCCGAGCCCACCGCCTCGCGCAGCTCGCGCAAGCGCTGGAGGTCGACGGCCAGCGGGCGCCCGCCGAGCTTGAGCTTGAAGGCCGTGGCGCCCTCAGCCGCCGCGTGGCGGGCCTCAGCGACCGAGCCGACGAGCGCGTGGCTCCGGGCGTGGGTGTGGGCCTGGGGATCGAGCCAGCGCGCGAGGCTCAGCCCAGCCGCTTGCGCGCGCAGGTCGAGGGCCGCGCAGGCGGCCGCGTGGCGGGCGGGCCCGGAGAGCCCCCGCGCCCAGTGCTCGAGGTCCAGGGCCTCGAGATCCAGCGGCTCGTCGCGTGCGAGCAGCGTGCGCAGCCCCGCGCGGACCTGGCACGGGCTGGCGCCGAAGCCGGGCCAACAGGCGGCGTCGCCCCAGCCCACGCGCTCACCGGCGCGAACCTCGAGCAGCCAGCCGCGACGACGGCGGAGCACCCCGCGCCGGGTGCGCAGCGGGCGCGCGAAGGGCAAGCGGTAGGGGATCACCCGCAGGCTCACGCGAGCACCCCCAGCGCCAACAGCCCCCCGAACACCACGCTCGCCTGGGCTGTCTGCCCCAGCAGCGGGTTCAGCGCTCGGCCCTCGGCGCGGAGGAGTGCCCGCGCGCGCCACAGCGCGAGGGGCAGCGCCCCCAGAGCCAGCAGCGCGCCCCGCGGGAGCCAAGCGACCCCGACGCCGACGCCCAGCAGCAGGAAGGGCGCGGTCACCAACAGCAGGTACTCGGCTCGCGCGGCGCGCGCGCCGAAGCGCACAGCCAGGGTCCGCTTGTTGCTCGCGCGGTCTTCGTCGAGGTCGCGGAGGTTGTTGACCACGAGCACCGCGCTGGCGAGCGCGCCGAGGGCCGCCCCCGCGAGCAAGGCGCCCGGAGTCAGCTCGTCCAGCATGGCGTAGGTCGTCCCGGCCGTCGCCACGAGGCCGAAGAACACGAACACGAACGGCTCGCCCAACCCGTGGTAGGCCAGAGGCACGGGACCAGCGGTGTAGGCGACGGCGCTGAGGATCGCGACCACGCCGACGGCCAACAGCTCCCAGCCAGCGAGGGCGCTGAGGTAGAGCCCGCAGCCCGTGGCCAGGCCGAGGGCCAGCGCGGCGCCGGCCCACACCTGCCCGGGGCTCAGCCACCCCTGGGCGGTCGCGCGGGGTGGCCCCAGCCGCGCCTCGGTGTCGGCCCCGCGGGCGTGGTCCGCCACGTCGTTGACCAGGTTCGAGGCCACCTGCAGCCCCAACGCGACCCCCAACGCCGCGAGCGCCGCGCCGGGCACGAACCCACCCGCCGAGGCGGCCAGCGCGCCGCCCACCACCACCGGCACCGCCCCCAGGGGCAAGGTCTTCGGTCGCAGCGCCGCGATCCAGGCGCGGGGGGCCGACGGACGCAGGGTCAACGGGGCAGACACGACACCTCCAACGCGAGCTCCGCGGCGAGGGCTTCGGCGCGGGCGTGCTGCGCGTGGTTGTGGGGGCGCGGGCAGCTGGCCTCGATCACACGCAGCCCCTCGGCCTGACCGGCCAGCGCGCCGCGCAGCTCGGAGAGGGTCTCGACCCGCCGGTGCGCCACTCCCGCTGCCGCGCAGAGCTCGCGCAGCTGCGCCTCCTGTGGGGTCACGAACAGCGCCTCGTGCTCGGGGTGTTGACCCAGGGGCAGTCGCTCGAAGATCGCCCCGCCGCCGTTGTGGACCACCACGACCGTCGCCGAGACCCCCAACCCGCGCGCGGCGAGCAGCCCGCCGGCGTCGTGGAGGAAGGCCAGGTCTCCGCAGAGGACCCAGGTCTCACGCTCCCAGGCCAGGGCCTCGCCCCAGGCGGTGGAGAGGGTCCCGTCGATCCCGTTCAGCCCACGGTTCGAGCTGACCACGACCCCCGCGGGGAGCCGACCCCCGTAGACGTCGAGGTCGCGCACCGGCATGGACGCGGCCACGTGCAGCAGCGCGCCGGCAGGGAGCGCCTCCGCCACCGCGCGCGCCACCCCCCCCTCCCAGAGGGGGTCCGCGCCCAGCAAGGGCGCCAGCCGCTCGGCGAGTCGCGCGCTGGCCTCGCGCCAGGCCCGCAGCCACAGCCGCGGGCGAGGCCCGGGGGGCAGGCTCGCGAGCAACGCCGCGCACACCGCGCTGGGATCGAGGGGCACGATCACGTCCGCGCGGTAGGCGGGGTCGAGCAAGCGTCCGCTGGGTTCGACCAGGACCTGCGGGACGTCGAGGCCGGCCAGCCAGCGCCCGCAGGCCTTCGAGGTCGGCCAGCCGCCGAAGCGCAGGACCACGTCCGGCCGCTGGCTGGCGGTGAAGCCGGCGTCCTTCAGGAGCAGCTCCGCCGGCCCCACGCCGGGGGCGTGACCCAGGGGCTCGGAGAGCAGCGGCCAGCCCAGGTGCTCGGCGAGGGCCTCCGCGGCGGAGGCGAACGCGGGCGCTCGCTCGAGCTCCCCCAGCTGCGGCCCGCACACGATGAGTCCGCGGGTCGCCCCCCGCAGCGGCGCGGCGTCCCAGTCGAGGTCCCCCCCGGCGTGCACGTCCACCGCCCGCGGGGCGTGCGCGGGCGTGGTCGGCAAGGGCGGCAAGTCCGGGCTGTAGAGGGGCTCGCGGAAGGCGACGTCGAGCTGGGCGACGCCGGCCGGCCGGCCCTCGGCGGCGTCGAGGGCCTGGGCCGCGACCCCGGCCAGCAGCGGCGGCGTCAGCGCCGCGTCCGCGGGGCCCAGGGCGCGGAACCAGCGCGCATGCTGCGCGAACAGCCGACTCTGGTCGAGGGTCTGGGG
>Ga0070727_10004817_pt1 | contig 11290 bp, 16 predicted proteins | sample tdAd472_FD_66722 | JGI IMG/M metagenome (GOLD analysis project Ga0070727, IMG submission 66722) | Marine sediment microbial communities from the Atlantic coast under amendment with organic carbon and nitrate - tdAd47.2 | ecosystem: Environmental > Aquatic > Marine > Coastal > Sediment | place... | reverse complement strand
GAGGGCGTTACCATTACCCGAAATCAGTCTGTCTCCCATATATATCCTATTATCCGAGGGCAGCGGCTGAGGCTCAATTCCGCTTCTTTTTAGGCTTTCGAGAGAGGCTATTTGGGTGATTTCTCGCCAAGCTAGTTTGGCTAATTTAACCGCCGGTATATAGCTGATTTCACCTTTGCTGTAAATAACCTGCGCCGGTTCTGGCATGGCTTTCAACCATGAATAGGGAATTCGAAGAACATGACCTGGCGTTAACTGATTCGGCTTAGGTAGTTGATTGTATTGGCCTAATTTAATCCAGCACAGGGGCTCCTTCACATAACTGGCACAAATATTCCATAGGCTGTCGTTTTTAGTAACGGTATAAATCCATTCCTGCGCCAGAACCTGCTTGCTCGAAAACCCCACCAAACATAGGGTAAGGAAGATCGTCCTCTTAAGTTTTGTCCCCATGCAGTGCTCCCTTTTATTTTTTTAGTCGATCAATCCAGCCCAGCGTAAAGGCTGGAAAGTGCTGAGAATCTAAAGTTTTTCCAACCGATAACCATGTTGATAAACCGTCTTTAGGCTATATCCAATCGATTGGTTAATATTCAATTTACGCCGAATACGGCTAATATGCATATCAACCGTTCGCGTGTTGATATCCTGGCCAATGCCCCAAACCATTTTTAGTAAATACTCTCGCGATAAAATTTTACCTAAATTGTTAAACATAAAAGCCGCTAAATCAAAGTCCTTATTGGTCAGCTTTACCTCCTCCCCATTTACTTTGGCGGTATGGGTACTCAAATCCAACTCAATCGGCCCCAACACTAAGAACAAATCCGTCGACTCTGTATTCGATCTTCTTAAGACAGCCTTGAGGCGTGCTAGAAGTTCCGCTTTGCGTAGCGGTTTAATAAGGTAGTCATCGGCACCCGCCTCCAGCGCTGAAACGATATCATGCTCTTCATCACGCTGGGTTGTGAAGAGTATTGGCGTCGCCACCGTCATCACTCCTCTTAACTGTTTTAGAACCTCGTAACCGCTAGTGTCAGGTAACTCCCAATCAAGAATCAGTAAATCGAATAACTGATTCTTTACCAATTGAATAAACTGAGCGCCAGTGGCAGCGACGGACACAGTGAACCCCTCCTCGCTTAACCAATCGCAGAGCATCTCAGACTGCGGCTGGTCATCTTCCAATAGTCCAATATTCAAGCCCGATTCCTCCGTAAGCCAATTCGCGATACTTAGTTAACGTTGAGCACAGCACTATTTTATACGCTTAGCGTCGTCCACATAAATTAAGCGCAAAGCGTGTTTACATTTGTTTACAGCAGCGATCTTCTCTGACTTAAAGTCCCAGGCTACCATAAGTCCCTACTAAGGCTTTTAACTTATAAAGCATCATAAAAGCAAACAATAATCGGACAGCTATGAACGAATGCACATTGTATAGTGGCGAGCAGGATAGGAGAAAATACCGCCGTGTGCGCTGCAGCCTACCGGTGGTTTTGACTGTCGGGCCCAATAAATTCTGGTACGGTACCAGTATCAATATTTCTGAATACGGACTATTGATAAAACCTATCGAGTCAACGCATCCATTCCGTGTCCGCGATAAATTACACATCCTCATTGAGGGAATACTCTGTGATCAGACGTTTTCTGAAGATCAGTCAGGGCACCACCTTAGTGTTCGTGTCGTATTTATCAAGGCATGGGGCATCGGGCTTAAGTTTATCTAATCGGTTAAATCACTTCTCTAAATTTAACGCCGCAAATAGAAAGGGGGACGAAGTCCCCCAGCAAGCGACCAGGTCATATTTAGTGCGTCACTAACTTGGGTAGCTTTTTCGCTTGCTCCACCCAGCTCGATACACTATTGAGCCCGGGTACAAGTCGTACCAACTTTTTCTTAGTGTTCACTTCCGCCATCTTCTGCTGTAAATTCTCGGCATTGCGTTGGGCTAATTCAGGCACGGAGTCAACACCAGCATTTTCGAGTAAGTCAGCGTATTGTGTACTAACCCCACGAATGCGCGTCAGATCCGCCCGGTTCACCCACTCCAGTATCAACTTATCGCTAACACCGCTTTTTTCCGCCAGCGCTGTTCTTCCTTTTTTGGAAGCCCCTTGCCGCAATAGCTCTTCCACCGTTTTTACACCGATTTTTTCCATTTTCGCTGCATATGTTTTTCCAACGCCTTCAATATCCACAAGTTTAGTCATCGTCATGCTCCACTTTATAAGTTAATCAATACCAATCCTTTTCACTGATCATGATCAGGACGTTTTCAGGAATGACCACATCCGTGCAGTGAATCGACCTCTAGAACCGCCAAAAGCCAGTGAGTGCAATATCTTTCTCTGGTGTAGCTCTGTTGAATGCACTCACATTGTGACTGTTGTCAATCACAGCCCAATTCTCTTACAAGCGAGTGCCATTTATAAGTAGGCAGATGTAAACAGTTGTAAAATCCAGAATACCAGCAGCGGAAGACAAGCTGGGGAATTGAAAGATCGTGCAATACCGAATGCGCAAAATATCAATTAAACCAGCTAAGAAAACCAACCTAGCTGTAGCGCCATCATATAATAAATCGTGCCTGCAAAAATGCTGAGCAAAGGATTCCCGCGCCAAAGATGTAGTGCTGTCGTGATCAGTAACGCGCTGAGTTCATTGAAACCATAGGGTGAAGTGCTTAAATCCACAGATTTTAGGCAATAAAGCACCAGCAATGTCATGATAGAGGGCGGCATATAGCGGCCTAAATGCAGCAACAGCGGGTGATCTTTTTTGTTTTCAAAGGCCACAAAAGGAATAACCCTCGTGATAAAGGTAACTGTCGCCATCACCAAAATTACCGCTATCAGATAAGCACTATCGTTCATTGACGCCCCCATTCAGCCGAAATTGCAGCAACAAAATGACAATGGATAAAGCTATTGAAACCAGCAACATCTGACCCTTAAAAAACAGCCACGCAAAGATGCCGCAGATAAACGCAATCAGGAAGGGCAAAGTCTCCCGCAACTTTTTAACCTGCTCAATCAGGAGCACTGTAAAAAGTGCCGTTAGGGTAAAATCCATGCCAGTAGCGTCGAATTCTACCGCCAAGCCGATTCCCGCCCCCACCGTGCAGCCCAACACCCAGTAAAAATGATTAAAGGCCGTCAACGCCAAATAATAACCTTGTTCATCTGAGGCTGATGACGTCTGCGTAGCCGTGACCAAAGAATAGGTTTCATCGGTCAGCCCAAAGATCAAATAAAACTTTTTCAATCCTCTTGTCCGATAACGTCCTAACAGCGAAACCCCAAAAAACATATGACGCAAATTGAGAATAAAGATAGCGACAGCAACTTCCAACAACGACGCTTGAGCGGCTAGCAACCCTACCGCCATAAATTGCGCGGCCCCGGCATAGACTAAAAAGCCCATGAGTGGTGCAAAATACCATTCATAGCCAAGATTTTGGAACAAAACACCAAAGGCTACTCCCATGGGGACATAGCCGAACATGACGGGGGTTGACGCTTTGAATGCAGAGGAGTACGTGGACAAATTGCTCGTCTTATTGTTGGCTCAAATGAAATAAACAGAAGTTCGATAATGCTTGTTATCAATTCTCGAATCAAACAGAATTAAAAAATAGATTCCACTCAACGCACCGCTACGCTGCTATTTCAGCATTGAATACCTTTGTGATGAACTTTAAACTGGTATAGAGTTGCGTCCAATTTAGGCATATCCATTTCCCTCTTAAAATAACAAAAGAGTAATATAACGGCATGACAAATGACTGCCCCGTATTGACGCTGACGAAAGCGTTGATTTCAAAACCCTCGATAACCCCGCAGGATCAGGGTTGCCAGGATTTAATGATTGCGCGACTTGAGAATATCGGATTTGCTATCGAACGTTTAGCATTTGGTGAGGTCAAGAATTTTTGGGCGGTACATGGCGCGTCAGGCCCCATTTTAGCGTTTGCTGGCCATACCGATGTTGTCCCTACGGGTCCAATTAAAAATTGGGCTTCACCACCGTTTGAGCCCAGCATCAGGGACGGTTATCTTTATGGCCGTGGCGCGGCGGATATGAAAGGAAGCCTGGCGGCCATGATTGTCGCGGCGGAGCGTTTTATCGAACAACTGCCTCGGCACAGCGGCAGATTGGCTTTTCTGATTACTAGTGATGAAGAAGGTCCTGCCGTCGATGGCACACTAAAAGTGGTAGAGCATTTAAGCGCAAAAAATGAGCAGATCAACTGGTGTGTGGTGGGCGAACCCTCAAGTAGTGAAACCCTAGGCGACACCATTAAAAACGGACGTCGCGGTTCATTAGGCGGCCGTCTGCTGGTCAAAGGAATACAAGGCCATATTGCCTATCCCCAGAACGCCCTCAACCCCATTCACCAGGCGCTCGCTGCGCTCGACGAGTTGGTTAAAACCCCGTGGGATGAGGGCAATACTTTCTTTCCAGCTACTTCTTTCCAAATATCCAATATCAATGCAGGCACTGGCGCAACCAATGTTATCCCCGGCCTGTTAGAATTACTCTTTAATTTCCGTTACTCTACCGAGGTTACTGCGGCAGAACTCATGCGCGTTACCAAAGCCACCCTCGACAAACACCAACTTGACTATCAATTAGATTGGACACACTTCGGCCAACCCTTTTTGACAACTAATGGGAAACTGATTGAGGCCGCGCAGGATGCCGTAATGGCGGTCACTGGCATTAATACCGCATTATCAACTAGCGGCGGCACCTCAGACGGACGTTTCATTGCTCCGACAGGGGCCGAGGTAATAGAACTTGGGCCGGTCAACAAAACCATTCATAAACTTGATGAAACGGTGGATATCAAGTCTTTAGATCAGCTAGCACGTATTTATCAACAGATCATGACGATACTTTTAGCTGAGCAATAGGAAATCTCCTTGCCTGAGCTAACAGGAAGATCAGCGATGCCAAGCCCCCCAAAACCAGCCAATCGCATTTTGACCTGGCTTAACCGCCGCGGAGAAAATCAAAAACACAATCTACAGTTGCTTATTATTGGAGCTGGCGCATTCTTCTTTGGTGCAGGTATGATCATCTGGGTGGACAGAACAATGCCATCATCTCTAACGCAGGAAATGATCGCACTTGTCGGCTCAGTATTGTGCGTGATCGGCGTTCTCACGGCGCTACTCGGCTATTTGGGGCTGAGCCTATTCCGCCTAATTAAATTTTTCCACAACGATGATTAGCGTTTGGCGGTAACGTCCTCCGCTTGTAGCCCCTTATCACCTTGCGCTACATTAAATTGAACTTTCTGGCCTTCACTCAAGGCCCGTCGGCCACTACCACGAATCGAACGATAGTGCACAAAGACATCTTCACCATTACTTCGTGTTATAAAACCAAAGCCTTTGGAGACGTTAAACCATTTAACCGTACCTGTCTCGCGCTTGCTCTCATCATTTGTTTGGCCGTCCCCGTTTTCAGAAAACTCTCTCTCATTATTCGATTTAAAGTCCGTTATACCCATAACAAAGCAACCCACGAAGACAAGACAATAAATTGCCAGAAAATTGGCTAAGTTTGGTTCAGCACTTACGTTAGTGGACAACCACTCAATAACAAAGGGGGCCGGAATGGCCACTAAAAAACTAATTAAAATACTGCGAATTAAAATACTTAACATTATTACAAAACCTATAGACGAAAACACAATGGAAAATGCTGTAAGGCCATGGAGACAATATCTTGATCAGATGCAAGGCTCAAGTGAAGTAATACAGGCCAGAGCTAATATAAACATAGGCTTATATTCCTATTCAAGTTCATTTTATTGAAACCCAAATATTTAGCGTAATAGCACATCGCTTTTTAATTTTTCCGGCCTAACCAGGTCAAAACAGCTCTTCTTTTAATACAAATCACGCTTTGCAAGAAGCCGTTCAATACTTGCTGAATTGAAGTGATTTAACCGAAGGAGATACTAGAGGAAAGTATAATTGTGAACTATATTTTTTAAACGGCGCAATTCGCACGTAACACAATAAAGGCCAAAAGATGAAGTACAACGAAGATGCAACTCAGGCTGCCAATTATTTAAGGGAAGCCATCCCTCTCATGGTCAAATATGGGATTCACCCCAACCCACGAAATTTTGCCCTCTGGTATACCTATGTTTCGCACCGAACGCCCAAACTAAATCAGGAACTGGACAAAACCATTGCTCAATTTGATACTTGTCCTGCAGATATCAGCGCTGACCTTTTCAGGCGTTATGTCATTGATGATGAAGTTGATTTCGCCCAGCATGTGCAACAAAATTTATCTAAAATCATCGGCAATCTATCCCAACAAACCCAACATACACTGAAGGATGAACAGAATTTCGAGATTCAATTGCAAAAAGGATTAGAAGAACTTCAAGCGAGTTCAGGTGATAGTGGCATCGAAAAGGTTATTTACCAACTGATTCAGCATACCAAAGACGCTTCTAAAGTGACCGAACAGTTTCGTGATGAGATTAGCAAAGCCAATTCCGAGATCGACCAACTGCGCCGCGAGCTGACCGAACTGGCCGAACAAGCATCTCTCGACTCGCTCACCCAGCTGGATAACAGGAGGTCCTTTGATAAGGAAATAAAGCGTCTGGCTGCTGAAGCCTGTGCTAACGGCACTCCTCTTTGTCTTTTGCTGAGCGATATCGATCATTTTAAAAAATGCAACGATACCTATGGCCATGTCGTTGGAGACAAAGTTCTGCAATCCTTCGCCAAGGTACTCGCTCACGTCTGCCACGAAGTAGGATTTCCCGCGCGCTATGGCGGTGAAGAGTTTGTCGTTCTGTTACCCAATTACTCGTTAGATGGCGCTATCCAAGTCGCAGAGGAAATCCGAAATATCACTCAAAATATGAAGATTAAACAGCGTGGTTCAGACCAAGAAATTGATCGGATCACCACTTCAGTCGGGGTTGCGCAGTACCAGCTGCATGAGGATATTCAAGACTATATTGGGCGTGCAGACAGTGCGCTTTATCAGGCTAAGGAAAACGGTAGAAATCGGGTGATGGTTGCTGATTAGGTGTATTTTTTGACCGGTTTGGTATTTGCTTTTTCTGTTTTAGCGTGAATCACGCCAACCGATTTTAGTGATCGGTTGGCGCTTCATTATTATTCCTTCATATGATCCATCATACCTTTCATTTTGTCCTCAGCATCTTCGTGCATATCCTCAGCCATTTCTTCAACGTCATCCATGACTTCTTTTCCGGCTTCGAGGGCATCTGAAGCTTCTTCTTTGACTGAATCGACCATACTATCGGCTGACTCTTTGGCATCTTCCATTAACGAACTGGTGCTTTCCTCGACAGCAGACGCCTTCGACTCCATACCGTCACTCCCAGAAGATCCTTTGTCGGAGTCACAGGCCACTAAAAACATTGAAAAAAATACTACAGTTGCAAGCTGAACGATTTTTTGACTAATCATAACTTTTCCTTTCTCTCGATTGATAAATGAACCGTTATTCTTAACATCTGCCAACAGAGCTTACATTTGTAACACTTTTAAACCCCCATTCCAAGTAAAACAAAATCACAACCTTATTTAAATCAAGTCGTTAGATAAACATCAAAGCGACTCGATTTGCCATTAAAACTAAGCTGTGGAGCAATATTCGCCAAATTCGGCGCATTTCGAGGACGCTTAACAACTACTCGTTTACGTGCACAATCCAAGGCCGGCATCAACAGCAGATCACCGCTCGTGTCATGCTTAAGCAATAGATGTAAGGCCTGCATATCCTTTTTTACTTGCGCCGACTTTTGCCTGACCGGAAACATCGGATCCAGATATATCACATCCGGCCTTTGCTGCGCGTTAAGTAGCAACAAATACCTTACCGCGTCCGTTTCAAACAGGCTCATTCGCGCAATAATTGAGGTAATGGAGGAGTTTTTCCGAGCCCGCTCCAGACCAGATTTTAACATCAACGCGACAACCGTATGTTGCTCCAGCATCGTCACCTGGCAGCCCAAAGCGGCCAACACAAAAGCATCGCGTCCAAAACCTGCGGTGGCATCAATCACTGTTGGCAATTGGTTAGTCTTGAGGCCAATCGCTTTGGCAATTAGTTCATTCTTTATCGCCATGTGCCGTTGTCGATAAGTCATAACACTGGATAAAAAGTCAACATAAACTGGTTTGGTCAAGGTACGGCCCGGAAGCCGTAGCCCAACTCCTTGGTCGCTCACCCAAACCAAAATCTGAGCGGCCTCTTCTGCAACATTGGCGACAGGAATCACTGTCGTATATAAAGCAGCAGCAATAGTTTCTGCCTGTTCCTGCTGTACAGGTGTTTCAGCAACAACCTTTAACATGAGTCTTGGCGTCTTTATGACCGGCAGGGCGCTTAGGCGAACAGGTCGAGCCCCGTCAAGACCTGGGCATCGTCAGGTTCTATGATCCGGGCTGTCGTTTGATAGGTATTCAGGGCGCGCTTATGCGCTAAATTCTCAGCATCGACTTGCAGTCCTCGCAAATCAACACGCTCAGAACGATAACCCGATGTTTGCTTATTGGTTTCAGGAACGGCTATGGTTTCCTCTTGCGCCACGGCACTCTGGTCTTGCTGCCGGATAGGCTCGTGGCCAGCCGGGTTCGCTGTCACACCTCTGGCTGAGTAGCGAATAACCGGTAGTGATGAAATGATATTCATGGTTAAAGAGTAACTTTTTTACACGAAAAATAAAATTAAAATAACGCCTAATATTAAGCGATAAACAACAAAGGGCATCAGACCGATGCGATCAATAATTTTTAAAAACCACCCAATGCAGAGATAAGCACTAATAAACGCAATAACCGTTCCCAAGAGGATATTGGTCCAATCAATATCAATGTCTGACTGTAACAACTCAGTGGTTTTCAATAATCCCGCTGCACCGATAATAGGGATTGAAAGTAAAAAAGAAAACCTCGCCGCCGCCGTTCGGTTCAATCCCAGCATTATCGCCGCAGTAATAGTAATACCTGACCGTGAAGTACCCGGAATTAATGCCAGCGCCTGGGCAAAGCCCACCACAAGAACATCTTTAACGCTCAGCTGGTCTAACCCCCTCTGATGAGAGCCCATACGCTCAGCAACATAGAGCAGGACGCCGAATAACAAAGTTGCACAGGCAATGGCCAAAGTGCTGCGCAAATAATTTTCGACTAATCCGTTCGCCAAAAAACCCGCTGCACCAGCCGGAATGGTGCCGAGCATGACAAACCAGGCGAGACGACTCTCCGCCGTTACACCACCACCAAAAAATGATCCGAGCCATGCCCGACCCATTGCCAGTACATCCGTTCTGAAATAGATTAGCACCGCCGATAGAGTCCCCACATGCAGGGCAACATCAAAGGCTAAACCCTGGTCAGTCCAGCCAAAGAGTTGCGAGGGCAAAATCAGGTGAGCAGAACTAGAGACCGGTAAAAACTCTGTTAGCCCCTGCAGCAAGGCTAAAAATATTGCCTGTGTAGCATCCATTCCTTTAGTGCTCGCTATACTTGGGCGACTTACGCCAGGCGGTTTTATCACGCATGTAGGTCGGCTGGGCCAATTCTGGGCTAAGCAACAAACCATGACCAAAATCGCGTTGCGCTAACCGCAAAACATCCTGAGCATGTGGATAGCAAGGATTGTAAACATGTTTCATTTTCTGCCTCAGCAAATCTGGTAACGCTATTTCCTCTCCCCAGCCATCGCCAACCCCAACCCAACCCTTTCGACTCTCAAACGCTATCTGCGGCTGTAACATTTCTGGATAAGTCATATGTTCTTTTTCCATTAGCTCTACACATCCTGCATTCGCTTGATAGCACCCCCAATAAATTTCTTTCATGCGCGCATCCAGCACGGCAATGATTTGCTCATTTTGATATTGGCGATAAACCGTCTGCGCTAACGCAGCCAAAGTTGAAACCGACACCAATGGTAAATCCACACCAAATGCCAAACCTTGGGCAACGCTCGTTGCAATTCTAATTCCGGTAAACGAACCCGGCCCACGCGCAAAAGCAATAGCGTCTAAGCTCGACAACTCACAAGCGGCCTCCGCCAACACAGTATGGATCATAGGCAATAATGATTGTGCGTGCCGTTTCGGCATCACTTCATACTGTTCAATCACGCTGCCATCCACAGCAAGCGCCACAGAACAAGCCTGACTCGAGGTTTCAATAGCCAGTAATCTAGTCATTAACGGGTATCTACAGACCGGAAAAATTAAGGAGCTTCATTTGTCGTACACGAATAAATCTGTCTCATTCGTGTTCCGTATTGCGAGGCCAGCATAGCTGAGAAATAGCTATAAATTTTTTAACCGAAATAGCTCCCCTGGACTTTTTATGGGCTGATTTTACGTCAGCCAATTCCACCAATAATCTATCGCGTTCGAGCTGATAGATCTCAGTAGTTTCATATTGATCATTCATCAAAACGAGCACCAGCACATCCCAATCAGCATCCAGGTTTAATTGCCCTACTCTTTGCCCTTGTTTGTCAGCGTTAAAAATTACACGGCCTTTCACCTGAACTTTTTTATCGCCCTGCTGAGAGTTCAACAATCCGTCAACCGCTCTTTGCTGACTATTCAGCGGCTTTAACCCAAGCAATTTGATAGCGTCATATTTGGCCAGCTCGGCACTTACGGGCAAAGTACTTCCTGTTGACTGGCGGTATTCCGAAGCAATCCGTCTTGTCTCATCCATTAGTTTTTCTATGTTATAAACTGGCATCGTACTTTAAAGGCATCTCTGAAAACTGTCTATTTTCACGATTGCTGCATCAGCTCCGTGCTCGAATTTTTATATACTCCATGTAAACTGGTGGGGTTCTCGGCAATTGCTCCTGCATTGCGCTATATTAAAAGGTGTTGCGAAGCGAAGCCAGCCTAAATCAAATCGAAGTCCTTAAAATATGAGCAAGCACACCACCAGCGCCACAGTTTACTCTGGCTTACTTTGCAATCGAGCGAAAGCAACTTATCCACGCTAAAAAAATCCCCAGGAGAAATTAATTCAACCTGGGGACTGTCGATAGCCAAGTGGGTTTACTTAAGCTAATTAGCTACCACTTTTTTCCGCAGCTGGAGCTGGAGCTGGAGCTGGAGCAGCCGCCGCAGACGTTGCAACGGGGTTAGTCGGCGCAGTTGGTTTAGCGGGAGCTGGTTTCTTGGCTGCTGGTTTCTTGGCTGCTGGTTTCTTGGCTGCTGGTTTCTTGGCTGCTGGTTTCTTGGCTGCTGGTTTCTTG
>Ga0070727_10004816_pt1 | contig 11290 bp, 7 predicted proteins | sample tdAd472_FD_66722 | JGI IMG/M metagenome (GOLD analysis project Ga0070727, IMG submission 66722) | Marine sediment microbial communities from the Atlantic coast under amendment with organic carbon and nitrate - tdAd47.2 | ecosystem: Environmental > Aquatic > Marine > Coastal > Sediment | place... | reverse complement strand
CGGCACGTCGATTCGAAAGTACAAGCAGGATGGCTGGGAGTCCCACGCCGGCTGGGATGCCCACGTGAAGCAGACCAGCCCCGGGTGGGATGCGGAAGCGATCCGCGCTGCCGTCGCCGGGGTGGACGGCCTGGCAGAGCAGGAGCGCGAGCATTGCGGCACGTTCAAGCAAAGCTACTACGTTGACCATGACAGGAAAGAGGCCGTTCTGAAGGCAGTCGAGAAACTGGTCAAAGGCAAGTTCGACGAGGTCATCGTCTACAGTTTTGACTCCCGGTCCGGTAAGGGGCTGCTCGACCTCCTCCCGCAAAGCGCCACCAAACAGACCGCGCTCGAATACGTCGCTGACGACCTGGGTATTAATAAGACCGATGTCGTCTTCTGCGGCGACAGCGGCAACGACGTCTTCCCGCTTACGGCAGGTTTTTCAGGCGTCCTCGTGCGAAACGCGGACGACCAACTGGTCGCCGACGTCAGGAAGGCGACCGCTGCAAACCCCGATCTCAGGGTCTACTTTGCGCAAGGGGGCTTCAAGGGGTTGAACGGTTTCTACACCAGCGGCGTCATCGAAGGTGCTTACCACTACGGAATTTTCTACGACACAGACTGACCAGGCTCTAGCCGGGCTTCATTAGTACTCCAGCAATGATAGTCTGTCTGAAACAGGTATACTGTTTCCGAAATTAAAACAAAAGGTCAACGATGGCTGCTATCAACAGCATGACAGGTCTGTTATTGCGTATATTGATTGTGTGGGCGGCAGCATTGCCTTGCCTGCAGGCAGCGCAGGAGCCCCGGCAATGGTCGGAGGCGCACCTCGATGAACTGCTTGCCTGGTATCGTAACTTTCATTCGGAGCCGGAACTCTCATTCCGGGAAGTACGCACGGCAGTCCGCCTGGCTGGCGCGTTGGAGCAATGTGGATACGAGATGACCACCACTGTGGGCGGTCACGGTATCGTTGGCTTGCTGCGCAATGGTGCCGGTCCCGTGGTCATGTTACGCGCCGATATGGACGCTTTGCCGGTCGCCGAACAAACGGGGTTGCCGTTTGCTTCCAGGGCACATACCGTGAACGAAGCCGGTACGGATGTCAGCGTGATGCATGCCTGCGGGCATGACGTCCACATGGTCAGTCTCATTGGCGCGGCCTGTTACCTGTCGGCAAACAGGTCGTTGTGGGAAGGTACGCTGATGCTGGTTGGCCAGCCAGCCGAGGAGAAGGGTGCCGGGGCCAGGGCCATGCTGGATGATGGTTTGTTTGAACGCTTCCCCAAGCCCGACTTCGCCATCGGCCTGCACGTTTCAGCGGTGCTGGCAGCCGGCAAGCTTGGTTTTCGTCCCGGTTACACCATGGCCAACGTCGACAGTGTCGATATCACCCTGCATGGCAAGGGTGGGCACGGCGCGTATCCGCATACCACGATTGATCCGGTCATCCAGGCGGCACAACTGGTGCTGGCGCTGCAAACGATTGTCAGCCGCGAGGTCGACCCGGTCGAGCCCGCTGTTATCACGGTTGGCGCTATCAGCGGCGGCACAAAGAACAACGTCATTGGCGATAGCGCAAACCTGCAACTTACCGTGCGCAGTTTTTCCAAAGAGGTCCGCCAGCATGTACTGGCGGCTATTGAACGCAAGGCAAAGGCAGTTGCCATGGGTGCCGGTGCACCGGCACCGCTGGTGACGATCGCCAAAGGGACACCATCGCTGTTCAATGACCCCGAGCTTTCCGCCCGGTTGAGGCCGGTGTTGCAGCGCCTGGTTGGCGAGGAAAATGTCGAACTTTCACAACCGACGATGGGGGGAGAGGATTTCAGCCAGTACGGAAGAGCAGGCGTTCCGATCTTGATGTACTGGCTGGGGGGTGTCAGCCAGAAACGCCTGGATGCCTACCAGGCGGCGGGTGAAAGCCCACCCTCGCTGCACTCGCCAATGTTCTATCCCGATGCGGAAGCAACGCTGCTTACGGGTGTCAATTCAATGGTCACCATTGTGCTCGAGTTGCTTGCACCAGCCAGTAAATAGATGACCATCACCTTCGATTTCGATCCGGTACAGACGCTTGGCATCGCTATCGTGGTGCTCTATGCCGGCATGCTGGTCATCCGGCATACCGCCTTTCTGCGCAACAACGATATTCCCATTCCGGTCGTCGGCGGGCTTCTGTTCGCTGTTATTACCGGCCTGGCCTACGGACAGTTCGGGCTGCTGCTGCAGTTCGATATGGCGTTGAAAGAGCCCATGATGCTGGCGTTTTTTGCCAGTATCGGTCTGGGCGCCGATCTTCGTATGCTGGCTCGCGGTGGCCCGCAACTGCTGTTGTTTGGTGTGATCTGTCTTGCCTACCTGATTTTGCAGGATGGTATCGGCATGCTGACGGCCATTGGTCTGGACCTGCACCCGCTGGTCGGCCTGCTGAGTGGCTCGATAACCCTGTCCGGTGGACACGGTACCGGGGCTGCCTGGGCCGCGCGTTTCAGCGACAGCGCCAACCTGGCCGGTGCCATGGAGCTTGCCATGGCCTGCGCGACCTTTGGCCTGATTCTTGGCGGCCTGATCGGCGGGCCGGTTGCCGGGCGCTTGATCCGCAAGCATAAACTCAAGCCGGAATCCCGCCGGCCCGTCATGCTGGATGATACGCAGGGTGAAGAAATCCCGATTGACGCGGATAACTTTCTGCTCTCGCTGTTTTACATCGTTGTTTGCCTGGCAGGCGGCAAACTGCTGGCGGCAGCCATGTCCGGTTTTGCCTTTACACTGCCCGCATTCGTATGGTCCCTGTTGATCGGTGTCGTCATCCGTAATGCCAGCGTTTTTCATAAACACCTGCGGGTTCATTCTGAATCCACGGGTTTGATCGGCAACCTGTCGCTGTCGTTATTCCTTGCCATGGCATTGATGTCGCTGCAGTTATGGGAACTGCTGGGTCTTGCCGGTCCGTTGCTGGTGTTGCTCGGCGTGCAGGTTGCCGGCATTGTTCTGTTTGCCAGCTTCATTACCTTCCGTTTCATGGGGAGAGAGTACGATGCAGCCGTCATGGCCGGCGGGCACTGTGGCTTTGGTCTTGGTGCGACACCGACCGCCGTTGCCAACATGAAGGCACTGACGCGGCGCTTCGGCCCTGCGCCACAGGCATTCCTGGTGGTTCCGTTGATGGGTGCATTTTTCATCGACCTGTTAAACGCCATCGTAATCCAGGGTTATCTTTCCCTTCCCGTGTTCGGCTTTTAACATGATGCGGCTGCAGGTACTGCCCGTTTTGCTGTTGCTGGCCATGGTAATGCTGACGGCCTGCAAGCGCGGGCCGGATATCAGCGTACTCGAGCATGAGCTGCAACAGCGGCTGGATACGGAGTTTTCGCCCGGTCTTTTCAGGATAGATGCTTTCACGCGCAAGGGTTCTGCGCCGTCGGCGAGTCACAGTGACGGGATTTACCTGTACTACGATGCCGAGCTGGAGTTTCAGCGTGATTATGATCTGACCGCGTGGCGCGGTCTCAACCTGGGTACACTGTCTGCCGTACTTGGCGCAACACCGGAGGGTATCGAGGGCTACCGCCAGAACAACCGGCAGGGCGATTCGTTGCGGGTGCGTGGCAGGCTCAGTTACCGGAAAACCGGGGATGGCTGGGTAAGCATTAGCCGCATGCCGCAGAAAAAACCGGCCGAGCCGGAAGCCCCCGGCATCGTCGGGGGCAGTGGGCCGAATAGCGTTCTGCAATCGGTACGCCGCTTACTGGAAAGAACGCCGGGCAGCCATCGGGAATCCCGGGATACCATCATCATTGATGAATTTTCCAAGTCACTCAGGAAAATCGACCTGCGTTTCGCCCGTCTCGATGGCATGCTGCCATTTGGTACCGGCTGGTCAGGTGGTGCCTACAACCGCTTCGGTAGCGCATTCGCGCCCTATGCTGCGAAACACGGGCTGCCGGTGTTCAACTATTCTTCCGAGGGCAGCGTGGAAAACGGGCTGAGTCTGCAGCAGGGTCGGCTGGATTTTGCCCTGCTGCAGAGTGATGTTGCCGAGGTTCTTTACAAGGGGTGGGTGGAAGCGGGCCAGTTGCCGCAACCCGGCCTGCGCTCGATGGCCAGCCTGTGGCCGGAAGCGCTGCACATTATTACGCTGGAAGATCGCAACATCCGCAGTTTTTCCGACCTGAAAAACAAACGGCTGGCGGTCGGCAGTCCTGGCTCTGGTACCCGCTTTACCACGCGGCGTGTGTGGGCGGCAGCCGGGTATACCCTGTCACAGGCAGACCGGATCCGGGGCATGGGCCTGTCGGCAGCGATTGCTGCACTGGAGTCGGGTGAGGTGGATGCCGTGTTCATCGCCGGAGCGGTTCCGGACCCGGCGCTGCAGTCACTGGAACAGCGCCGCGATGATGTGCGCCTGGTACCTATCGATACCGCGATAATCGATCAACTCTCCAGCGATCACTTTGCCTACTACAACACGGTCATTCCGGCAAAAACCTATCCGGGACAAACACAGCCGTACCAGACACTCGGTTTTGCGGCACTGCTGATAACCAGTGTCCGTACCAGCGATAATGATGTCGAGAGCTTTCTGTCCCTGGTGGTGGACAGCGCAGATGAACTTGTTCGCGAATTTTACCGGGTGGGCTTTATTTCCACCAAAACCTCGCAGCTGGGTATCGCTCTTCCCATGCACCCGGGGGCCACGCGCTTCTACGAGAAGAACAAGGCAAACCCGTAGGGATTTGTAGGAGCGCTTTTTAAAGCGCGAACAGTTCGCGGAATAAATTCCGCTCCTACAGGTGCTTTTTCATATACATTGGTGGGCCATTTCTTCGGCATAGTGGATTGCCATCATGAGGCTGCCGGGGTCGGCATCGCCGCTACCTGCGAGCTGCAGTGCGGTACCGTGATCAACGGAAGTACGGATGATGGGCAGTCCGAGCGTGACGTTCACGGTGCGGCCAAAGCCACTGTGCTTCAGTACCGGTAGTCCCTGGTCATGGTACATGGCGAGAATGGCGTCACTGTTTGCGATGTTGTCTGCGCTGAATATCGTATCCGCGGGGTCCGGGCCGACAAGGTTCATGCCTTCCTTGCGCAAGGTTTCCAGTACCGGGATGAGGGTGTCGATTTCCTCGTGACCGAGGTGTCCGCCTTCACCGGCATGCGGGTTAAGCCCGCAGACAAATATACAGGGTTCCCCGATATTGAAGCGTGTCTGCAGCCCCCTGTGCAGTACCCGGATGACACGCGTCAGGCTATCTTGAGTTATGCAGCGGCTGACCTCTGAGAGGGGTACGTGGGTTGTAGCCAGGGCGACACGCAGCTCGTTGTTTGCCAGCAGCATGACGACATCGCTTGTATGGGTGGCGGCTGCGAGGTACTCGGTGTGGCCGCTGAATGCGATACCGGCATCATTAATCACGCCCTTGTGTACCGGGCCTGTAACCAGTGCGTCGAAGTCACCGGACTGGCAGCCACTGATCGCATGGTCCAGTGTATTCAGCACGTAGCGGGCGTTGGCGGGGTCCAGTTGGCCGCAGCGGGTCCTTGTTTGCAGTGCAACCGGCAGTACACAGACTTCTCCGGGGCCGGGTCGTGCAGGGACTGCGGGGTCGAACAGGCGATAGCGAAACGGGATGTGCAGCTTTGCTGCGCGTTCTTCCAGCAGCTCCGGGTCGCAGATAACAACCAGCTCGGCGTCCTGTGACTGCTGTGCAAGTGACAGGCACAGGTCCGGTCCGATACCGGCAGGTTCGCCGGGGGTTAATGCTATACGTGCAATTGTGTCAGACAAGCTCCTGCTACCGCGTACAGATTATCAGGTATCGTCGAGTCGGTATTCGACATAGGACTCATCCCGGAGTCGTCTCAGCCAGAGGACCAGTTCCTCCTCGTACTTGCGGGACTGGATCAGCTGCTTTGCCCTGGCGCGTTCGAATTGGTCGGTACTGTCATGTTGACGCCGCCCCTCGACCTGGATGATGTGCCAGCCGAAGCGTGATTGCACAGGCCCGCTGGTTTCACCAATGGCAAGCTTGTCCATTGCGGCCTCAAAGCGGGGTACGGTATCACCCTGGCTGACCCAGCCAAGTTCGCCCCCGCGGGCTGCCGAGAGCGTGTCCTGTGAGTTCGAGCGTGCCAGGTCTGAAAAATCCTCACCGCCCTGGAGACGTATCTCAAGCTGTTGCATGCGAATTTTTACGTCTTCTTCCGAGTTCACCGTATCGGTTTTTATCAGGATATGGCGTACCTTGGTCTGGTTGACCATGTGTGTTTCTTCGCCTGATTTCTCCATCAATTTTATGATGTGGAAGCCACCGGGACTTTGTATCAGGTCGGATACCTGGCCGACCTGGATGTGCCGCGCCGTTTCTGTGAACAGTGAGGGTATCTGTCCAATGCTGCGCCAGCCAAGATCCCCGCCCTCAAGTGCATTTTGCCCGTCGGACTCTGCGATGGCCATTTGTTCGAAGTCGCTGCCTTCGCGTGCTCTCGTCAGTATACTGTTGGCGCGCAACCGTGCCGCTTCGATTTCATCCGGGCTGGCTGCCTCGGGTATCAAAATCATGATATGTGCAAAGTGGTATTTAACATCACCCGCGCCACTGGCTTCCATGCTTGCCAGCAGGTTATTGATTTCCTGGTCGTTGACCTTGATGCGGTTGGCCACCATCTGGCGGCGTACTTCCTCGAGAATGAGTCTCTTGCGGATGCCTTCCCGGAAGGCGGCATAGCTGTAGCCTTCTTTTTCCAGGACTTCGCGAAACTCTGACAGGTTGACGCCATTGCTTTTGGCCAGTGCCTCGATTTCCTCGTTGAGCCTGTTGTCGTCAATGACCAGGCCGTTGCGCTCTGCGATTTGCATTTGCAGCTTGTCAACAATCAGGCGTTCCAGTACCTGTTTTGTAAGGGCGTCCATGTCAGGCAACTGCGTCCCTTTTTGATTGAGCTGTGCCACTACCTTGTTCACGGCAGTATTCAACTCACTGACAAGAATGACATCACCACTCACAACCGCTGCGATGCGGTTCAGGGTGTAGTTTTGCGCAGGGATATCCACGGAAGCTGTTGTCGTTATGCCGGGTGTATCCCCGGCCTGTACAGTACTGTCCTGGGAGGAGGTTGCCGTCATGCCGGGGGCTTCCTCGGCATGTACAGCCGTGGCCTGGGCCGCAACCAGTATGGCAGCGCCAAGCAGGGGGGAGAGAGATTTCGTCATAACAAAAACCTGAAGAACAAGCAGTAGTGCCTAGGAACCGTAGCCAAGGATACCACGTTCCAGTACATCATCGATCTTGGCGCCGATCGTTCCGAGGCCCTTCAGCTCTACCTGGAAAAAGATCGCGGTATTACGGTCATCTTCATCATTATTGATAAAGCTGCGGCCTACCAGCTGGGCGCCCCAGCAGCAGCTTTCATAACCCAGGCCGGCAATTGCCTCGATGGTTTCATTCTCATCAAGTGAGTAATACCAGCGTCCTACCATGTGCCAAGACTGGCCCAGCGGCCATAGAAAGGACAGGTCCGCCTGCTCCTGGCTGTCGCGCCGGCGGCGGTAGGAGAGGTTGACCAGCTGGCGCTGGCCGGCCTTGTACTGCAGGCGGTAATCATTTCGATTGGTTTGTGAGTCATGTGGATTCCAGTGCACCTCGGCCTCAGCGTTCCAGCGTCTACCGAGGTTCATTGTCATCTCGCCGATCAGGTCAGAGCTGTCATCGGTTTCAACCAGTTCACCCGGCAGGGTTACATCCCTGTCCCGGAAGTAAATCAGCGAACCGAGGCTGGCACTGAATAATTGCCTGCCACTGCCGGGGTCGAGTATGCGGCTTGTCAGTGCAACGGCTACCTGGTTCGCGTCACCCATGCGGTCCGGGCCCGTGAAGCGGTTTTCCTGGAACAGGGCCCAGTAGTTGAAGTCATAGTCGCCGCTGTCGAACACCGGTATGTCATCCTGGTCTTTGTCGGGGACATATAAATAGAACAGGCGCGGTTCCAGCGTTTGTACAAGATCGCTGTCACCCCAGCGTGTATTGCGTTCAAAAAAACTGCCGGCATCAATGCTGACAACCGGTGTTGTCCGGTCCGGGCTGTCATCGGCGCCTGCAGCCGTGTTATCAAGGTCATACGAAGTATGGCGCACGCTTACGGCAGGTTCTACATACCAGGCGGCCCTCCGGACAGGCAGGCTGACGCGTGGTTGAATATCGAAGCGTTTGCCTGTGACGTTATCACCGTCACTGTGATCAAAGCTGTTCAGCTCGGCATGGGTGCTGAATTTCAGGCCAAACAGACGCTTGTCCGGTGCGGCATCAAAAATAATCTGCGGTAACTGTTTGTAGGGACGGTCTCGGGATGAAACAGCCGGGTCAATGGTCTGGAAATCCTGCACCTTGATACCCACATCCCACCAGTCTCCGTGATAGGCCGCTTTTGCTGTGCGTTCCAGGCTGGTTTGACTGGTTTCAACAAGGGTTGTACCCAGGTCCTCAAAGTACTTGTCGTCCGAGACATTGCTCGCGATGATGGATGTTTCCAGCCGTGGCACCGGGTTACCCCGGTGGTTAATAGATACCAGGCTGCGTTCCTCGTCATTGAATTTATCGTCGGAATCAAGATATTCGGCGCGTATTTCACCGCTGTTATTTGTATGCAGGTAGCGTAATTCACCACCCGCCATGGTGCCGCGGTCAGTCATGTGGCGTACTGCGATAGTGGCATCGTAATTTGGCGCAATATTCCAGTAAAAAGGTACCGTGATATCGGTACCGGTTTCATCCGTGTGCCCGTAGCTGGGCGCCAGCAGGCCGGACTTGCGCCGGTCATCAAGCGGGAAGCTCATGTACGGCACATAGGCGATGGGCACATCCTTGAATTTCAGTTTTGCGCTGCGTACTTTACCTCTGCCCCTGGTTTGATCCAGGTCGGCTTGCTTCGCCGATAATTCCCAGTCCTGGTTACCCGTCGGGCAGGTCGTGTAAGTGATGTTTTCAAAGTGCTGCTGCCCGGGGCCTTCAAGGCTCAGTACACTGGCGGTGCCCCGTGCGTGCTGGCGAGACAGCGAGTAGCTCACCTGTTGCAGTTTGCCGGTGTCCTCGTCGGGCCGTACGGTGGCAGTTTCCGCATGGACTTCCATTCCGGGCGCAGTGAGCAACACATTACCGCTTGCCACTGCTTCACCATCATCCTGCCGGTAGATAATCCGGTCTGCCCTGACGCGCTGTGATCCATACTGGACGATGGCATCACCTTCCAGGGTGTAGACGTTGTCCGCGCTGGTGCTGGCCGATGCGGCCTGCAGGTCGATTTCCCCCGGGCTTATTGCCGGGTAGCTGTCTCTCTGCGTTGTTACGGGCGGGCAATAGGCCCAGGGGTCAAGCACGGGTTCCGGGCCTGGCGCGTACGCCGCCTCCGGTATCGTGTGATCAATGGGTGCCGTTGATAAATATTCTGTTGCCGGCTGTTGGCTGTCAGCTGCTGGTACCGCTGCTGGCTCGAGTTCCGCTGCTGGTTCGGATCCCGGTGCTGGTTCAGAGTCCACAGTTGGTTCAGACTCCGCAGTTGGTTCAGGTTCCGGTGCTGGTTCGGGTTCCAGTGCTGGTTCAGGTTCGGGTTCGGGTTCAGGTGTTGGCTCAGGCTCTGCCAGTTGTTCAGGCTCCGCTGTTGATTCGGGTGCCGCTAATGGCTCTGGCTCCGGTATGAGTTCAGGTTCCAGTGTGAGCTCAAGTTCCAGTGTTGGTTCGGGTTCTGCCTCGCCAACACATCGCCAGAGACCGTTTTCTGCTTGCTCGCATTGCCAACTGCCTCCCCCGGCCAGTACCTCTTTTGGCGGCGGCATCAGAAGAACGAGCAGTGCCAGCCCCGGGAGCAGCCGGGCCGTGATGCGTCTGTTCTTCGTTAATTGCATGGAATACCTGTAGAAAATATCCGGCTGAAGAGTTCATATCCGTGTTCGGGTCGACCGGTGTACTGGCGGCCAGATGATCGCGGGCTAAAATCGCACATAATGGCTTGAAATTCAAATATTTCTGGGTGTTCCGGGCAGTTGAAATGCGGCAGAAATAGCAATTTCTTTCCGGGCTATACTGTGGCCCCGATTATCGGGATACAAAACTGCGGGAGACAGCTGTGCCGGAAAGACTGGAAGCCCTGAAACACTGGCTGGAAGAGGAATTATCTTTCAGGGAATATACCCTGAAGCCGGCCTCCGCCGATGCCAGTTTCCGGCGTTACTTCCGGGTGAGCCATGATGGGTCCAGTTTCATTGTCATGGATGCCCCGCCTGACAGGGAAGATTCACACCCGTTCGTCAGTGTTGCGAAACTGTTCCTTGATGTCGGTCTGAACGTCCCGGAAGTCATTGATGCGGACCTTGAAAAGGGATTCCTGTTGCTGTCGGACCTCGGCAGCAGGCCCTATCTCGACGAGTTGGGAAATGACACCGTGGAGCGCCTCTATGGTGATGCGCTGGGCGCACTGGCAACCCTGCAGAGCTGCATACCGGTGGATGCCGCATTACCCTCTTATGATGAAACCCTGCTTACAAGTGAAATGGAACTGTTTCGCGAATGGCTGCTGGGCAAACACCTGGGGCTGGACCTGCCGGATGCGCAACAGCAGATGCTGGATGATGTATTCAGTAGCCTGGCCAGCAATGCACTGGCACAACCACAGGTATGCGTACATCGTGATTATCATTCCCGTAACCTGATGGTTACCGGTATCAATAATCCCGGTATCCTCGATTTTCAGGATGCCGTCATGGGCCCGCTGACCTACGACCTGGTTTCACTGCTGCGTGATTGCTACATCAAGTGGCCGGGTGAGCGCGTGAAAGACTGGGCGCTGGGTTACCAGCAGCTGGCGTTGCAAACCGGCATCCTGCAAGAGCAACATGACGATCCGGAGCTGTTCCTGCGCTGGTTTGACTTGATGGGTATACAACGCCACCTGAAGGCGGCCGGTATTTTCGCGCGTCTCAACCACCGCGACGGCAAGCCGGGCTACCTGGACGATATCCCGCGAACCTTGTCCTACGTGACGGAGGTAGCGGCGCGCCATGATGAGCTGAAACTGTTCGGGCAGTTTGTCGAAAAAGAAGTGCTGCCTGGATTGGCATTGTAGGAGCGCTTCGCAAGCGCGAAGGGATTGCCGCGGGCACATCATCGCGGATGCGATCCGCTCCTACAGGGTGAAGAAATCTGTAGGAGCGCTTCGCAAGCGCGAAGGGATTGCCGCGGGCACATCATCGCGGATGCGATCCGCTCCTACAGGGTGAAGAAATCTGTAGGAGCGCTTCGCAAGC
>Ga0070727_10004814_pt1 | contig 11291 bp, 7 predicted proteins | sample tdAd472_FD_66722 | JGI IMG/M metagenome (GOLD analysis project Ga0070727, IMG submission 66722) | Marine sediment microbial communities from the Atlantic coast under amendment with organic carbon and nitrate - tdAd47.2 | ecosystem: Environmental > Aquatic > Marine > Coastal > Sediment | place... | reverse complement strand
GCCGCCAGCGCATCGATATTCGGCGTCTTCGCAATCGAGTCGCCGTAACAACCGAGGGCCGGCTTGAGATCGTCGACCAGGATCAGCAGCACGTTAGACCGCTCGGTCGCCAGGCACGGTGAGACAGTCGACAGGCCAGCGAGCAGAGCGAGTAGAAGTCGAACGAGCATGGTTGAGCGTTTCATCGTCAGTCAGGGTTGAAGTTTCAGAAACGATTGCAGGATGCGGCGAGTGCCAATCGTCGGATAGCCAGGGCTGGAGCGAGGCACGAGCGAAGCCCCGGTTCGCGGTCATGCTCAATAAGCCAAGGCTTCCTTCGCGGACACAGTCCAGTCCCGACCGCCCCTTCACTGATCTGTGCACTGAAAAGCTACTTAACGCCTTCGCCGCCCGAATTCATCCGAGGCGCCGCGAGGCATCAGGAACGACACCCCAGCAATGCCCAAACCTCTGCCCCCGTCTTGCTCCGAAGGCGGCATCGAGCTTTCGATCGCTCAAGGTAGCCATCTCGCTCCGCCGAGATGAGCCGTCGTCAGAGTTAAGAACACAAACCGACTGACGCGGAAGCGGGCAACCATCTCACAAACACAGGCTTCCCGCCTTGCTGCACTCAAGAGAACTTTCCTCAGGCGTGAAGAAGGCAGCAATATGGATGGCAGGAAAATACAGGGCTGACTGTCGTCACTACATTTTCCTGCCTCAGCATATTCCTGCCTGCTCTTCGCGACGACGGGACTCAGGAACGTGTTCGAAACAACTTCCCGTTTATCGTGGCACACTGCTCCCAGCTTGTGAGTTATTTCGATTGCTGCTTCGCCATAGCTGGATTCGCGAGAATTCAGACTCAGTTGAACCGGCTGAATTCTCGCGAACCCAGCTACGGGCCAACAACTCATTGCCTCTCCGCGGCGTCAGCCTGGCCATTGGGCTGCCCTCGCAGAGTGAGGTGCCACTTTGGGGAAGTTGTTGCCGACACGATCCCTTAGCCACCCTGCAACGTAACCTTCCAATTCGGACGCGAGATGACGGCACTCTAACCGATCGACCAAAGTAGCCATCTCGCTCCGCCGAGATGAGCCGTCGTCAGGATTAAGAACTCAAACCGATTGACGCGGAAGCGGGCAACGGCCTCACAAGCACGGGCTTCCCGCCTGCTGCACTCAAGAGAACTTTCCTCAGGCGTGAAGAAGGCAGCAATATGGATGGCAGGAAAATACAGGGCTGACTGTCGTCACTATATTTTCCTGCCTCACGATATTCCTGCCTTACTGCTTGAGTTGCTCGGCACCCAGCTACGCCAGATCGCAACGCAACCTTCCCATCCGGATACGATGATGCCATTCGGCTCATCTCGACGGAGCGAGATGGCTACTTTGAGCCTGCCGCCGACGACGCGTCTTGACCGCTTTCGGCAGGGCGGCCTAGATTTCGCGCGACCGCTGCGTGTCTCGGTGGTCGTTGTGCGCCGAGGATCGGCGTCACGGCTTGTTTCATACAGGACAGGGAAGTCCGCGTCAGCATGTCTCCACATTCGACGTCAATCTCGACCGATCAAACGCCCGAGCGCCCGGCGTTTCTGATCACGATCGATACCGAAGGGGACAATATCTGGTCGCAGCCGCGCGAGATCACGACGGAGAACTCGCGCTTTCTCCCCCGCTTTCAGACGCTCTGCGAGAAGCACGGACTGCGGCCCACCTGGCTGACGAACTGGGAAATGGTCGAGTGTCCGGTGTTCTGCGAGTTCGCTCACGACGTACTCGAACGCGGCACGGGCGAAATCGGAATGCACCTGCACGCGTGGAACAATCCGCCGCTGCAGCCGTTGACGGCCGACGATTTCCAGACGCTGCCGTATCTGACGCACTATTCCGAATCCGTCATGCGGCAGAAGGTGCGAGCGATCACGGACCGACTGGAGGACACCTTCAGCGTCAAGATGCTCAGTCACCGCGCCGGTCGCTGGGGCTTCAACGAAACGTACGCGCGCATCCTTGTCGAACACGGCTACCAGGTGGACTGCTCGGTCTCGCCACATGTCCGCTGGGTTCACGGCACGCTGCCGGGCGACCTCGATTTTCGAGGCTTCCCCGATCACGAGTACTTCCTCGACCTCGATCAGATTTCGCAGCCGTCCCCCGGTTCGCCGCTGCTCGAAGTCCCGATGACGGTTCTGCCAATACAGTACGGCCCGATTGGCAAGGTCACCCGCAGCGTACTCGCGCGACATTCGTTCGGGCGCCGCGTCGCCTCGCGACTACTGCCCGATGTCGAGTGGCTGCGGCCCGACGGTCGAACACCGCTCGGCTCCGTCGCGACGCTGAAGCGAGCCCTCGTCGACGGTCGCCCGTATGTCGAGTTCATGCTGCACTCGTCCGAGTTCATGCCAGGCGGAAGTCCCCGCTTCCCGACCGAGCGACACATCGAGCAGCTCTACGACGAACTCGAGCAGCTCCTCGAAACCGCCGCTCGATCGTGCGAGGGCCTGACGCTGGCCGAGTACCGCGACCGGGTCGTCGCGCGAACACGCCGCGAGGCCGCGTCGCAGTTTGAACTTCCAACCGCCAGCCTCGAACTGGCAACTCACCGCCGCGCCGGCTGACAGACAGGAACCCCGCGTTGAAAATCGTCGAGTACCAGGCCGGAGATCATCAGACACTGCAGCAGGTCTGCGAGCAGTTGCCGCCGGTGCATGGCCTGCGCTACGCGGACTTCGTCGATCACTACTACGCGGCCTCCGATTACTGCCGCCTGTACCTGATGCGCGACGATGCGGGCCGCTGCCTCGGTTGCGTCGGCGTCGAGAAGATGCCGTTTGAAACGCCGTCAGGGCGCGTGGCCGTCGGATTCGGCTCGAACTATCACGCTTTCGAGTCTGGTGCTGGCGGCATCCTGTTTCTGCACTGGGTACGGCAGTGCGGCCTGGGTCTCAACTTCGGCGGCAGCCCGGACGCTCACCGAATCATCGACCACCAGAAGTGGACTCGGTATGCGGGCATTAAAACCCTGCATCTCAACGCCGCTTATGCACAGTCGCCCGGCGACGCGTTCTGGAAACGCACCGCCAAGACGCTGCTCGCCGCCTCGCCCATGCGAACAAATATCGAACTGCGGGCAGCATCGGTTCTCTCGGAAGCCCGCAGCCGGATCGAGGTCGTCCCGGAAAGCCAGGCGGCGCCAGACCTGCTTGACTTCGAATCTCCGTTCGGCGTCCGCTTCGCACCGGACGCTGACTACCTCAACTGGCGCTACGCGACGGACCTCAGCTTCGCGAAGTATCACCTCTTACGGATCATCGCCGACGGAAAGTCCGCCGGTTATGTCGTTCTGAATGAACAGCCCAGCCGCGTGCTGATCGCCCATTGCGACGCGGCCAGCCCCGAGATCCTCGCCCACGGAATCGTCGCATCACTCGGCACCGTCTGCAGCGGACGCCTCAGCGGCACCGGCGTCGTCGCCACGACGTCCCACCCGGTCGTGAAGCAGACGCTGCTCGATTTCGGTTTCAAACCACGACGGCACAGTCGCGGCCTGGCCATCGGCGGACTCCGTAAGCAACTACCGTTTCCCGAAGACACATCCACCTGGCTGATCAACGAAGACTGGGGCGACAACGGCCTGCGAGCCCCCTTCCTCAAACAGCAGCCGGATTTCGCAGTTACCGATTCTCGATCCGCTGAGGCTGCGTGACCCACGAGACCGCAGACATTGCCCCGCAGTGGAACTCGCCAGAATTCCCGCGCTTCCACACTGTTCCGTAGTGGAATTCGCCAGAATTCCCGCGAGTCGACACATCAGAATTCTGGCGAATTCCACTACGAGCACTCTCAGACACTGACGGCAGGAAGCTCTTCCGTGCAACTCATTGAAGCCCTCAAAACCATCCGCAGTCGAGGCCGTGACGGAGACGTCTGGCAGTGCGAGCTGCTGTGCGGATTCACGCCGCTGCACCTGCAGACGTTTCTGACGGCTGAGCTTCTGCAGCGCTACGACCGCGGCCCGGTTGACGTCTCGATCGGCCTGTTCGGCGACCTGTCCGGCAACCTCAATCAAGCGATCGAACGCCAAACCGGCGATGACTCACCGAACGCGGCGGCCGTCGTCGTCGAGTGGTCAGACCTCGATCCACGACTCGGCTACCGCTCGACGGGCGGCTGGCGGCTCGATCGAATTCCGGACGTCATCGACTGCGCGAAGCTGCGACTCTCGCAACTGAGCAGCCGCATCGAACGACTGGCTCAGCACACAAATGTCGCGGTCGTCCTGCCGACGCTGCCTCTGCCGCCACTGTTTCAGAGTCCGCTCGGCAAAGCTGACCTCGCCGAACTATCACTGCGTCAGGCCGTCGCGGAGTTCGCTGCCAGCCTCGCCGAACTGCCTGGCGTCCGGATCGTCAGCAGCCAGCAGCTCGATCTTGCGACGCCGCTCGGCCAGCGGTTCGATGCAACGTCCGAACTGCGAACCGGCTTTCCGTACACGGCGGCTCACGCCGGCCAGATGGCCGCAGCGATTGCCGAACAGCTCCGCCCGGCAGCGCCGCTCAAAGGAATCATCACCGACCTCGACAACACTTTCTGGTCTGGCATCGTTGGCGACGACGGCATCGACGCCGTGAGCTGGGACCTCGATCACAAGTCGCAGCAGCACGGCCTGTATCAGGAGCTGCTCGCGTCGCTGGCCGACCTCGGCATCCTGATCGGCGTCGCGAGTAAGAACGATCCCGACGTCGCCGCCGCCGCCCTGCAGCGCAGCGATCTGGTCTTCCCCTCTGACAAGCTGTTCCCCGTCGAAGCGAACTGGGGAGCGAAGTCGCAGTCGGTCGCGCGCATCCTGCAGACGTGGAACATCGGTGCGGACTCGGTCGTCTTCATCGACGACAACCCGATGGAAATCGCCGAAGTCTCCGAGGCTTTTCCGCAGCTGCACTGCCGCCAGTTTCCGACCGCGGATGAGGCCGCCGTCGTTGATCTGCTCCGCGAACTGCGATCGCTGTTCGGCAAGGCGAACGTGTCGGAAGAGGATCGCCTGCGACTCGGCAGCCTGCGATCGTCGGCGTCGATGTCTCAATTGGGAACTGACGACGACACCGACGCATTCCTCGCGAAGGCGGACGCGCAAATCGATCTTGAGTGGAATTGCCCGGACGAACGATGCTTCCAGCTCGTCAACAAGACCAACCAGTTCAACCTCAACGGTCAGCGACTGGACGAGTCTGACTGGCGGCGTCTGGTGAATGATCCGCGAACTGTGACGCTCGCGGTGAACTACCGTGACAAGTTCGCTCCACTGGGGAAGATTGCCGTCGTCATCGGTCGCAAGTCCGAGCACGCAACTCTGGAGATCGATCACTGGGTGATGAGCTGTCGCGCGTTCTCACGTCGCATCGAGCACGCCACCATACGGGCACTGTTCGAGAAAACGGATTGCTCGCGTCTGCAGTTCCGATTCACTGAAACCGACCGCAACGGACCGCTCAAAAAATGCCTGAAAACGCTGTGTGGTATCTCGCCGGTCAGCGGTCCGCTGGAACTCTCGCGATCCACTTTCCAAACCAACTGTCCCGACATCTTTGCCGAGGTATCCGATCATGACTCAGTCCGCAATTCGCGCGCAGCTTGAAGATTGCTTCGCCATCGTCTTCCCCGACCTCTCCCCCGAAGAAATCTCCAGCGCGACCATGCAGAGCGTCAGCCAGTGGGACTCGCTGGCGATGCTGACTCTGGTCAGCGTGATCGAAGAATGCTGCGCGGTCAGAATCGATCTCGACGACCTGCCCAATCTGGTCTCCTTCGAGAAACTGGCCACCTACCTGGAATCAGCCGCCGCCCCCGGAAAAGCCGCCGCCTGAGGAGCCCGCACCACTTCGTCCGTCCTTGCAGCAGCAGAGCAACGCGTCATAATGCCGCCTCACACGCGGCAGCCGCCGCGGACCATCGCGGGTGTAGTTCAATGGCAGAACGGAAGCTTCCCAAGCTTCAGGCGGGGGTTCGATTCCCCTCACCCGCTCTCAAGAAAGCCTCCCTGTCGATGCCGGCAGAGAGGCTTTTTTCGTGGGATGTCAGGACTGGCCCGGCGTCTTGATTCCGCACGCTCACTGGCAGCCCTGTCGGCACGCCCCTCTACAATCACCTGCCAGCGCGAGGCCGTACCAGACGGGAAGGAATGAATCTGATGAGCGAGCAACGTCCAGATGGAATGAGCCGGCGCGATCTCATGAAGAATGCTGCGGCGGCGACACTTGCTGGAGTGGTGGCGCCGACAGGCCTGCCCCGCAGGACCATCGCTCAGGACGCGGCAGCTGATCGCCAGTCATCCACGACGGCAGGCGATCCGACACTCATCCAGCGCGAGAATCAGCGGGAAGGTGCTCGCGACTGGCAACTCACGCGAGTCCGGCTCGACAAACGCGGTGGACTGCGGTGTCCGGAGATCGAAGGTTACTGCTCGAAACAGAGCGTTTCCGCGGGCGAGTCGATCGACATCATGGTCTCGACGGACCCGCCGCATAGATTCAAAATCGAGATCTTCCGCACCGGCTATTACGGAGGCCGTGGCGCCCGGCTGATGACGACGCTGGGGCCGTTCAACGGAATGGCTCAGCCTCTACCGGAAGTCGGTGAGAAACGCATCCGGGAATGTCACTGGCAGCCGACGACAACCCTGACGATTCCGCATGACTGGCCGAGCGGCGTTTATCTGGGACGGCTCACGACCGAGTCAGACGCGTCCGGCTTCGGCTACTGGCAGAACTACGTCGTCTTCATTGTGCGGGACGACCGGCCCGCCGACATCCTGCTGCAGTGTTCCGACAACACCTGGCAGGCCTACAACCAGTGGCCCGACGGCTATTCGGTCTACACGCACCCGCAAGGGAATCAAGGGCCGTGGGCCGATGTCAGTTTCGATCGGCCGTACGGCAAGTATCCACAGATTTTCGAGAACCCGCAGACGATCGGTTCCGGCGAGTGGCTGTGCTTTGAATTTCCTCTGGCCTACTGGCTGGAGAAGCACGGCTACGACGTCACTTACTGCTCGAACAGCGACATGGTGACTCCGGATCGCGGCCTGCGGTGCAAGGCATTCATCAGCAACGGGCACGACGAGTACTGGGACATCCGACAGTACAACAGCGTCGTCAAGATGCGTGACGAGGGCGTCAACCTGCTCTTTCTGTCCGGCAATTCCGTGTGCTGGGTCACTCCGTTCCGCGAGAGTTCAGACGGCGACCCCAATCGCATCATCTTTCGAGGCGGGCCGTACGGTGGCGATTACAAATACGCGACGGCTCGCGAGCAGGACCACGGCCCGTTCCCGCATCGTGGTCCGGACGAGGGCTATCTGATCGGCTCCCGAAATGTGGATCCGGTGAACGGCGGCGGCGACTGGGTCTGCACAAAGCCGGATCACTGGATCTTCGCCGGGACCGGCATGAAAAAGGGCGAAGCGATCCCCGGCCTGATCGGCTGGGAGTATCACGGCGACCCACCGACCGACATCTCCGGCCTGGAAATCGTGGCCGAAGGCACGGCACTGCAGGGCGGAGTCAATCCGCAGCACTGGACATCAACAATTTACCCAGGCCCGAAAGACAACTTTGTTTTCAACGCGTCAACGATCTGGTGGTGCCAGGATCTCGCGAGCCCACCCGGCCACTGGCTCCCCTGGTCCCACTGGTCCCGCCCCCACGGCCCCGACGACCGAGTCCAGCAGATCACCCACAACCTGTTACGCCCAGCGATTGGCAAGTAGCCCGACCAGCCGAAGCACAGTTTCCCATCGGAATGATTGATTCATTCCGCGCCAGACCGCCGTGGATTCGTTCCTCGAGTGGGCATACTGAACTTCAGCGGCGCGTTACAGTTCGGGGGCAGACAATAAAATGGCTTGCGTGAACTCGCTCTGGCGTGTCGGGCCGGAGCAGCTTGACTCCATCGTTCGTCCTGACGGCGTTCTTGAGGTTCGATACAATTCCGAAGTGCCCTTAAAGACGCGAAGTTCTGTGGAAGCAACCTCATGCCCGAAGCAAACGACATCAATCTTCGATGCTTTTTAGCGCTACCGTTTTCGGCGGAATTCGATGCTGTACGCCATTGTGTCAAGGAAGCAACTCTCGATGCCGGATTCGAACCTGTATCACTGGACGATCATCCTGCAGCGGCCAAGAGCATCGAGCGTGCGTTGTTTGCCGAACTAGCGCGGGCTGATTGCATCGTGGCAGATGTTTCTGCAGGAAATGCGAACGTGTTCTTTGAGATTGGTCAAGCATTCGCGATGGCCAAAGGCATCGTCTTGCTGGCGGATGAATCCGCGCGCGGAGGACTCCCTTTTGACGTGCAGAATCTAAACGTCGTCAGGTATCACCCATCCAAGAAAGGAATGCTCGACTTGGAACGGCGTTTGAGTAAGGAACTTCAACGCCTACGCCGCGGTGCCCGCCGCGGGTCGCCGATCTTCCGTGGCCGCGGTTCAATGCCGTTTTTCGTCGATTGGGACCGACTTGACTACGAGGACGTCGAAAATCTGTGTCGTGAATTGCTACTACAAATGGGCTATCGGCGCGTCGAGTGGCACAAGGGTTCAAGAGAGTTCGATGTCGTCGCGGAGCTGCCCAAAAAAGATCCCGATGGATTTGAGTACACGGAACTGTGGCTAGTGTCGTTGGGGCGAAACGCACCAATCGAAATGCTTCTAGATATGGCGGCACAAGATCCTGAATTCCTGATGCATCGTCTGTTGCGTGAAGAATTAATTGACGAGCGTCGATTGTACGGGCGGGGCGACGATGTCTTTTTGACGCTACTTTTCGTTGTGCTTCACGGAAAAGCGTCGGCTGAGGAAGCGAGAATGCTCTCTGAACGGATCAGTCGGAGAAGCCGCAAACGCCGTTTCCCTTTTCAGGTTCGTGTACGCGTGTGGGATCGCGACTACGTGACGAATCTGATCCATCAGTTTCCGCAACTCGGATACAAGTACTTTTCCGATGAGGCGCGATCCCTAGCCAAATTTCGGAAGGGACCGGAAGAGCTTTACCGCGAAAACGTCCAACTCACGGAACGTTTAGCGAAACTGCTATCCGATCTGAAGGAAGAAAAAAATCTGCGAGTACGGGCAGAACGAGACGCGGTCTGGAAAGACATCTCCTTCTCCGCCGCGCACAAGATCGGCAATCCGATTTTTGCCATCGAAACCGACCTAGGTCCCTTGAGAAAGCGAATTCGTGAAGTCCGCACCGATGAAGCGATCGAAGTCACTGACAACATGCAAAGCTCGGTTGAAAAGGCCAAAGGAATCGTCGAGCAGTTCAAGTCACTCACGAAAGCCCAACAAGTGAACCCGATTCCGATGCTGCTTCGACCGGCGCTGGACGAAGTACGCAAGTCTTTGGTGACGCAGGGCGCGAAGTGCGTGATTGATTGTGACTCTTCCGTCAACGTTTTGGCGGACCCGGAACGACTTGCGGAAGTTCTGGACGAGTTGGGTGCCAACGCGATGCATTGGGTTGGCAAAAGAAAGCCCGAAATCCGGCTGGAAGTCGAGTTGCCAGCCAGCGAAACGCTACCTTCAAACGTCGATTCAAGTCGCGCCTACGTTCTCCTTCATTTCAAGGACAACGGAACTGGAATAGCCGACGACGACAAAGAACGGATATTTGAAGCGTTCTTTACGACGTATGATCAAGGAACGGGTTTGGGCCTTGCGCTAGTGCGTCGGATTATCGAAGGGCATGGTGGCATGATTCGCGAAATCGGACTGGCTGGCCGAGGGGCGGACTTTGAGGTCTTCTTGCCGCGTGCCAAGCAACCTAATACCGAACAATCAGAAAAGTGAGTGGAACGATGCCGAGAATTTTGATTGTTGATGACGAAAAAGAGAACCGCCTCGCCTTAAAGCGTGCGCTGCAAGACGAGAATCCAGAATGGGACATCTTCGTCGCAGATAGCGAGAAGGAAGGTGAGAAGATTCTCCGTCAGCAACTCGAAGCTGGTGCGGCGATCGACGTTGTGTTGACGGATCTAGTGATGAAATCTGAAACCAGCGGAATGACGATGCTGGAGCGTGCCCGCATGCTTGACCCGCTCGTGATGCCCATCTTGTTCACAGCCAAGGAAAAGAGTCTCGATCGGTACGCGGCATTTGACTATGGGGCGTTTGATGTCGTCGAAAAAAATATTCGCGGTGTTACGGCCGTGCGGGAAATCAATATCAAGACACGCGCGGCTTTGCGCTACCGCGAGTGGTCGCAACGCATCAACTTTTTGCGCCGTTACTTCGACCCTAAGCTTTTCGCCGCGATTGAGCGTGATCCGTCGGTGTTGGACCTCGGACAACGAACCGTCACTATTTGCTTTTGGGATATTCGTGGGTTCTCACTCCTCTGCGAGATTCTCAAAGGCCACCCAACGCTTATTGCGGGCTTTCTTCGAGAATACTGCGACATCGCAGCACGGACTGTTTTTGACAACGGTGGCGTGCTGGATAAGTTTATCGGCGATGGCGTGATGGCGCTCTTTGGTGTTCTCAACCATAAAGATGACGACGGAAAGGCGGACGCCATCGCCGCCTGCCATGCCGCGATGAATTTGCGAGATGAGTTTGAAGTCGTGTGCAGCAAATGGATGGAGGAATGGAAGAAGTACACGCCTCAGGCGATCAACATCGGCCTCGGCTGCGGGATTCACACTGGCGAAGTGTTGGTTGGAAATGTTGGGACAAACTTTCGCGATCAGTTTACTGCGCTAGGACCGCATGTGAATTTTGCTGCGCGAATCGAAAGCCGCTCGGGCGCTGGTCAGATTCTGCTCTCCCAATCAACGGAGGCACGAGCATCGGACGATGTCAAGCTGCAGCCCGCTGGGCAGATTGATGATATCAAGAATATTCCCGGTGTTTACAACTTGTTCGAAGTGAATTAGCACGGATGTTCGATTCTGTTGATCAATATCCTGCCACCGGCCAGTCGACGAACGTGAACTCTTTCGAGCACAGAAGCATGTGTTCGGGCTTTTCGAAGGAACGTTGGCGCGCTTTCGTCGGCTATTGTTGCCAGACTGTTCTCGATTCGACGCAAGAGCCGTAGTTGACGATCTTTTCCCGAGCTGCCGCGTATGCGAATGAATCCCAACCGCACTCTGAAGAGTCGAACGATGATCAATGTGGGTGCCCGTGAGGATCCGGGACAACTTGGCGGATGCATAGAATCAGGGTAAGCGCCAGACGAACTACAGGTTTCCCTTTCTGGCTCGTTCTTCTTTTCTGTGGTCGGCGATGGTCCAGCGGTGGTGGGGGTTGGC
>Ga0070727_10004813_pt1 | contig 11293 bp, 12 predicted proteins | sample tdAd472_FD_66722 | JGI IMG/M metagenome (GOLD analysis project Ga0070727, IMG submission 66722) | Marine sediment microbial communities from the Atlantic coast under amendment with organic carbon and nitrate - tdAd47.2 | ecosystem: Environmental > Aquatic > Marine > Coastal > Sediment | place... | reverse complement strand
ACTTTGAAGTCGAATTTGTCCGTCAACTCCATCAGCTCGAGCGGCTGCCTGACAATCATCTGCGCCGTCTTGCGGCCGAAAAACTCGTCCAGCGGCCGGTTGTTGACGTTAATTTGACCACTACCCGGCTTCATGAACACACGTGCCGTTGACGTCTTGCGACGACCCGTACCGTAGAAAACAGCTTCACTCATTATTTCGTCTCAATTCTCTGTGGCCCGGACTTCAGGTGTTGACGTCCAGGGGAATCGGCTGCTGTGCAGCGTGATTGTGCTCCGGGCCCGCGAATACGCGCAGTTTGCCCAGCATCTTGCGGCCCAGCGGACCCTTCGGCAGCATACCTTTCACCGCGTACTGCAGAGCGCGCTCCGGCGCCTGGTCGAGCAATGTCTCGAGATTGACCGACTTCAGGTTGCCGATGTAACCGGTATAACGATGGTACATCTTGTCCTTGAGCTTGTTGCCCGTCACACGAATCTTCTCCGCGTTGACGACGACAATGTAATCGCCCGTGTCCACGTGCGGCGTGTACTCAGGCTTGTGCTTGCCCCGCAGACGGCGTGCGATCTCGGTCGAAAGGCGGCCCAGGGTCTTGCCCGAGGCGTCAACCACGTACCAGTCGCGCCGTACCTCCGCAGGTTTGGCAGAAAACGTCTTCATGATATCCAGATTCCTAAGGGAATTCGTTGTTCTCAGGTGGTAACCGGAATGAATCCGGGCGCCACGAGCGCCCACACCGGAATTTTCGCGTAGCCGGATGGGCGAAAGGCGCGAAATTTTACTCGACCCCCCGGTGCAATGCAAACAATCGGGCCATTTTTCGGCGAAAAAATGCTCCACAGAGGAGGCTCTTTTTCTCCTTATAATTCAATCGCTTAAAAACGACGTATGGCGTCTCAGCTGACTAGAAGTCGTACTGCAGGGAGATGGCGGTGCGCGTGTCCTTCTTTTCCGTACCGATGGGCACGTCGCTGTTGTGCCGGATCGTGTACGAGGCCACCAGCCGGAAGGCTCCGATCAGCGTCGTCGACACCGAGCTCACGGACTCGCTGAACGTATTACTCTCGCCCGTCTCGACCGCAAAGGTCTGATCGAACTTGGCTGTTTCACTGAATTGCCATTTGTAAGCGAGGTCTCCCGTAATAATGAACTCGCTCGTGCTGACCTCGAGTTGGTCCTCGGATTGCCGCGCACCCGCGCCAAGGCCTCCCGTCAGCGTATGCACCTTGCCCGTCAGGATCTTGCGGCCGTAACCGCCGGTCTGCGAGAACTGGGTATTGAAACCGCCGAATCGGTCCTTGCGCCAGTTGAGTCGGCCGTACAGGAAGTCCCGCTCGGTGAGGTCCCAGCCACTTATCCAGGCGGCCTCGTACGCCTCAGCGGTCGCGACGTTGTTCTCTTCCGAGTAGATCACGGCAGCCGACGCCTGGTGCTTCCAGCGATTGATTGTGTAGGCGGCCTCGAAGCCGGTATTGAGCGTCGAGGTCTCGGTATTGCCCGAGGTGGCGAGGTAGCCGAGCTTGACGTTACCCTCGAGCGGGTCTTTCGCTTCTTCCTCTTCCTCGGCGGCGAAAATCGGCGCCGCCAGAACGAGCGCAGCGACGAGAAACAGGTTGCGCGAATTCATGAATAACTCCAGAACAGATATGGGCAGGACGAGCGGCTGCGGAGTATAGCGATGCAATTCCTCACCCGCGAGTTTTTACAGGTTGCTATACTTTTCAGGTGAACATTCGATTCATAACCCTTCTGAATCGCCGTATTCGTGCAGCGAGAATTACGTATGCTGCCGTCGGCGTTGTCGCACTTCTCCTGGCGGGCTGCGAGTTACTCGGCAGAGACTCTGCTGACCCCATGGAGCACCTTCGCGACCAGGTTCTATCGTCCGTATCGGACGCTGACCGATCCCGGGCAATGCTCGAGTCTGTCGACGACATTGACGCGCTGCTCGTCGAAAGCGCGGCTGTCATGCGCGATGTGGCTTCGCGGGAGCGCGTCCTGTTCCTGGACTACGACTCGACGCGAGAAGACTACACGACCCTGTTTTCAGACGCTCGCGACCAACGAATGGAATTGCAGGGGAAACTGCTTGCCGCACACCTCGACTTCAAGTCCCATGCCACGCCTGAAGAATGGGAAATGCTCTCGATCGCGCAAGCAAATGCGGTCTCGATCAGAATCGGTGACCTGTTGGGTCAGGCCCTTGAAAGCGACTAAAAACTCATGCTGACCATAATCATTCTGACAATGCTGTTTGGCGGCGGCTCCATAGAGATCTTTTCCAGCGGCGATTTTCGTGCCGTCGAGAACGCCGTCGAGGAACAGGCACGCGCCGAAGCTGCGACACAGTCTATGGAACGCGTCAACGCAGAACTCGAGGCACTCGTACAAAAACGAATCGAATACTTCGAGGCGCTGAGTGTCATTAACGAACGAGTCGATGCCTCGGCCGCCGAGTACGACGAGATTATCGACGGCCTCTGGGATGTCCGCCGCAGCGCGGTCGACACCTACCTCGACGAGGTCTTCGTGCTCCGCGAGACGATGACCCGCGAAGAATGGTACGACGTTTTCAACGACCGCTGATCAGTCCGCTGGCGCCTCACGCTGATCGGATTTGACGTAGTGCTGATCCAGAAACTCCAACTCGTTTATCGTGATGGCGAGTACCAGATCGGAGAGGTGTAAGCACGATCCTGCACGGTCGGCGGGACCTTGTCCGGCAAGTCGATTCCGAAGAACGCCGCATCGTAGGTCGTCCAGCGCGGCGTCGGGATCTCGATGACACGCACGTAGTAGAACGCGTACTGAGCGGGATCGAAGTCCGGATCACGCCAGTAGGCGGCGAGTATGGCATCGCCAATCGTGTTAGTGAACGTCGCCTTCTCGATATCGACCGTGCTGCCCACGGGCTCGCGCGTGCGGCCATCCGCTCCGATCTGCCGCCTGTCGGATACCGCCACATCATAGATGCGCTCGTACGTATCGCCGTCGCTGTCGAGCCAGCCCTTGATGATTTGTACGCGATCGAGGTTAGCGCCATCGGGGTCGCGCATTGCGCGAATCAGGAAGCCAGGTGCGACGCCATCGGGTGCATCTGTCAGATCGCCGCCCATCGGCACGCCATGGCGATAGCCTTTGGCCGCGAAATCCGGCGTCGTGATGTCCTCGGGTGCAAAATCCCAGCCGCCGAAGACGCGAACACGAATACGCGTGCCGGTCGTTGCGTAGACTTCTTTGCGCCGCATCGAGTCGAACAGGTCACCGCGTACATTTTCGCGCGCCCATACAGCCATCAGGCCGGAGGCGCTCTCTTCCTGCGTCAGGATGCGCAATGCCGGGTCTTCCGCAGGAATGACTTCGCCATTATGGCGGTCAGGTCCGGGCTCGGTATGCTGGTACTTGCCGAAGAAATTCTCCTCTCGCGTCGTGGATAGCGCGGTATGTGAATCGGAGGCACCTATCAGGCCGAAATTGTAAGGATTTGCTCCCAGCCTGGCGCCGATCTGGAGACCCAGCTTCAACGCTGGACGCGCATACTCGTATTGCAGCATCCAGTCTTCCTTCGGCGCCGAGCCCGAGATATTTGAAACATCCCAGGTTTCGAAATCGGCGAACTCGTCATCAGGTGACAACAGCGGGTGCGCTTCTTCGTCGCCCTTGACTTGCGACGCCTCGTGCAGCGGCTCCCAGCGACTTCGAGCCTCGGCGTAGTCCCGCGTCATGCGCTTGCCCATCGTCGTCCTCTCGCCAAACATGAGGCCGTTCGAGAGATTGCCGTTATGGGGGATTGCGAATGCCTGACCGCCCGTAGCGGCCTCGTACTCGGCAAGCGCCTTCCAGAGATCCTGCGGGTCTTCGCTGTCGAATAGCGAGAATGGCAGCCTCTGGCCGGTCTTGTCCGGGCCGTCCCGCTGGATGATGCAACGGTGCAGATTGTTCCCTTTGGGGCTCGACGACCATTCGTAGCCTGTCATTGCCGTAAACCGACCCGGCTCGTTGTACGTATCCGCCTTCTCGACGAAATCCTGCCAGATGCTCTTGGCCGCATCGTTGGAACTCATCGGGTTTTCGCCTTTCACGCCGAACTCGATGATATTGGCGAACGCCTCCATGCGGCCTTCGGGGCCTGCGTTGAATCGATCGTGGATCCATTTACCCCACGGATCCGCCAGCAGTTCCGGCGCAGAACTGTGAATCATCGGTGCGAGACCGATGAATTCCGCGTGATCGGTAATGACCAGGAAATCGAGCGGGCGAATGAGCTGTACGGGTTGACCCGAATTCGAAATTACTTTCTCGCCGCGAGCAAAGCGGAAACCCTCGTCAACACCTAGACTTGTCCCCACCAGGCCCGCGTCGAACGACAGGTTCGTGTGGAAATGCGTGTCACCAAAGAATACCTGGTCCGGATAGTCGCGGCCGACAAACGGTGAATAAACCCGGTCCGGCTCGAGGAGTTCAGGCGTCACTACCAGTTCATCGGGTGAGGAGAACGAGGTACCTGCACACAGCAGGATGGCGGCAGCAATCACGCCTCGGACGAATATCGGCTTTGACATGTCTTTCTCCCAGATTTAGTGGTTTTTTTGGTTTGAGCAAAGCGCGAGGTCACGACCCCGACAGTAATGCAGTATCGAATTGCGGCTGCCGAGAATCGATACATTCAAATTGTCTGTCTATTCTATGCCTAGCGTATAATCAATCTCAAACAAATAAGTGAACAGTCGCGGAACAATCTTCGAGCTATGCTTCACCGCGATGCGGTGAATGATTTGCCAAAGAATGAAGCGGCCGCTCAATTATGACCGACCCACTCCTGGAGAAAAACAATGCGAATCGGGAGCACCAAGCAAGCTTTTTCAATTTGTCTGCTGGCCACTGCCATGATTTTCACCGCTTGCGCCAGTGGCCCGAGAATCATCACGAATAGCGATCCGAACGCCGACTGGAGCAGCTATCGAACGTTTGGCTTTTTTCAACCGCTGGGAACAGATCGCGGCGATGTTCGTTCATTGATGAGCAATCAACTCATCGAATCGACCACGCGCGAAATGCAAGCGGCCGGGTTTACGCTGTCGGAGTCGGACCCCGATCTGTTGATCAATTTTGTCGTCTCGACACGAGAGACGATTCAGACGAGACCGTCGAGCAGCGCGAGCATGCACCACAGCCGCGGCCGGTACAACACCTGGAGTGGCTGGAGCGCCAGCACGTCGACAACGGAAGTCGTGCAGCGAACCGAGGGCACGCTTGCTGTGGACATTGTCAGCCGGGCCCGCAACCAGCTAGTCTGGGAAGGCGCGGCGACCCAGCGCGTGACAGACAGCACCAGACAGAACCAGGACCAGGTGTTGGACGATGCAATTGCGGAAATCTTCGCCCAGTTCCCGTAGTCCGGATTTTTTGAATGAGAGGGTTCCAATGAAAAGAATATCGACACTACTCGTCGCGGCATGCGCGACATTCATAACAGGCATATCGCTCGCGGACACCGTGGAGCTGTATAACGGCACTATCCTCGAAGGCGACTTCGTCGGCAGCAGCAATGGCATCGTCATGTTCGATACGGGTGACGGCGTCCAGGCGTTTCCCGAAGATCAGGTCGTGGGCATTTTTCTCAGCTCAGGCGTGGCGTCCGCCGAAGCCTATTATGCCGCGGCCGATCCAAATACTGTCACGATTCCGGGGGGTACCAGGCTGGTCATCCGGACCACGGACGCTATCGACTCAAACCGCCACTCGGCCGGCCACCGGTTTCGTGGCCAGCTCGAGAGTGCACTCGTCGTCGATGGTGTGACCGCAGTGGCGCGCGGCACGTTTGTCCACGGTCGCATTACGCAGGCACAGCAGGCCGGCCGCATGGTCGGGTCGTCTGAACTCGCTGTCGAGTTCACGGACCTGATGATTAATGACGTGCTGGTGCCGATCTCGACGGGTGGACTGTCGACGGAGACTCAAGGCGAAGCAGGCAGGACTGTCGGCCGCACGGCCCGGGCCGCAGCAGTGGGCGGACTCATCGGAGGTAGTTCCGGTGCGCGCACGGGTGCACGTGTCGGAGTTGGCGCATCGATCCTGACGAGCGGTGCGAGCGTCAATATCCCGCGTGGTACGATCGTCGAAACGACGCTCTCCGCAGCGCTGACCATTACGTTGTAAGCTGACAACCAAACGGCCGCGCCGACCCCGATGCACGACATCGGGGTCGGCGCGGCGATGTCACTCAATAGACCGTACCAGCACCGGGATTCCTGCGATGAGCCTGACCTTGCGTCCGGTCATACTCCTACTGGCTTTTGCTCCAGCGCCTTCGTCGGCCGACGGCACTGACTGGCTCATTGCACCTTACGGCTGGCTGCCTGACATCAGCCTCGATCAGTCCTTGGATAGCGGTGGCGGCGGGGGCGGTGTTAGCGCCAGCGATCTGCTGTCGAAGACCGAATCAGCCGGCATGATTCGGTTCGAGGCTGCACGCAATCGCTGGGGCCTGACAGTCGACTACATCTGGCTATCGCTGGCCGACCAGACATCGCTTGAGGCGGAGCCACCGCTCAATATAGGCATCGACATTGATGGCGAGCTCGACCTGACCGTGGTTGAATTCGGTGGGTTTTACCGGCCGACCGGCGATATCGAGGGCGTCAATTATCTGTTGGGTGTGCGCCAAATCGGAACGGACAAGGTCATCGTCGCTACGCCGAGCAATGGACCGTCCCGGGTTTTCGTGAGTGACTCGGACGTCACGGATGTCTTCCTGGGTGGCCGATATATTCACCGCATTGGCGATCGCTGGGACTTCATCGTGCGCGGCGACTACAGCTTCGGCGACTCGGAAGGCACGCTCAACCTGCTGGCAAGTGTCGGGATGCGTGTCGCTGGGCCTTTCGGCCTGCAACTGGGGTATCGCCACGCAGTGATCGAATTCGAGGAAGACATCGATGGCGTGCAGAATACGACCGAAATCTCGTTGAGTGGGCCATACCTCGGCTTCGTATTTCGTTTCTGACATCCCCCCCGGTTCGGCGGTTGCTATAATTCCGCACATGCACAGCCGCCAACTAACACCGCTCGACCGTCTGCTCGCCGGCGCGAATAATGCGTTGCGCACGGTGGCCACCCCGGCCGGCCGGCCGGCGCGGGAAAACCCGGCGCGCGATATCGAGGAAGCGGACCTGACTGAAAGCCAGAAGGCTCATGCCGCCGGCCTCATGCGCATCAATCACAGCGGCGAAGTCGCTGCGCAGGCTCTTTACCAGGGGCATGCCGCCGTCGCTCGGGACAAGTCGATCGAAGCGCAGATGCAGCAGGCCGCAAGCGAGGAGTTCGATCACCTCGCCTGGTGCGAACAACGCCTTGCAGAGCTCGGCGCGTCGCCGAGCCGCCTGAGCCCACTCTGGTACGCGGGTGCGTTCGCGATTGGGGCGGCAAGCGGCATATTCGGTGATCGCTGGAGCCTGGGCTTCATTGCGGAGACCGAACGCCAGGTCTGTGAACACCTGGAGAGCCACTTCGAACGCCTGCCCGAAGGTGACGTACGCAGCCTCGCAATCCTCGAGAAAATGCACGAAGAAGAAGCCGGGCACGGCGAAAATGCGATCGACGCCGGTGCTGCCGACTTGCCACGGCCAGTGAAGCGCCTGATGAAACTCACCGCGAAAATCATGACGCGAACCGCATATTGGCTGTAAATCGTCCTGGTGGCTCACGATTTCAACTAAATCACGGACTTAGCTTGCCCTTCTTCACAAACTGTATTAAAAGAGTAAGCGCTTGAGCGATGAGGGACCTATCCATGCAGACAAATGCAAAGACCCTGAGTGATGTACCGGCCATCAATCGGTTTTTGAGTTATTGCCGCGTACGCACCGTCGCCTCCAAAACCGTCATGATTCACGCCGGCGATTTGCCCGACGTGTTGTATTACATTGTTGACGGCTCGGTCGAAGTCATGATCGAGGACGAGGATGGCAACGAAATGGTGCTCGCCTACCTGAACAAGGGACAGTTCTTCGGCGAGATGGGACTATTCTACGAACAACCGACGCGCAGCGCCTGGGTGCGCACCCGCACCGAGTGCGAAATTGCCGAGATGACGTACCCGCGATTCCGGCAAATCGCGTCGGAAAGCCCGGGGCTAGTATTCGAACTTGCCACACAACTCGCCACACGTCTCGACCGCACCAACCGCAAACTCGGTGACCTCGCATTCGTTGACGTGACGGGACGTGTCGCCCACGCAATTATGGATCTTTGCAACGAGCCGGACGCGATGACGCATCCTGACGGCATGCAGATCAAGGTCAGCCGCCAGGAACTCTCACGCCTCGTCGGCTGCTCGCGCGAGATGGCCGGTCGAGTGTTGAAAGTGCTCGAGGACCAGGGACTCGTATCGGCCAGCGGCAAGACAATCGTGGTCTTCGGCGCGAGGCCGAATAGAAATCTCTGAACAATAAAGGGGCCAGACCGCATTAATCAGAGATTAATGCGGTCTGGCCCCTTTATTTATGCGGTTTTTTCGATTTCTGCCTTCATCGCCGAAATTGTCCCCGCATAATCGGGGCTGCCGAAAACAGCCGAACCTGCGACAAACGTATCGGCGCCTGCTGCCGCGATCTCTCCGATATTGTCCACCTTGACGCCGCCGTCGATCTCGAGACGGATTTCGCGTCCGCAGGCGTCGATCATCTGCCGTGCCTCGCGCAACTTGTCCAGCGCTGACGGGATGAACTTCTGCCCGCCGAATCCCGGGTTCACTGACATCAGCAGCACCATGTCGACCTTGTCGATGACATGATCCAGCCAGCTCAGTGGCGTCGCCGGATTGAATACGAGCCCGGCCTTGCAGCCCTCGTGGTGTATCAGTCCAAGCGAGCGATCAACATGGCGGCTGGCTTCCGGGTGGAACGTTATATAGGTCGCCCCGGCCTTTGCGAAATCCGGAATGATCCGATCGACGGGCTCCACCATCAGGTGCACGTCGATCGGCGCCTTAATGCCGTGTTTGCGCAGCGCCTCACAAATCAACGGCCCGATCGTAAGATTCGGCACGAAGTGATTGTCCATGACGTCGAAATGCACTATGTCGGCACCGGCGTCGAGCACGGCCGTTACGTCTTCGCCAAGCCTGGCGAAATCGGCCGACAGTATCGATGGGGCTATGAGTGGCTTCACGTTGCAGTCCTTGTGTCGAGTTGCCAAATGTACCTGAGTTGCTTTAGCGGATCGACCGTCGCGCCTTGAGCATCTCGTAGGCGCTGCGAATCTCGCGCGTACGCCGTTCCGCCTCGGCGACGACAGCATCCGCGGGGTTGCTTCCGGCAATCTTGTCGGGATGATTCTTATTCATCAGCCGCCGGTAGGCCTTCTTGATCTCGTCGTTACTCGATGTCTCGTTGACGCCGAGTGTGCTGTACGCACGCCGTACACGCACAGTATCTGCGCTGCCGGCCGGCGAGCGGCGGAAGCCCCGCTGCGCCCGGATCATCGCCTCGAGTTGCGCGAGTTCTACCCTGCCGATGTCGAGTTCGGTGCAAATCGTCCAGATCAACGCACGCTCTCGTTGATCGAACCGGCTCTTCGCAAGCACCACCTCGAGCAACAGCCGCACGAACAGCAGGCGCTGGTCGGACCGTCGCGCGTGCACGCGGCGCAGCTCGCGCATTACGTGGATCAGCGGAAACCCGGGCTGTTTGCCTTCGTCGAACCAGTGAATCGAACGGCGCACCTGTGCCGGAGTGAGATTCAGCTGGTGCATGACAAGCCGCGCTGCACGAATCTCGTCTTCACTGACGCGACCATCGACTTTGGCGAGGTGCCCCATGCACATGAACAGCGCGCGCACGAAGTCTTCGGAAAGGTGGCCTCGTCCCACGCCAATCTCGTCGAAAACGTGGCTGTGCGCCGCGAAACCGCGATCAAACTGGTGGCCGACAAAGTACCCGGCCGCCGCGGCCAGGATCTTCAACACAGGAGACCCGAGCAGGACGCCCACCATAGCTCCGACAAGCGTGCCGATGATCTTGCCCCAGTACAAACTAGTGTCCTGTCCCGTAAGTTCGCATAATTTCAGCGCGCGATAGAAAGTGTGTGGCAAGGCGCGTCCTGCCGGCAATGGCAACGTCCTTGCCAAAGGACGGAACGCAGCCACACACTTTATACCGCGCGCCCTTCGGGAGCCACAGGAAACCGCCATGACGGCGTTGCATCCCTTGCCAAGGTCCAGACATTGGCTGCGGAATGCGCCTGGTCATGGCGGTTTCCTGTGGCTCTGAAATCGTGTGAACTTACGGGACAGGACACTTGCTCCCGGTGAGCGAATCGCCTCGTTACGCATCCTAGCGCTTGTGACGCAGCATGCCTATGGCGATTGCTTGCCACATTCCGGACGAACAGCGATCATTCCGCCTGAGGCCACGAGCAAGAGTACGCACATGATTGACAGTGCCGAAGCATTATTCGAATCCGCAATACCGGACTATCCGCTGATCGGCCGCGGCAAGGTTCGCGATATCTACAGCATCGACAGCGAACACCTGCTGATCGTGACGACCGATCGGCTGTCAGCATTCGATGTCGTCATGCCCGACCCGGTGCCCGGCAAGGGCGAGGTCCTGACACAAATCTCCCTGTTCTGGTTTCGCATGATGGCCGACATCATTGAAAACCAGCTGACAGCCCTGACGATCGATGACGTCATCGACGATCCCGAATTGCGGGAGCAATTGCGGCGACGTTCGCTCGTCGTCAAACGCCTCAAGCCGCTCCCGATCGAGGCTGTCGTGCGCGGCTACCTGATCGGCTCCGGCTGGAAGGACTACCAGGAAACGGGACGGGTCTGCGGCATCGAACTACCGGCCGGTCTGCAGCAGGCTGACCAGCTGCCGGCAACGATGTTTACGCCGGCGAGTAAGGCCGAAGCCGGTGACCACGACGAGAATATCTCGTTCGAACAGGTCGTGGACCTGGTAGGCGAACGTCACGCGATCCGGGTGTGCGACGCTGCAATCCAGATCTACGAACGGGCAGCGGCCTATGCGCTAAAGCGAGGCATCATTATTGCGGACACCAAGTTCGAATTCGGCACCGACGAGGAAGGCCGCCTGTACCTGATCGACGAGGTGCTGACACCCGACTCGTCGCGTTTCTGGCCGCAGGAGGGCTACAAGGTGGGCATCAGCCCGCCCAGTTTCGACAAGCAATTCGTGCGCGACTATCTCGAAACACTCGATTGGGACAAGACGGCACCCGGTCCCGAATTGCCGGCCGAGGTCATGGCAAAAACGGCTGAGAATTA
>Ga0070727_10004812_pt1 | contig 11297 bp, 6 predicted proteins | sample tdAd472_FD_66722 | JGI IMG/M metagenome (GOLD analysis project Ga0070727, IMG submission 66722) | Marine sediment microbial communities from the Atlantic coast under amendment with organic carbon and nitrate - tdAd47.2 | ecosystem: Environmental > Aquatic > Marine > Coastal > Sediment | place... | reverse complement strand
CGCATGTTGCAAGAGGCCGTCGATGCGCTCTTCGACAACGGCCGCCGTGGCAAGACCATCACCGGCCCGAACAAGCGTCCGCTCAAGTCGCTCTCCGACATGCTCAAGGGCAAGCAGGGGCGTTTCCGCCAGAATCTGCTCGGCAAGCGAGTCGACTACTCCGGTCGTTCGGTCATCGTCGTCGGGCCCGCGCTGCGTTTGCACCAGTGCGGTCTCCCAAAGAAGATGGCGCTCGAGCTCTTCAAGCCGTTCATCTACAACAAGCTCGAGGAGCGCGGGTACGTCACCACGATCAAGAGCGCCAAGAAGCTCGTCGAGAAGGAGAAGCCCGAGGTCTGGGACATTCTCGAAGAAGTCATCACCGAGCACCCGGTGATGCTCAACCGCGCACCGACGCTCCACCGCTTGGGCATTCAGGCTTTCGAGCCCGTGCTCATCGAGGGCAAGGCGATCCGGCTTCACCCGCTGGTTTGCACCGCATTCAACGCGGACTTCGACGGTGACCAGATGGCGGTGCACGTACCGCTTTCGGTCGAGGCTCAGATGGAGACTCGTGTGCTCATGATGAGCACGAACAACATCCTGTCGCCTGCGAGCGGCCGTCCGATCATCAACCCGACGCAGGACATCGTTCTCGGCCTCTACTACATGACGCGCGAGAAGCGGTTCGGTAAGGGCGAGTACCGCGAAGGCCAGGAGAAGGAAGGCGTCTTCACGGGCATCTTCGCTTCGTCCGACGAGGTCCGGATGGCGTACGACCAGGGCATGGTCGGGCTGCACTCCCGCATTCGCTATCGCTATAAGGGTGAGATCTACGACACGACCGTCGGCCGCGTGCTGGTGAGCGACGTGCTTCCTCCAGGCATGGAGTTTCCGTCGGTCAACAAGGTGCTCGACAAGAAGTCGCTCAGCGCGCTCATCGATGAGTGCTATCGCGCGAGCCGCAACAAGAACACCGTTCTTCTCGCGGACCACCTGCGTACCATGGGCTTCGAGATGTCGACCCGTGCGGGCATTTCGATCTGCATGGACGACATGATCATCCCCGACTCCAAGAAGGACGTGCTTGGCGCGGCCCAGGAGGACGTCACCACCGTGGTCGAGCAGTACCAAGAGGGTCTGATCACCGATGGTGAGCGCTACAACAAGGTCGTCGACATCTGGGCCGAGGCTTCGGATCAAGTAGCCCGTGATCTGATGGACTCGATCGGCACGGACGAGATCACCGATCCGGAGACCGGCGAGAAAACCACGCAGCCGAGCTTCAACTCGATCTTCATGATGGCCGATTCCGGCGCTCGTGGTTCGAACCAGCAGATTCGTCAGCTGGCCGGCATGCGTGGCCTGATGGCCAAGCCGTCCGGTGAAATCATCGAGACGCCCATCACGGCGAACTTCCGTGAGGGGTTGACCGTGTTGCAGTACTTCATCTCGACACACGGTGCGCGTAAGGGTCTGGCCGACACCGCCTTGAAGACGGCCAACTCGGGTTACCTGACGCGCCGTCTCGTCGACGTGGCACAGGACTGCGTGATCACCGACTACGACTGTGAGACCCTCGATGGAATCTGGGTCAGCAAGCTCGAAGAGGGTGGTGAGGTCGTCACGCCGCTTGGCGAGCGTGTTCTTGGCCGCATTGCGCTCGAAGACATTACCGACCCCGTCACCGACGAGGCCCTCGTCGAGGCCAACCAGGAGATCGACGAGGCCCGTGTCGCTCGCATCGAAGCAGCCGGTATCGAGCGCGTGCTGATTCGCTCGGTGTTGACCTGCCAGAACCGTCGCGGCGTGTGCGCGATGTGTTACGGCCGAGACCTCGGCCGCGGCTACGAGGTGAACATCGGCGAGGCCGTCGGCATCATCGGCGCCCAGTCGATCGGTGAGCCCGGCACGCAGCTCACGATGCGTACGTTCCACATCGGTGGTGCGGCCGCGCGCGGCAAGATCGAGCAGAGCTCCATCGAGACGCGTTCGGGCGGCATCGTGAAGTTCGACAACACCAAGCTCGTGACCAAGCGCGACGGCACCGTCGTCGTCATGAACCGCCACGGCGCGGTGGCGGTCGTCGATGAGTCGGGCCGCGAGCGCGAGCACTTCACCCTGACTTACGGCGCGTTCGTCAAGGTCAAGGAAGGCGATCGCGTCGAGCGAGGCATGATGCTCGCCGAATGGGACCCTTACGCCATTCCAATCCTCACCGAGGTGGACGGCGTCGTGAAGTATGGCGACGTCGTCGAGGCGGTGACGATGGAAGAGAAGCTCGACGAGGTGACGGGTCTTTCCCGCCGCGTCGTCATCGAGTCTCGCGACCCGAGCGCGCGTCCCCGCGTCTCGATCAAGGACCCCCAGACGGGCGAAACTCAGACCACGGGTGTGGGCGAGAACATGGCCCGCTACTTCCTGCCGGTCGGCGCCAACATCATCCCTGCGGATGGTCAGGCCGTCGAAGCCGGTGAGATCATCGCGAAGATCCCGCGTGAGACGACCAAGACCAAGGACATCACCGGTGGTCTGCCGCGTGTCGCGGAGCTCTTCGAGGCGCGCAAGCCGAAGGACCACGCAATCATCAGTGAGATCGACGGCATCGTGACCTTCGGCAAGGACACCAAGGGTAAGCGCAAGGTCATGATCACACCGGAGGTCGGTGAGCCGAAGGAGTACCTCATCGCCAAGGGCAAGCACCTCACCGTCAAGGACGGTGATCATGTACGCGCCGGCGAGCCGTTGATGGATGGTCCCGCAAACCCGCACGACATTCTCAAGGTCAAAGGCGAGAAGGAGCTTGCGGCTTGGTTGGTCGACGAGATCCAGCAGGTCTACCGACTGCAGGGTGTTGCCATCAACGACAAGCACATCGAGGTCATCGTTCGTCAGATGCTGCGGCGTGTTCGGATCAAGGAGACCGGTGACACCCGGTTCCTGCCGGACGAGCAGGTCGAAAAGACGGTGTTCGAGCGTGAGAACGAGCGAGTCATTGCGAAGGGCGGTCAGCCCGCCGTGGCGGAGCCGCTCTTGCTCGGCATCACCAAGGCATCGCTGTCGACCGACTCGTTCATCAGCGCTTCGTCCTTCCAGGAGACGACGAAGGTTCTCACCGAGGCGGCCATCAGCGGCAAGGTCGACGCGCTCCGTGGTCTCAAGGAGAACGTCATCATGGGCCGGTTGCTTCCGGCGGGTACGGGCCTTGGCGCCTACAACAAGATCGACATGCTGGTCGACGACGACGCGGTGAAGCCGCTCGCTCCGACGCCGGCGATCCTCGAGCCCGAGCCCGTAGCGGCTGCGGCCTCGGAGGAATGAGTCGACTGCCTTAGCGCGGCGGGACTCATCCTGCGAATCAGCCGGGGCCGGCGGCGCCTATTCGGCTGACTTGCGGGGTTGTCCCCTGTAAAGTCGGCGAATGGAAGCTCCTAAGAAAGGCTATCTGTTCGAGACCGACGAGCATCGCGCCCTGCGCGAACAGATTCGTCGCTTTGCCTCCTCGGCGATCGCCCCGAACGCGCACGCGTGGGAAGAAGCAAACGAGTTCCCGAGGGAGCTCTACCAAGCGGCAGCGAAGGCGGGTTTCATGGGGGTTGGATATCCCGAAGAGCTCGGGGGAGACGGCGGCGATCTAACCCACGTCCTGTGCGCCTCGGAAGAGATGGTGCTCGCTGGGAAGTCCGTCGGAACTCTCGTCGGTTTGGGGAGCCACGGCATTGCGATTCCTCCGATCATCAACTTCGGCACCGACGATCAGAAAGAGCGCTTCGTCCGGCCGACGCTTGCGGGCGAGAAGGTGGGCTCTCTTGGGATCACCGAACCCGGGGGCGGTAGCGACGTCGCGGCGGTTCGCACCAAAGCGGTTCGCGATGGCGATCACTACATCGTCAATGGTTCGAAAACCTTCATCACATCCGGATGCCGAGCGGACTTCGTCACGACGGCGGTCAGGACGGGCGGGGAAGGGCATGGAGGCATCTCGATGCTCGTCATCGAGAGCGACACGCCGGGCTTCACGGTGTCGAGTAAGCTCAAGAAGACCGGATGGTGGGCAAGCGACACCGCGGAGCTCGCCTTCGAGGACTGCCGCGTTCCTGCGACCAATCTCCTTGGCCAAGAGGGCGCTGGCTTCCTGATGATCATGATGAACTTCGTGACCGAGCGGCTCTTCATCGCGGGCCAGTGCGTTGCGATTGCCGAGCTCGCGTATCGAGAAGCAGTGGCCTACGCGAAGGAACGGCACGCCTTCGGCAAGAACCTCGCCGGGTTCCAAGTCATTCGCCACAAGCTGGCCGACATGGCGACTCAAATCGCCGCAGCCCGCGCGCTCACTGGCGAATGCGTCACGCGGTACCTGAACGGCGAACAAACGCCTGCCCTCGCCGCGATGGCGAAAAACACGGCCACGGACGCATGCTCGGCGGTTTGCGACCAAGCCGTCCAAATCCACGGCGGCTATGGCTACATGCGCGAATACGTCGTCGAACGCCTCTACCGAGACGCCCGCCTCTACCCAATCGGCGGCGGCACCCGCGAAATAATGAATGAAATCATCAGCAAAGTAGAAGGCTACTAGGGGACACTCTCCCCCCTCCCAACCCACCAAGATCACTCAGCTTCCCAGCGAAAGATCGCAGCGACGGTGTTGCGATCTTTTGCTGGGAAGTTGTTTGTTTGCGAGGGGTTAGAGGGGGGGAGAGTGTCCCCCTAGGAGGATGCGGCGGTCTAGGAAGTCGGTGATTAGGGTGGAGAGTTTTTCTATGAAGGCTGGGCCGATTTCGGTGTTGCGGGCTGCGGCGATTTGTTGGACCGACTCCGCGACGGTTTGATCCGTGTGTTGCCAGGCTTCTAGGAGGTCGGCGGCGAGTGGGTTGAGCTTTCGCGGGATGGCCTTGTGGTTCTTGTCCCGGTAGAGGCAGAGGAGGGTCGGCTCGGGTTCGTAGCCTGCTTCGGGCGTGGGTTTGTTTTGGACCGGGTAGCCTAGGCGGAGGACCTTCACCGCCGTAGCAACGACCGGTTTTCGGTCGAAGGCAAACTCTGCAGACGGCATCGGGTTCCGCGGGCCGTGTCGGACCTCCCACGATGAGATCTCGTAGCCTGCGAGGTCTGCGACCCAAGGGGCCTCGGTGCGTTGCCAGATTGGAATTGCAAACTCGGCGAGCTCACTTGGGACGTAGCGCAGGTACCGAGTCTTGGGACCGCCAGTGCTGAACCACTCGTCGACGGTTCGGCTGAAGGCATCTTTGCCGATCGCGTTCTTGGTCCGAGTGAGGGCCACGCCGATCACGACGTTGAGGCGGTTACGTACGAGGCCGCGGTAAACCAGCCAGCGTTCGCGCGACCCCAGGAGCTCGAGGTCAGCGTCACTCGGCTCCGAGCCAAAGCAGACCCGCTGCATGGCTTTGGCATGATCAACGAGCATCGCTATCCCCCGTCGCGTTGCGATAGATCGTCCAGAGCCGGTCGACCTCGGCCAGGAGCTCATCGAGTGGCGGCACGTTGTTGTCCCGTTCGAGAAGCACCGGCATCGGGCCTGTCTTGCGCAACGTATAGTCGAGAAGCTCGTACACATCGTCAGGGACGGGCTCGCCGTGCGTGTCGATGCGCAGGCCGTCGTCGCCGACGAAGTGACCAGCGACGTGGATCTGCACCACGCGCTCCATCGGAATCTTGTCGATATACGCTTTGGGATCGAAGTCGAAGTTGCGGGCATTCACGTAGACGTTGTTGACGTCCAGCAGCAGCCTAGCGTCTGCTCTTTCCAGGACCTCCACTACGAAGTCGGCCTCTGCCAATCCGTCCGGGCCTTGCGGCGCGTAGTAACTCGCGTTCTCGAGCGCCAGCGGAACCCCGATCGCGTCCCGCACTTCAGTCAATCGCTGCGATGCGATCTGCACCGCTTCATCGGTGAACGGAAGCGGCAGCAGGTCGTGGAAGAAACGATCATCGGCTCCACCGAGACACAGGTGCTCGCTGTGCCATGGGATCTCGAGGTTCGTCAGGAACGCTCCGAGCTGGTTCAGGTAGCGATCGTCGAAGGGCTCCACCGAACCCAAGCACGTGCTCAACCCATGCGTGATGACCGGCCAATCCTCTCGGGCCAGCTCCAACATTTCCTGATAGCGGCCGCCGCGGTCGATGTAATTTTCGGGGTGGATCTCTACCCAGGCGACGCTCTTCGGGCGTCGCGCGAGGAGCTCGGTCGCGAGGTCATATCGAAGCCCCAGGCCGATTCCGGCGACGTCTCGAGTCATCTAATCTCTCGGAAAAAAAGAGGCCGCGGCGACATATGCCGCCGCGGCTTCCGACACCATGCTGCTCGATCACGAGCAGCGTGACTCTCGTGGACTACTTGTCGCCGCCGCAGGAGCCTTCGCCGCAGGAGCCTTCGCCCTCTTTGGCTCCACTACAGCTGCCCTCGCCACAGGAGGCTTCCGCTTCGCCCTCTTCGGCCGGTGCAGCCTCTTCAGCTGCCGCAGCCTCGGCGCCTGCGGTCGCCTCGCTCGCCTCCGGACCATCGTCCGACTTGCATGCGGCCGTCATGCTGAGTGCCGCGGTCGCCATTGCGATGATCGTGTGCTTGAGTGCTGAGTTCATGTTTCTTTCCTCTTTCTTGTAAGAGCATCAGGAGCGACAAGAAAGGCCCCGGACGATGCAACACGGCGTCAGGGACCAATCCCATTCCCCCGCTTCCTTTTAGCGCACGCTAGCCAAAGCGGTTGTCTGTCGCAATGTAAAAGCGAAGCGTGCGTCATGACACCAGGTACGTCCGGGATGCCCAGATGTTTCACGGAATTGCGTCGGTGTACCACTGGCGATCCCGAACAAATACCCCATGGATTCTGAGGGCTTACCTCATGATGGGCTTTTGGAGAATCGGCGGATTGCTTTGCCTCGTCGCATGTTCGCATGCCCCGGCGGCGCCTTCTCCCTACGGGCAGTCAGGTGGGATCGCGCACTACACAGTTACAATCTTTGACAACTTTGGGGGCGCCCGGGTTCGCGCATGCGTCGAAGGCGGAAACATTCGGGCGTTGGTCCCGGTCGATGACAGCGCCGCGCGCGAGCTGAGTGGAGCGTGGGCTGAGGGCAGTGCGCTGGACACTACGAACGGCCGGATTCCCCTGAGCGAACCGGCGCGCGCATCATGCGTCGACTACGAAACGCGCTTTGGCAACAGTTGGTTCCGGCTCGACGACTCGTCGGCTGCGATCCTCTCCCAAACGCAATGGCTGTGGCGTCCGGACCCGTTCCCCCGCGAGCTCGATGCGACCGTGCGTTTCGTGCTCCCCCCCGACGGACAGGTATCGCTGCCTTGGCCGCAATCCGGCGCGACATACTTCCCGGACGAAAGCGCATTCTTCACGGAAACGTACGGCGTGTTTGGAGACTTCGACCGCCTTGCGTTCTCGGTGGGGGGCACGAGCATCGACGTCGCGCGTCTCGGACCTCGGCCGCCCGACGAGGATGTTCGCCGGTGGCTCGGCCGCGCCGTGCAAACAGCCGCATCGCTCGGGGACCGTTTCCCACGCGAGCGTCTTCATTTCGTGATCGTTCCCGTAGACAGCCCCGGGGAGGAAGTGCTCTTCGGGATGGTGCGTCGAGGTGGCGGCCCATCGATTCTCCTCCTTCCAGCGTCGGATGCGACGGTGGGTCAACTCGAATCAGACTGGGTTGCGATTCACGAGCTTTCGCACCTTTGGATGCCCCGCCTGTATCCCGGGGATCGCTGGCTCTCGGAGGGGATCGCGACCTATCTACAAGAGGTGCTGCGAGCGCAATGCGGTCTCCAAAGCCGCACCAAGGCCTGGACGCGAATCCAAGAGGGCTTCGATCGCGGCCGACGCTCCGGAACGGGGCGCGACCTCAGCAGTGAGAGCCGCAACATGAACCGAACCGGCGCGTACCATCGCGTCTACTGGGCGGGCACCGCGTTTGCCCTCGAAGTGGATATCCGGCTTCGGCAGGAGAGCAACGGCGAAACCACGCTTCTCACCGCACTCAGCCGCGCCCAGCACAGATGGAGCGCCGACGCTCGTCCCGTCAGCGCATCCGTGTTCCTCAGGGCGCTGGACGAGGCAACCGGCTCCAGGTTCATCGAGGCTCTCGGAGGAGAGTACGCCACGAAATCCGATTTCCCTGGCACCACGTATGTCGATGCGCAGGAATACCGAAGGATTCGCGTGCAGATCATGTCCCCTGCGGAGGAGGCCTGCGGGGTCAGCGCCGAATCGTCTCGATGATCCGGCTCCGTATCGCGGGGCGCCGCCGGCGGATTCGAATGGAGGCGGCCACCCGGTCGGCGCCCGGGCGAAGCAACGAGCGTTGCGACGCATACAGTGTCGCGAGCGCATCACCTGTGCGGACCGCATCTCCTAGCTGAACATGAAGACGAATCCCGGCACCCGGGTCCACCGCATCTTCTGCGCGGCCTCGGCCTGCGCCGAGTCCCATCGACGCGTAGCCTAGCTCGAGCGGATCGAGGTCCGTGACGTAGCCATCCGCCGTCGCGGCGACCGTCGAACGGTGCCGTGCCACCGCGAGCTGGTCGGGCGCATCTACCACGCCGGAGTCCCCCCCCTGCGCCTCGACGATTTGGCGCATTTTTTCGAGCGCGCTTCCGTCGGTCAGTGCCTGCTTCACTCGCCGTAGTGCCTGCGCCTTGGTCTTGCTGACCCCTGCGGCGCGCAACATCTCTGCCGCCAGCTCATACGTGAGCTCGCGCAGGTCGTCTGGCCCTTGGCCGTGAAGAATCTCCAGCGCCTCGGTGGTTTCGAGCCCATTCCCGATGGTGTATCCGATCGGGGTGTTCATATCCGTGAGCAGGGCAGAGACACGCTTTCCGGAAAGCGTTCCAACCCGCACCAAGCAACGCGCAAGCTCTCGAGCATTGGATTCGGTCTTCATGAACGCGCCCCGTCCCACCTTCACGTCGAGCACCAGGGCATCGATTCCCTCCGCAAGCTTCTTCGACAAGATGCTCGAGGTGATCAGCGGGATCGATTCGACCGTTCCCGTGACATCCCGCAGCGCGTACAGGCGCTTGTCCGCCGGCGCCAAGTCGCCGGTCTGTCCGATCAGCGCGCATCCGATCTTGGCAAGCTGCGTGTGGAACTGTCGAACTGACAGGTCGACTCGGAAGCCAGGAATCGCTTCGAGCTTGTCGAGCGTGCCTCCCGTGTGGCCGAGACCCCGACCACTCATCATTGGCACCGCCACCCCACACGCGGAAACGATAGGCGCGAGACAAATGCTGACCTTGTCTCCGACACCTCCCGTCGAGTGCTTATCGACCTTCGGAGCATCGATGTCGTCCAAGTCGACGACCTTACCGCTGTCCCGCATGGCAAGGGTCATCGCAACGGTTTCTTCGAAGTCCATCCCCTGGAAGTAGACCGCCATCGCAAACGCGCTCATCTGGTAGTCGGTGACCGCGCCGCTCATGAATCCGGCGATCAGGTCTCGAATCTCCCGCTCCTCGAGCTTGTGGCCCTCTCGCTTGCGAACGATCAGCTCCGGCACTGCCAAAGGTTGTCGCTTCTTGGGTTTCATCACTTGCGTCGTGTGCGCCGCGATCGCTTTCGAGGTTCAGCGCGGCGTTCTTTGGGCGCCCCGTGGCGTTTCTTCGGTGCGCCGCGGCGTTCCTTGGGCGCCCCGTGGCGTTTCTTCGGCACGCTCTTCTTCCGCGCTTGTGTCGGTGCCTCCGCTGGCTGATGTCCGAGGAGGGAGCCCACGATGTCCCGGGATTGGACGTTGGCGTCCTCGATCCGCACCGTGACCGGGTCGTTCATCGTGAAGATCTTCGAAGTCCGCACCCCGATCAAGCGAATACCCAAATCGTCGGGTTCGTATGTGTCCTCGAGCTGCTCAAACGGCAGTAAGACACTCACGAACGGATCGGGTATCTGAACGTAGATTCCAAACGGCGCGAACCCGGCGATCCGCCCATCGAATTCATCGCCGATGTGCTTCTCCATGTAGATCGTGCGGTAGACGTCCATGACGTCGCGCTCGACGATCATCGCGCGCCGCTCGGACTCACTCGCCTGTGCGGCAAAGCGTTGCAGTCGCGGTCGGAGCGAGGCGGAGTCGAGGCCCTCGTTCCGAATCATGCTCCGCAGAACGCGATGCACCATCAGGTCTGGATAACGCCGAATCGGAGAGGTGAAGTGGAGGTAGTCCTTGGCCGCGAGCGCGAAGTGCCCAGCCGTCGGATCGGTGTCGTAGATCGCTTGCTGCATGGCCCGCAAAAGCAGGTATCGGAGCAATGACGCTTCGTTCGTTCCCTCGATCCTGCGGAGGAACTTGCTGAGCTGTTTGGGCGTTGCGGCCGATTCTTCGTCCAGCTCGTAGCCGAATGACTTCGCTACTTGGCAAAACATCGAGATCCGCTCCGGATCGGGTTTGCCGTGGACCCGGAACACGCCCGGCGCGGCGTGCCGTTTGATGTATGCCGCGACGGTCTCGTTGGTCACCAGCATCATGTCCTCGACGATTCGGTATGCCTGCCGAATGCCCGGGTCCTTGCGGGACTGAACGATTTCCTTGGGCTCTCCGTGTGAGTCGAGGACGATCTTCCCTTCCGGCAGGTCGAAATCCAGTGCGCCTCGCTTCAAGCGGCGTGCTCGAAGCCGCTGCGAGAGGTCGAGGAGAATCTTCAGGGTTCCGACTCGCTTGTCGGCTGCCGGCTGGTGAGGCCCGTGCTTGGTGAGCCCGAGCGCCCGAGCGACGCCATCATAGGAGAGCTTCCCGTGCGATCTCATCACCGCCTCGAAGATGCGATGCGAGGCGACGTGACCCTTGTCATCGATGTGCATTTCGACCGCCATACACAAACGATCACGGTTCGGCACGAGCGACGCGAGATTGGTCGAGAGCTCCGGCGGCAGCATTGGAATCGCGCGGTCCGGAAGATAAACGCTGGTGCCGCGGCTGATTGCTTCGCGGTCCATCGCGCTCCCTTCCGGGACATAGTGAGACACGTCTGCGATCGCGACGATGAGACGGAAGCCGTTGCGTTCGCGCTTGACCCAGATCGCATCGTCATGGTCCCGCGCCGTCTCCGGATCGATCGTCACCAAGTCGATGTCTCGTAGGTCCTCGCGGCGCTTTGCGACATCGCGCTCTACGCGGGCGGGGAGGGCGGATGCTTCTTGTTCAACCTCCTCGGGAAACGCTTCTCGGATGCCATCACGGATCTTGATCTTCTCGACCTCGATTCGCGCAACTCCTTGTGCGCCGAGCACCTCCAAGACGCGGACCTCGGGCCTGTCTTCGCGGCGCTGAGGAAAAGTCACGATCTCGGCGAGCGTCAC
>Ga0070727_10004811_pt1 | contig 11299 bp, 4 predicted proteins | sample tdAd472_FD_66722 | JGI IMG/M metagenome (GOLD analysis project Ga0070727, IMG submission 66722) | Marine sediment microbial communities from the Atlantic coast under amendment with organic carbon and nitrate - tdAd47.2 | ecosystem: Environmental > Aquatic > Marine > Coastal > Sediment | place... | reverse complement strand
CACGCGTTGCTGTACGTCAGGTACGATCCGCCGAACACGAGGGAGCCATTCGAGTTCACCGCCGCGGACGAATACGTCGTGCCGTAGAAGTCGAAACTGAACCCGAGCGGGACGATGTCGCTGTCGTCGTCCGACTGCGAGAGCGACGCGCCCGTGACCGAGATGTCGGGGCAGGGCAGGTCGACCGTCGGGTAGTCGAGGGAGCATCCGAAGTAGCCGAAGGTATCCGTCGAACCGCCAGCGAAGGGGATGCACGCGATGTCACCGCAGATCCCGTCGGTGCACGTGCCGCTCGCGCAGTCGGCGGGAACGTCGCAGGGGCTGAAGTCCTCGCAGCGCGCGCACTCCGTCTCGCCGCCGCAGTCGACGCCGGTCTCGCCGCCGTTGCGGGCGCCGTCGTCACAGCTCGGCGCGGCGCACAGCCCGTCGGTGCACACCCGGTCGGCGCAGTCGGTCCCGGCCTCGCAGGCATCGCCGGTGTCGCACGGCTCGCACGCCCCGCCGCCACAGTCGATGTCGGTCTCGTCGCCGTTCTGGATGCCGTCATCGCACGCGTCGGCGACGCAGGCGCCATCCGTGCAGATGAAGCTGGCGCAGTCGTCGCCGATGTCGCACGCGGCCTCGGCCGGGCAGCCGTCGCACTCGGGGCCGCCGCAATCGAGATCCGTCTCGTCGCCGTTCGTCACCGCGTCCGCGCACGTCGGGTCGGCACAGAGCAGGTCCTCGCCGCAGACGCCCTCGGCGCAGTCGCCGGGGTTGCCGCACGCCTCACCCGGCGCACAGCCGTCGCAGTCCTCGCCGCCGCAGTCGATGTCGGACTCGTCGGCGTTGGCGACGCCGTCGTCGCACGTCGGCGCGAGGCACACGTCACCGTCGCAGACGAGGCTGACGCAGTCGGTGCCTTCGCCGCAGCCGAGCCCGTCGTCGCAGGGTTCGCAGTCCTCGCCCCCGCAGTCCACGTCGGTTTCGGCGCCGTTCGCGATGCCATCTTCGCACGTCGGAGCGACACAGGTGCTGGCGATGCAGTTGATGCTCAGGCAGTCGGAATTCGACAGACAGCCCCTGTCCGAATCGCACGGTCCACAGGCCGAGCCGCCGCAGTCGATGTCGGTCTCGGCGCCGTTGCGCAACCCGTCGTCGCACGCGGGTGCGGCGCAGGTGCCCTCGTCGAGGCACACGAGCGATGCGCAGTCTGCTCCGCTCGCACAGCCCTCGCCGACCACGCAGGGCACGCACAGGGCGCCGCAGTCGATGTCGGTCTCGTCGCCGTTGGCCACGCCGTCGCGGCAGGTCGGGGCGGCACAGGTGCCGTCGAAGCAGACGCCTTCGACGCAGTCGGACGGCGCGCCGCACGCGCCCCCGGTATCACAGGGATCGCACGCGCCACCGCAGTCCACGTCCGACTCGTCGCCGTTCGCCACGCCGTCGTCACAGGCGGGCGTCGCGCAGACGCCGCCGTCACAGATGCCGCTCGCGCAGTCGGTGCCCGCGTCGCACATGTCGCCAGGCGCGCACGGTCCGCAGGAGCCGCCGCAGTCGACGCCCGTCTCGTCGCCGTTGCTCACGCCGTCGTCGCACGCCGGCTCGGCGCACACCTCGGCGGCGCAGACGCCGGACGCGCACATCGCGGCGTCGTCGCATGCGACGCCAGCGGCGCAGTCCGTACCGGTGGGGCAGTCGTCGCAGGCGTCCGGCACGCCGTCGGCATCTTCGTCGTCTGCGTCGTCGGCGCCCGGGCAGAGGTCGCAGCCGTCGGCGACGCCATCGTCGTCTTCGTCGGCGGTGTCGTCGGCCTCGGGGCAGACGTCGTCGCTGTCGCAGACGCCGTCGTCGTCGGAGTCGTCCGGGTTGTCCGCCGGGCACGGGTCCACGTCGTCGCAGACGCCGTCCATGTCGGCGTCGCCGCTCTCGTCGTCGCCGTCGCAGAGGTCACAGTCGTCCGGGACGCCGTCTTCGTCGGTGTCGTCGAGGCTCAGGCACTCGTCGCAGGCGTTCGGGATGCCGTCGCCGTCGTCGTCGAGGGTGTCGTTGCCGTCTTCGCAGACGTCGCAGGCGTCGGGGACGCCGTCTTCGTCCTCGTCGAGGGCGTCGTCGCCGTCCTCGCAGACGTCGCAGGCGTCGGGGACGCCGTCTTCGTCGGTGTCGACCGTATCGTCGCCGTCTTCACAGACGTCGTCTTCGTCGCACACCCCATCGTCGTCGGCGTCGTCGCAACCGGCGTCGGGTGCGGCGTCCGGATCGGCATCGGGTTCGGCGTCCGCCCCGACGTCTGCGCCTGCGTCGTCACTGGCGTCGCCGCCGGTGGCCGTGTCTCCGGCGGCGTCTCCGAAGAAGTCCTCGGGGTCGTCGCCACTCGAGCACGCGCTCAGCGCAGTCACGGCCGCCAGGCCGACCACGAACAGAAGTCGAGTCTTCATTCCGTATCCTGTCTCGATCCAGATTGTACGAACGCCCGCCCGACGGGCGCGTGGTTGTCACAGGATCGTCGCAGGGTTGCGCCGGGGTGTCCAGCAGACGCGGCCGGTCGTCAGACCGCGATCGACGCGTTGGTCGGCGAGGCGGTGCGGGCCGGCATCGCCGACCCGTCGACGAGAAACGCGACGCCGGTCTGGATCACCGACGCGTCGCGAAGGATGCGCGTGTGCCCCAGACCCTGCGTGGCGACGAGCCGAGCGCCGGGCCACAGCCGAGCGATGTGTGCCCCCTCGTCGAAGGGGACGTCGCGGTCACCTTCGTCGTGCACGATGAGCAGCGGCGTGGTGCGGTCCGGCGCCAGCGAACGTCCGCGGACCTGGTCGAAGGGCATGTCGTACTCGAACTCGATGGCGCGCCGGGCCATCGCCGACGCGCGCCGCCCGAACCCGAGCCAGCGCCCGGCCCGAGCGAGGTAGTTCGGCAGGTCCTCCGGCGGTGCGACGTACACCAGCCGCTCCGCACGCACGCCGCGCGCGAGCGCAGCGGTCGTCGCCGCGGCGCCGAGCGAGTGGGCGACGATCCCGTGCAGCTGACCCACCGACGCCGCCACGCGAACGACGGCCTCGGCGAACTCCGGCATGGCGGTGGCGCGACCGTCCGCACGCCCGTGCGCCGGATGGTCAAATGCGACGACTCGATACCCCGCGTCGACGAGCGGCCGCGCCCAGGCGCCGAGCTGGCTGCCGCGCCCGGACCAGCCATGCACGAGCAGGACGGTCGGGGCGTCGTCGTTTCCCCACGTCAGCGTCGGCAGGGTCCGTGTCGCGTCGAATCGAATCCGTCCCGCCCGTGCCGACGCGATCCACGCCTGCTCCCGATCCGGAGTGGGGTGCAGGGTCGGCGTCGTGAACAGGCGTGCGAGCCACCGACCGGCCAGGGGCGGGTGGATGCGCGAGATCACCGGTGCGGTCGTCTGAATAAAACGAACGATCGCGCTTTTATTTGCCATGTGCACCTCGCAGGATGCCGCCGACCTCGAACGAGGCGACGCGGCCGCGGTCAGAGAGTGGCGCCGAACCGGGTGAGGGTGGCGTGCAGCTGGCGCGTCGCCCGCTGCCGCGCCTGGGGATCGTCGAGGAGCCGCGCGAACTGCTGGTGCGCCAGCAGGCACGCCCAGAACTCGAACGCGAACTGCTCCGCGTCGAGGTCCGCCGACAGGTGCCCCTCGTCGCGGGCGATGGTCGCCGCCCGCGCGATGTTCGCCATGAGGTCGTTCACGTGCTTCACGACACGTTCGCGCACGGGGCCGGGGCGGTCGTCGAACTCCGACGCCGCGGACATGAAGACACAGCCGCCGTCGAGGCGGTTCGTCTGCCAGTCGACCCATCGGTCAAAGAGCACGAGCACCCGGGGCAGCCCCCGCGGAGCTCGCGTCGCCGGCCGAAGCACCTGCTCGACGAACCGATCGACGGCGGCGTCGAGCATCGCGCACTGCAGGTCTTCACGGCCTTCGAAGTGCGCGTAGAGCCCGCTCTTGGACAGCCCGGCGCGACGGGCGAGCGCCCCGATCGTCAATCCCTCCACGCCGAGCCGGCTCGCGAGCTGCAAGGCCGCGTCGAGGATTGCGTTTCGGGTGTCGTCGCCTTTGCCCATCGCTCCGTCGGGGCCGGGGTCGAACGGCGGGTGGACGGTAAAATAGCACGACCGTTCGTTTCGTCAACGCGAGGCGACGATCGAGCGCGTCGACTGCGGTCCGAGGGGCTGCGTGCGTGGGTGGGGCGAGCGAATCCGGTTGTCATGTGGGGCCCGAGAATCTGTGCTGTGGTCGTCTACTGCGTCGAATTGAATGGTCGGGGGACTTCATGCGTCTTCTTGTCTCTTTCGATGCGGTACGCATCCCAGGCTCACAGCTCCCACTTCGAGGTCGACCTTGCGTCACTCGGCGTTGTCTCTGTTCGTCTGCGCCCTTGTTGGTGGCGCGTCCGCCTGCTCGTCCCCGGGCTCCGATCCCGTCGACTCCGGCGGCGGTGACGTCGGTGTCGTCAACGACGCGGGGCAAGACGACACCGGCGATGCCTCCGACGAGTCGGATGCACATGCAGACACGGACGCAGCGGTCGATGCGAGCGATGCGTCGGATGCCAGCGATGCATCGGACGCCGCGGACGTGTCGGACGCCGGCGACGCCTCGGACGCCGGCGACGCCTCGGACGCCAGCGACGCCTCGGACGCCAGCGATGTGTCGGACGCCAGCGACGCCTCGGACGCCAGCGATGTGTCGGACGCCAGCGATGCATCGGACGCCAGCGACGCCTCGGACGCCAGCGATGTGTCGGACGCCAGCGACGCCTCGGACGCCGCAGATGTGTCGGACGCCAGCGATGCCTCGGATGCGAGTGACGCCTCCGACGCTGCCGACGCCACGGATGGCGGCGACGCTGCGGACGCCAGCGACGCGGACGACGCATCGGATGCCGACGACGCATCGGACACCCCGGACACGCCTGCGCCGATCGCTCCGGAGTGCGAGATCCTCGAGCCCGTCCCCGGTGACCGATGGGCAGCGAGCGCGTCGATCGCGTTCGAGGCGGTCGTCGACGATCCCGACACGGCGCTCGACGACCTGACGTGGGTCCTGCGTTCGGGGACGGTCGATCTCGCCTCCGGTGCGCCGGATGCGGACGGTCGGATCCTCACGGCCATCGTCGCCGAACCCGGCGCGGCCGAGTGGGTGCTCACGGTGACGGACCCCGACGGGTTGTCGTGTACGTCGACGACCTCGGTGCGTGTGAACACGCCGCCGATCGCGACCGCATCCCTCGGGCCCGCAGGTGCGACGACGGCAGACGCCCTCGTCCTCGACGTGGACGCCACCGACGCGGACGAAGACGCGGCGACGATCGAAGTGCGCTGGACCCGTGATGGAGCTCCCGTGGCCTCCCTCGACGATGCGCTCGTGGTGCCCGCCGACGAGACGGCGCGCGGTCAGCGCTGGGTGGCGACGGTGGTGGCGACGGACGCGTTCGACCGGTCGGCGCCGGTCGAGGCGTCGCTCGACGTGGCGAACGCTCGCCCGGAGCTCGGTCCGGTCACCCTCTCCACGCCGCTCTACGACAGCCAGCCGTCGGTGCGCTGCACCGTGGAGGCGACGGATCCGGACGGCGACCCGATCATGATCCGCTGGTCGTGGACGTCGGACGGCGTCCCGATCGGAGACACAGATTCGGTCGATGGTCCGTTCGAACCCGGCGCCACGGTCATCTGCGCGGCGGTGGCTTCGGATGGCGAGCTCGACAGCGATCCACAGGACGCGTCGACCGTGGTGGTCGACAACCTGCCGCCGGTGATCGACGTGCTCGAGCTCGAGCCGGCGGATCCCGGCGCGTCCGATACGATGGTCGCGTCGGCCACGGCGACGGACCCCGAGGGCGCCGACGTATCCATCGCGTGGTCGTGGTCGATCGGCGATACGCTCGTCGACGAAGGCGTCGACCGGCTCGACCTGACGGGTCGCGTCACGGCCGGTGACCGCGTCGTCGTTCGCGCGACGCCGTCGGATGGCTGGGAGTCCGGCGAGACTGTCGAAGCCGAGGCGACCGTGGTGGGGGGGCCTCCCGTGGTGACCGGGTTCGGTGTCACGCCGCCGGTCACGATCGAGGGCCGGTCCGGGCTCGTCTGCGGGTTCGATACGCCCCCGATCGACCCGGACGGGGGCGCAGTGAGCGTGGACCTCGCGTGGTCGTTCTCACCCTTCCGCAGTGCTGCCGTCGACGCGTTCGCCGGCACCACCGACACCACCACGATCGCCGGCGACACGATCCCGCGCGACGAGGCGACCCTCGGGGCGTACATCTGCGATGCGACGGTCGACGACGGCGAAGACCCGCCGGTCGAGGTCGAAGCGACCGGCACGGTCATCCCCGCGGAGTGGGAGGCGTTCGGCGACCAGAACTTCGCGCGCCTCGGCGACACGGTGTCCGTCGGCGACGTGGACGGTGACGGGCATCCGGATCTGCTGGCGACCACCGACGGCAGCGACACCGACACGAACGCCGCCGTCTTCACGTGGCGTGGGTTCGGCGACGCGTACGCAGGGTCAAGCCGTCGCGCGACGTGGCGTCTCGAAGGCTTCACGCTGCTCGACCACCGCGGTCTGCTCCTCGACGTCGTTGGCGATGCACGGGCCGACATCGTCCTGACGACACCCCGGCGGCTGCGAGACATCTCGTGCGACCCGTTCTGCTCGGGGCCCCGCAGCGGCGGCCTGTACGTCGTCGCCGCCGACGCGCTCGACCCCGACGCCGACGTGGTCGGCCCGGACGACGCGTGGGTCGAGCTCCAGGGGCCGCAGCACTTCACGCTGGGCGACAGCATCGCGTCCATCGCGGACCGCGACGGCGACGGGCGCCGCGAGCTCGTCGCGTCGCTCGACTCGAGCAACTGCCCCCGCTGCGTCCCGCCGCGCATCGACGCCAGCTACGTCGTCATCATCGACTCGACGTCGCTCGCGGCCCTCGAAGGTGGCCGCGCGGTCGAGGTCCTCGACGTGGCCAGCACGGTGATCGCGGCACCGAACGCGACGGACCAGTGGGTGACGTGGCAGGTCGCGAACGCCGGGGACCTCGACGGCGTGGACGGGGACGAGCTGTGGGTGAGCTGGGCGTCCGGGGGCGGCCTCGACCCGATCCACAGCGTGTTCTCGGGTGCGCAGCTCGACGCAGCTGCGCTCGACGCGGCGGACGCGGCGTGGTTCCGGCAGGCGCCCGGGTATTGGACGATGATGCCGGTCGGTGACGTCGACGACGACGATGTGCCGACCCTCGCTCTCGTCGAACTCGGCGGGCTCGAGCGGCGGTTCGTCGACGGGTCCGCGTTCGTCGCGACGGTCGACGGCTCGCTGCCCCTCGGCGCGCCGCCGATCCTTCCACGGCCGAGCTGGCTCGACTCTGACGTCGAGAACTGGGCCGAGTCGATGGTCGCTGCGGACGTCACCGGCGATGGCGTGGATGACCTCGTCGTGAGCCATCACCGGGGCCTGCGCGTGTTCGAGTCGGGCTCCGACGGCTCGCTGTCTGCGGCGTGTCTGTACCTCGGCGCGCGCGGTCGCGACACGTTCGACGTGCCGGACGACTGCATCATCGGTGTGGGCGCGAGCTTCGTGTCCTCGATGGCCGCCGCCGATTTCGACGGGGACGGGCGGGACGACGTCGTCATGGCCGACATCTTCGAGAACCGGACCCGCGGGCGGGTCGCGGCTGTCTTCGGGCCCGAGCGATGGGACGCTCGCGCGTGTGCCGACGTCCCGGCGATGGACACGCTCCGCCAACGGTTCCGCACCTGTTACATCGACGCGTCGTGTGGCGGTTCGGCCTCGGCGTCCTGCTGGCGCGGCTGCCTCGAAGCGACGTTCGGGCTCGAGCGCGACGCGTGCGTCGACTGCCAGGCCGAGCTCTTTCGCTGCGAGCGGATCCGGTGCTCGTCCGAGTGTACCGGCGACGACCTCGACGCATGCAGCGAGTGCGCGCGCGCCGAGTGCGGCGGGTGGCTGGTCTGCGCCGGGTACGAGGCGAGCACGTTCTGACCGGTCGCGGCGTCGGCCGGATCAGGGCGCGCCCTCGTCCGCCGTCAGCGACCGGCCGATCCACCACGCGATGCGGTAGTCGGACCCCGCAAAGAGGGTCGACCCGTCGCCCCCACCGTCGATGCGGTACGGGTTCGAGCGCCACCAGTAGTTGCTGGCCGGGCGCAGGTGAATGGGGATCGGCTGGGCGGCGACCACGTCGCCGTTGCGCCCGACAGGGCCGAGCACCTCGATCTCGGTTCCGTCGTCGGCGACGCAGGATCGCGCCTCGATCTCGTCGGCGTCGCAGGTTGGGCCGCCGAAGCTCCAGTACGGCAGCGGCGCCCAGTTGCGCAGGGTCACCATGCCGCGGTCGAGGGCCGCGCGGTCGTCGTCGGTCAGGGACGCCGACGGGCCCGAGAAGGCGGATTCGCCAGTCACCGCGGCGACGTGCACAAGGTCATAGAAGGTCTGCCCCTGCTCGCGGGGCTGCCGTTCGCCGCCGCGGTCGTAGATCGCATCCTGCACGGCGGCGCGCGCGACGGCGCGGGCGTCGGGATCGCGCAGGTACCGCTGGGCGAGCCAGCCCGACTGCAACACCATGTTGTACATCGAGTAGTTCGACTGCACGCCGACATCGAGCAGCAGCATGTTGTCGCGGGCCAGCGCGAGCAGACCGCGCTCGTCGAGAAGCTCGTCGTAGAGCCAGGCCTCGGCGTCCGCATCGCGGGTGATGTACACGAGCGACGCGACCATCGCCGTGGCCATCATGGCGTTGAACCCGTTCGTCGCACCGGGGATGTACACACGGTCGACGCCGAACTCGTGCACGATGCCGTGGTAGGTGCGCCGCCCGTCCGCGTCGCGGATCTCGAGGTCGTACCCGGAGTCCTGCACCGTGCGCAGCGAGGCAAGCAGCAGCGCGGCGTCGTCGACGAGCCGCTGCACCGCCGGGTCGTCGGCGAACGCCGGGTCGTGCTCGATCGTCTCGTAGAGCGTGACCATGCCGAAGACCCAGCCGATCAGCATGTCGCGGCTGCAGGAGTCCTCCCAGATGTAGTTCGGGTATGTGCCCGACTGGTCCGCGCGCCACGTGCCGTTGTTCTTCTCTTCGGGCAGCGGCTGCCCATCGGCGTCGAAGAGGGGGACGATCTCGTCGACGGCGCCGGGCTGGTCCGTCCGGGCGAACCCGCGGGCCCACACGCCGGGCACGCCGGTGATCTCGGTGGCGAGGTGCAGCGCGTCGAGGTCCGCGCGCAGAAACGCTCGCGCCTGTTCGAGCTCGTCGCAGTCCGCGCCCTCGTCGCGCAGCGTGCGGTACCGCAGCGCGTCGGCGGCGATGCCGATGCCCGCGTAGGCGCCCGCGGTCTTTGACCACCGATCGATCACGTCGTCCGGGGTCAGCCCGGTAGCGGCCTCGAAGTCCCAGCCGTCATCCTCGAGCACGAAGGCGGCAATCGCGTCGCGGGCGTCGGTGTCGTCGAGGTCCACCTGGACCATCCGGTTCACCGACACGCCCCACGTGTTCAGCGCGTGAAACTGCCGCTCCAGCCGCCGAGCGTACGTTGCGAGCTCGGCGTCGTACCCCGGGTCCATCGGGCCGGCGAAGAGGCGCCCGGTCGCCGTCGGGGTGCCACACGCGGGCGTCTCATGGGCGCTCGGCCACGGGTCGAGCACGCGCGCCGTGCCGGCGTCCTCGGAGGCGTCGCCCCCACCATCCGTGGCCCCGGTGTCGTCGGTCGTGTCGGCCCCGCCGGTGTCGTCGCCGCCAGCATCGACCGAGCCGGTATCGCGGCCTGTGGCGTCTGCGCCGGCATCGTTCGCGCCGGCATCGTTCGCGCCGGTATCCACCGCGCCGGTGTCCTCGGCGCCGGTGTCGGTCGAGTTCGAGTCCGGGGACGATGCGCACGCGACGAGCGCAGCGGCGAGGAGGGCGACGATCGAGGTGCGCACGAGGCAGGCTCCAGCAGGGCAGGCGCGGCGAACCTGCCCGGGTGCGTCGCGCGAAGCAACCCCCGTGCACCGCGGCCGATGGCGCCACCGATCCGCCCGGAACCTCGATGCGGCCTGCGTCGACGCGGGGTCAGCGCGACCAGCGAACGAGGTGCGGCCGCGGCGCGGTGTTGGTGACCGCGGGCCCGTCATACGTCGTCGTCCCCTGGGCCGCAGACCCGAGGGACCAGATCCCGAACGGCGTCGACACCGCATGCACCGGGCGTGCCGGGCAGCCGCCACCAAAGCAGCTGCTGCGGGGCTCGGTGACGTAGGATCGGGACTCGACGCGTTCGCCGTCACGGACGACCGCGAACCGTACGTTGCCGTCGGTGCGTTCGACGACGAGGAACTCGCCGCCACCGAGCGGCTCGACGGCCAATTCGGCGGCGGGCTGACCGAGGATGACGAGGGCCGTCTCGACGACGGCGCCGGTGTCGGCATCGACCACGACGACCCACAGGTCCGCGCCGGCTTCGACGGCGGCCGGATCCGGCATCTGGCCACCGACGGTGAGCTCCCGTGTCACGCCCCATGCGAGAACGACCTGCCCGTCGACGACGGTCTCGGCCAGTGGCACCGGGGATGGCGCGTTTGCCGAGACGTCGAGCGACCACCGCAGGGTGCCGTCGAGGTCGTATGCGTCGAACCCCTCGGCGTCGCGGATGAGGACGCCGTCGTCGAGGCCGTGCACTGAGCCGCTCGCCGAAACACGATCGAGCTCGACGGCGGTCGACCCGCTCTGCGCGAAGACCTGAAGATCGACATACTGCACGCCGCGGTCCGGGTCGTACTCCTCAGCCAGCGCGAGGTACCGCCCGTCCGGGGTGGCCGCCGAGATCCCGGTCGCCGGCACCTCGGCAGACGCGACGATGCTCATCGAATCGTCGAGCCAGACCGCGTGCCTCGTGAACGGTGCGCCGAGCACGTCCCCGCAGTCGTCACTCGAGGTCAACGTGACCAGCGCGCCGTCGTTGAAGGCCGCCGCGGGTGCATCCGTGGTCGGCATCGGCACGCAGTCGTCGAACCGATGGACGACGTCGCCGGTGGCTCCGTCTCGCATCTCGACCGCGATCGCTTCGGCACTCACGACGGACAGCAGTCGCCCATCGGACCACGCGTCGAGCGCCATGGGTGTGGCACCGGCGACCGGATCGGCTTCGTCGCCGGGGATCACGTGGGCCGCGGTGACTCGATCCGGCGTCACGTTGGCCGCGATGTGCCCGGCCTGCACGTCGTCGCCGCCGTCGAGGATGCGCCACGTCGTCAGGGTCCACGTCGTGCCTTCGAATCGCTCGAAAAGGAGGCCGTTTGTGGTGGGCCGGTCGTTGT
>Ga0070727_10004808_pt1 | contig 11305 bp, 21 predicted proteins | sample tdAd472_FD_66722 | JGI IMG/M metagenome (GOLD analysis project Ga0070727, IMG submission 66722) | Marine sediment microbial communities from the Atlantic coast under amendment with organic carbon and nitrate - tdAd47.2 | ecosystem: Environmental > Aquatic > Marine > Coastal > Sediment | place... | reverse complement strand
GACAACATCACCATCTCGGCTGAACTGATTGCGCCTATCGCCATGACCACCGAGCTGCGCTTCGCTATCCGCGAAGGTGGCCGCACGGTTGGTGCCGGCGTTGTAACCAAAATTGTTGAGTAACTAACACCTCGTCCCTGTCTCGCGTGAGGCAGGGACGGTTTACAGGTTGGAACTAAGCGCCATCCGAATCGGCGTTAGCTTGGAGACAGTCAATGGCTGCCAGCCATAAGATACGAATCAAACTACGAGCCTATGACCATCGTCTGCTGGATCAATCCGCGCAGGAGATCGTTGCTGCGGCTCAGCGCACGGGTGCCGATGTAAACGGACCGATCCCGTTGCCGACTAACACGACGAAGTATACGGTGCTGCGCGGCCCCCACGTTGACAAGAAATCCCGTGAACAGTTCGAGAGCCGGACGCACAAGCGCCTGATGGATATTGTGAACCCCACAGCATCCACCGTAGATGCGCTGATGAAATTGGTGTTGCCGGCCGGCGTGGACGTGGAAATCAAGCAATAGCCACCAACGAACGAATGCGTGCCTACGCAACGATTCGTAGGGCGGTGTAAGGATTACCAAGAGCATGGTAAATGGACTGTTAGGGCGAAAACTGGGCATGACCCGGGTCTTCACCGAAGATGGGCGTTGGATCAACGTGACGCTTGTTGAGGCAGGACCCTGCACGGTTATCCAGAAAAAGACCCAGGATACCGACGGCTATGATGCAGTACAGGTTGGTTACGGCGAAGTGAAGGAAGCTCGGCTCAAGAAGCCGCAGCACGGTCACTTCAAGAAAGCCGGCCAATCGCTGAAAAAGGTCTTGCGCGAATTTCGCGTGGCCCCGGACTCGGCGCTCAATGTGGGCGACGAAATCCGCAGCGACATCTTTAAAGCCGGTGACCGCGTCGACGTTTCTGGTACGAGCAAGGGTAAAGGTTTTGCGGGTGTCATCAAGCGCTACGGCTTCGGCGGTGGTCCTGGTGGACACGGCTCGCACTTCCACCGTGCGCCTGGTTCGGTAGGTCAGAGTGCGGATCCTTCCAAGGTCTACAAAGGCAAACGCCTTCCGGGCCGCATGGGTAACGTCGCACGTACGACCCAGAATCTGGAAATCGTCCGTGTGGATGAGGAAAAGAACCTGATCCTGCTTCGCGGACCCGTACCTGGGGCCAACGGCGGCATGGTCGTGGTCAAACACAGCACGAAAGGATCCAAATAGTCATGGCATCCTTGAAGATAGTCAGCGTCCAGGGCGACGACAAGGGCACCGTAGATGGCAATGACGCCATCTTTGGCGTCGAAGAAAACGCCGCACTGGTTCATGAAGTGGTCGTGGCATTGCAGAATGCCAAGCGCCAGGGTAACCACAAGGTTAAGACCCGCCGCGAAGTGCGTGGTGGTGGTGCCAAGCCTTTCCGTCAGAAGGGAACCGGTCGCGCCCGTCAGGGTAGTAGCCGTGAGCCCCAGATGCGCGGTGGTGGTACGGTCCATGGTCCGGTGCCCCGGAGCTATCGGCAGGACGTGCCGAAGCAGGTTCGTCGCCAGGCCCTCTGCTGTGTGCTGAGTGCCCGCGCCCGGAACGAACGTCTTGCCGTATTGCAGGGCGCCAAGTTCGACGCGATTAAGACCAAGCCGGTGGCAGAGATGCTGGATTCGGTTTCGAAAGAAGGTCGTCGCACCCTGCTTATCACGCCCGAGCATGATAACAACTTACTGCTTTCTTCCCGCAACATTGCGCGCTTTACGGTGCGCACGGCGGCCGAAGTGAATACGCTTGATGTAATGCTGGCTGCACGGGTCTTCGTGCAGGAAGAGGCGTTGAGCAAACTTGAGGAGCGTCTGGCATGAGTCTGTCTCCCTACCAGATTGTGAAGCGCCCGATCATTACGGAAGAGGCGCAGATTCAGACGGCCAAAGGTGCGCAGTACACATTTTGTGTGGTGCCCGACGCCAACAAGAATCAGATTCGCGACGCGATCGAAGCCATTTTCCCGGAAGTGAAGGTGACACGCGTTAACACGATGAACTATGACGGCAAGACGAAGCGTCAGATGGGTTCACGTAAGACGGGTCGCCGTTCCAAGTGGAAAAAAGCGATTGTTACCCTCCGCGCTGGCGACAGCATCGAATTGATTTAACGGAGATATCGGAATGCCTGTAAAGCGATTTAAACCTTACACACCGTCACGGCGCCAGATGAGCGTCGCCGATTTCTCGGTGCTGAGTGCGTCTGAGCCGGAGAAGAAACTCCTCGAGCCGAACCCGAAAAAGGGCGGCCGGAATAACACGGGTCGGATTACCATGCGTCGTCGTGGTGGCGGTCACAAGCGGAAGTACCGCGTGATTGACTATCGTCGTGATAAAGACGGCATTCCGGCGCGCGTTGCAACGATCGAATATGATCCGAACCGTTCCGCACGCATTGCCCTATTGGTCTATGCGGACGGCGAGAAGCGTTATATCCTGGCTCCCGGAAAGCTGGAAGTGGGTCAAGAGCTGATGAGTGGTGAAGGTGCCGAATTCGAAATCGGCAACTGCCTTCCCCTGCACAGCATACCACTGGGTACCAACGTCCACAACGTGGAGTTGACCCCAGGCAAGGGTGGTCAGATGGCCCGCTCGGCCGGCAACGGATGTCAGCTGCTGGCAAAAGAAGGCCGCTACGTGGCCCTCCGCCTTCCCTCCGGGGAAATGCGCCGGGTGCTGAGTATCTGCCGCGCCACGGTCGGCACGGTCGGTAACGAAGAGCATAGCAATATTAATCTGGGTAAAGCCGGACGTTCGCGTTGGCTCGGTCGCCGCCCCAAAGTGCGTGGTGTGGCGATGAACCCGGTCGATCACCCCCATGGTGGTGGTGAAGGTCGTACTTCGGGTGGTCGTCACCCGGTGAGCCCCTGGGGCACGCCGACGAAGGGTTACAAGACCCGCCAGAAGAAGAATCGTTCGAACAAGTACATTATCAGGCGCCGAAACGCCTAGCCCAGGTCCTTTAGAGGAGATATATCGTGTCGCGTTCCCTGAAAAAAGGCTTCTTTGCCGACGAGCACCTGCTGAAGAAGGTAGACGCCCAGCGTGCAACGGGTGATCACCGGGTCATTAAGACCTGGTCCCGTCGCTCCACGGTGATTCCCGATATGGTGGGACTTACCATCGCGGTGCATAACGGAAAGACCCACCTTCCGGTGTTTATAACGGAAAACATGGTGGGGCACAAGCTCGGGGAGTTTGCGCCGACACGTACTTTCCGCGGTCATAAGAAATAACGTTGATAACCGCTACGCTACCCTCCGGGTGACGCAGTGCAGGAGATAAACCATGGCAGTGGCAACAGCCAAACTAAGTGATTTGCAGATATCTGCCCGAAAGGTGCGCCTGGTGGCTGATCTGGTGCGTGGCCAGCGGATTGTAGACGCCCGGGACACGTTACGGTTCACGATCAAGGGTGCGTCCAAGCCCCTCTTGAAGTTGCTTGAATCGGCTGTGGCCAATGCGGAATTCGCGGCCCAGGAAGGCCACGAGGACGTGGACACCGACGAAATGATTATCGAACGAATCGTGGTCAATGAAGGGCGGACGTTACAGCGCTACCAACCCGCCCCCCGCGGTCGTGCGTCTCGCATTCGTAAGCGCAGCAGCCACGTTGAAATCCGGATCGCGGACAAGTAAGGAGCAAGTTGTGGGTCAGAAGGTACATCCAAACGGATTTCGGTTGGGCGTCATCCAGAATTGGTCGTCGCTGTGGTTCGCCGAAAAGAACTACGCCGAGCTGTTGCATGAAGATCTGCGACTTCGCGATTATGTGAAGAAGCGTCTTTACCACACCGGTGTTGCGAAGATTGATCTGGAGCGGGCCGGTCGGAAGACCAAAGTGCACATTTATACGGCACGTCCCGGTCTGGTGATTGGCCAGCGTGGCGCGGAAGTAGACAAGCTCCGCTACGAGCTGGAGCAGCTTACCGGCCACGAAATGATGATTAATATTCACGAGGTACTGAGCCCGGAATTGTGCTCCACCCTCGTTGCCGAAAGCATCGCGCAGCAGCTCGAACGTCGTATGTCGTTCCGTCGCGTGATGAAGAAGGCCGTACAGAACACCATGCGCCTGGGTGCCAAGGGTATCCGACTTCGGGTTGCCGGACGTTTGAACGGCGCGGAAATTGCCCGCGCGGAAAACACGGCCGAAGGCAGTGTGCCCCTGCATACCCTTCGTGCCAACGTGGACTACGGCACGGCGACGGCCCACACGACCTATGGTTGTATTGGCGTCAAATGCTGGATTTACCATGGCGACATGATGCCCGGCGAACGCGTAACAACGGTTGGCGGCGAGCGGCCCCAGGGCCACGGCGGCCAGGCCGGCGGTGGACGACGCGCCGGTGGTGACCGTCAGCGTAAGGGTTCAGGTCCTTCCCGCAAGCGCGGCAACGAGAACGAGTAGGAGAGCCTGAACGATGTTAATGCCCAAACGCGTAAAGCACCGCAAACAACACCGTGGACGTCGCTCCGGCGCGGCCAAGGGTGGTTCGAATCTTGATTTTGGCGAATTCGGCTTGAAGGCCATGCAGGATGGCTGGATTACGGCGCGACAGATTGAAGCCGCCCGTATCGCCATCACCCGTCACATTAAGCGTGGTGGTAAGGTATTCATCCGAGTATTCCCGGACAAACCGATTACGAAGAAGCCCGCTGAAGTACGAATGGGTAAAGGTAAGGGTGCGCCGGAAGCATGGGTCGCGGTTGTAAAGCCTGGCCGGATCATGTTTGAAGTGGAAGGCGTCCCGGAAGAGCTTGCACGTGAAGCTATCGAGCGTGCCGGTTACAAGATGCCTATCAAGACGAAATTCGTTAAGCGCGACTAAGGCGGCCGCGCAGTCGGTACGCAAGGAGATGATTCGTGAAAGCGAACGAGCTCAGAGATAAAGATAACGAAACGCTGGTGAAGCAGATGAAAGAGCGTGAGAACGACGTAAGCAGTTTCCGTATGCAGGTTGCTACGGGCGTTGTCGAAAACGTTCGCGCTGCGCGCACTGCTCGACGAGATATCGCTCGCATCAAAACGATCCTCCGTGAGCGCGATATTGCCGAAGCGAAAGGTAAGAACTAAACATGAGCGAAGAGACGACTATCGCCGAAGACACACGTGGACGCCGTAAGGAACGGGTCGGCCTGGTAACGAGCGCCGCGATGGATAAGACCATTACGGTTTCGGTTCAGGGTGTGAAGTACCACCGCCTTTACAAAAAGGCGATGAAGGCGACGAAGAAGTATAAGGCGCACGACGAGGAAAATACCTGTAACATTGGTGATCTCGTGCGAATCAAAGAGACGCGTCCGCTGAGTAAGACCAAATGCTGGCGCCTGATTGAAGTGGTCAAGCGCGCGGAGTAATTCTTCCGGCGTGGCTGGCGGGATTCCACCCAGGCAATATTTGTCTTACGGATAAGGTTTGAGAGCATGATTCAGATATATTCGCGATTGAAAGTCGCCGACAACTCGGGCGCACGCCAGATTCGCGTGATCCAGGTAATGGGCGGTTCGAAGCGCCGCTATGCGGGTCTGGGCGACGTTGTGACAGCGAGTGTGAAAGAGGCCCTGCCGAATTCGAACGTGAAAAAGGGCGACGTGGTGAAGGCGGTAGTAGTCCGCGTGAAACACGATACGCAACGCCCCGATGGCACGACGATTCGCTTTGACAGCAATGCAGCGGTCTTGATTAACCCGAATAAAGAGCCCCGCGGTACGCGTATCTTCGGGCCCGTACCACGCGAGCTGCGTGAAAAGGGTTTCATGCGCATAATCTCACTTGCCCCTGAAGTGGTATAGGAATCGAAGAATGAACATTCGGAAGAACGACACCGTACTGATAATTCGCGGTAAAAACGCGGGTCAGCGCGGCCGCATTCTGGAAGTGGACCGTAAAAAAGAGCGGGTACTTGTAGAGGGCGTCAATATGATGAAGCGCCACACCAAGGCCGGTTCTCGTAACCAGGCGGGCGGTGTGGTCGAGCGTGAGGCGCCAATCCATATCTCTAACGTCATGGCCTGGTGTGATGCGACCGGTGGTCCATCCAAGATCGTGATGAAGACCCTGGAAGACGGCTCCCGCGTTCGTACGTGGAAGGTCAACGGCGAGACGCTGGACGACTAAGACCGGTCTCGTTGGACGAAACCAGCATGTAGGAGTGGCATAAAATGCCTGCAACACTCAAGAAAAAATACACAGAAACAATCCGTGGCGAGCTGCAATCGCAGTTCGACATCAAGAACGTCATGCAAGTGCCGGTCATCGAGAAGGTCGTGGTCAACATGGGTGTTGGCGATGCGATTGGCGATGCCCGTCTGCTGGACGCCGCCATCGAAGAGCTTACGGCCATTACGGGCCAGTTTCCGAGTGTGCGTACGGCGCGTAAGTCGATTTCTAATTTCAAGCTCCGTGAGGGCGTGAAGATCGGCTGCATGGTCACCCTGCGCGGCGAGCGGATGTATGAATTTATCGACCGGCTGTTTAACGTGGCCATGCCGCGTATCCGCGATTTCCGCGGGGTTTCGGCCAAGTCCTTTGATGGCCAGGGCAACTACACGCTCGGCATCAAGGATCAGTCGATTTTCCCGGAAGTGGACCAGGACAAGCTGGCCCGCACGCGCGGTATGAATATCACCTTTGTGATGGCGCGGAGTAATTCGACGGAACAGAGCCGTGAGTTGTTGCGTAAAATGGGAATGCCCTTTGTAACGAGCGGCACTGCTGCAGGAGAGAAACGTGGCTAAGAAATCACTGATTGCGAAGAATAAGCGCACGCCGAAGTTTCAGGTACGGGCCTACAACCGCTGCCGTTGCTGTGGTCGCCCGAAGGCGTATATCCGCAAATATCAGATCTGCCGCATCTGTTTCCGGACGTTGGCGCTCGAGGGTAAGTTGCCCGGCGTAACGAAGTCGAGCTGGTAGTTGGAATACTGCGTCGCTTGGCGCTAATAGGATAAGGAAATTTTGGCCCATGTCAATGAGTGATCCCATCGCTGACCTGCTGACACGCGTACGCAACGCGGCCCAGGCTCAACACAAGACTGTGGATGTGCCGGCGTCTCGCCTCAAGGTAGAGATTTGCCGCGTGTTAAAAGAAGAAGGTTATATCAGCGAATATACGGTCGTTGAAGAGCCGAAACCCGGTTCGATTCGGATTCATATGAAGTATGGTCGGGATCGGAAGGCGGTTGTGCAGGGCCTGAAACGGGTCAGCAAGCCCAGTCTCCGGGTTTATGTGGGCAGCCAGGACATCAAGCCGGTCTGCAGTGGGCTTGGAATTTCCATCATTAGCACCTCCGGTGGCGTGATGACGGGCAAAAAAGCCCGCCACGCTAAAGTAGGTGGTGAAGTGTTGTGCGAGGTCTGGTAGGCAGCGGCCACCGGAAACTGTATACAGCGAGTTTGAAGACAACCGGCCCAGCGAATCGGGTTGGTATGTGAAAGGATAAGGTCGTGTCGCGAGTAGGAAACCTGCCAGTGCCGGTACCCAGTGGCGTGAAGTGCGCACTTAAAGGCAGCACGTTGTCAGTCACGGGCCCCAAGGGCACGTTGGAAGAAACATTTCAGCCTGGAATCGGCATCGAGGTGGCAGAGAACGAAATCCTCGTATCACGCCCGACCGATTCCGGCCAGGACCGGGCCTTTCATGGTCTCACCCGTGCCCTCATCAACAATATGGTGGTGGGTGTGACGGAAGGTTACGAGCGCACGCTGATTATCGAAGGCGTTGGCTACCGTGCTTCCCTGCAGGGTAAGAGCTTGAACCTCCTGCTGGGTTTCAGTCACCCCGTTTCGGTGGATCCGCCAGAAGGCATTACGTTTACGGTTGAAGGCCAGCAGACGGTTAAGGTCAGCGGCATCAGCAAGCAGTTGGTTGGTCAAGTGGCCGCCGACGTGCGCTCCTTCCGTAAGCCGGAGCCCTATAAAGGCAAAGGTGTCCGCTATCAGAACGAGCGCGTTCGTCGTAAGGCCGGTAAAGCGGGCGGTAAGTAATTTACTAATGCGTTTCGCGGTCCAGGCAAATGACCTGCGACCCAGGAAAGGTAGAACATGGCTAAGAAAACGACCTATACGAAGGTGCTGCAAGAGCGCCGTCAGCGTCGGATCCGGAAACGGGTTGAAGGCACGACGGAGCGTCCCCGTCTTCGGGTTGTCCGCTCCACCAAGCACATTTATGCACAGATAATCGACGATACGACGGGGTCCACCCTCGCATCAAGTTCGTCGGTCGCGCTTAAGATTGCCGGCGGCACTGTAGACGCCGCCAAAGAAGTTGGCAAGTCGCTCGGTGAGCGCGCCAAAGCGCAGAATATTGAGCAAGTAGCGTTTGACCGAGGCGGAAATCTCTACCACGGTCGGGTCAAGGCTTTGGCTGACGCGGCACGTGAAACAGGTCTTCAATTCTAGGAGCAGTCTCTTGAGTACAGATCGAGGCAACAAGCGAGATAAGCGCAGTCGCGATAACCAGGATAAAGACAACGAGTTCATCGAACACGTGGTCAAGATCTACCGCGTGGCGAAGGTGGTGAAGGGCGGTCGTCGATTCAGCTTCAGCGCAATCGTCGTTGTAGGTGATGGCAATGGACGCGTCGGTGCTGCCATGGGCAAAGCCACGGAAGTCCCGAATGCCATTCGGAAGGCCATTGAGCGCGCCCGGAACAATATGATCCGTGTGCCCGTGGTCAACACGACCGTGCCCCATCAGGTAACGGGTCGTTCCGACTCCGCAGCGGTGCTGATGAAGCCGGCCTCGTTGGGTACCGGTATTGTAGCGGGCGGTGCGGTGCGTGCCGTTGTAGAAGCCGCTGGTTACCAGAACATTTTGACGAAATCGCTCGGTTCCAACAACGCGACGAACGTGGTGTGGGCAGCGATTGAAGGCCTGAAGCAGCTGAAGACCGCCGAGCAGATTGCTGCCCTGCGTGGTCTGGATGTGGCCGAAATACTCTAAAGCAGGCCCGTATTCGCCCTGATGGCGACGGCACGGACAGGAAAGTACCGAGCACATGGAATTGCATGATTTAAAAAACAATCCCGGCGCACGTAAGAAGCGTAAGCGAGTCGGACGTGGCCCAGGTTCCGGGCATGGCAAGACGTCTTGCCGTGGTCAGAAGGGTCAGAAGTCCCGCGCCGGTTATTCCCGTCACTTTGGTTTTGAAGGCGGTCAGATGCCCTTGCATCGGCGTCTGCCGAAGCGTGGTTTCCACCATGAAAATCGCTGGCCGATGGCGGTGGTGAATGTGGACGTGCTGGAGAAGGCCTTTGAAGCGGGTGCCGAAGTTACGGCCGAAGCGGTAGTCGCTGCCGGTTTGACACGGACGACCCGTGGTGGTCTGAAAGTTCTCGGCCGTGGCGAGTTGACCAAGGCGCTGACGATCAAAGTGCAGGCGATTTCGCCGAGCGCGCAGAAAAAGATCGAAGCCGCCGGTGGCAGTGTAGAAATCGTCGCTGTGACCCGTGTTGACTCTGATGCCGATACGGCTGAAAACGCTGGATAAGGAGTAACGGGGTGTCCGAGCCAATCGAAGCCTTTAAGAATGCCTTTAAGATACCCGAGCTGAAGCAGCGCATCATTTTCTCGCTGGTCATGCTCGCTGTTTATCGCCTGGGTTGCCACGTTCCGGCCCCCGGTGTAAACGGTGCTGCCCTTGCGAAGAAAGTTGGTGGTGGCGGTCTTCTCGGTTTCTATGACATGTTCACGGGCCAGGCATTTTCGAATGCCACGGTTTTCGCGCTCGGCATCATGCCCTACATTACCGCGTCTATTATTCTCTCGCTCCTGATTCCGGTTGTGCCCGCCCTCGAGGCGTTGCAGAAGATGGGACAGGAAGGACAGAAGAAGATTACCGAATACACGCGGTATGGGACGATCGGGCTGTGTCTGGTTCAGAGTGTGGCTATTGCTATGTTCCTCCAGAGCCAGGGCCCGGAAATCGTACCGAATCCCGGTATCGGTTTCATCCTGTTGTGCGTGGTGACGTTTACGACGGGTACTGCCTTTATCATGTGGCTCGGTGAGCAGATTAGTGAACACGGTATCGGCAACGGTATCTCGTTAATCATCTTTACCAGTATCATCTCGTCAATGCCAGCCGCTATCGTCAACCTGATTCGGATGATTAGCACCAACCAGGTGAACATTTTCACCGGTATCGCGTTGGTCTTCCTCATGGTGGTCGTGGTGATGGGTGCTATCCTGGTAACCACGGGACAGCGTCGGGTGCCGGTGCAGTATCCCCGCCAGGTGCGTGGACGCCGGGTGATGGGTGGACAACGGTCCTACCTCCCGCTCCGTGTTAACCAGGCCGGTGTTATCCCGATTATCTTCGCGAGTTCCCTGCTGATGCTTCCGGGCATGTTGGCTCAGAATCTCAACAGCGGTACGCTGGCGCTGATTATCAATCAGATTGCCAGTCCCGACCAGCTCGTGCATAACATACTCTATGCGATACTGATTGTGTTCTTCTCCTTCTTCTACACGGCGATCACCTTTAATCCCGTGGAGTTGGCAGACAACATGAAGAAGTACGGTGGTGTTATCGTGGGCGTGCGCCCCGGTAAGGCGACGGCAGACTATTTGAATAAAGTGATGACCCGGATTACACTGGTAGGTTCGCTGTTCCTTACACTGGTCGCTATCTTGCCGGTTATCGTCTACGTCTTCCTTAACGTACCAGACTGGATGATTGTACAATTCTTCGGCGGGACAAGCCTGCTCATCCTGGTCGGTGTGGCGTTGGATACGATTAAGCAGATTGAACAGCACCTGACGATGCGTCATTACGACGGATTTTCAGCCAAGAGTGGTGGTGGTCGCGTTCGCGCCCGTCGCGGAACCTGATCGCTGATTTCAGGTAATTTGTCAACGGACAAGACTTCGGTGGGTCCGTTAGTATAAACTATGTGTCGTTTGTGTGTGGATACCTGTGGAGTCACACCGGCAACTGCACCAGCAATGGTGACGTCAGGCGAGTGATGATATCGGTTCGTAGCGAGCGCGAGATAGACCTTCTTCGGGAGGCCAACCAAATTGTCGCAAAGGTGCACGATGCCCTTCAAGCGATGGTCGCGCCCGGAATCACAACGGCGGAGTTGGATGCCGTAGCGGAAGATATCATTCTGTCTTCCGATGCGAAGCCCGCATTTAAGGGATATCACGGGTTTCCCGCGTCGACCTGCATATCGGTAGACGAAGAGATTGTCCACGGGATTCCGGGTAACCGGAAGCTCCAATCGGGCGAGATAGTCAGTATTGATGTAGGCGTAGCCTACC
>Ga0070727_10004806_pt1 | contig 11309 bp, 7 predicted proteins | sample tdAd472_FD_66722 | JGI IMG/M metagenome (GOLD analysis project Ga0070727, IMG submission 66722) | Marine sediment microbial communities from the Atlantic coast under amendment with organic carbon and nitrate - tdAd47.2 | ecosystem: Environmental > Aquatic > Marine > Coastal > Sediment | place... | reverse complement strand
CGGCTACATCCGCAACCACGCCGCCGACGGAGACACCCTCTACGGCATCGAAATGATGGTCCACCCCGACTTCCGCGGGATGCGCCTCAGCCGCCGGCTCTACGAGGCCCGCAAGCGCCTCGCCCGCGAGCGGAACCTGCAGCGGATCATCATCGGCGGGCGGATCCCCGGCTACGCCGCCCACGCCGAGGAGATGTCCCCGCGCGACTACGTCGACGCGGTGGTGCGCAAGTCGATCTACGACCCGGTGCTCACCGCGCAGCTCGCCAACGGCTTCAGCCTCAAGCGCCTGATCCCCAACTACATGCCCGAGGACGCCGCCTCCTGCGGCTACGCGACCTTCCTCGAGTGGTCCAACGTGGAGCACGTGCCCCTGCGACGGCGGGCGTTTCGCCGCGTCGAGCTGGCGCGGGTGTGCACGGTGCAGTATCAGCTGCGGCGGATCGAGGCCTTCTCGGACTTCGCGAGCCAGGTCGAGTTCTTCGTCGACGTCGCCGCCGAGCACCGCTCGGACTTCCTCGTGTTCCCCGAGCTGTTCACCAGCCAGCTGCTCTCGCTGCAGACTCGCGAGCGGCCCGGCGCGGCGCAGCGCAAGCTCGCGGAGTTCGCGCCCCAGTACCTGGAGCTGATGCAGCAGCTCGCGATCAAGGGCAACGTGAACATCATCGGCGGCTCGATGTTCATCATCGAGGACGACCGGCTCTACAACGCGAGCTACCTCTTCCGCCGCGACGGGACCCTCGAGCGCCAGCTCAAGCTGCACGTGACCCAGGCCGAGCTCAAGTGGTGGGGGCTGAGCAAGGGCGACCGGGTGGACGTGTTCGACACCGACCGGGGGCGGATCGCGATCCTGCTCTCGACGGACATCGAATACCCCGAGCTGGCGCGCTACGCCGCCCGCGAGGGCGCGGACCTGGTGTTCGTGCCCTTCACCTGCGACGAGCGCTCGAGCTACCTCCGGGTGCGGACCTGCGCCCTGGCGCGCGCGATCGAGAACGACATCTACGTCGTCACCTCGGGGTGCGTGGGGAACCTGCCGCAGGTGGAGAACATCGACGTGCACTACGCCCAGTCGGGGATCTACACGCCGTCGGACTTCTCCTTCCCCCGGGACGGAGTGGCGGCGGAGGCCTCGCCGAACATCGAGACCCTGGTGGTCAGCGACGTCGACCTGCGGATCCTCAGGCGCCACCGGCGCCAGGGGGTCTCCTCCAACTGGAGCGACCCCCGCCCAGACCTCTATCGGCTCGAGTTCAGCTGGGAGCCGCCGGCGTCGCAGGGCTCTGTCCGCCAGGAGACGTGAGCGCCGGCTATGATCGGGGGGTGAGCGACCCCGCCGACACCGCACGCGACGAACTCGAACCCGAGCGCGAGCCCGAGCTCCCCGCCGCCGAGGACGACGAGCTCCCCGTGGTCGCGCGGCTGGTGATCGAGGTCCGCTCCGACGGGACCCGCACCGTGGCCCGGGGCGGGCTCGAAGACCGCGCCACCGGGCAGCGGGTGAGCCTCGAGGCCAAGGGCGGGACCCCCCTCGAGCTCTCCGCGCAGCTGGCCAAGGGGCTGATGACCAGCCCGCTGTGGCTGGGGCTGCAGACCGTGGGCGGGCTGCGCAAGCGGATCAAGGACCGCGTCACCAAGCGCCTGAATCGGCTGCCCTTCAGGCGCGGCGAGTGACCGCGCCGCTGTGGCTGCTGCTGGCGCCCCTCGCCTGGGGGGCGCTGTGGCTGCTCGAGCGCTGGCGCCGCCAGCCGCTGCGCCTGGTGGTGGCCGACCTGGGGCTGTTCGCGGGGGAGGCAGGAGACGCGCCGCCGCCGCGGGCTGCGCGCAGGCCGAGCGAGAGCTTCTGGTGGCGGGCGGCGGCGTGCGGGGCGCTGGCCCTCGCCGCGGCGGGGCCGCAGTGGACCCGCGAGGGTCGACTGGACGTGGACCTCGTGCTGGACCGCGGGATCGAGAGCGGCTTCCGCGTCGACGGCGCCACGAGCCTCGACTGGCACCGCTCCGAGCTGCTGCGGGTCGTCGACGCGTTGCGCGGCGACGACCGCGTGCACCTGCACCTCGTCCCCGCCCAGGGTGGGATCCCGCCGCTGAGCCCGTCGGAGGCCCGGCGCGTGCTCACGCGGACCGCGTCCAGCGCGGCCCAGGGTGACGTGCACGCCGCGGTCCGCGCGCTCCCCGGCCGGCGACCCGCCTTCGTAGCGTCCCCCTCCGCGGGCGAGACCGCCGGTGTGGCGCAGGCGCGGTGGGTCGTGCGCCAGCCCAACCGCGGGGTGGCGACGGTCGCCGTGAGCGAGGCCGGGGTCGAGGTCGCGCTGGTCGGCGACGGATTGCCGGGGCCGTGCGAGCTCGAGCTCGAGGTCGACGCCGGCGGGGTGACGCACACCAAGCGGGTCGCGGTCGCGCTGCCCGAGCGCGGGACCGCCCTCGCCCGCTGGCCTCGCGGGGAGTGGCCCTTCGCCGGCGACCCGGAGCGCGTCGCCGCGCGCCTGCTCGGAGGCGACGCGCTGCCCCTCGACGACCGCGGCTTCGCCCTCCGCGAGCGGCGGACCCGGGTGGCCCTCGCCTGCGACCCGGGACCCGCCGTCGAGCGCGCCTTGCGCGCCGTGCCGGGGGTCGAGCTGGCGCGCGCAGCCGACCTCGAGGCGAGCGCCTTCGACCTCCTGATCGTGGAGCGCCTCGCCAGCGACGCCCCCCTCCCGCCGACGGCGGTGGTGGTCGTCCCCGCGGCGGGCGAGGAGCACGCCCCCGTCGCCGCGCGCGCGAGCGTCGACCCGGCGGGGGCCTTCGCCCACACCGTGGACGCCGTGTTCGAGGCTCCGTTCAGCGTCCGCCAGCGCGCGCCGCTGCCCAGCCTCGACGGCGCGCACCCGCTGCTGCAGACCGCCGACGGGGCCCCCCTGGTCCTCGTCCGCGGCAGCGGGCGCCGGCTGGTCGCCGCCCTCGGGGTGCCGCCGCGGCGGGAGGCCACCTCCTGGGTCGACTCCCGCGCGTTCCCCTTCTTCTGGGCCGAGCTGGTGGCCCTGGCCAGCGAAGCCCGCGGGCGGGTGCGCTCGCAGGTGGCCGGGACGCTGCGCGTCGACGGCGAGGCCGTCCTCGACGTGGGGGTCTTCCCGGCCGGCGAGCCGCGGGTGGGCACCGTGGCCGCGCCCCTCCCGCTGCGGGGCGAGGGCGCCCCGCCGGCGCCCTTCGCCCGTGAGGCGCTGGTCGGCCTCGAGGGAGCCCGCCCACGGGAGCACACCTCCTGGGCCTGGCTCTGCTTCCTCCTCGCCGCCGGGCTGGGGCTGGGGGGCTGGCTGCGCTCGGGGGCCCGCGGGAGGGGCTGAACCCGCCCCTACAGTCGAAGACCTCCGTGGCCCGCGGGGTTCGAAGACCTCCGTGGCCCGCGGGATTTGAAGAATTCCGTGGCCCGCGGGCGTCTGCCCGTAGAATCCGCGGTCCAGGAGTCCTCCGTGTCCCGTCCCCCTCGCCGCCCCCGTCGCCCCCGCAAGGTCACCTCCCCCGAGGTCCCGGCCGCCGGTGTGAGCTACCCCTTCGTGGCGATCGTGGGTCGGCCCAACGTGGGCAAGTCCACGCTCTTCAACCGCCTCGTCGGCCAACGGCTGGCGATCACCGAGGCCACCGCCGGCACCACCCGCGACCGGGTGGCCTCGCTGGTCACGCTCCCCAACGAGCGCAAGATCGAGCTCTGCGACATGGGCGGGATCGGCGGCACCGGGGACCCCCACGACAAGGAGGTCAATCGCCAGATCGACATGGCCATGGAATACGCCGACGCGGTGCTGCTGATGGTCGACACCCGCGCGGGCCTGCACCCGGTCGACGAGGCGATCGCCAAGCGGATCCAGAAGCTCAGCCGGCCGGTGGTCGTGGTGTGCAACAAGGCCGAGACCCAGGAGCTGGAGCTCGCGGCCAACGAGTTCTACGCCCTCGGCTTCGACAGCGAGATCATCGTCACCTCCGCCCGCGAGGGGGTCGGCAAGTCCGACGTGCTCGAGCGCCTGGCGGAGCTGTTCCCGCTGCAGGAGGACGCGGAGCAGGCGCCGGCCGAGGACGACGCGGGCGAGGTGCTGCGGCTGGCGATCGTCGGCCGGCGCAACGTGGGCAAGTCGACCTACGTCAACGCGCTCTTCGGCTCGGACCGCGTGATCGCCTCCGAGCAAGCGGGGACCACCCGCGACGTCGTCGACGTGCGGGTCGAGGTCAACGGGCGCCCGGTGGTCCTGATCGACACCGCCGGCCTGCGCAAGCGCGGCAAGGCCGACGACCACATCGAGATCATCGCCCACGGGCGCGCCCAGGAGGCGCTGCGCCGCTGCGACGTGGCGCTGTTCCTCCTCGACTGCGTGGACGACGTGGTCCAGGTCGACAAGAAGATCATGGGGCTCCTGCAGCAGGAGCACAAAGCCGTGGTCCTGGTGGCCAACAAGTGGGACCTCGTCGGCGAGCGCATGTCGGCCGAGGACTACGGCGACTACGTGAGCAAGCGCCTCCCCGGGCTGCGCTTCGCGCCCCTGGTGTGTATCTCCGCGCTGCTGGGCACCCGCGAGACCACCCCCGTGGACCTCGCGTTCCAGCTCCACGAGCAGTCCATGCAGCGGGTGGGCACGGGCCAGCTCAACCGGATCCTCGCCGCGGCCATCGAGCGCCGGCGGCCGCGCCCCTACCGCGGGCGGATCGGGAAGATCTACTTCGCGACGCAGATCGGCACCAACCCGGTGACCCTGCTCCTGTTCTGCAACGACCCCAAGCTCTTCGACGCCGGCTACCGCCGCTACCTCTCGGGGCAGCTGCGCGAGCACACCCCCTGGCGCGAGGTCCCGGTGCGGCTCGCCTTCCGCCCGCGGGAGAGCGCCCGCCGACGGGGCGGCGAGGTCGGGCGCCAGATCGAGGGCCTGGAGGCCCTCGCCGAGCAGCCGCGCTGGATCGAGCAGGGGGCGCCCAAGGTCGACGTGCTGGCCGACGCGCTGGAGACCACCGAGTCGCGCGCCTTCCTCGAGGACGTGTTCGAGGACGGCGTCGAGGACGACGCGCCGAGCGAGGGCTGGGACCTCGAGCTCGACGGCGGCGAGGCCGTGGACCCCGAGTCCCTCTGAGCCCTCGCCGCGAGCGGGGCGAAGCGTTGTCCTCGGGGTGCGGTAGGGTGCACGTGTGACGCGCGTGTTGGGGATCGATCCGGGGCTGCGAGTGTGCGGCTGGGGGGTCGTCGACCTGGTCGACGAGCAGCTGACCTACGTCGACTCGGGGACCCTGCGCCCTGACCCCGACGCGCCGATCCTCGTGCGCCTGAGCACCCTGCACACCGGGATCCGCGCGGTGATCGACCGCCTGCAGCCCGCGGCGGTGTCCATCGAGGAGGCCTTCGCGGGGCGCAACGTGCGCAGCGCGCTGCGCCTGGGCGAGGCCCGCGCGGCGTGCATGCTCGCCGCGGCGGGCGACGGGCTCCCGCTGCACGAGATCCCCCCCGCGCTGGTCAAGAAGGCCGTCGCCGGGCACGGGCGCGCGAGCAAGGACGGCGTGCGCGACGCCGTGCTCCGCGCGCTGACGATCCCCGAGGTCCCCAGCTACGACGCCGCCGACGCCCTGGCCCTCGCGCTCTGCGCCCTGCGGCGCATGGACAGCCCGCTGCCGCTGACCGGCAACCGCAAGGTCGGGCGGCGCCGCCGCGGTCGCAAGTGGACCGCCCGGGACGTGGCGGGCCTGCTCGAGGACTGACGTCCACCCCCTCGAGAGTTCGGTGTTGCCCCGGGCTTGGGGTCAGCGCTACGGTGGAGGTGTGACCCAGGAGCCCGAGCGCAAGACCGTCGCTACCCGCCGCCAGCAGCTGGTCCCGGACGAGGCCCCGCGGCCCTTGCCCTACCTGATCGTGCTCACCGGCTTCGAGATCGGGCGTCGGCTGCAGCTCTTCGAGGGGGTGACCGTCCTCGGGCGGGTCGCGGAGGAGTGCGACCTCTGCTTCCGCGAGGACGGGATCTCGCGCAAGCACGCCGAGGTCGCCCTCGACGCCGAGGGCAAGGTGACCGCCCGGGATCTGGGGAGCACCAACGGCAGTCGACTCAACAGCAAATCGCTCAGCGGCGAGCCGCATCCCATGCACGACGGGGATAAGCTCCAGCTGGGGAACGAGGTCTTGCTCGAGCTGCGCTACCAGACCGCGTTCACCGCCGGCCTCCAGCAACAGCTCTACACGTCGGCCTTCCGCGACCCCCTGACCGAGGTCTACAACAAGGGCTACCTCCTGCAGTGCCTCGAACGCGAGGTGGCCTTCGCGGTCCGCCACGAGACGCCCCTCGCGCTGTTGGTGCTCGACCTGGACCACTTCAAGCGCGTCAACGACGAGCACGGGCACGCCGTGGGCGACGCGGTGCTGAAGGCGCTCTGCCGCGTCGTCGAGGGCACCACGCGGCTCGAGGACGTCTTCGCCCGCTACGGCGGCGAGGAGTTCGTGCTCTTGCTGCGCGAGTCGGGGCTCAAGCACGCGCGCACGACGGCGGAGCGGGTGCGGAGCGCGGTCGCCGGGCACGCCTTCGAGCACGAGGGTCAGCCGATCGCGGTCACGGTCTCCGTCGGCGTCGCGGTCACCGGTCCGGGGATCACGACCCCGGAGGGGCTGTTCGAGGCCGCCGACGCCGCCCTGTATCGCGCCAAGGCGCTGGGCCGCGACCGGGTGTGCAGCTCGGCGGACGAACCGCGGGGCGAGTGAACCTCGACCCGGCGGCGCGCGCGCTGATCCAGCGCCTGGGCAGCGCGCTGCCCGAGTTCGACGTCGCCGCGGCCGAGGCCGCGGGCGCCGACATGACCCACGACTCGAACCCCGCGTTGGCGCTGGCGACCTGGTTGGCGGCCAACGGCAAGGCGCCGCCCGGGGCTTTGAACGCGGCGCTGCGTGAGTTGCCCGCGCGTCCAGCCGCGGCGCCCCGCGAGCGGTGGGGCCCCTACCGTGTCGTGCGCCGGTTGGGCAGCGGGGGGATGGGCACGGTGTGGGAGGTCGAGCACGAGGAGACGGGCGCGCGCTACGCGCTCAAGCGCCTCGACGCCCTGGGCGACGCCGAGCACGCGGAGCGCTTTCGCCTCGAAGCGCAGGCCCTCGCCAGCCTCCAGCACCCCAACGTGGTCCGGGTCCACGCCGCCCGGCTCGAGGGCCGCGAGCCCTACCTGGTGCTGGAGCTGCTCGAGGAGAGCCTCGAGGACGTGCTCGCGCGGCGGGGGTCGCTGCCCTTCGCCGAGGTCGAGTCGGTGACCCGGGGGCTGCTCGCGGCGCTGCGCTACCTGCACACCCACGGCGTCGTGCACCGCGACCTCAAGCCCGCCAACGTGCTCTTCGACGCCGAGGGCCGGGTCAAGATCACCGACTTCGGCCTCGCCCGCCGGCTTGGCGAGTCGACCCTGCGCCTGACCGCGACCGGCGAGCTGCTGGGGACCCCAGCCTACATGGCGCCGGAGCAAGCGCTCGACGTGAAGGCCGCGGGGCCCGCCGCCGACGTCTACGCCCTGGGCGGCGTCGTGCACGCCATGCTCACCGGTGCGCCGCCCTTCGCGGCCTCGGGAGGCGGACCCCTGCAGATGCTCGCCCGACTCCGGAGTGAGCAGGCGCCGGCGCCCAGCTCGCTGCGCGTCGGGGTCCCAGCCCACCTGGATCGGCTCTGCGCAGCGTGCATGCGCAAGGACCCTCGTCGTCGGCCGAGCCTCAGCGGCGTGCTGCGCCTGTTGGCCGGGGAGACCTCGCGCAGCCCGCTGCCCCTCGCGCTGGCGGCGGTCTTGATCGCGCTGGCGGGGGTCGTGGCCTTGCTCGCGGTGTGGCGGAGCAGCCGCGCCTCGCTGGACCCGCGGCCAGTCGCGGGCCCAGCCGAGGTCGCGCTCCCCGATCCCGACGGCCTGGCGATCGCCCTCGAGGCGCCCTTGCTGCGCGGCGGCGCCTTGCAGGCCGGCCCCGGTCGCGAGGCCTGGGTGCGCAGCCTGGCGCTGGCGGGAGGGGCGAATCCGGAGCTCGTGCTCGCCACGGTTGCGCTGGCGGAGGGCGGGACCTGGGAGGTTGGTGGAGTCTCGAACCCTCCTGGGTGGTGGGTCGACGCGCTGGAGATCGAGGAAGAGCGGGTCGCCCTCCTCGAGCGCGGCGACCCCGGCCGCGAGTGGGCCGACCGCGACGACCAGCTGTGGTTCCACACCGGGTTCGTCGAGCGCGCGAGCCTGCTGTTGGCACGTTGGCAGGCACTCCACGCGCTCCGGCCTGGGTCCGCGGCGGTCAGGCACCTCGGCCGGCGCCTCGGGCGTAGCGTGGGGCGGTTGGGCGCCTACCTCGACGGTCTGCGCGGGGGGGACCTCGAAGAGCGGGATCGCTTGCTGCCCCCCGCCCTCGAGCTGCTCTCGTCCTATCGTCGGGCGCTGCCAGAGGTCCCGCAGCTCGCCGCGGCCTACGCCCGGGTGATCCAGCAGCGGAAGCGTTGGGGTCAGCTCTCGCTCAGCGAAATGGAGCTCGAGACCCGCTGCACCCCGCCGCCCGATGTGCTGGAGCGAATCGAACCCAAGCTCGCGCTGATGGCGGCCCTTTCGCGGCACACGGTCCTGCTGCGCTTCAACGACCTGGCGCGCGTCCGGGAGCGGGTGGCCTACGGCGAGGCGGCCCTGCGGTTGGGGGAGCGGCGCAAAGAGAATCCGGGCATGGAGAGGCTGGTGATCAGCCACGAGTTCCGCCGCTTGCCCGGGGAGCTCGTGTGCGCCTACGTCTGGTTGGCCCACGCGGAGGTGTTGGCGGATCGGTCCCTCGTCGTCGGCCGCAGCGAGCTTCCTGGGATCCAGCGCGCCGCGCAGCTTCTGGAGACCTACGACAAGGAGCGTCACCTGGAGAACAAGGTGCATGGATGGTTCGCCGAGGGCGTGCTCTGCCTGTTCCTCGGAGACGAGGCGGGGGCGGCGAGCTTGCTGCGCAACCTCGACGGGCTGGTCGACGGAGACGCGAGGAGGATGGCTATCGCCCTGGGGGGCGAGCTCGCGTTGTTGCGCGGCGAGTTCGCCCAGGCGCAGGCGATCCTCGAGCCGGTCATCGACGACTACGCCTCCCACGTCGAGCTGAGCTACGCCCTGGGGCACGCCTACGCGGCGCAGGGGCGAGACGACGACGCCGAGCGCAGCTTCGTTCGCGGTGCCGGAGTCGAGCTGCCCGAGTCCACCTTCGGCTTCCCTTGGCACGGGTCGGCCGAGCGGGCGCGCGCGGTCAGCCGCGGCGAAGCGTGGTGGCCCGGGGCGCGCTGATCAGTGGTTCGCGGGGTCCTCGACGGGGAGGCTCCCGTTGATCCCGACGGTGGGCTTGGTGTCGCTGCCGTCGTTCGCCGGGTCCTGGGTGTTCCCCGCGGCGGGGTCGGCGAGCGGGGGAGCGCTGAGCTCGCCGCTCGAGCTGAGCGAGGCGTCCATCGGCTCGGGGAGCGGGCTGAGGCCCGCGGCCTCGTCGTCGATGAACGTCCCCGGGGGGGTCTGGCTGACCAGCTCGCCGGTCTCCTTGTCGAAGTAGAGCCGGCTGTAGCTGTCGTCGGCGCCGTCGTGGGGCGGCGGCGCGTAGCCGGGCAGCGCCTCGCGGATCGCGTCGCGCTCCTCGCGGCTGAGGGTCATCGGGCTCGAGTAGTAGGACAGCCCCGGGAGGAAGTGGTGCGGGACGAAGCGCTTGTAGTTGGCGTCGCCGGGCTGCGAGCGGGTGGCGGCGAGGAAGTCCTTGTAGTTCTTCCGGTTGAGGTCCCAGAGGTAGTCGAACTCGCTCTCCATGGCGTCGATCAGGTCCTGCTGGCTGGGCCCCTGGTGGAGGGTGATGTTCTCGTAGTTCTTGTGCTCGGCGGTGCTCGACCAGTTGTAGGAGCCGGCGATCATCCGGCTGGAGTCGGTGATCAGCACCTTGTGGTGCATGAACTGCGAGCGGGGGTAGAAGAACGCGAGGCTGAACACCTTGTAGCGGCACTCGATCCCAGCGCGCTCGAGGTCGCGGGAGCGCGAGATCCCGCTCAGCCCGGCGTCGTATTCGCCGAGGTCCATCAGGACCTTGATCTCCACGTCGTCGTCGGGGTTGGCGTTCTGGTTGCGCTCGCGGTGGATCTCGATCAGCGCCCGCGAGATCCGCGCCATGTTGAAGTGGTTGGCGAGGACGACGATCGACGACTTGGCGTTGCGCATTTCGCGGATGATCGTGTCGGCGCAGGTGTATTCATTGCGGTCGGCGTTCTCGCTGGTGAAGAAGGCTTGGACCGGGTCGTCGTCCCAGTGGCGCACGTCGCGCTCGACGAAGTGGTCGACGTCCGGCTCGGCGTAGGGCAGCTCGGCCTCGTCGAACTCGGTGGCCTTCCCCGCGTCGAGCAGCTCGTACCAGAGGAAGTAGAACTCCTGGAGGAACTTCTTCACCAGCCACTTGTGGTCGCGGTAGATCACCGTGTTCTCGCTGTAGCGCTCGGCCGCGCCGCGCGACCAGTTGCCGCTGCCGTTGATCAGCACCTGCTTGTCCACGACCGCGAACTTGTGGTGCATGGTCTTGTGGGTGAAGCGGACCTCGACGCCCGAGGCCTCGTAGGCCTTCGAGCTGGCCACGCTCCAGGGATCGAGGCCTGCGCGGTGGAGCACGAGGCGGCACTTCACGCCCTGCTCGGACTTCCACTTGAGCATGTCGAAGGGCTTCACGTCCCCGCGCTCGAGCTTGGCGCGGAACTCGGCGTAGTCGGCCTGGTCGTCGGGGTCCGCGTTCGGGCCCGGGTCGTCGACCCAGTCGGACTCGCTGGAGATGCTGTAGAGCGCCATGTAGATCGAGCTCTTGGCTTCGAGGAGGACCTTGGAGATCGCCAGGTCCTGCTTCTCGCGAGGCGAGATCACCAGGGTCTCCGATTGGGCGCTCGCGGTGAAAGGAGTTAACGCGAGCGCAAGCACGGCGAAGGCTGACCAGGAAATGCTTTTCATGCCGGTTCCTTTTCTCTGCAGAGAAGCACGTTCCAGGCCGTTCGCGAACTCGTGCAACTCCTTCCTCTCGCTCGACATGTTCGCCCCCGGTCGTGTCTCTGGCTGGATCGACGGGGCGCATCTGCGACCATCTCGCAGTCGCGACGCCCCGGTGGCCCGGATAGGATCCTCGAGCCCAACCGAGAGCCCCGAGGGAGGCGCCGTGTCGACGGTCACTCACACCGACTTGCCTGGACTGAATCGCCTGCACCGGGGCAAGGTGCGCGACGTCTACGAGGTCGACGCCGAGACCCTGCTCTTCGTCGCCACCGATCGGATCTCGGCCTTCGACCGGATCCTCGGCAGCGGGATCCCCGGGAAGGGCGTCGTGCTCACCCAGGCCTCGCTGT
>Ga0070727_10004803_pt1 | contig 11319 bp, 5 predicted proteins | sample tdAd472_FD_66722 | JGI IMG/M metagenome (GOLD analysis project Ga0070727, IMG submission 66722) | Marine sediment microbial communities from the Atlantic coast under amendment with organic carbon and nitrate - tdAd47.2 | ecosystem: Environmental > Aquatic > Marine > Coastal > Sediment | place... | reverse complement strand
GCATCCGGATTCCGATCGCCGGGCCTTCCGGCGTCCGCAAAGCACGAGCGGACCTCACCCCCTGAAAACCGCTCCGCACCTCACCCTGCCAGCCATCGAGTACCCGGACAGACTCCTAGAATGCGTCGTTGGCAACACAATCCTGGGCCGCGACGGACGGGTCGTGGCAAATGGATTCGCAATCCAGTCGACGAACTGCCCCGCAGCCTCTTGGAAAACCAAAGGTGCATCCCTTGAAGACAACTGCCGTAAGACTGTTACTGGCACTCGGGCTGTTCGCGATTCCGACTGAGGGCTTCGCTGAAACGCTTCTCGTGGAGAATGCTGCCGCCAGCACGCAGCTCAAGCTGGCTCAGAAGGGCGTTACCGAATACAGGATCGTCCAGTCCGCCAAGGCGACCGAGCCGGAGAAGTTCGCGGCGGAGGAGCTGGCGGAGTTTCTCAAACGCGTCACTGGCGCGGACTTCAGGATTGTCGAAGCAGCTGATGGAAAACGCATTCACGTCGGCTGGACGGACTTCGCTGCGCAGAATGGAATCGACTGCGAAGAACTCGGCGAAGAGGAATGGGTGATCCGCACGGTCGGGGATGATCTCATTCTGACCGGCGGGCGGCCTCGCGGGACGATGTATGCGGTCTATGAATTCCTCGAAGACTATGTCGGTTGCCATTGGCTGGATCGGAAGACGGAGGTGATCCCATCGAAGCCGACGCTCGAAGTCCCGGTGATCGACGTTCGGGACAAGCCGCATTTCTGGCAGCGCCAACTGCATTCGCCGACCGGTTCGCCAGACAGCCACTGGCTCTTTCTGATTCGAAACAAGAACTTCCGCTACGACATGAAAGGTCGGGCAGAAGGGACGTTTTTCCCGAGGGGCGCGTTCAGCCGTGTGGCGAGTCCACGCACCGGCATTCACAGTTTCTCAACGTTTGTGAGTGGCGAGGAGTGGTTTGAGTCGCATCCGGAATATTTCTCGCTGGTGAACGGCAAACGCATCCCGGCCCTCACCGGTGCGGGGCCGGGTCAGCTCTGCCTGACGCATCCGGACGTGTTGCGATTGACGACCGCCAAGCTGCGCGAGTTCATCGAAGCTGACCGCGCGGAGTCGGCAGCGGGAGGTGTCGCGCCGCCGAAGTCGTACTGGATCACGCAGAACGATGTTTACCGCGCGCACTGCGAATGCGACGACTGCCAGGCGATCGTCAGGCGCGAAGGCGGCGAGAGCGGTCCGCTCATTGAGTTTCTGAATTCGGTTGGCAAGGACATCGCGGAGGACTACCCGGAGGTGCTCGTCGGCACGCTGGCCTACAACCTGACGTCGACACCTCCGAAACGTATCCGCCCGCGCGACAACGTGCTTGTCGGCTGGTGCGATGTTTACAGCAAGGTTGATGGAATCCGGCCGCTCGAAGATCCACTGAACTCACAGAACTATGCTGAGATCACAGGGTGGGGCGAGATCGCGTCCAGGCTGGCGATCGGTGATGATTACTGGACAGCATTGGGTTACTACAAATATTTCCCGACTCCCTATGCGATGATCGACTGCGTCGCGAAGGACATCCGGCTGTTCGCCGATCAAGGGGCGGAAAGCGTCTTCGTCGAAACGTCGGATTACATGGACGCCGCCCAGCAGTTCATTCCGCTCAAGTTCTGGCTCGGTTACCAACTGCTCGTCGATCCGCAGCAGCCGGTCGAACCGCTGCTCACCACCTTCTTCGACGGCTACTTCGGCGACGCCAGCGGGCCAATGCGCCAATATCTGCGTTACCAGCGCGACCGGATCAACGCCGATGCTCAGTTCAAAACACTGCGTGATGAGCCGCACAAACTGGCTTACCTGGATCTGGAATTCTTCAGGACGTCGCAGGCGCTCTTCGATCAGGCGGAAGCCGCGGTCGAGCCGGACAGCGTCGACGCCAGACACATCGCGGTGGAACGCTTCACCCTCGACGGCGCGCTGCTCTATCTGTGGCCGTGGCTGGAACGAAAAGAGCCACTCCCGTTCGATCGCGAAGCGGTGATCCGGCGTTACCAACGCGGCTGGAAGGCGCTGGTCAGCTCGCGCTACTCGCGGATCTACACGCAGGATAAGAACTCGTTCAACGCCGATGGAAAAATGCTGGAGCGCATGATCGGCCTCTTCCGTGACCCGCAGCTGCCGGAGCCGTTCCGCAATCTTCCGGTGAGTGACGTCGCCGATTTCAACTGGCTGACCTTCTCCCAGATCGCCCCGCGTCAGATGTTCGTTCCGGATGCCGAAGCCGTCGGCGGAATGACCGCGACCTTCACCGTCCGCAGTCGCATCCAACGCGCCGAAGAAGGCGGAACTTCGCCCGAAACCAGTGCGGCCCAGCAACATCGCAAACCGCTCGTCTTCGGGACGGGCATCGGCAAACGCCTCGACGACAAGGTCACGATCGAGATCGCGGCGGACGAAATCCCGCAGGACGGCAGGTATCACCTCTATCCCGTTGGGCGCATCACCGTGCAGGAAGGCACGATGGTCTGGGCGCTCGAAGGAGGCCGGTTAGGCGTGAATGTCGATCGCGTTTTCGATGCCGAAGATCCAGACGGCAACAAATGGGACGCGTGGGTTTCGCTGAAGCTCCAGGGGCCGGCGTACGTGAAAGGTTCGACGCAATCGAACGGCGCGTGGATGGATCGCGTGCTGCTGGTGAGGCCGTGATCTATGAAAAGTCTTCTGCAGCTGCTTACCGGCCTGGTCGCGATTGGCTTTTCAATCACGGCTGCCGCCGGACCGGCCCCCGAGGCTCAACGATATCGGCGAATCCCAATTCCCAGGGCCTGGCTCGCGACCGAAGACGGTCACACTTTTGGCGGTGATGTCAGGATCGGCGACCTGAATGGCGATGGGCGTTGCGACTTTGTCGTTTACCGCAGCAATCACAGTGGTCCGTCCGGTCCGGCGATCGGTGGATTCAAGCCGTGCTTTCTCGGCGCCTTTGACATGGATGGCGCGATGCTCTGGAGCACGGGCAGCGGAGGCACGCATCCCGTCCGACCGGGTTCGGTGGCAGTTCATGATCTGGATGGTGATGGCGCGGCGGAAGTCATTTGTTTCTGGCATCAGCCGCACGCCGTGATCGATGCCGATTGGCAGTCGCTGTCCGACATCGTGGTGCAGATTCGCGATGGCAGAACCGGTGAAGTCATTCGGCAGGCCGCGCCTGTGGCGATCACGCAACGCCGGTGTCGAGACAAAGGCAAGAACCTTTCCATGGGCCGACGAACGGCGAACTGGGTGCATCAACGGATCCTGGTCGCCAATTTTCGCGGGACGGATCGGCCCAGGGATTTCGTCGTGAAACTCGGGGACACGCACGTCGCCTTCACGGATGAGCTGAAGGTGCTGTGGACCTTTCAAACACAGTGGGTCGAGTACAGTCGCTGCCCGGCCTATATCCCGTCGGTTGGCGACATCGACGCTGATGGCCGCGACGAGGTCAACGCCGGCTACTTTCTGCTGGATGACGACGGCAAAGCACTCTGGGAACGCCGACTTGGCGACAACATGGATTCCGTCGCCATCACGGAATGGGACCAGGGGCGAGTCCGAGCGATCTGCTCTGGTCTCGGCCATGTGATGGACGCGCGGGGAAACGCCGTGTTGGTGCTGGGCGAACACGAAGTTCCCCATGGTCAGGAAGTTCGCGTCGCCAATCTGCGCGACGATCTGCCAGGGCCGGAAATGGCGCTGCGACATCAGGGACACACGCCGGATCTCATTGTTATCAGCAGCGTTGATAACGCCGTCGTCAAGCGTCTGAAGCTCAACCCGTCACCGACGAACGTCGGCATGGAGCCCGTCTACTGGAACGGCCCGGACCGCGCTGCCTTGCTCTACAACGGCGGGTGGCTGTGGAATCTGCAGACCGGCCATGGCGCGCCGCTCCCCGGCCTGCCCGCACCCAACGGTGGCGACGTGCATCGGATGGGATTCCACCACGCCATAGCCGCCGATCTCTGCGGCGACACCCGCGAAGAACTCGTCCTCTGGGATCCGACGGCCACCGAAGTCTTCATCTACACTCAGGAAGAGCCCGACGAAACGTCCTACCGCGGATACCAGCCCGGCGCGCGGCAATACAATCCCCGTATCATGGATTGAGTGACTGCAGCTCGGACAGCTTTTGAAAATTTCGGAGCCCAACGCGATGAAGCGATCCATTCTGACGTTCCTGATCTGTGCGCTGGCCGCGACCGCTCCGGCAAACGAGCGGCCGCATATTGTGCTCGTCATGGCCGACGATCACGGCTATGGAGATACCGGTTTTACTGGACATCCCTTCGTCCAGACTCCGCATCTGGACGCGATGGCAAAGGCTGGAGTGGTCTTCCACCGGTTTTATGCCAGCGCGCCGGTGTGCTCGCCGACTCGAGCCAGCGTGATGACCGGGCGTCATCCGTTCCGAGTCAACGTGCCGAATCATGGCCATTATCTGCGGCCTCACGAAACGACCATCGCCGAGGCACTCCAGAGCGCGGGGTATGTGACGGGACATTTCGGAAAGTGGCACATCGGTTCGGTGCAGCCAGAGAGTCCGACCAGTCCCGGCGGCGCGGGATTTGACGAATGGCTCTCGGGGCTGAACTTCTTCGACAACGATCCGTATCTCAGCCGCAACGGGAATTACGAGCACCTCAAAGGTCCCGGCACGGTCATCAGCATGGACGCCACGCTCGACTTTCTGAAGAAGCATGCGAGCGGCGGGAAACCGATGTTCGTCGTGACCTGGTTTCCGTCGCCGCATGATCCACAAAGTGAACTTCCGCAGAACACGCCCAGCGCGGCGACGCTCTACGACGACCAGCCCACAAAGAAGCCTGGCTATTTCCGTGAGATCACGCTGCTCGATCAACAGGTCGGACGACTGCGTCAGGCTTTGCGCGATCTCGACATTGCCGAAAACACGTTGCTGTTTTACTGCAGCGACAATGGCGGCCTGGTTGCGGAATCGTCCGGTGGCCGCGCTCGAAAGGGCAGCATCTACGAAGGCGGCCTGCGTGTGCCTGCCGTGCTCGAATGGCCGGCTCGTTACACAGCAAAGTCCATCGACGTTCCGGCCTTCGCGTCCGATCTTTATCCCACGCTGGTTGCGATTGCCGGTGCCACGGTCGCGCATCAGCCGCCGCTTGACGGCATCGACCTGACGCCGGTGATTACCGGGGAAAGAACCGCACGCCCGCCGATGGGATTCTGGCACGGCCACACTCAGGGCCAGGGCACCTGGAGCGATCGGATCATCAAAGCGCTGCTGGAAGCCCAGGCGGCTGGTGAACCCAACCCTCATCCAGAACGCATGCTTAAGAACGTCGAGCAGTTTCCCACGTTCGGCGCCGACGCCACGCGCGGCCATGCTGCGTGGAATGCCTGGCCCTGGAAGCTGCATCGCATTGAGAAGGACGGGCAGGTCACGTTCGAACTCTACCATCTGGCCAATGATCCGATGGAGCGTTCCAACCTGGCCTCAGTCGAAACCGCACGCGTCGCGGCCATGAAGGCCGAACTCGAAGCCTGGCAGCGATCCGTGCTCGCCAGTTGGTCGGGAGCAGACTACGCAGAACACAGCCCGGAGAACTGATCATGGAATTCGTGGCGGATGACAGCGAGCGACCACGTCGCCGGTTTCAGGCAACGCGGATGCTTGCTGCGGTCGGACTCTTCACGGTTTTGGTCTTTGGTTCTCAGAATCCGCGTCGCAGCCTCGCGCAGACGAACGTTGCGTCATTGCCGGATCTCGCATTGCAGCCGCCGCGGGTGACGGCCGAGTTCGACAAGGATGCGGTGAGAAGCGAGCGGGGCGCTCAGGGCGTGCCGACGATTGAACGAACGGCGGATGGCCGCTTGTGGGCGGCGTGGTATGCGGGCCGGGGTTCCCGCGGGGTGGAGAGTTCGTCGAGCTATGTCGTGCTGGCGACCAGTGGCGATGACGGCAATTCCTGTCGTGAAACACTGCTCGTGCGAGCGCGTCGTTTTGTGCATACCTACGATCCCTGCCTGTGGATCGATCCCGACGGTCGGCTCTGGTTTTTCTGGGCTCAAAGCGCGGGGGTTCAGGACGGTCGCATGGGCGTCTGGGCGATCGTTTCGCGAAATCCTGACGCCGAGAACCCGGATTGGACAGAGCCGCGACGAATTGCCAACGGCGTGATGTTGAATAAGCCGACCGTGTTGAAGAATGGCAACTGGCTGCTCTGTGTGGGACTGTGGCGGGATAACACCAATGTCCCGAATGTCAAATTCGATCCGGACGACCTGGCGCCGTACACCATCGACATGCTGACGCATGACCTCGGCGAAGAGCGAGGCTCGAACGTCTATCGTTCAAGAGACAATGGGGATTCCTTCGAGCGGATCGGGCAGGTCCGCATTCCCGGAACGCGAGTCGACGAGCACATGATTGTCGAACGCGGTGACGGCAGCCTGTGGATGCTGCTGAGAAATACTCGCGGAATCGCGCAAAGTGTCTCGACCGATGGCGGTCGAACATGGAGTGCGGGCTCAATCGCTATGCCAGGCCGGACGTTTGCCAACAAGAGATTTTTCGTCCGGCGACTGCGCTCCGGTGCTCTTCTGCTCGTGCGTAACGATTCGCCGGACGGAAAACGCACGCGTCTGACCGCGTTCATCTCAGACGACGATGGTGAAACCTGGGAAGGTGGCCTGTTGCTGGATGAACGCGAATCGTCCTATCCCGATGGCGTTCAGACTTCGGACGGCAACATCTACATCATCTACGACCACCAGAGATACACACGGAATCGTGAGGGCAAAGCAGGAGTTGGCTCTGTCCAGATGGCCGTCTTCCGCGAAGAGGATGTCCGCGCCGGACGCCCGGCAACAAAGCAGGCACGGTTCAAACAGGTGATCACACAACTCCGCGAAGAGTCGTGATTCAATGTGCCCTCAACAGCCTGCGGTTCGATTCGATTGCGGGATTCCAGGCGGCATCGCGCGTTCGCCTGTCGGACCTCAAGCCTCGGACTCTACTTTTTGGCCGGTGCCTTGACGTGAACGGTGATCTGGTCAGACCACACGGCGAAGCTGGTATTCTTCTCAGCGGCGGCAGCGGTCGCTGACTTTACGGCGGCTCTGGCGGTCTCTTGAGCCGCTTCGGCCTGTTTCAGTTTCCCGGTCGCCTCCGGTGAAACTTCCGCCTCGGATTTGAGCTTTGTGATCAGGTCGCTGATTCTCTTCAGGTCAGCTTCAGCTCGTGTGACCGCAGCGACGTTCTGTCGATACCGGGTGACGCCTGTGCCGTGCAGCACGAACTGGTACCGACCGGCCTCAACCTGGAAATTTCCATTCGGCGAGAAATTGATGGCCAGTGTCGCTGTGGTCGCGTCGGGCTGGACATTGACCGTTGGGGCTCCTCGATGAAGCCCGAACAGGCCATGCGGCTCGACAGTCAGTGGTCCAACTCGGGTCCCGTTGTCGGTGACCTTGAGGGGAAGTTCGAGCTTCTGGCCAACCTCGACGCTCCATTCCTTCTTTTCAGCAGGTTCGAGAATCACTGCGGCCTGTTCGTGGCCATTCACAGCCAGCGGAATTCGCTCCGTCAGCCGCGACCGCACGCGAATCGAGTCTGCGAAGATATGGCCCCAGACGAGGGCGGCAAACCGGGCGTCGCGGACCAGACTGTGCTGCCCGGCTTTCGCGCGTCCCACAATCCGAATCTCACCGGCCCATGATTCCGCGTCGCCCGCTGCAGAGAGCACAAGAACGCCTCGATCCGTTTTTCCGCTGAGCGTCAGCGGGCTTGCGCTCACGCCCGGAGGCAGACCTTCAGCCGTGATGACAATGTCTCCCTCGAACCCGTCCTGCCGCGGCGCCACGATTCGAATCCCTGCGGTGGCTCCCTGACGCAGCAACGGCGTCACTGAGTATCCCGTTCGGTTGGTCGGCAGCGGACGTTCGTAAGTCGCCAGCAGTCTGAAGTCCGGAACCGGATGGCGAATGGCCAGCCGATAGAAATTCTCCGGGCCGCCATTCCCGAACTGATTAACGACGGTCACCACATAGTCGCCGTCATGGTCAGCGGTCAGCGTCAGGGCCGCGTCTGTCGTGTCACAGTTAATCGAGTTCTTACCGTCAACACGGAAGAACGAAGGCATGTCGTCATTGTCGGCAACCTGCGTCAGTGTCTCGGCGCCATCATCGGCAACCGTCACTTTGTGGACAATCAGGTAAGGATCGACGGGCGACTGCATGCGATCGGCGATGACTTCGATGCAGTAGGTGACTCCCTTGCGAGCCGTGAACCGGAACCTGTCATCATCGGCCGCACGGTCGAAATGCCCCGCAACTTCACTCGGGACGCCGATCACCTGAAGATCAGCCTCGGCCTGTTCCGGAACCACTGGAGCCGTCGCAAAGCCAATCCGCACCGCATTGGATTCTCCGATGCGGTAATCCATTCCCGGCAGCAACCCTTGGCGCGGCTCGCCGGGAAAGTAGCCGGCTGGAACGGATGCCTCGCTCGGCAAAGCGATCTCGACATCCAGCTTTTCCAGCGGCATTCCATCAACCGACAGCAGCTCGCAAGGCTGTCCACCAGGGAGATTGCGACCGTACAGCGAGTACATCTTCGTTGAGCCGGGCTCACCCATTGGCGGATCGATGACGTCAATGTGCGGCTTGTTCGAAATGCTTAGCCGGTAGAAGTGCTCCGGGCCTCCGCGATAGAGGATGTCGGAAACGGCCAGAAAGTACTCCGTATCCTGATCAGGACTGACCTCCAGAAAGGGATCGCGTCCGTAAGTGTCGCGGTTGCGGGCAACCTCCCGCCCGTCAGAGTCGTAGGCAATCAGCAGGCCATCCATCCGGGAATCAATCCGCTCGGCGAGTATCTCCAGCAGGACCCGCTGGCCTCCCGGTGCAGTAAACCGGTACCAGTCGATGCCTCGGGACGAAACGGTCCCTGAGATGACTGAGTTGAGTTCAACTTCAAGTGCCGTGTCCCGGGTCGAGTGGTCACCGGATTCCATCACTTCGTTTGAGTCGTTGGGTGCGACGACGAATGGTCGCGCGGTCGTAATCCCGAGATAGCAGACTGCCCGTGCTTCGTAGATGCCGGGAGGGACGTCGTCCCCGATCGTGACCTGAAACTCGGAGCCCACTGGACGCGGATTCGGCAGGAACTCGTTGCCGGGCTGAGTGACGCGATGGGCCACGATTCCAGGATGGGTGAAGCGAAGCTCGCTGAGTTCTTCCAGATGCGAACCGTGAAGTGAGACCTTCAGGCTCTCACCGATTCGGCCAGCCGATGGCGTGATGCGGCTCAGGTCCGGAGTCGGCAGCTGCGCAAGAGCTGGCTGGCTGGCTACAACACACGAAACGACCAGAAATGAAAGTACACGCGAAGACGTAGTCATTGTTATTACTCAGCCGGGATTCCACAAACTGCGAAACACATCCAGATATTACTGCGGGCAGCCGGTTCAGTGGTTAAATAGAAATTCTTTTGTGTTAACCATCACCCAGATGATGTCTTCATAGGCTTCGCGAACAGCTTGCTGCGGGGATTGCGACACAGAAGCACTGGCAGCCCGTGTCCTTTTCCCGTCGATATGGCTGAGCGCGATCTGAAGTTCATCGTCTGTCGGAAGACGGGAGAGTGCGTGCAGATACAGGTCCGTGACTTTGGTTTGGTCGTCAGCCTCTGCGTCCTGAGACAACTCCACTGCGCGACCGTCCGACGTGCTGAGGACGGCCTGCATCGCGTCAGAATTGATCAAATGCAGGCTCTGAGCCAGGTCTGCACTCGCCGTTCGTTCGCATTCGCAGGCTGTATCCATCTGAGGCCGCCCGAAGACTCTGAGAAAGAATGATTCGCCGTTGGCCGCATCATCCGGCAAAGCGACAGCACGGATGCCGACCGGTTCACGATTGAAACTGTTCTTTGCGCCAGCGACGTCATTCATTGCGTCGAGCATGACTTCTGCGGAGAGCCGGCGAGGGTAATACCGGGCAAAGTTCTGCTCGTCGTCTCCGTTGTGGGAATTTGGGAGTGAACTGAGCTGATAGGTGCGGCTGTTGCAGATCGTGCGGCACAACTGTTTCAAATCGAATCCGGAATCAACGAACGATTCCGCCAGTTCAGCGAGCAGTTCCGGGTGCGTTGGTGGATTGGTGATCCGGAGATCGTCTTCCGGTTCGACAATGGCTCGATCGAAAAAGTGTTTCCAATATCGGTTGACGAGCATCTTTGCGAAGAACGGGTTGTCCTTCGCTGTCAGCCATGACGCGAGGTCGATTCGTGGATCCCGTTCCGGCGGGATATCCAGTGGGTCTCCATCAAGCGGTGTGGGTTTGAGCTTTTGGTTGGTGTTGGGATTCTCAGCGACCGCAGCGATCCGCTTGTGATACACGACATCGTTCTCGGGCATCTTGCGTACTTCCTTGCGACCGATCGTCGAGAAGAACGCAGCAAATCCGTAGTAGTCGTCCTGGCTCCATTTCTCGTACGGGTGATGGTGGCACTGGGCACACTGGATGCGGACGCCGAGAAACACCTGAGAGATGTCGGCCATCTGATCCTTCGGGTCACTGACTGCCCGATACCACGAGACCGCCGGGTTCGTTCCGGGCGTGCCGCGCGCGGTGACCAGCGTCCGGACAAACTGATCGTACCGCTGATCGGAGTTGAGACTGGCCTGAATCCAGTCATGGAATCCGTGTGTCTCGCGGGCGACCTGTTCGAGGTTCCCCTGCGACTTGTTCCGCAGGATGCCGGACCACTTGTTGGCAAACAGTTCGGCGTATCCGATGCTGTCCAGCAGCTGGTCGATCTTTGCCGCACGCTTCTCTGGAGCGGCAGACGCCAGGAAATCTTTGGTCTCGGCGAGAGTCGGAAGCCTGCCGGTCAGGTCGAGTGTGACGCGGCGCAGGAACGTCGCATCGTCGCACTCTCCAGATGGCGGCAGGCCCAGCGTTTTCAGGCGGGCGAAGATGTGCCGGTCGATGAAGTTCGAAGGTTGCGGCAGATTCGGAGTCGGCTGGCCGAGCGGCACTGTTGCCATGAAGGCGCTGACGTGGTTCTGAAAGCGAACCATCACCGACGTCGTACCGGTCCGCTCAAGAATCTGCACAAGACCGTGATGGTCAACTTCGCTCATGTCGGGCTGGTTGGCCTTGTATTCGGCGACTCTCGTGATGTCCCGTGTCGAGCCATCGCTGAAGCAGGCCGTCACCATCAGTTGCTGCGACTCATTTCGTTCAATGACGCGACTGGTCGGCGAAACTTCAATCCGCTCAACGACCGGGTCGTCTGCGGGGCCATAAGGAAGTCCAG
>Ga0070727_10004802_pt1 | contig 11322 bp, 5 predicted proteins | sample tdAd472_FD_66722 | JGI IMG/M metagenome (GOLD analysis project Ga0070727, IMG submission 66722) | Marine sediment microbial communities from the Atlantic coast under amendment with organic carbon and nitrate - tdAd47.2 | ecosystem: Environmental > Aquatic > Marine > Coastal > Sediment | place... | reverse complement strand
GCCCATGCGGCCGGCGGCCGACTCGAGCTCGATGAGGCGCGCCAGCACCCCTGCGCGGACACGAGGCTCATCGGCCGATGCGAGCAGGTCGTCGGCCTCGGCCAGCAGCGACGCGGCGGTGTCGAGCCGCCCGGCGATGGCCTGGTAGTGGGCCAAGCCCCGGCGGGCGCGGGCCTCGGCGGAGCGGTTGCCGCTGTCGATGGCCTCGTCGAGGGCGCTCTGCCACAGCGACTTGGCCTCGCTCATCCGACCTTGGCGGAGCTCGATGTCGGCCAGGGCGCGGGTAGCCGCCGCCCGCTCGGTGGTGTGCTCGGCGCCCCGCAGGAGCGCCTCGCGCAGGAGCGGCTCGGCATCGGCGTAGCTGGCGCACCGGTAGTGCGCCCGACCCAGGGCCGACAAGCACCGGCTGACGGCCTGATCGTCGTCTTCCTTGCGGGCCTCCTCGAGGGCGGCCTGCAGGGGGGCGATGGCCTCGGTCCAGCTTCGTCGGGCCAGCAGGGCCTCGCCGGTGAGCAGATGCAACCAGCGAGCCATGCGGGCCCGCTCCTCGGCGTCGAGGGCCCGCTCAGCGGTGTTGCGGAGGGCCTGGCCTCGGCGGCAGATGTCGAGGACTTCGCTGTAGCGCCCCTCGCGAGCCGCCCTCCGCGCCGCCTGCACATACAGCGGGTAGGCTCCCTCCAGGTCGCCGGACAGCCGACGGTGGTGGGCGATCTCCAGCGCATTGGCTCGCCGGCGGCGGGCGCGAAGGGCCCGCGCGATCCGGCCGTGGTGGTGGCGCTTGCGGTGCCCATCGAGCATGCCGCGCACGACACGAGCCGCACATGGATGGGCCAGCACCAGCAGCTCCTGGGCCTCGTCTTGCTGTCGCGCGAGCACCCCCGACTGGACCATGGACTCCACCTGGCTTGGCACGGCCATGGCGGCATCGGGGTCGCCGGCGACGCAGCGCTGCAGCAGCGCCTCGCTGGCCGGGCGGTCGAGCAGGGCGAGGATCTCGGCGAGGTCGCGGGTGGGCTCGTCGAGGGCCTCGATGCGGGCCTGCACGTCGTGGGCGACCGCATGAGGGACCGGGAGCTCCTTGCGGCGTAGCTCGTCGAGGGACCGCACGGGACGCAGCGCGTCGCCACGGCGCTCGAACCACTCGGCCTCGACCATCGCGTCGAGCTGCTCGACGATGGGGCCCGGCTGCCCGGCGTAGTCGGCGTGCAGGCGACGGCCGAGGGCGGGAGCGGCGGCACCGAGCACCCCACGGTCGCGCAGCATGGCCACCACCGACTTGGCGTCGACCGGCCCCAAGCGCTCCACCGCGGCCGGTAGCCCGGTGCTCTCGCCGCTGATCAGCGAGGCCAGCTCGCCCTGGTCGTCGTGGGCCGAGAACACCAGCAGCGTAGGCTCGCCCTCCAGGCCGACACGCTGCCGCATCAACCGAGACACCGCGCTGATGGCCCCGGGGCTGGCGGTGTCGAGGTCGTCGAGGACCAGCACCCAGGGCGTGCCCCGGACCAGGCGCGCCAGGCGCTTCAGGTCGTTGACCGTGCCGTCGGCCTCGCCGCCCGCCGCCTCGAGCAGGCGGGGCACCGTGCCCTTGGGGCCTCCCTTGGCGAACGCCACGTTCACGTGGTTGGCCTTGGCCTGGTCGACGAAGGCCTGCAGCAGATGCGACGCGCCCGAGCCCGCTGGGCCCAGGAGGGCCACGATGCCTCCCGCCCCCTCGCTCAGCGCAATGAGGCGCCGACCGAACGCGCTGACCTGTGCGTCGCGCCCGCGCACCGGCAGGGCGTCGCCCTGATCGCCCCGGTCGAGGGCCTGGATGACAGCCTGCGCCGTGGGGTAGCGAAAAGCAGGGTCTTTCTGGAGCAGACGCTGGCAGATGCGCTCGAGGTGGGGCGGGGTAGACGGGTCGTGCTCGTGAGGCGGCTGGGGCACCTCGGTGAGATGACGCGCCAGGTAGCCAGCGACCGAGCCGGCCTCGATGGGGCGCCGGAAGGTGAGCATCAGGTAGAGCACGGCGCCGAGGGCATACAGGTCGGTGCGCCGATCGATGCCCTCGGCGGTGATCAGCTCGGGCGCCATGAAGGCTACGGTGCCCACCAGGCGACCGGCCATGGTGAGCTGCGTGTTGGCCGTGTTGCTGCCTCCCTTCACCACGCCGAAGTCGGACAGCTTGGGCTCCCCGTCGGCGGTGATCAGCACGTTGGATGGCTTGAGATCTCGATGGACCATGCCCAGGTCGTGCACATACTGAAGCCCGCGGCACAGCCCACGCAGCACCCGCTCGATCTGCTCGTGCCGGTCATCCGGGGGGGACTGCTTCCACTGGTCGATAACCGTCTCGAGATCGGTGCCCTCGACCAGCTCCATGGCCAGCCAGGGGTAGTGGTCGTGCACCCCGGCTTCGTAGACCGCCACGACGTTCTCGTGGTCGATGCGCTTGAGGGCCTTGTATTCGCGGGTGAACCGCTTCACGTCTTCTTCGATGACCCGGCCCGGGTCGAGCACCTTGAGGGCCACGTCGTGGCCGTCGGGCCCACGCGCCCGGAACACCGTCGCCATGCCGCCGGCGCCGAGCTTCGAGATGACCTCGTAGGGGCCTACCTTGTCGCCGACTGAGGGGTGCTTGCCCAGTGCGCGCCCCGGTGGCTCATCCCAACCCAGTGTCTACTCCTCGATCTCCGAGAAGTGTACCCCGTGCTACGCGCGTGAGCCTTCCGGCGTGCCGCCGTGCAGGGCCAGGAAGCGATCGGCGTCGTCCTTCGGGAGGTTGGCGGCCAGGGATCGGGCAAGACCGCGGGCGACACGGAGGTGGCGGTCACGGTGCGCGGACTCCTCAGCGACGTTGGCGAGCTCGAGGTGGGCGCTCAGCTGGAAGTAGCGGTAGCCGTCGGACTCGGCGGCATGCAGCGCGCGCGTGAGGCAGGCCAGCGCCGCGCTGTCGTCGCCCAGCGCCCGCAGCGCGCGGCCCATGGCGAGGTCGGTGCGCACGGAGATGTGGGGCCAGGGCTGCTCTCGGGGGGCCACCGTGCCGTGGAGGACCTCGCGGGCCGCCTCGAGGTTGCCCGTGCTGGCCAGCAGCTCGGCATGCCACGCACACACCTCGGGGTAGATGCCCTCGTGGTCGTGCAGGGTGAGCAGCTCGAGGAGGGCCTCGGCGGCGGTGATCGCCGGGGCAGTCCGACCGGCGGCGCGCTCGATGAGCACCTCGTTCGCTCGGGCGAAGGCTTCGTCTTCCCGCAGGGCGAGCTCCTGCACGACGCGCAGCGCCTCGCGGTTGGCCCGGCGGGCGTCTTCGATTCGGCCGAGGGTGAGCAGGCAGCGGGCTCGCCAGGCCCGGCCCACGGCGACCCCTTGCACGTGCCCGACCTCCTCACACTGGGCGACCATGCGGTCGGCCAGCACCAGCGCCTTTCGCAGGATGCCGGTGTTCATGTACAGCTCGATGAGGTTGCCCCGGGCGATGACCAGGGGCGACAGCATGCCGAGGCGCTCGAACAGGCGAGCCGACTGCTCGAGGTGCTTGCGAGCCTCGAGGGACTGCCCCCTGCAGATGGCCAGGATAGCGAGCCCGTTGTAGCCGTTGCCCTGCGCGCGCTCGTCGCCGACGACGGTGGCGAGCTGCAGGCTGCGCCGCCAGTGGCCCTCGGCTCCGTCGAGATCGCCACGGCTCCACAGCACCCCGCCCAGCTGGTACAGCGGCGCCGTCACGAGGGTCTGGTCGCCTGCCTCCTCGGCCCGCGACACCGCCGTGCGCAGCTTCTCCTCGGCCTCGTCGGCCAGGCCCTGGTGTCGCAGCTGCACACCCAGCTCGAGCGCCACCCGGGACTGCAGGCGTGGGTCGCGCAGCACCTGCGCCAGCTCCTCGGCCTTCTGGGTGGCCTGCAGGGCACGGGTGGGCTGCCCGAGCTGGTAGCGGGCCTGGGAGATGGCCAGCCACACCTCGGCGAGCTGCCGATCAGCAGTCTCCAGCACCAGGAAGCTGCGGGCCTCTGGCTCGATTCCCAGCGCGCGGTCGAGGAACACCAGGGATTCCTCGAACAGGCTGCGAGACAGGTGCCGCGTGGCCGTGCGCACGAGGTAGGCGTAGGCCTTCGAGCCGAGCCCGGCTTGCTCGAAGTGGTAGGCGAGCTCTTCGACGACCAGGTCGATGGTGTCGCGGTGCTGCCGCTCGAGGGCCTCCCCGAGGCGCTGGTGGCCGACCCGCAGTGCGAGGGGGTCCCACATATCGAGCAACACGTCGCGGAACCTGCCGTGAGACAGCTCCACCTGCTCTACGTCGCCCACCCGATGCTCCTCGACGATGTCGGCGTCGACGAGCTCGTCGAGGGCATCCATCACGTCGTCTTCGGGCATCTTCGCGACGAGGATGAGGGTGTCGAGGTCGAGCCGCGTGCGGGCCAGGGCCAGGGTGCGGCCGAGCTCCAGCGCCATGGGAGAGAGCGGCGCAAGGCGATCTTCCAGGGCCTGACGGAGCGAGGCCGGCATGGGAAGGCGCGAGCGGGTGATCTGCGATGCGTCGAGGGCGAGCTTCCATCCGGTCGACTCGATGTCGTCGATGATCAGCCCGTCGTCCATCAGGCCGCGCAGCATGTCGGAGATGAAGGCAGGGGAGCCATCGGACTCGCGGAACAGACGGCTCGCCAGCGCCAGCGATCCGGCGGTGTCGTCGAGGATGCTCACGACGAGCTCCTCCACCTCCACCTGACCCAGCGGGGGGAGCTCGACGGGCTCGACGCAGGGTAGGGACTCGAGCTGACGGCGGAGGGTGGTCTCGGCCGAGTCGTGGCCCAACAGGAACACGACGGGCTCAGAAGCGAGCTCGAGGCAGTTGCGCAGCAGGTAGGTCAGCAGCTCGAGGGTGGCGGGATCGGCGCGGTGCAGGTTGTCGATGGCGATCACGCAGGGCGCCGCGGCCAGCACCAGCTCCTTGAAGGCGGTGATCACCGCGTAGCGCTCCCAGTGCTTGCTGGGGTCGTGCTGGGTACCGAAGACCTCCTCGAGGACTTCCTGGGGCCCTTCTGAGGCCAGGGAGCGATAGACACCGACGAAGGCACCGAACGGGCGGTCTTGCACGCGGCATCGCCCGCTCGCTACCGGCAGGCCCAGGCGGCGCCCCCACTGCTGACCGAGCTCCAGCAGCCGGCTCTTGCCCATACCCGCGGGTGCGGTGAGCAGCAGCGCGCGGCCGCTGAGGCCCGAGGCGGCATCCTGCACGGCCTCGCGGAGCATAGCGCGCTGAAGCGTTCGGCCGACCATCCGAGGCGGGAAGGCGCCGTCGCCCTCCTCGTCGATCTCGGTGTCACCCAGGACGTAGAGCAGGTGGGTGGCGGAGGCATACCGGGCGCCTGGCTCCTTCTCGAGGAGCCGCAGGCAGATCGCGTCGAGGTGGGAGGGGATGCCTGGCTCGAGCTGGGACGGGCGGGAGGGGATCGCGTTGAGGTGCTTCTCCATGAAGCCGTGGATGGTGTGCGCCGAGAACGGCCGCTTGCCCGTGAGCATGAGGTAGAGCACGGCGCCGAGGGAGTACAGGTCGGCCCTCGCATCGATGGCCTCACCGCGGATCTGCTCGGGGGGCATGTAGGCCACCGTGCCCACGACCTCGCCGACGGCCGTGAGCTCGGCGCCCATCTCCTTGACGACCCCGAAGTCCATCAGCTTGACCTCGTCGTGCAGGCCAATGTGGATGTTGCCGGGCGTGACGTCGCGATGGATCATCCCGCGCTCGTGGATGTAGGCGAGGGCTCGAGCCACCCCACGAAGGATCGCCTCCACCCGCTCGACGCGCTCCCCGATGGGGAGCGCCTGAAGCCGGTTGACCTCCTCCCGCAGGTCGTGCCCCTCCAGCAGCTCCATGGTGAACCACGGTCGGTCGCCGTGCAGACCCCACTCCTTTACGTCGAGGATGTTGGGGTGCGACAGGCGCGAGAGGGCCCGGAACTCACGACGGAACCGGCTGCGCGACTCCTCCACGTGGGCGAGGGGCAGCAGGAGCTTCAGGGCGACCCGCTCCTGGGTGGTGGGATCGCGCACGGCGAGCACGGTGGCCATGCCTCCGCGGGCGATGGGCTCGATGACCTCGAAGCGGCCGATGGTCTCCCCGGGCTCGGGATCGCCGTGGCCAGAGGCCGCATGGGGGGGGTCCGGGTTCACCGGTGCTCCGCTGGTGTGAGGGACGGGACAGTAGACCGAACACTGCACGGTCGGCCTGCAACGTGGTGTTTGCTACGTTGCGCGGACCCGGCCGGATCAGGCCGTGGCCTTCACACTATAGTTGGTGCCACACTGCATCCATAGCCTGGGGATTGCATGGAGCTGGAAGCCTACGCGCGCACCGATGTCGGACCGGTCCGTGAGCACAATGAAGACTCGTGGATGGTCGATGTCGAGCACGGGGTCTTCGTCGTGGCCGATGGCATGGGAGGTCATGCTGCCGGCGAAGTCGCCAGCGCGATGGCCACCCAGACGGTGCACGAGACGTTGGTCGGGGCGCCCGACCCCGACGAGACGCGCCTGGTGCGCGATCATGGCCTGGAAGACCCAGCCGATGTGCTGCGCGAGCGGCTTCGGTATGCGATGAACCAAGCGTCCATCCGCATCCGCCGTGAGTCTGAGGCGCGCCCGGAGACGCGCGGCATGGGCACCACGCTGGTGGTGCTGGTGGTCGATGGCGACCAGGCGCACCTGGCGCATGTCGGCGACAGCCGCGCCTACCTGTTCCGTCAGGGTCGTCTGATCCGGCTCACCAGGGATCACACGGTCGTGCAGCAGGAGATCGACGCGGGCCGGCTGACGCCGGAGATCGCGCGTTGTCTGCACCATCGTCACATCCTCACCCAGTCGGTCGGCTACCACGGCCCTGTAGAGCCAGACACGACCACCCGGCTGGTCGAGCCGGGCGATGTGTTCGTGCTCTGCAGCGACGGCCTCACCGATCCCCTCGACGACGACGCCCTCGCACGGATCATCGAGAAGACGCCCATCGACATGCTCGCCCACGTGCTCGTCGAAGAGGCACTCAAGGCCGGCACCGAAGACAACGTCACGGTGGTGGCGGTCGGCGCGACCTAGCCGCTCGACGGTCGCGCGAGCAGCGCCCCTCAGCCGCCGCTGGCGGCGAGCTGGGTCAAGGCTTCCTGCACCACGGGGGCCGTGTCGTCGGTGAGCTGCAGCAGCGAGCGGTTGTGGCTCGAGCGCGCGTAGGCGTGGCCATCGGTCTCGCTCATGAAGAAGCTGACCTCGTAGGTCTGGCCTCCCCCCTCGACGGCGTAGCTGAACAGCGGCGCGAGCTCCCCCGCTTCCTCGTCACGCACGTAGCGCCGGAAGCGGAGCTGGAACGCCCGGGCCACCCATGCCTCGGCGTCGTCGTCGGCTTCGTCGGGGCTGCTGGCCAGGGCCCAGAAGGCGCGTGCCTCGTCGTCGCGGTTGCCCTGCACCAGCTCCACCGACGGCCCGCCGGGGAGCGATGCGGTCATCCGCTCCATGTCGGTGGACTGCAGGGGCGTGAGCTGCCGCTCGACCAGCCGGCTCGAAGCAAACTGCAGCGGCCGCAGGTCGGCGTCGTCAAGGAGGAACACGCGGTCGCCCATGGCCGCGTAGCGGTCTTTCGAGCCGTAGGTCTCGCTTCCGACCACGATCTCGTAGGAGGCGTCGCCCTTCTTCACCGTCAGCGTGCCCTCGGGCTCGGTGAGGCCAAACACCTCGCGGTCGATTCCGGGCAGCTCGGTGAGCTCTCGCAGGGCCTCGAGGGGAGCAAAGCCGTCCCAGACCTGGGCTGCCGCGGCGTTGCCGAGGAACGACACGCGGACCTCCTCGGTGACCTCTTCGGTCGCTGGCTCGGGTGGCGCGTCTTCCGGGGTCGACTCGTCGGGCTCCGCCGGCTCCACCGGTCGGGTGATGGTGCGGACCTCGAGGGAGTCGAGCCAGTAGTAGTCGCCGAGGTCGTCGCTCCGCTTCGTGAGGGTCACGGTCGTCTTCTCGGACGCCCAGGTGACACTGCCCAGCTCAGCGGGGGAGGCGCGGTAGACGGCCACCCCCTCGACGGCGGGGGGCTCGGAGTCGTCGGTCCAGGTGAGGTAGGACCCGACCATGGCTACCGTCAGCGCAATCGACCAGCCGATGACTTGCTTCATGCCACCCCCTCGCGGCGCCGCAGGCGCACGATGATGAAGCCCAAGGCCAGCACTACGCCGGGCATGCCGACCATCGACAGCAGGAACCAGATGGTGTCCTCGTCGCGGGTGTGCTGGATCTTCACGTCTTCTTCGTTGTTGACCTCGCCGGTGAGGTCTTCGTCGCCGACCAACCACTTCATCGCGTCGGACCCGAACAGCACGTTGCCCTTCGAGTACTTCAACACCTCGTCGGCGAGCAGACTCGTGTCGCCGACGACGATGGCTCGGCCCTGGCGCGTCTCGTCGCCCTCGGTGATGGCTTCGGCCTCGACGGCTACGGCCATCTCCCACACCTTGCTCACCTCGTCGGTGGCCTCACGGTCGCCGTTGGTGTCTTCGAAGGTCTCGTCGAGGGAGCGGATGAGGGTCTTGACCTTGTAGGGGCCTCCCTCCGCCTCCCGCACCCAGACGGGCGACGGCATGATGAGCCCCATCTGCAGGCTGTTGCGCTGCAGCGTGCGGATCGCGGCGTGGCTCCCGAACTTGTTGGTGGCCAGCAGGATGCGGTCGGCCTTGCCGCCCGTCTGCTTGAGGTGCTTCTGCATGTGGGCGAGCGGGTGGTTTCCGGCCTCGACGCCGAGGCCCTCCAGCAACGGACGCACGTTCTCTTCGACACCCGGCTCGAGGGTGATGAGCAGGTGGCCGCCATCGGCGAACCATGCCAGCATCGTCTCCACCTCTTCGGGGAGCAGGGGCTCGGTCGGGGCCGCGACGATGACCGCGCCAGCGTCGTCGGGCATCTGCTGCGACGAGCCATCGGACAGGCCGTAGCTCTTGACGCGGAAGCCCTGCGTCTCGAGGATGTCGCGCTTGTACAGGCCGAGCTTGCGGAGCGGGTTCTCCTTCTCGCGGCTGCTCGCCTCGCCGTGCCCGGTGAGGAAGTACAGGTTGCGCTGGCCCTTCACGAGCTTGAGCAGGTTCTTCTGGACCGTGCCGTCGAGCTTGCGCAGCTCGCGCTTGGCGCGGTCGATGTCGGTGTCGATCTTGAACTTCTGGTCGTTGTCGCCCTGGCGCAGCACGATCTGCCCGTTGTCGCGGATCTTCAGCTCCTCGGCGAGCAGGGGCTGCAGGGCCTGGTCGACGATGCGGTAGCTGAACTGGGTCGGCGCCGCTGCGACCAGGTCGCGGAAGTAGGGCTCGACCTCTCGGCCCACGTCGCTGCCGGGGCTGAAGAACAGCACCGCCTCGATGGGCTCGCTGGCGGTCTTGACGATGGCGATGCTCGCCTCGCCGGGGCGCGTGGTCTTGAAGTAGGCCACGTCGCGCTCGATGTCGTGGGACGACGCCAGGTAGTTGAGCGGGAACAGCAGCGCGCCAGCCAGCGCGAGAGACAAGCCGGACTGCACGGCGTGGGCCAGGGCGCCGGCGGGCATCATGCGCGGATGAACGGCGAGCACGCGGTCGATGAGCAGGGTGGGCACGAGCCCCAGCAGGGTGAAGATGGGGAACACGCTCCACCACACGCCGTTCCAGCGTGCGACCGCGCTGTCTTCGAGCCCCACGACATCGATGACGCTGTCGAGGGTGAGGGCGTAGAGCACGAGGGATGCCACGGCGACGCTCGAGGCGATCAGCGCACCCCGGTGGCCCTGCCGGCGGGCGCCCTCGGAGCCCAGCATCGCGTAGGCCCGCAGGCCCAGCGAGCCGAGGAGCACCAGGATGGCGGAGGCACTGACGACGGGCCGAAGGTCGGCCTCACCGAGGATGCGCTCGCCGATGAACAGCAAGATGAGCCCTGCGAGGAGGACGACCCCCGAGCCCGACAGCTTCTGGAACACGTCGCGGAGCAGGAAGACGAAGGCCAGCAGGAGGAGCAGGCCGAGACTGGCAGCCAGGATCTGCATCAGGTCACTCCCACCGGCGGCTGTGCAGCACGTGCGCCGCCGACAGCAAGAAGAAGGTGGTCAGCGACACGTGGTAGACCGCAGAGGACAGCGCGAAGCGGCCCTCCATGAAGGGCACGAAGTGCTGATTGAACAGAGCGGTGTAGGCGGCGACCTCGGAGAAGGGCGAGGTCACGATCTCCGCCACGATCCAGGCGAGCACGCTCATGTAGACGGCCAAGACGCCGGCGACGATGCCGCTGGCGATCTGGTTGCGGAACAACGCGCTGCAGAACACGCCGATGGCGCTCGCCGCAGCGCCCCCGAGGAGCACGCCGCTGTAGCCGACCGCGACATGGGTGGGGCTGACCTTGCCGTTCACGAAGATGAGTGCCGGCATGTAGACCGTGAGCCCGACGAACAGCGTCACCATCCCCATGGCGGCGAGCCACTTGCCCACCACCACGGCACCGTCGGAGACCACCGAGGTGCGCAGCAGCGTCTCGGTGCCTTGCGATGCCTCGTCGGCGAAGCAGCGCATCGTGAGCAGCACGGCGGTGGCAACGGCGAAGCCCCAGTTCAGGTAGAAGAAGTCTTCGAGGACTTCGTGGCTGTAGCGAGCCGAGCCGCGGCCGAGGGCCCAGGCATGGAAGAACAGGCCGTTCATGAGCAGCAGCGCGGCGATGATCACGTAGGCCGACATGCTGCCGAGGTAGGAGCTCAGGTCGCGCTTGGCGACCAGGAGCGCGTTCATGCTGCCTCCCTACGGGTGAGGCCGAGGAAGATCTCCTCCAGCTCGTCTTCGGGGGCTTCGACCAGACGCAGCCCGAAGCCCTTGGCCACCAGCTGCTGGAGCAGGTCTTCCCGCTGGTCGCCGTTCATCTCCACGTGGAAGCAGGCCTGCCCCTCGGCGGCCTCGCGGCGGGTGGCGCGGGCGACCAGCTCGCTGCTCTTCAGCCACGTGCCGAAGGCTTCCGCCTCGCCGCGGACGGTGATCAGCAGCTTGTTCATGCCGCCGGTGCGGTCGACGAGCTCGGCCTCGGTGCCCTGCGCGACCAGCTTGCCGTCGTTGACGACCAGGATGCGGTCACAGGTCTGGCTGATCTCCGAGAGGATGTGCGACGACACGATGACCGCGGCGCCGTCGGCGAGGCCGCGAACCACCTTGCGCATCTCGACGATCTGCGCGGGGTCGAGGCCGCTGATGGGCTCGTCGAGGATGATCAGCCGCGGCTTGTGGATGATGGCCTGGGCGATGCCCACCCGCTTCTTGTAGCCGTGGGACAACGTGGCGATGAGCTGCTCTTCACGGCCGAGCAGGTCGCACGAGCGGA
>Ga0070727_10004801_pt1 | contig 11324 bp, 7 predicted proteins | sample tdAd472_FD_66722 | JGI IMG/M metagenome (GOLD analysis project Ga0070727, IMG submission 66722) | Marine sediment microbial communities from the Atlantic coast under amendment with organic carbon and nitrate - tdAd47.2 | ecosystem: Environmental > Aquatic > Marine > Coastal > Sediment | place... | reverse complement strand
CACGAAAGCCGCCGGATCGACAACCAGCTGCGCGGTCGTTCGGGCCGTCAGGGTGATCCCGGCCTGTCGCGCTTCTACCTGTGCCTTGAGGATGATCTCCTGCGCATTTTCGGGCCGGACACGCTGTTCGCCAAGATGATGAACGCCAATCTCGAAGATGGCGAGGCCATCGGCTCCAAATGGCTCTCCAAGGCCATCGAAACCGCACAGAAGAAGGTCGAAGCGCGCAATTACGAAATGCGCAAGCAGGTCGTCCAATATGATGACGTGATGAACGACCAGCGCAAGGTGATCTACGAACAACGCTCCGAAATCATGGATTCCGAACGCGTCGATGATGTGGTCGAAGATATGCGCCGCGACGCGATCAACTCGATCGTCATGACCGCGTGCCCTCCCGGCTCCTATCCCGAGCAGTGGGATATCGCGCAGCTGAAGGAGAAAGTCACCGATGTCCTCGCCATCGATGTGCCGCTCGACGATTGGCTGGAAGAAGAGCAGGTCGAGCCCGAGCTTATCGAGGAGCGATTGCAGGATCTTGCCGAGCAGAAGATGCATGCGCGCATCGATGACATTCCCGAAGATGCCTGGCGCCGCGTCGAAAAGAGCATTTTGCTCGAACGGCTCGACTATCACTGGAAGGAACACCTCGCGACACTGGATGCGCTGCGCCAGGTGGTGTTCCTGCGTGCCTATGCGCAAAAGCAGCCGATCAATGAGTATAAGCAGGAAGCATTCGGCCTGTTCGAAACGATGCTCGACACCCTGCGCGAAGATGTCAGCAAGGTGCTCCTCACCGCAGAATTCCGCGCCGCTGCACCGCCGCCGCCGCGCGAATTGCCCGATCTGCCCGAATTCCTGACCGGCCACATCGATCCGTTCACCGGCGAGGACAATTCGAACGATGGTGACGGTTCGGAAGCACAGGCACCGCTGTTCGGAACGCTGGCAGGCTCGCCCGTCGCATCGACCGGATCGGGCGGCGCGCAAAGGGTCGATCCATATGCGGACCAGAACATCAGCCGCAATGCGCCGTGTCCGTGCGGTTCGGGGAGCAAATACAAGCATTGCCACGGGGCTGCGTAGTTGTTTTGTCTCATGAAGCCGTATCCGCGGTTTCGTCCTCCCGGCTGTTCCCTCCGCTTCGCTACGGGGCCGGTCCGGGCGCGCAGTCGCGCGCTGTCGTCGCCTTGCAGGCGCCGATGCTCATTATGCCTTGGAAAGCTGGCGCTGCAATCGGGTGCCGCAGGCGACCGACAAAGGGCGACCGCCCGCCCGCAGCGGGGGCAGCTTGCCTGCCCGCATAGCGAGGACGAAGCCGCGGATACGGCTTCATGAGACTAACGATAATAAAAATGGCTCCCCGAGTTGGATTCGAACCAACGACCAAGTGATTAACAGTCACCTACTCTACCGCTGAGCTATCGGGGAGCAGCCCTTCAGGCAGGAGAGCGCCTATATGGGGGCGGATTCGGTTTGGCAAGGCCCTGATTTAACGGTTTGGTCCATAAGCTGCGATCAGGTGATGAATTGCTCTGCCACGATGCGTTCGTCGAGCGCGTGACCGGGGTCGAACAGCAGGGTCATTTCCTTGTCGCGCGCGATTTCGACATGCACTTCGGCCACGTCGCGCACTTCCTTCTGATCGGCCACCACGGCAACAGGGCGCTTGGCTGGCTCGTGCACGCGGAAGGTCACGCGGCTGCGGTCCGGCAGAATGGCGCCGGGCCAGCGGCGTGGGCGAAACGGGCTGATCGGGGTGAGCGCAAGCATGCGCGAATCGAGCGGCAGGATCGGGCCATTGGCCGAAAGGTTGTAGGCGGTCGAGCCGACCGGCGTTGCGATCAGCACGCCATCGCCTGCCAATTGCGGGATGCGCACCCGATCATTGACCGAAATCTCGATCTTGGCGGTCTGGCGCGTCTCACGCAGCAGGCTGACTTCATTGATCGCGCAATATGTCTTGCGTTCGCCCGACTGAGTGATGGCCACCATGCGCAATGGCGAAACCGTGAGCGGTTTGGCCTCGGCAATCCGCGCAGCAATATCGCCCGAACGCAGATACCGGTTCATCAGGAAGCCGATCGTACCCAGATTGAGCCCGAAAACCGGCAGGACATTGTGGGAATCGAGCATGTCGTGCAGCGTATCGAGCATGAACCCGTCGCCGCCCAGTGCGACAACGGCGTCGGCCTGCTCGAGCGGCACGAAATCGCCGCGCTGCGCCAATTCGCGCGCTGCCTCTGCTGCCTTGTCGGAATCGGAATGCAGCAGCGCGAGCCGCTTGGTGGCGTTTTCCTCGGGTTCCCCGCTGGACATGTCCTCTCCCATAGCGCGCGACCCTATGGAGCACCGTCCCGATTTGCAACGCGCCATTATCGATGCGAGACTGGCGGTGCCGTAATTGGCAGGAGTGTGTGATGTCGATACCCGCACAGAGCATTGATCGCCGCGCCAGAATGGACCGTCGGCAGGTCGAACCGCATCCCGTAACCGAGGATCTGGCCGATGCCTTGACAGCGAATGCGATTGAACTGCTGTTCCAACCGCAGTTTCGGGGAGAAGACGGCGCGCTTGCGGGTGCCGAGGCACTGGTGCGCTGGGAGCACCCCGATCACGGTCTGCTGGCAGGCGACGCGCTGGTGGCAATCTCACAAAGCGGCGGAATTGCCCGACGATTGTCGCGCCATATCGCCCGTGCGGCTTTGCGCGAGGCTGCGAGCTGGCCCGATCACCTGCGCCTTGCCATCAATGTCACGGCGATGGATCTGTTCGACCGGACCTTTGGCGAGGAATTGCTCGCGATGATCGCCGATGTCGGTTTCCCGGTCGAGCGTTTGACGCTGGAAATCACCGAGCAGGCGCTGGTCGCCGATCTCGACCGTTCGGCTGCGCGGCTCGAAGCGCTTGCCGAAAACGGAATCCGCATCGCGCTCGACGATTTTGGCGCGGGTTTCTGCAATTTTCGGTACTTGAAGGTGCTCCCGCTGCACGCGCTCAAGCTCGATCGCGGGATGATCGAAGGCATTGCGAGTGATCCGCGCGATCTTGCCGTGCTGCGCGGAATTGTAGCGATGGCGCGCGCGCTGGAACTTGCTGTGATTGCCGAGGGGATCGAGACCGAAGAGCAGCGCGCTGTCGCCATGCGTGAAGGGTGCGATGTGTGGCAGGGCTTTCTTGGCGCCAAGCCGATGATACCGGCGCAATTCGCTCAGCTTGCTTCGCAGAAAGCGGTCAGTCGACCATGGTGACGACGACTTTGCCCTTGGCGTGCCCTTCTTCGAGATAGGCCAGCGCTTCGGCAATCCGGTCGAAAGGCATGGCCTGATCGATAATTGGCGATATTTTGCCCGCATCCACCAGTGAAGCGAGATCGGCGAGGCCGGGGCCGTCGGGTCGCATAAAGAGGTAGCGGTAATTCACGCCGTGCCGTTTCGCCTGGATCCGATATTTGAGGCTTATCACCCAGAACAGAGCCGTGAGCGGAAAACCGCGCTCCAAATCCTTGGTGGCGGTTTGTGGTTCCGGCATTCCGGCGATGGACAGCACGGTCCCGCCGCGTTTCACGATGCGGAAAGTGCGCGTCAGTGTCTCGCCGCCGATCAGGTCGAAGGCAGCGTCCACCATGTCCAACACATCTTCGAATTTCTCCGATGTGTAGTCGATGACCCGGTCGGCGCCGAGGCGTTCAACCAGCTCACGCCCGCGTGGTGACGCAGTGGTGGTCACTCGCGCGCCGAGCCATTTGGCAATGGGAATGGCGAAACTGCCAACGCCGCCAGCTCCGCCGGAAATGAAAACATGCTGGCCGGGCTGTATGTCCAGCTCATCACGCAAGGCCTGCAAGGCCGTGAGACCTGCGAGCGGTATTCCGGCGGCTTGCGTGAAATCGATCGAGGCGGGCATGGCGGCACAGTGGTGTTCGGGCACCACAGCATATTCGGCGAAAGCGCCCATGTCCTCTTTGGGAACGCGGGCATAGATGCGCTCACCCGGCGCGAAGCGTGTTGCGCCTTCGCCAACAGTTTCGACCACGCCCGCCAGTTCATTGCCCATGATGGCAGGCATGGCATAGCGCTGGATTGCCTTCAGCATGCCCACTCGGATCTTGTAATCGACCGGGTTGAGGCCCGCTGCGCACACCTTCACCAGCACCTCGCCAGGGGCAGGGACGGGGCGTGGCATATCGCGCAATTCGGTGACCTCGGGGCCACCATAGCGCGTCATCACAAATGCCTTCATCGCCCGACTCCTGTCGCTGGTGCCTACTCCTCTTCGGCAGGTGGCGGCGCGTTCTTTACATGGGTATCGAACCAGTCGATCATTTCCGCCAGCGTGTGCAACACGCTTTCGCGCCCGCGATAGCCGTGGCTTTCGTGTGGCAGCATCACCAGCCGCGCTGTGCCTCCGGTCCCGCGAATGGCGGCGAACATGCGTTCGGATTGCTGCGGGAATGTGCCCGAATTGTTGTCATTATCGCCGTGGATCAGCAGCATCGGCTCGTTGATCTGATCGGCGGCCATGAAGGGCGACAATTCGTAATAGGTCTCTGGCGCGTCCCAGAAAATGCGCCGTTCCGCCTGAAAGCCGAACGGCGTAAGCGTGCGATTATACGCTCCCGAACGGGCGATACCGGCACGGAAGATGTCGCTTTGGGCAAGCAAATGCGCGGTCATGAAAGCGCCGTAGCTGTGCCCGCCCACGCCAACCCGGTAGCCATCGCTCACCCCCCGCTCGACCGCGAAATCGATGGCGGCCTGTGCGCTGGAGACGATCTGTTCGATGAAAGTGTCATTCACCGTCTCCGGATCGTCCCCGATCACCGGCATGGCGGCGCTATCCAGCACGGCATAGCCTTCCATCAGGAAGAAACGCTGGGAATAGCCGCCGACACGCGTGAAGCGATACGGGCTGTCGCGGTTCTGCGACGCGGTTGCCGCGCTGTTGTATTCACGCGGATAGGCCCATACGACCAGCGGCAGTTCCTCGCCTTCTTCGTAATCGGGCGGGAGGTAGAGCGTGGCGGTCAGCTCCGTGCCATCGGCGCGGTTGTAGGTGACGACTTCGCGTGTGATGCCGGTAAGCTCGGGATGCGGATCGGGGAAATCGGTAATCCACGACACCTCACCGCCGGAATGCAGGCGGAAATTTCCGGGATTTACAGGGCTTTCATACAGGGTGATGAAGTTCGCACCGCTATCGTCCAGCACATCGACGACATTTTCCAGATATTCGCCGTCATTGCGCCACAATTGGGTCGTCTCGAGCGTTTCGAGGTCAAAGCGGTTCAGGAACGGTCGCAGGCCTTCCGGCGTTGCGCCGCGCCCACCCATCAACAGTGATCCGTCGACTTTGCGCGCAACGCCGAACCCGCTTTGGGTCATCACGAAAAGCGGGTTGCCCGGATCGCTGTAGGCGTCCTGATAATTGCGGATGGTGAGCTGGCGAGGTTCGGCATCGCCAGTCACGTCGATCAGCGACTGGCGGATTTCACGCGTATCGCGATCATAATCGAGGGCGATGATGTCGTCGGTCCCCTCGATCCCGAAGAAACCGGAGAAGCGGTCCTCAAATCTGGCGAGTTCGCGCGGTTCGGTTGTGAAGGGCGCGGCAAGTGCATACATCGCGTCGCGCACATCGGTTTCGACCCGCGGATCGCCGCCATCCTGGGCTTCTGCCCAAAGCAGCAGCGCAGGCTCGGTCGGATGCCAGCCAATGCGGCGGCGGCCCGTGGTGACGCCTTGCACGGGCAGATTGTCGGCCAAGGGCTGCTCGGCAATATTGGCGACGCGATTTCCTGCCATATCGGTCACCACCGAGGTCAGCGGGAAGCGCGAATAGGGCACCTGGTAGCTGAACGGTTGCTCGAGCCATTCCATCAGTATGTATTCGCCATTGGGCGAAGCGGTGGCGTAATCGTAGATGCGCGGTTCGCCTACGATCTCGCTGCTTCCGTCGAGGCTGAAGATCACGGGTTCGCTGACGGCCAGCCATTCGAACAGGGCTTCGTCATGAGGATTTTCGAGGAGGTCCTGGTAAGTGCGCGTCTGCGCCTCTTCCCCGCCGGCCGCATCCTGGATGGCAGGGCCTGCAGGCGTGCGCGATTCGACCGGGATGGGTCCGCGTTCATTGGGCGACACGAGCACCATCAGGCGCCCGTCCGGCAGCCAGCGCGGCCCCTGGAAGATCGGGTTGACGCCGCGATCAAGCAGCGTTGTGGTTTCCCCACTGGCGGTGTCGAGCACCATCAACGCCATGCCATCGTCATAGGTATGGGTGAAGGCAACATGGTTGCCATCGGGCGACCAGACGAAATCGGAGAGATCGGCCTCAGCGGGGACGGAAATCGTCTGTTCGTTGCCGCCATCGATATCACGGATCGTCAGGCCGACAATGCTGCGCGTTCCGTAGCGATCATTGATCGAGGCATCGAGCCGCAGCCCGGCGAGCTTTTCCATCGGTCGCGCGAGCTCGGCGACCGGCGGCAGGCTTTCCCGGTCCATCAGCAGCAACTGGTCGCGGTCGGGCGAGATGCTGATTGCGGGTGGCGGCGCGCGGGTCACGATATCGGCAATCGCATCGGGTGGGAGGCGGTAACCTTCCTCTTCCTGGGCCAGGGCGGTTGCGGTGGTGCCGACGGCAAGGGTCAGGCCTAGCGCGGTGGAAAGCATATAACGCATGGGGTTCCGGTCCTCCTCTTATGTGCGGGAAGTAACCCGCGCGGCACCGAACTTACAAGCGCTTATGCCGCTCTCTTCGCCCGCTTCACCACGCCGCTCAATCCCTTGGTGAGCTGGAACAGGCCATTAAGGCGGCTTTGCGGATCGCCCCATGCGCGGTTGATGACGAGCTTCATGTCGGGCCGCAGCTTGGCGGTGCCTTGGAGACGGTCGACATAGGCGATCAGGCCGGCGGGATCGGGGAAGTCGTCGTGATGGAACGTCACCAGCGTGCCGCGCGCACCGACATCGATCTTGGCGATATTGGCAGCGATGGCCTGGCCCTTGATCTCGATCAGGCGGATGAGGTTCCTGGTCGGCTGCGGCAATTCGCCGAAGCGGTCGATCATCTCGGCGGCGAGGCCTTCGATTTCGGCCTGCCCCTCGGCCTGGTTGAGCCGGCGATAGAGCGCCATGCGCACCGCCAGATCGGGCACGTATTCCTCGGGGATCATGATGGGCGCGTCGACGGTAATCTGCGGGCTGAGACCGGCGCTGTCCGCCTTCAATCCCGCATCGCCAGCCTTGGCAGCAAGGATCGCGTCCTCCAGCATCGATTGATACAATTCGAACCCGACTTCGCGGATATGGCCGCTCTGCTCGTCACCCAGCAGATTGCCCGCGCCGCGAATGTCGAGATCATGGCTGGCGAGCTGGAAGCCCGCGCCAAGGCTGTCGAGATCGCCGAGCACTTTGAGCCGCTTTTCCGCGACTTCCGAGAGCTGCGGGTCGGCGGGCGTAGTAAGATAGGCATAGGCGCGGATTTTCGCCCGACCGACGCGCCCGCGCAGCTGGTAAAGCTGGGCGAGGCCGAAGCGATCGGCGCGGTGGATGATCATCGTGTTCGCGCTGGGCAGGTCCAGCCCGCTCTCGATAATCGTGGTGGAGAGCAGCACTTCGTATTTGCCTTCGTAAAAGGCGCTCATCCGCTCTTCGATCTCGCCCGCAGCCATCCGGCCATGCGCGCTGATATATTTCACTTCGGGCACCGTTTCGCGCAGCCATTCTTCGAGCGGCTCGATATCGGAAATGCGCGGAACCACGATGAAGCTCTGGCCACCGCGATGATGTTCGCGCAGCAAGGCCTCGCGCACCACCATATCGTCCCATTCCATCACATAGGTCCGCACCGCAAGGCGATCGACCGGCGGGGTCTTGATGGTGGAAAGCTCGCGCAGCCCGGTCATCGCCATTTGCAGCGTGCGCGGGATCGGCGTCGCGGTGAGGGTGAGGACGTGAACATCGGTGCGCAGCGCTTTCAATTTCTCCTTGTGGGTGACACCGAAGCGCTGTTCCTCATCGACGATCACCAGGCCCAAATTCTTGAACTGCGTGTTCCTGGACAGGATCGCGTGCGTGCCGATCACGATATCGACCGTGCTATCGGCCAGCCCCTCGCGCGTTTCTTTCATCTCTGCGCTTGGAACAAGGCGGCTGAGACGCCCGATCTTGAGCGGGAAACCGGCAAAACGATCGCAAAAACTCTGGAAATGCTGGCGCGCGAGCAATGTGGTCGGGGCGACCATGGCGACCTGCTCGCCATTCATCGCCGCAACGAAGGCAGCGCGCAAGGCGACCTCAGTCTTGCCGAAACCGACATCGCCGCACACCAGCCTGTCCATCGGCCGCCCGCTTTCAAGATCGCGCAGCACATCGGCGATGGCGGTTTCCTGATCCTCGGTCTCTTCATACTGGAAGCGGTCAAGGAACTGGTTGTAGCTTGCTTCCTCGGGCGCCAGCACTGGTGCCTTGCGGAGCGCGCGCTGGGCGGCGATTTCCATCAGTTCGCCTGCAATCGCGCGAATACGTTCTTTCAGGCGGGCGCGGCGCTTCTGCCAGGCCTCGCCGCCGAGCCTGTCGAGCGGAACGCTCTCTTCGGAGGAGCCATAGCGGCTGAGCACGTCGATATTCTCGACCGGAATGAACAATTTGTCGCCGCCCGCATATTCGAGCCGCACGCAATCGTGCTGGCTCTTGCCCACGGCGATGGGTTCCAGTCCGATGTATTTGCCGATCCCATGATCGACATGAACAACCAGATCGCCGCGTGCGAGCGCCTGCAATTCGGCGAGGAAAGCGTCGGCATCCTTTTTGCGCTTCTTGCGGCGGACGAGCCGGTCACCCAGCAAATCCTGTTCGGTAATCAGCTCCAGCTCGTCATTGGCAAAGCCAGTATCGAGCGGCACGACCATCGCGGTAGCCTTGGCCGTGCCGTTCCTTGGCGCCGATGCGCCCAGCGCCTCCTGCCAGCTTTCGGCGATATTTACCGGTGTGCCCGCTTCTTCGATGATCGCGGTGATGCGGCTGAGCGAACCTTGGGTATAGGCGGCAAGCAGCGGGCGTTTGCCCGATCTGCCGAGTTCTTTGAAATGCTTCGCCGCCGCTTCGTAAATGTTCGCGCCTTGCGAGCGCTCCGGGGTGAAATCGCGCGCCGAGCGGAAGCCGAAATCCAGGACCGTATCGCTCCCGGGCTCATCGAAAATCGAGGCACGGTGGATTGGCCACGCAACCAGCGCCTCGCTCAGCTCTTCCCTGGTCAGATAAAGCTGTTGCGGATCGATCGGGTGATAGCTGCCCTTCGATTGCCCGGCAATCTCGCTGCGCTGGCGGTGGTAATCGGAAATGTCGGACAGGCGCTCTTCGGCGGCCTGCATCGCGGCAGAATCGATCACCAGTGTCGCGTCCTTGCCGAGGTGATCAAACAGCGTCGCCATGCGATCCTCGAACAGCGGCAGCCAGTGCTCCATGCCGGCCAGACGTCGCCCATCGCTTACCGCCTCATACAGCGGGTCTTGCGTGGCAGCTGCGCCAAAGGCCTCGCGATAGTGCCCGCGGAACCGCTTGATGCTGGCTTCATCGAGCAACGCCTCGCTGGCGGGGAGCAGCAGGTGCTCGTCAATGGTCGAGGTGGTGCGCTGGGTGTTGGGATCGAACAGCCGCAGGCTTTCCAGCTCATCGCCGAAGAAATCGAGCCGCAGCCCGCCTTCGAGCCCGCTCGGGTGGATATCGACAATGCTGCCGCGCATCGCAAATTCGCCGGTGTCGGCCACCGTATCGACACGGGTGTAGCCCTGACGTCGCAGCAGCGCGGCGAGGCTCTCGTGGCCGATTTCGGTGCCCACTCTGAATTCGCGCACCGCTTCGCGAATACGAAACGGGGTGAGCACGCGTTGCAGCAATGCGTTGATCGTGGTGACAATTAATTGGTCGCCGGGCTTGCCTGACTGGAGCTGGTGGAGCGCCGCCAGCCTTTGCGCGCTGACCGACATCGCCGGGCTGGCCCGATCATAGGGCAGGCAGTCCCACGCCGGAAATTCGACCACCTGCAATTCGGGCGCGAAGAAATGTGCCGCATCCACCAGCGCCCGCATCGCCGCATCGTCGGGCGCGATGAAAACGGCGCGACCCTGTGCAGCGCGGGCCAGATCGGCCATCACCAGCGGCTGCGCACCGCGCGCCACACGGGCAAGAGTGAGCGGCTGCCCAGCCTTCAGGATGCGGGAAAGATCGGGCATTGGAGCATCCAGTTCGGCAAGCAAAAAAGCCCCCAGCTCGATCGAGATGGGGGTGAGGGCTGCCTAGATGCTCACATAGTCGAGCTTGCGCAAGGCCTCCATTTGGCCACCTGTCAGATGCTCGGGCGGCTCGCCTCGGCCCATCGCCCACGCAATGACGTCAACATCGTCCTCGTCGAGCAGCGCCTCGAACCACGCCAGGCCTGCTTCGTCCCATGCGCCATGATAGGTATCGAAAAAACCGCCGAACATGTAATCGGCCTCGCGCGTGCCGCGATGCCATGCGCGGAATTTGGCGCGGGCAAGGCGAGTGGCGAGCGGATTTTCAGATGTGTCGGTCATAACAAAGGGGCGCCCCATCGGATGAGGCGCCCCCTGTGAAGCCTTGGTCGCTAACGATCAAGGGTGCGTGTGGCTGTGGAACACCATCGTATCCTCGATCAGCCCGTCAAGTTCTTCGCCGAGCGCCTCCAATTCATCTTCACCGCCGGCGATTTGCACCAATTGCGCAACGAACGCCGCCCGTTCGGGATTGGCATGGGTGTCAAAGCTGGACATCCCGCGCGGAACTTCTGACACCACCATCAGATCGTATTCCGGATTCATCATGATCCAGTGCACGGTCTCAGGAGCAAGTCCTGCCGCCGCCCGCGCCGGTACCACCATGGTCTCGTGCATTTCGGCCCAGCGCTCGTCAGCACCGTCTGCCAGGTCGATCATTGTCACTCGGTAGGTCGTGCGCGGTTCTTCTGCTTCTTGGGCAAGCGCAGGTGTGGCGCTGCATGCCAGGATGGCAGGCGCGGCCAGAAGTGAAGCAAATTTCAACATAAAGATCCCCCTCGTTAGTCTGAAAAACGACCACGATAGCGACCCGCAAAGCTATGTAGCATGGTATTCTTGCAGGTGGGAAGCCCATCATGTGGAGGTAAGGCGCGCACCGCTTCGCAAGCGCCGGGTAAGTCGCTAAGGCATTGGGGTATGCGCCCCGAAATCCTCAACCCCCTGTTTGCCGAGATCGACAGCCTCGATGGCATCGGCCCCAAGCTCAAGAAGCCGCTTGCCAAGCTGCGGTTGGAGCGGGTGCGCGACG
>Ga0070727_10004799_pt1 | contig 11337 bp, 6 predicted proteins | sample tdAd472_FD_66722 | JGI IMG/M metagenome (GOLD analysis project Ga0070727, IMG submission 66722) | Marine sediment microbial communities from the Atlantic coast under amendment with organic carbon and nitrate - tdAd47.2 | ecosystem: Environmental > Aquatic > Marine > Coastal > Sediment | place... | reverse complement strand
AACACCGCGCACGCGCGCGCCCGACATACCCCGACACCGCACCGTGCCGGGGTACCCAGTGTAGGGGAAAGGGGGAAGGGATTTCGAGTCGGGGAGTTGCACCTTTTCGGAAAGGGAAACAGGGCGGTGTAGGCAAGGTGAGATAGACATCCGTCGGTCAGGAGTACGAAATCGACTTGGTATGGGACATCCCCGATCCTGCTTCGCCGCTTTCCCTTGGTTGTCGTGCCTCTCGGTACTTGGGGGCGCCTTGTGCAGACAGGTGTCCGCGCCCCCATGTCGGCATTGAAACTTCACCTCCTGATCGTGAATAGTGAGTCCTTCACGTAAACCTTGTGGCCGCCGTCGGGCGGTTGGACGTCAGTCAGGAGAGAGCGCGTTATGGTACCCATGATGATTCTAATGGCCGCGGTGGGCGCGTTGCCCGGTGAACCCTTGTTTGCGGCGGTGGGGGCGGAGCATGTGAAGGCCTATTATGAGCCGGGACGTTTCGGGGGGTGGCCGGCGAATTATGGGATGTGGAATTGGGAGGACGAAATCCTGGTGGCCTATAGTAAGGGCTGGGATAAGGATTTGGGGGCAACGGCCCATCATATTGATCGGGAGAAGCCAGAGGAGTTCTGGTTTGCCCGGAGTCTGGATGGGGGGAAGACGTGGTCGCATGAGCACCCGGCGGCGGAGCAGGGGCAAATGATTCCCCGGGGGGTGGCCCTTCATGGCACGGAAACGCCGGGTCTGGCGTTGCCGGAGATTGTGGACCAGACGGAGCCCATGGATTTTTCCCATCCGGATTTCTGTCTGACCTTCCGCATGGATGATTATCATGGGGGGACGTCGCGTTATGAGTATTCTTATGACCGGGGTAAGACGTGGACGGGTCCCTTCGCGTTGCCGAATTTTGGTACGCCGGGTACGGCAGCTCGGACGGATTACATCATCAACGGCAAGCATGACATGTATCTGTTCATCACGGTGGCGAAGGAGAATAAGCGGGAGGGGCGTCCCATGGTGGTGCGGACCAAGGATGGCGGCGTGACCTGGGATTTCGTGTCGTGGATTGGGCCGGAACCGGCGGGTTTTGCCATCATGCCCTCGACGGTGCGCCTTTCGAGCCGGGAATTCTTGACGACCCTTCGTTGTCGTGAGGGGACGTTCCGGTGGATTGAGCAGTGGCGGAGTGTGGATGGTGCGAAGACCTGGACGCAGGAGCCGAACCCGGTGAATTATCTGGGCGAGGGCAATCCGCCCATGTTAAACCAGCTCCCCAATGGCTACCTCTGTTTGACCTATGGCTTCCGGGCCTACCCCTTCAGCATCCGTGCGCGGTTGAGCACGGACTCGGGGGCTACGTGGGGTCCTGAGATTATTCTGCGCAATGACGGCATCGATCGGGATATTGGCTACGTGCGGAGTATCGTCCGCCCCGATGGCAAGGTGGTGACGACCTATTACATCAGCGATCAGAAGACGGGGCCGGAGCGCTACATTGGCGCGACGATCTGGGACCCGATGAACGTGACGGAAATTACGAGTGGCGAGGTAGAGCGCCAGCTCGGTTTTTAGGAATGGCCCCGCCGTGTTGTGATGGGAGCGGAATAATCGGCTCTCATCACACCGGTGGGCGAAAGTCGTGTGCCGGGGGCTTGGCACCGGGGGTGAGGGGTAAAAACATGACGAATTCCCGCACGGTGCGTCCGTCACCGGCGACGTTCTCGGTGTCGCCCGTGTGGAGGAACCCCATCTTCTGGTAGAGGGCGAAGGCCCGTTCGTTTTCCGGCACGGTGGTGAGGATGAGCCCATCCCGCCCTTCAGTTTCTGCCGTGTCGATGAGGTGCTGCATGAGGGGTTCGCCGAGTCCTTCGCCCTGCCAGGCATCGGTAATGCCAATGCCCAGGACCGGGACCGACTCCTTCATATTCCACAGGAAGGCGTAGCCGATGATCGTATTTTCGTGAAGCAATACGACGGCGTAGTCGGTGCCATCTTCGGTTCGTCCCAGAACTTTTCTGACGGTTTCGTCGTCGTAGGCATGGGGTAGAAAGCGGGCGCGGGTCTTCTCGGAAAGGCCTGCGTTAAAGGCCTGGAGGGCGGGGCCATCGGAACAGGCAATATAGCGAAAGGCGACTTCTTGATTGTCTCGGGTGCGGAGCGGACGTGGTGGCATGGGCTTCCTGAACAGTTACTGCACGACGTTGGATGATTGTTGTTGGATTGATTGTACCTGAAGGGGGGCGGGAAATTCGTCGTGATGGAGTTTGAGAAATTTCGGCAGCACACCGCAATGAAAAACGCCCGGCGCATGGGGTGCGCCGGGCGGTGTGTTTCCGGGGACAGGTGGCCTTAGGCGATGCTGTCTACTTTGAGAATGCAGGGGTCGGTCTTACCAATGTGGAGCAACTGCTCGGAGACGGCATCTTCGATATTTTCGACGAAGAGGGTGCGGAGGGGCCGGGCACCGAGGAGCGTGTCAAAGCCATTCTCCACGAGGTAGTCGCAACACTGCTTACTGAGCGTGATGGAGACCTCGGGTTCGCTGGCTTCAGGATTCTTACATACCACGGTGCGCACCCCGTCTTCGGCTTCGCTGACATCAAACCACGTGTTGCACTCCTGGCGGTCCGGCGGCAGGATGATCTTACGCGCCATGGCCACCCGCTCACAGAGATCACGCATGAGCTTGTTGAGGATGTTGGACTGCTCCGCCATTCCCAGGGGGCCAAAGACGAGGGGACGTCCCATGCGGCCGAAGAGTTCGGGGGGCAGACCGGGTACCGCGAGCATGGCCTGTTTGACGATTTCTTCCGCCGACGGCACGTCATCCGGATCGGCTTCACCAGCCGCCACATCCAACAGGCGATTGGCCTCATCCTGTAAGATGGCAAAGGTCTGGGGCGTAAGGTTGGGCGTGGTGGATGCGATTTCCTGGAGGATGGCTTTCACGGCCTGATTCTGGAGCTCCGGCTCGGCTTCCGGGTTGGCGTCGAGCCAACCGGTAATCCGGTGGCGCAATTCACCCAGCTGGCCGAGGATCGCGGCACCCACATTGGTGGTGATGATGATAACCGTATTCTGGAAATCGATATTCCGGCCCATGGAATCGGTGAGGCGGGCTTCGTCGAAGAGCTGGAGGAAGATGCGCCAGATATTCGGGTGGGCCTTTTCAAACTCATCGAGTAGCACGAGGGAATAGGGCTTGCGACGCACCGCTTCAGTGAGCATGCCGCCTTCTTCCGCGCCCTGATAGCCCCGGTCGGAACCAATGAGCCGGTTACGGGCGGTCTCCGTGCCATATTCCGACAGGTCAATGCGGATGAGGGCGTCTTCACTGCCATACCAATCGGCGGCGAGGGCTTTGGCCAGCTCCGTCTTACCCACGCCAGAAGGTCCGGCGAAGAGGAAGACGGCCTGGGGCTGTTTCGGCGGGGTCAGACCGACGAAGGCACGCTTCATGGTCTTGACTACGGCCTTGATGGGCTCGGGCTGTCCAAAGACGCGGCTCGACAGGTTTTTGTTGAGATCGAGGAGCTTGTGCCGCTGATCTTCCGACATGTTTTCAATGGGGATATTGGTGCGTTCTGAAACGGCCTGGGCCACGTGCTTACCATCCACCGGGGGCGTGTAGCCTTCCGGGTGATCGGCGGTGACGTGGTTCAAGGTGACCATGGCACCGGCCTCATCGAGAATGCCCAGTTCACGGGCGGGGGAGCGCACTTCACCGATGTAGCGCCGCGCGAGGGTGTTCACCCGGTTGAGGGCGTCTTCCGTGTAATCTACGGCGTGGTGTTTGCCATAGACCGGGCGGACGCGCTTGAGGATGTCCGCCACTTCGGCCGGGCTTTGTTCTGGCACGATGACCGGGCTGAAGCGCCGTTTCATGGCGCCATCTTTTTCAATGACGCGGAATTCCGCAAAGGTGGTGGCACCGACGCACCAGAGTTCGCCCCGGGCGAGGGCCGGTTTCATGAGGTTGGCCGCATCCATGCCACCGCTTTCGCCTGTTTCGCCCAGCCCGATAAGCTGGTGGATTTCGTCAATGAAGAGGATGACGCTGCCCTTGGCGGCCTGAAGTTCCCGGAGCACGGCGGTGAGGCGCTGTTCGAATTCACCGCGATACTTGGAGCCGGCCATGATGAGGCCCAGATCGAGACTGATGATCTTCTTGCCTTTGAGGCGCTCGGGTACCCGGTCTTTGACGATGTTGATGGCCAGGCCTTCGATAATCTTGGTCTTACCCACACCTGCTTCCCCGAGGAGGATGGGGTTGTTCGCTTCTTTCTTCAAGAGGATACTGGAGATGCGGCGAATCTCATCGGTACGTCCGATCACCTCTTCCAAGCCCCCGGCGGCGGCTTTCTCGGTGAGATCGATACCATAGGTTTTCAGGGCTTCGATAGAGGAGGCCGTGGCGGTCTTGCGACTTACAGCGCCCACCGGAATTTTTCGATCGCCATCGAGGATGGAGCTGGTGAGGCCGAAATCCGACGCGAGGAACGAGTCCATCGCGTGGGTGCGGTAGTCAATAATCCCTGCGAGGAGGTCATCCCACTCGATCTGGTCTTTCTTTTTCGCGGAAACCGTCTCGATGACCCGCTCCAGGTTGTGGCCCGGCTTTTTTGGACGGTTGTCGAGGATGGTGCACAACTGGTTCAACTCATCAGAATACTGCCCCTTGGCAACTTTCTGCTTGGGCAGGTTGCTGATGAACTGGTGATTGAGCGCGACGCGAAATTCACCAAAAGAGCGGCGGTCCTTGCCATCTTCCCCCTCAAAGAGGCGGCGAAGAGAGCTTTTTTCGCGGTCCATGGCATCGACCCAGAGCAGATGCTGGAAATCGATGGGGCCCAATCCGAGGGCGCGGGCTTTATCGAAGCGCTCCTCCCGGGTAAATCTGTCGAAACGGTCTTCATTTACTTCGGGCATGACGCGAAGCTCCCTGTACGGTTCAAAATACTACGGTTCCCATTGGGGTGCTCTGAGCGTGATTCTCAGTTTTAACAGCACCGGTCAATAGACTAAGTAATTGGGCAGGGAAAAGCAACCTGTTTGTGCGGAAGCCGCATTGAATCTGGCGGCGACATGAACGGGGGGCCGTATCGTGGGTCAGCGACCCAGCGCGGCGTTCATCTCCACGATCATACGGGCCAGGTCGCGCCGCTTCTGGAGGAGTACTTCCGGGTCCCGGGTGAATTCGACAAGGCTGGGGATGACTTCGCCGAGATTGTAGACCTTGGCGGCCCGCTCCAGGAGCGCTTCGTGCCCGGGTGTTTCGAGGAGTTTCCGGCGGCGGTCGTTGAAGATGGCCAAGTAGTCATAGTCTTCGATGCCGTCCCGGATGTTTTCCCAGCGGATAGAGTTGACCGGCCCGTTTTTGTCCGTATAGAGGAGGAGACCGTCCCCATTCACGGGGGTCACGTCGAGCAGTTTTTGCCAGGGATTGTTTCCATTGGGGGGTGTGTTGACGCCCCAGTAGTACATGCCCCGAACACCCAGGGCCCAGGTTTGCCAAAAGAGGATGCGGTGTTCGATGGCTTCGAAGTCGAGGAAGAAGTTGCCATAGGGCCGGGGTGGGGTCTGATCCACATACCACCAGACTTCCTTCCCGGAATGGATACGCTCCATAATTTGGGCATTGTTAGCCGTGTCAAAAATGGGGGCATGGACCGCCCATCGGTCCAGGCCGTCCGGGAGAAAGGGGTCGAGTCCGTAGGTGGTGACCATGATGGGGATATCCGGCGCGGCATCTTTCCACTGTTGCATGCCTTCCATCAGGCGGGGCCACGCGGGGCGGGCGGGCTCATTGGATACGTGGGAAAAGACGCGATCCTGGAGTTGGTGTTTCAAGACAAAGGCGTTCGCCTCGGCCAGGTTTTTGGGATAGGCCACCAGCGAGGGGGGCACGTTAATGGTAGTGACACCGGCCGGGTCCGCCTTGTCGAGGTCGCTCTTAAAGTTTTCCAGTGCCCGCGCATAGTTGGCCTGCTCTGCGGGGAAATTGAGCGCACCACGCAACGTGACGCGGTGGGCGGCGGCGTTCTTCATAAACCGCGCCGTGAGGGCGCTGTCGCTCAAGGTGCCGCCGGTCTGTTGGTGTTGCTTGCGGGCTTCGTCCAGTTCGAAGACAAAGTCCGTCTTCAGCATGGGGCGCTGGGGTAGTTTGAAGTTAAAGACTTCGACTTCCAGAAAGACTTCAACCGGGGGCAGGCCCACACCCTGTATTTCTACCAGGCCGCTGTAGGTTCCGGGCTTGGTGCCGTTCGCGACATCCACCGTAAACCAGACGGGTGCGGTTTGCCCGCCAGTTACATCGAAAGGCCGGAGGGGCAGGAGGGCATCGGGCCAGGAACCCGTGGGTCCTTCAAAGTGACTGGATATGGCGACGCGATGAAAGTGCTGGGTGTAGATTTGAATCGCATCTGCCGGGATACGTCCGCCGCCCGGTGCCCGGAGTTCGTTGGCGACCACGTTTACATCGCGCAAGGTTTGGCCTTTCGGAGGGCGAATAGCAATCTGGAAGGACTCGGATTCGCCTTGGGCGGCCGCGATAGAAATCGTGGGGTTTATCCGATCCGAGGGACTCAGTTGATCCTGGGGAAGAATTTTACGCAGGGAGGTCTCCGCCCAGAGCGCCGTTTCACCACTGCTGAGACGGGGGCGCGTGACGGTGCGGGGTTGCTGGTCGAGGGCATGGGGGGCATCGGTCCAGGCGGGGAAGGTCTTCTTGCTGGGGTTGCCTACGATGAATTGGGTATCAATGCCGCCATGGGGAGAGCTGGTTTCGGTGCCGAGGTTCACCACCTTTCCGCGTTGGGTAATCTGCGCAAGAATCTCATAGGCTCCCGGTCTGGGCGCTTTCCAGTTGAACGTGCACCGGGCCAGACGATTGGGGGCCAGGCTGAACTTCTTTTGCGGCAGTGCCCAGGTTTCGCCATCGGCTGCCTTGATGTGGGCGTTGATTTGGAGGTCGGGCATATCCTTGATGGGCGAAAAAAGGATAGTCAGGGTACCGTCGTCATAGTCCACCTGGGCGGCGAACTCTTCCGTGGCGAAATCGACGTGCTTGAGACCCCGAACAATGTTGAGGCGATACTGGGTCTCCCATTTTTCGCCGGGTTCGAGGAGGAAGGGTACGAAGGCGGTTTGGATACCCATACGCGCGCGGGGGCTGTCTTCCGTGGCTGGTTGGTAAGGCTCGCTAAGGAAGGCATAGGTGTGGTTGGCGTCGAAGACGGCGTAGAGGCTTTCCTGCTCGATGGGGTCGGTGAAGGCAAACCAATTACGGGCGGCAGGATGGTAGGCCTTCTTCGTGGGTTGGAGAATCCCATCCGTGGTGGGCACGTCCATACGATCCCGGTCCGACGCGGAACCGCCGGGGGTCACATCATTGCGTACCCAGGGGGTAACCCACTGGCGCTCGTCGCCGCCGTTGGTGACGGTCCAGGTCACGCGCACCGAGGCCTCGTCGGGGAGGAGTTCGAGTTTACGCACGACTTTCAGACCCCGGATGTTGGGTCCATCACAGTCATAGCTGTATTGAATCACCGGGCGATCGGAAATACTGTCGAGGGCCTCCATTTTCTCATTGAGGCGGCGGTTGGGTACGTAAAAGTTGCCCACGCCGAAACCTTCCTGGAGGAGGCCGTCGTCGCCCGCGAAGCTGGTGGGTGTGGCAAGCAGGCCGAAGGTATGGAGCATGCCGCCTTCGTAGGGGTGCATGCCCAGCTCGATGAGATGGCCTTTAATCTCTATTTCTTCATTGATGACGGCGGTCGAAGCAACAAGAGGAATGAAAAGGACCGTAAGATAAAAAAGGACGCGCATAATGTGCCTTCGGTTATGGGGGGGTAAGACAGGACAAGCCGTCTATTGTAATGGGCAAGGAGGGCCTATTGCACCTTGTGGATGGTGGGGGATGGAGAGGAGTACTTACGCCGGTCTCGTCGTACGAGTGCACACCAGATGCCCACGGTGAGCAGGAAGCCGAGAAGGCTAATTGCCCGTCCCCAGCGAAAACTCTTGGGCGCGAATTCAAAGGTTACCTTATGTTCGCCTGGGGGGACCACACAGCCCATGAAGTCGCCATTGACCCGCAAGACTTCGCGGCGGGTTCCGTCGACATGGGCCTGCCACCCCGGATGAAAGCGCTGGGCGAATACCAATAGTTGGTCATTGGGGGTCACGGCATTCCATGAGGCGCAACCAGGCTCGTTTTTTATCCACGTGAGGGTGCCTGCGGGGGCTTCCGCCAATTGGAGCGGCTTGGTCACGAGGGCAGTTGTGGTCACATCGATATTTTGGATGGCGTCGCCGGGGTGTTGGGTATAGACCGCGCGGGAGAGTAGCCGGGCCAGGGGAAGCGCGTCTTCGCGGACGGTCCAGTTTCGTGCGCCGAGGGGTTGTTTTTCCCAACGGACCCCGGCCAAGCGCTTGGTTATGTCTAAATCGGGATCCAAAACCCACGCGGGGGGTAGGCCCACATAGCCCATATAGCTGGAGAGTCCAAGTTGACTCAAACGCGCCACGCGCCAGTTTCCGTGGGCGCGGTATTCCCCATCGAAAGGCTCAAACGCGGGGTCGTCAGGAAGTTCCTGCGTCAGGGCGGACTGTAACGGGCCGTAGGAAGAAGACTGGGGCCGGTGCTGCCACACGAAGGGCATGGTGTACAGGGCGGCATCGAGGGTGGCGAAGAGGATGAGCGCAGCGACGACTCCGGTTCGGAATCGGGGGGCCAGAGATACCATTCCAAGGGCAAGGGTGATGAGAGCGGGGCCCACCAGGAGCCGCCCCCAATGGGTTGTGAAGGCGTCCGATATTTCCGGGGTTCCCAGGTTGCGTAGGGCCGTTACCAACACGAAGGTTGCCCAGGCCGCCGTGCCGATGGTCCACAGCAAACGCTTCGTGTGCCGGTTGGTCGTGCCCTGTGCCAGGAGGGCCAGTGCTACAGCGCTTAGAAGGGCCACGGCGAATTGGAAGAGGACGAGGTGGCGTGCAGGACAGCGAAATGCGCCAAGGACCGGTAGCATGGCGATGAGCCGATAGAGCCCGCCGTAGTGCCCGAGCGCAAGGAGGGGCATGAGTAGAAGGAGCACGAAACCGTAGCGCCGTAGTCGTCGGGTGTGCCCGGTCGAAGGGGGCGCGCCAAGCAGCCACAAGGTGAGGGCTATGGGGACCGCACCGACATAGACCACATATTCCCACGGAGGTGTACCATGGGCAATACCATTTGCGAACCAGTAGGGGCTTACCCACTGGAGTAGGTTGAGGGGATGGAGCGAGCCTTCTTTCCAGAATTCCGCCTCGCCACTGCGTTGGGCAAAACGGATCAGGTCAAAGGTTGGGAGTACCTGGACGGCGGCGATGGCGAGTCCCATGAGGGGGGCGGAGACAATGCCAATCAGGCGACGGCCCCTTTCGTTTTCCGGTAGCTGGAACGGGAGGTATAGTGCCAGGGCCATGAGGGTAAAGAGGACGTATTGGGGATAGCCCGATAGCAACTGGGAGGCGATCAGGAGACAGAGCCCGAGCCACGCGCGACGAAAAGCCGCAGCGTGGTGCGTATTCAAGAGAATATGGACGGTCAGGAGAATCCAGGGGAGGTGGCTGATGACCGTGACAGCCTGAATGTGGGTGTAGTGGTAGAGGGTAAAGCCGGAAAAGGTAAACAAGTTGGCGCCCCAAAGGGCGGCATAGCAGGGTAGACGATAGTGGCGCAAGAGGGCCACCATACCGGCAAAAAGAAAAACATAGCTCGTCATGAATTCGACGTTGAAGGCGACCTGCAGGGGGAGGAAGCGGTAGAGGGTCCACTGGAATGGATGGAAGAATGCACCCTGCCCTTCGGCGTGGAGATAGTAGCCACAAAACTGCTGGGGCCACCAGAGGAAAGAGTACCCATTTTCCAGGCAGTAGCGGTAAAAGCTCCGATAGGGGAATTGCTGAGAGCCCAAATCACTGCCCTGATAGATGTTCCCCCGCAGCAGGGGATAGGCCAAGAGCAGGAACAAGAGGAGTCCGCAGGCGCTGGCGACGAGGGTCAAGGGCGTCGACTCAACCGGGCGAGGCGTCGAAATTTCATCCGCAGATGGTGCTGGCATGGCGCGATTATAGGCGAGTGCCGCACGGGGCGCAACCGTTGGACGGGTTGACTGCCCTCCCAGAAGACGGATACCATAAACCTCCCTCCGGTGCTGCGAGAGAGCGCGGCCCCATCTATCCGGAGCCGATTATCTTTTTTTCCATAACGACAGGGTGAATCATATGGTAGACATGGCGCGTGTCTGGCCCATTCTATGTCAATTTGGCATAGGCGGGCTGCTTTGTGCGGTTGGTGTTTGGGCGGGGTTATCCAGTGGGTATCTCGACATGAAGCTGAAAGATGACCGGCGCCTCGTGGCCGTAATCGTCGGTGGCTTCGTGGGGCTGCTGGTCCTTTCCTGCGCCTTTACCTTCTGGTTGCCCTTTGTTGGTGGAGGGGATGCCTCATGATCGGCACACAACTTGACCTGATCGTCATGGTGAACTACTTCGTGGTTGTGGTGGGCTTTGGTGTTTACTTTGGTAAATACAGCAGCACGACCAAAGACTTCTATTTTGGCGGCCAGCGTTTTGCCTGGTGGGTCATCGCCTTTTCGGCGACGGCAACGACGGTGGGCAGCTACAGCTTCGTAAAATACAGCGCGGCAGGCTACAACTATGGACTGAGCAGTACCCAGTCCTATCTGAACGACTGGTTTTGGGTGCCCATTCTCCTGCTGATCTGGTTGCCCATCATCTACTTCCAGCGTATTCAGTCCGTTCCGGAGTACTTTGAGCGGCGGTTCAGCAAGACCACGCGCCTGGTGGCCACGGTTTTTATCCTGATCTATCTCATAGGCTATGTGGGCATCAACCTGCTGACCCTCGGGCAAGCGCTCCACACCATGTTGGGCTGGTCCGTCTTCGCGGGAGCCTCGCTCGCCTGTGTGGCGGTGACGTTCTATGTATTCGCCGGTGGCCAGACTTCGGTAATCATGACCGACCTGGTGCAGGGTATTACGCTGCTTATCGTGGGCGTGGGTATTTTCCTGGCGGGCGTGGCGCACTTCGGGGGCTTCGTCGATTGGTGGGCCCTCATGCCGGAAAGCCATCGCTACATTTTTTCAGAGTTTAACAAGCCCGACAAGTTCAGTTTTATCGGAGTTTATGGCCAGGATGGACTGGCAAACACCGGGGCCTTTGTCCTGATGAATCAGGGCATCATTATGCGCTTCCTTGCGCTACGCAGCGTAAAAGACGCGCGGAAAATGTCCATCTGCTGGATTCTGGTACTCGCCCCCCTGGCGGCGATTACGGTAAGTGGCG
>Ga0070727_10004798_pt1 | contig 11341 bp, 11 predicted proteins | sample tdAd472_FD_66722 | JGI IMG/M metagenome (GOLD analysis project Ga0070727, IMG submission 66722) | Marine sediment microbial communities from the Atlantic coast under amendment with organic carbon and nitrate - tdAd47.2 | ecosystem: Environmental > Aquatic > Marine > Coastal > Sediment | place... | reverse complement strand
CCTCTGCACACGCTGTCCCGCGCGGACCAAGTGTGTGTGCAGGAGTACCTGTCCCGCGTGTATCTCTGCACACGCTGTCCCGCGCGGACCAAGTGTGTGTGCAGGAGTACCTGTCCCGCGTGTACGTGTGCACACGCTGTCCCGCGCGGACCAAGTGTGTGTGCAGGAGTACCTGTCACGCGTGTACCTCTGCACACGCTGTGGATTACACGAAACACAGCGTTCACATTCCGGCAACCGCCGCGCAACCGGGTCTGTATACAAATTCATTGATCACGTGGTCTAAGCCCAACGAAAGGAGCCACCGTGAGTAAGACGGCTGCCGACGTCTTGTCCCTTGTCGCAGAGGAGGGTTACGAGTTCATCGACCTTCGCTTCTGCGACCTGCCAGGGCAGGTCCAGCATTTCACCGTTCCAGCACATCAGTTGACCGAGGACGCATTCCAAGACGGGTTTGGGTTCGATGGATCCTCGATCCGCGGATTCCAGGACATCCAGGAGTCCGACATGCTTCTGATCCCGGATCCCGATACAGCGGTCGACGATCAGTTCAGGGATCGCAAGACGCTCATCCTCTACTGCTTCGTCAACGACCCGATTACGGGTGCGCCGTATGAGAAGGATCCCCGGTATGTCGCCAAGAAGGCCGAGGACTACCTGGTCAGTACTGGCATCGCCGACACGTCCTACTGGGGTCCCGAGGCCGAGTTCTACATCTTTGATGATGTCCGCTTCGGCCAGAATGAGCACTCCGGCTACTACTTCCTGGACTCAATCGAGGGGGCCTGGAACTCGGGCAAAGAGGAAGAAGGCGGAAACCTCGGATACAAGCCAAGGTACAAGGAGGGCTACTTCCCAGTACCGCCCACCGACCACTACCAGGATCTCCGTTCGGAGATGACAGCTCAGCTCGAAGCATCTGGCATCGAAATCGAAGTCCAGCATCACGAGGTGGGCACGGCCGGTCAGGCCGAGATCGACATGAGATACGACACTCTCCTCAAGACGGCCGACAACGTCACCCTCTACAAGTACATCGTCAAGAACGTTGCCTGGGCGGCAGGCAAGTCGGTCACGTTCATGCCCAAGCCGATCTTCGAAGACAACGGATCAGGGATGCACACCCACCAGTCGCTGTGGAAGGACGGCGAAACGCTGATGTTCGACGAGAGTGGCTATGCAGGTCTGTCTGACATCGCCCGCTGGTACATCGGCGGCATTCTCAAGCACGCACCTGCAATCCTGGCGTTTGCTGCGCCGACTACGAACTCCTATCACCGGCTCGTTCCGGGATATGAGGCTCCAGTCAACTTGGTGTACTCCAGCCGCAACCGATCGGCAGCCGTGCGGATCCCGCAGTACTCGCAGAGCCCAGCCGCGAAGCGTCTCGAGTTCCGCTGCCCAGACCCGGCCGCCAACCCCTACCTGTCATTTGCCGCGATGCTCATGGCCGGCCTGGATGGCGTGCAGAACCGGATAGAACCGCACGATCCAGTTGACAAGGACATCTATGACCTTCCGCCGGCAGAACTCGAGGGCCTGCCTTCAGTGCCGGGGAGCCTTTCCGAGGCCCTGGATGCGCTGAGAGGGGATCACGACTTCCTGCTTCAGGGTGGTGTCTTCACTCAAGACCTGATCGACTCGTGGATCGGATACAAAGAGGAGCACGAGGTTGATCCGATCAGGCTCAGGCCGCATCCGTACGAGTTCCATCTCTACTACGACATCTAAGTCCTCGCTCGCGGGCTGAAACGCTCGTGAGTGTGAGAAGGGGTCGAGCGGCAGCTCGGCCCCTTTGTCGTGAGAGCTAGTTGGAGCTGGCCGCGTTGTGAGCGTTGGTGACTTCGTTGTCGAAATCGTCGGTAGCTGTCGTGAACGCCTCGACGGCGGCTCGCCTCAATTCGCCCGTATCGGTGGAACGGAGGCCATCCAGCGCGTCGTCAGCCGCGCCTGCAGCCAGTCGGATGGTGGTGGTGAGAACATCATGATTGATCTCGAGGGTGGTCGGGACAGTCAGGTCATCTAGTTGAGTCGAAAGCGTCTCCACATCTGACACCAGTGTGTCGAGCCGCTCCTCGGCTTCTGGGTACTCGATCTCTCGAGGATCAGCATCAAAACCGTTGTTGACCGCCAGCATTTCGGTGCGAAGTATCTGTAGGGAAGCGTTGATCTCATCGATGCCGTCGAGGTACGCCTGAGTCTCAGGGTCGAGGTTCTCACCGCCGTCACTTGGAATGGTGGTGTCTGTCGAACCGAGAGTTGTAGTGGTCACGGGCTGGCCGACAAGCGTGGTGTCCGGGGAGGCTTCGGGCAGTTCTCTTACGAAGAAATACGTGAACGCGATCATCCCGAGGATTACCAGCGGGAGAATCCAGCGTCCGGGCTTGGGATCGGGGTTGACGGCCATGTTCCTTCTGACGTTAGCTGGGGTGTCGAGAGTTCCCTGGTTGGCCGAATCGACACTCTTGAAACGACCCTGCTGGCTCCATACGTTCGAGCCATGGAACAAGAACGACATGAAGTGTATGAGAGAATCCCGTGGGAAACCCTGGAGAAACAAGGCGGAGACAGGCAGTGGGTCTGGATGGCGGTAGCCGGTGCAGTCGCCCTTGGAGCACTCGCCTTCACTTTCATGAGGAGTCAGCCGACCGCTTTACCGGCGACGATTCCTTCCAATCCCATCGTTTCGTCTCCGGCCGCTCCTCCGGGGCCTGAGTCGTCCGTCCAGATCCCGCCCGCTCAACCTGCCGTCACCGCACCGCCCGCGCCAATGGCACTTGCAGAGGCAGATCTCTTTGCTGTCGATCCGGTCATGTTGCGGGACGTTGCTGCGGCCCATGCCGAATGGTTCGCAGTGGAGTTTTTCTCATATGACGGTTCTGATCAGTCATCGGCAACGCTCATGGCCATCCTCCCAGAAGGCGTGCCTGCTCCGGAGGCCCCTGAGGGCATCCAGGTGTTCGTTGATTGGGTGGGAGTTACTCAGATAACCGAAACGGCCCCTGCTGCGTATGAAGTCGGTCTAATCGTCCGCTCCCTGGTTGCTCATGGTGAGAGTCCGTTTGCTCGCCAGGCTCCGCGTGCGGTGAACGTCGATGTAGCGATCGGCCCAGATGGGGCCCCAGTAGTGACGCGGCCACCCTCGATGGGCTCATTGACTGTTTCGAGTAGTCCCGCGATGGGCCTCACGGAGGTGCCGGAGAATGTACGTCTTCAGGTGGAGGCGAATCATGGTCAAGTGATCGGGGGGGAGCCGACGGCTGATGGACGATGGAAGGTCGTCGTGCTCGTCGAGGGCACTGACGGAGTTCGACGGCCGATGACGGTGCTGGCCCCCTGAGGATCAGGCGGAGAAGTGGTTCTCTAGGATCGCTGTGGTCAAGGGAACAATCGATTCCCAAGAACCAGTCGGAGTCTTGGAAATGGTCACAAAGTCTGCAGTGAAGAATAGGCTCGCCACCCCATCGAGTTCGAGGATGGGTGCCACGAATGGCTCAGTTGCCTCGGCCCCTTTGACGTATGTCCCGGGACCACCCACCGGAATTCCCACCGTGAACTTCATCGCGTTTGGGTTCGGCGTGGGATCTGTTCGTATGGACATCGGACGGCGAGCGTAGCCCACGGCGACAGTGGTTGTTTTCGAAGTCGCCGGCATCGAGGATCTGGATCAGATTCTTGATCTCCTGCGTGATGACCCTTTGTCGACCTCAAGGGAGTCAGATGACGATGCGGTGTACGAGTCAGCCTTCAACGAGATCGCTGCAGACCCCAACAACCATCTGCTCGTCGGCAAGGATGGCGGCGAGGTGGTCGCGTTTCTTCAACTGACAATCATGCCCGGGATCGCCAGGGTGGGAACTCGACGGGCACAGATCGAGAGCGTGCGCGTCCGTCGCTCCAGGAGAGACGAAGGCATCGGCCGTCAGCTTTGCGAGTGGAGCATCGACTTGGCAAGGCAGCGCGGGTGCGGACTGATCCAACTGACCACCGACCGAGCCAGACCCGACGCTTCCGCGTTCTATGAGAGGATCGGGTTCGTCGACTCTCACCGGGGCATGAAGATGTCTTTGGCCCCCGACGAAGCCGAGGACAGCTCGTGAACCAGGACTCCGTAGCCAAAGCGAGCGAGTACGCGAGACGGGCTCTGGAGGAACAAGCTGATCCTGAGAAGGCAAAGGCTATGCAGTCGTACATGAAGACGGATATGCCCTTCTACGGCGTGCAGAAGAAGAGCATGGTTCCGATCCTGCGCCAGATCACCCGTGACTTCCCCCCTCAGTCGCAAGAAGAATATGAGCGACTCGTACGGGGGTTGTGGGAGTTGCCGCATCGCGAGGAAAAGCACCTGGCGCTTGGTGTAGCGGTACGAAACAAGGCCTTTATCACGTCTGAATCGATCGGGCTCTACAAGCAATTGATCGTCGAAGGTCATTGGTGGGATCTTGTCGATGACGTGGCAACCCACATGATTCGGCCGCTTGTCATCGGCTTTCCATCAGAGACCTGGCCAGCCGTTGACACCTGGATCGACGACGACGACATGTGGCTGCGCCGCACCGCGATCATCTGCCAGGTAGGCGCCAAGGAATCCACCGATCCCGATCGCCTCTTCGACTTCTGCCAGAGACGCATGCATGAGAAGGAGTTCTTCATCCGAAAGGCCATCGGTTGGGCACTCCGAGAGTATGCAAAGACGGATGGCCCCGCAGTGGCCGCCTTTGCGACGACGCATCGCGAATCGCTCTCCGGGCTCAGCTACCGCGAAGCGACCAAGCACATCAAAGATCTCGTGGATTCGTGAACTCTTTCGGAGGACTTGGGCTTCGAGCGAGAGGTGCAACTGAACAGGGCGGTAGCCTCCCAGCATGAGTCTTCTCTTGGACCTTCGGGCGGCGCTTGGCGACGACGGCGTGCTCGAAGAACCGATTGACCTACACCTATTCAGCAAGGACGCATCGCTGATCCGCGGCCAACCAACGTGCATCGTCTTCCCTCAGACAGCCGAGGAGGTGGCTGAGGTCATCAGGGTTGCCGAGAAGTACGGAACACCCATTGTGCCTCGGGGGGCCGGCACTGGACTCACCGCAGGGGCGAGTCCGACCGAGGGCGGTGTTGTTGTGGTGACGACGGCATTGAACGACATCGATGTGGATGTGGAGAATCGGACGGCGTGGGTCGGGTCCGGAGTCATCAATCTCGACCTCAGCAAAGCTGTGAAGCAGTACGGACTTCACTTCGCCCCGGATCCGTCGTCACAATCGGCCTGCACCATCGGTGGGAATGTCGCCAACAACTCCGGCGGTCCTCATTGTCTCGCCGAAGGTTCTACAACCAGCCACATTCTTGGTGTTGAAGTCGTACTGACTGGCGGAGAGATCGTCACCTTGGGTGGACAAGCACCTGACACCCCGGGACTTGACCTAAAAGGCATCGTCGTGGGTTCAGAGGGAACCCTCGGGATCGTGACAAAAGCCCTTGTTCGTCTTCTTCCAATCGAGCCAGATGTTCGGACGCTCCTTCTCGAGTTCCCATCGGTCGAAGGCGCCGTAGCGACCGTCACGGAAGTGATTGCGGCCGGCATGGTTCCCGCTGCCCTCGAACTCATGGACCAGAAGATGATGCAAGCGGTAGAGAACTGGCTGCAAGCCGGGTTCCCGACCGAGGCAGCTGCAGTCTTGCTTGCCGAAGTCGTCGACGAGAAAGAGGGAGTCGAGTCACAGGCGAGACTCATCGAAGACATCGGCCGGAGAAACGGTGCCACTGCCGTCCAGTTGGCAGCTAATGAAGAGGAGCGGGCGCTCCTGTGGCTCGGGCGAAAATCCGCATTCGGGGCCATCGCCCAAATGGAGAGCGACTACTACCTCCATGACGCGGTCGTCCCGCGAACCAGACTGGTAGAGACGATGAGGGCCATCTACGAGATCGCCGAGCGCTACGACCTGTATCTACTCAACGTCTTCCACGCAGGGGACGGAAACCTTCACCCACTGATTGCGTTTGATGCGAGTGAGTCGGGAACCAGCGAGCGGGTCCACAAGGCCGGTGAGGAGATGGTGGCAGTCTGCCTGAAGAACGGTGGGGCGCTGTCGGGTGAGCATGGGATCGGGGTGGAGAAGCGGGACATGATGCGGATGGCCTTCACCGAGATCGACCTCGATGCGCAGGCTCGACTCAAGGAGGCCTTCGACCCGTCGGGAACGTTCAATCCACGCAAGGTTCTTCCGGCAGGGGCCCGCTGCTTCGATTTCGGCGGTGTGCGACGGGAGATACCCGAGGGCACCTGGGTGTGAATTATCACCCACCCCACATATCCCGGCTCATGTCCGAGATACCTGGTGCGCCGACAGCCGAGCTGGTCGTTTCACCGAAGACGGTGCACGACGTAGTGGCAGTTCTCCACCACGCGTCGGACAAGGGGTTAGCCGTGCAGGTCATGGGTGGAGGTTCTCACTCTGGCTATGGAACTCCGCCAGAGCCGGACATCGTGATGTCGATGGACAGGTTGGGCGAGGTCGAGGCGTGGGAGGTCGACGATCTCACTCTGGTGGTGGGTGCGGGTGCTCGCGTTTCGGCAATCGAAGAGATGCTCGGCGAGGAGAAGCAGACGGCCGTCCTACCGGAGCGACCCGGGTCCTCCACCATCGGTGGGGTCATTGCCAGCGGCAGATCGTCACTCCGACGTCACCGGTTGTATTCAACGCGGGAGCGGCTCCTGGAAACGACGCTGGTCACAGGCGACGGTCGAATCGTGCGGTCTGGGGGGCGAGTGGTCAAGAATGTGACTGGGTATGACCTACCTCGACTTCAGGTGGGCGCGTTCGGGTCCCTCGGGGTCATAGTTTCCGTGTGTCTCAAGTTGTGGCCGGTTCCCGAACACGGTGCGACCGTCCGCATCTCAGATCGCGACCAAGCAAGCGCCGTTACCCGCCCCCTTGCCGTTCTCGAAGACGAGGAAGGGATCAGCGTCCTCGTTTGGGGAACCGAAGAGACGGTGAGTGCAATGTGCGAGAGGCTCGATGGCTCCGTTTCCGAGGGCCTTGACTGGCCGTCCGACCCGACCGGCCCCTTCCGTTGGTCTTTGCGAGTCCCGCCGGCCCTGACCGACGAGGCCATCTCCCGTATTCCTTCCGCATGGTCTTTCCTGGCAGTACATGGCGTAGGTGAGATCAGAGCAGGCTCAGACTCCTCCGACGGTGCCAGTGACCTGCGGGATTGGGCTGAATCCGAAGGCGGCGGTTTGGTTGTGGTCGATCAACCTCATGCCACAGGCGACGACCGGTTTGAACCGTGGGGAGCCGAACCGCCGGCGCTGAGCCTCCAGCGTGATTTGATTGCGCAATTCGATCCGGCTCGGGTGATCAATCCGGGCCGCCTTCCAGCGGGTCTCTGATGCCTTGGGTAACTACGGATCACCCCACGACCGTCGAGCTCGATTCGTGTGTCCAGTGCGGGCTGTGCTTGCCGGTCTGCCCTACCTTCCGGTTGACCGGCAGAGAAACCGCCTCGCCTCGCGGGCGCATCCACGCGATGGCAGCTGTCAACGAGGGAATTGTTGACGTCGACGAGTCATTTGCCGACATCCTCGACTCGTGTCTGGGCTGTCGCGCCTGTGAACCGGTATGTCCCGGAATGATGCCCTACGGGCGTTCTCTGGAGGGAGCCAGGGCGGAGATCGTTGCCCAGGTCCCGGGTCGACAGAAACGGCGCAAGTGGATGATCGAGACGGCACTCAGCTCCAGGACTCTCATGGGATTGGGGGCAACCGCGCTCTCTTTGGCACAAACCACCCGGACAACCGGGCTGGTTCCCAAGTCCTATTCGCGCCTGGTCGGCGGCGCCCGGAAGCTTCGAGGACGCCCTTCGAAGACGCTCGGTCATGTTGGAGGATCAGGCGAATCGGGCACCGTTGCGATTTTGTCGGGCTGCATCCAGGATCAATGGTTTCGTCCCGTCAACCACGCTGCAATCAAGTTGTTGGAAATGGCCGGGTACAGGGTCGAGGCGCCTCGAGCCCAGAGCTGTTGTGGAGCTCTAGCCGCCCATGATGGTCGGTCCGACGAGGCTCACTCCCTTGCCAAGAACAACGTCAAGGCATTTGCCGACTATGACATGGTGGTCGCCACGGTCGCTGGATGCTCGGCTCATCTCGCCGGCTATTCCCATTGGGATGACAAAGGAAGTGAGGTCGAATCTCGGTCGGTGGACATCACTGTGGCAGTCGCCCGGGCTATCGAGGATGGCTTGCTGCCGAAGCTCGATAGTCGCTATGAAGCGATCGCCATGCAGGATCCGTGTCACCTGCGTCATGCCCAGAGAGTGGTCCGCGAGCCTCGATTGATTATCGAAGCTGCTGGCTATGACGTAGTGGAGATCGACGATGTGGGCTATTGCTGTGGGGCGGCGGGCCTCTACACCGTGGCTCAGCCAGAGACATCCGAACAACTCGGAAACCAGAAGGCGGACCAAGTACGTTCTACCGGTGTGAGAAGAGTGTCGTCGGCCAATCCGGGATGTGAAATGCAGCTCCGCAGCTATCTCGACGACGACCATGTGGTGGCTCATCCGATCGAGTGGTATTTGGCAGCACTCGAAGAACGGCCACAAGGGGAATCATGACCGAGATGACGACGTCGAAGCCGTCGACCTTCGCCACGCTGAAGAGATATGCGGTCCTGGCCTATGGCGCGGTGGGAACAATGCTCGACGTGGGTCTGATGGTGCTCGGTGCCATGCTCGTCGGCCTCGCATTGGCAGTGCTGCTGGCCGGGTTCGATTTAGTCGAAGTCGTCCTCGATCTGCCCACCGCCACCATGCTGGTGTCTGCTCTGGTACTTGCGGTGACTGGTCTCTTCTGCATCGGCGTTGCGTCTGAGGGTCCGCTCGGCAGAGGACGAAGGCTCATCGGATTCAAACTGTGGGAGGTCGGGATAGGTAGAACCCTTGCGGTCTTTGGCGTCGGATTCGGTTCGGTCTTCCTGTATGGAGTCCTCAATGGCCTTCTCGATGGGCTACCGGAACCACTGTTGAAAGGTGTCCAGTGCTTCCGCGCAGTCGGCATCGCAGGCATGACAGCCGTTCCACTCATCGGGGTCCCGTTGTCATTGGCTGCCCGCGCCACTCCAGATCGGTTTGCCTGGGTGCGCCGGCTCGATATCCCGTTGCTGTTCGTCGTGTGGGCGGTCGCTGCGATGACGGTTCTCATCTAGAGAACCTCTCACACAGCTAGCGAATAGACCAGTTCCTCGCTCGGGGTCTGCCCTGCGCGTCGGATCAACTCTTGCACCCATGGCAGATTGGGCATCAATACCATCAGTCTCGGCACTCCCATCTCATCGGCCAGACCAAACAAACCCTCCAGAAGCCCGGGTGCCGCATCCGGCGAAACCGCTGCCCAATTCATCCGTAAGGTGAATTCGCCAGCTCGGTCGACAATGGCCCAGCCGAGCGGCGACTGGTAGAGATGGCCGTCGCCTGCCGCTTTTCTCAGATCTTCGGGGTGAAGTTTCCGCCATTGCCATCCGTAGGCCGGGAACAGCCCGCGACTTCGATGCGATAGATCGCCCGCTGACCACGAGAGCCACGCCGCATCGACATCGGCTCTGTTGGCCGGTTTCACCTGAGGTTGATCTGGGAGTCGCACGACCTTCTCGACTTCGAACATCGCGAACAACCAACTTGAGGTCATTCGATATCCGAGCGCGTCGACCTGTTTCTGAGGTGCCACGTTGTCAGCCTCGATGGCGAGGCGGACGACTCGTGCTCCTTGATCCCTGACCCAATCCACTCCGTAGTTGTTCATGGCATTGCCCAACCCACGACGTTTGTGATCGGGGTGGACTCGAGCGCCTTCGAGCCATCCCTCGAAGCCAGAAAGCATCACCGCATGTGAGACAGCTACGGGATGGTCCTCGTCATCAGTGCAGACGATGGCAATGGAGTGGGGGTCGTCGATCCACGACGACATTCGATCGGGCACATAGTCACCCCATGAGAAGGTGTCTGTAGTCCACGGTCGGATCATCTCGATGTCCTCGTGTCGGGCGTGCCTGATCTTCACGGGCGAGTCACATTCGTTCGGGCGTCTCGATGCCAAGGAGGTCGAGCAGACGTTCGAGTGCCGAAAGCGTCCACGCAGCAAGCCCCAGCCAGCTGGCCTGTCGGCTGGGATCTGGTTCGGACAGGATGTGGCAGGCGTCGTAAAACCGGTTGAATTGGCCTGCCAAACCATGAGCGAACTCGGCCGCGTGATTCGGAGCCCTTAACTCGATGGCACGGTCGACGACCTCAGGGAATTGAAGGAGATTCAACATCAGTGCTCGTTCGACGTCGAGAGTCGGTGGTCCGATGTCGCCGACGATCAATTCCTGTTCCGCCGCCTTACGGAGGATTGACTTGATTCTCACTGCCGCATACTGGAGATAAGGGCCGGTCTTTCCCTCGAAGGCGGTGAAGCGATCGAGATCGAATATGTAGTCGGAACTCCGGTTGTTGATCAGGTCCCCGAACTTGAGAGCTGCAATACCAACCTGCCGGGCAATGGTGTCTCGTTCGTCATCTGGGTAGTCCTCGGCGAGATGGGCCTCATCGAGTCGCCGCTTCGCTCCCTCGTGGACCATGGTGATCACGTCACCGAGTCGGACCACGCCTCCTTCTCGGGTCTTGAAGGGTTTTCCGTCTGGCCCGTTCATGGTTCCGAATTCGATGTGTTCCAGCTGAACCCCTGGAGAGGCGATGCCGCCTTTCCGCGCAGCCCGAAAAACCTGGGTGAAATGATCTGCCTGACGACGGTCGACGACATACAGGACGAGATCGGCGCCGAGTTCGTCGACCCTCATCTCGATGGTCGCCAGATCAGTCGTTGAGTAGAGGAACCCGCCCACTGACGATTCAAGGATTAGGGGTGGCCACTCACGGTTTTCGTCGGGAAGCTCGACCTCGATCACGAGCGCACCATCTGACTTGATTGCGGTCTTGTTGGATTTCAACGCTTCGACCAAGGGGGCTAGGCGATCGCGAACGTCGGACTCGCCGTACCAAAGGTCGAAGTTCACGCCTAGTGCCGAGAAGTCGTCCCGTTGGGACTCTTCCGAGACGTTCTTCATGTGTCGCCAGAGTGCGCGTAGCCCCTGGTCGCCTTGCTGGAGTCGCACGGTTGTTTCCCGAGCGATCTCGGCGAACTCTTCGTCCTGTCTCGCTCGTGTCGACGCATCTGGGTAGATCCGCTGAAGGTCGGCGAGCGCTACTGGGCTCGTTTCTGGGTATTCGGTGGAGTCAGGATCGAAGAAAGGGAGGTCCGGGAACTCCTCGCGAATAGTGGCTATGAGCAATCCCATCTGAAAGC
>Ga0070727_10004797_pt1 | contig 11343 bp, 6 predicted proteins | sample tdAd472_FD_66722 | JGI IMG/M metagenome (GOLD analysis project Ga0070727, IMG submission 66722) | Marine sediment microbial communities from the Atlantic coast under amendment with organic carbon and nitrate - tdAd47.2 | ecosystem: Environmental > Aquatic > Marine > Coastal > Sediment | place... | reverse complement strand
TACAGGCTGCCGGAGATAATATGGAGGCGATGAATGCTCCCTCGGCAGTACCCGATACATTTTCAGAAAATAAGATCCTGTACAAAAAAGAGATGATGGACGGGATAGAGATCTTCGTATTTTCTACGAATCCGGAAGATGAGTTGTTCAGTGTTCGTTTCAGCCTGGTGGGGCCCAACCAGGGAAATTACGTGTTGAGCGATCAAAGCGCAATAAACCGCATCTTCGAATATGTCTCCCCCATCAATGGTGTCCCTCAGGGTAATTATGAACCTGTAATTAGATTGAATGCCCCTGTGAAATTACAGATAGCAGGAATTACAGGTAGTTATCGGCCTTCGGAGAAGACCAAAGCCGATTTCGAAATTTCCGGTAGCCAAAATGACCTCAACCTATTCTCTAATCTCGACGATGAAGACAATGACGGATTTGCCGGAAGGCTGGCAGTAAAGCAAAACCTGTACACCACTTCAGACTCACTGGCTATAAACACTTATGGTTCTCTTGATTTTATAAATAAAGATTTCAGAACCATTGAAAGATTGTACAATATCGAGTTTGCCAGAGACTGGAATCTTATAGATCCAATGGGTGATCAACGTTTCGTAATAGGAGGTCTTGAATTATCTAAACCCGGCCTTGGTGGAGGTAGCTATGAATATCAGAATCTGGATTTTTCTGAAAATTTCAATGGAAACCGCCATGTGTTAAATGTTGCGATTAGTCCGGGTAGATTACGCCTAAACGGATCGGGCAGTTATTTAAAAAGTAAGAGTGATTCACTCGACTCGAAATTTGTACGATCGTTCACGCATGCCATTTACGACATGAACAAGTCCTGGGTTGGGGGCAAGTTTAATATGGAAGACAATCAGGTTTCCACTGTGGCGAATGATAGCCTAACAGGGGTAAGTCAGCGTTTCAGTTCGTACGAGGCCTATGTGGGCATAGGAGACAGCACCCAGGTATTTGCCGAGGTTGGCTACCAATACCGGGTAAACGATAGTGTGCGTAATACGGTGCTTAGCAGGGTAAATTCTTCCAATACCTATTATTTAAAATCCAGGGTTATTAATAATGCCCAATCTCAATTATCAATCTTTGCCAATTACCGCGACCTGAAAGATGAGGAGGGAGGAGAAGACGACGAACGTTCTCTCACTTCCCGAATTCAGTATAATCAGCGAATTTTAAAAGGCGGAATTCGCTGGAACACGGTTTTGGAATCCAATAGTGGAGTGATCGCACAGCAGGAATTCACCTATCTTAAGGTAGAACCCGGACAGGGGGTCTATACTTGGAAAGACTATAATAATAACGGGGTTCAGGAGTTGGATGAATTTGAGATCGCTCAATTTCAGGATGAAGCCGAATATATAAGAGTGTTATTGCCTAACCAGGTTTTTGTAAAGATCAGGGAGAATAAATTTAGCCAGTTACTAACATTAAATCCCCAGGCATGGACTTCGGAGGAAGGCTTTAAAAATTTTCTTTCCCAGTTTCATAATCAGACCTCTTATCTCATTAGCAGAAAGACCCGCCGCACTAACGACGATTTTGAGATCAATCCCTTCAAGGATGGTGGCGATGACGAACTTGGGCTTACCCTTAATTTCAGAAATGTGCTTTTTTTCAATCGAGGCAAACAGCATTATACTACGAGTTATACCTACATTGCCAGTAGTGCAAATAACCTGCTCTCTGTGGGCCTTCAGCAGAATGATCTGGAGAGCCATCAATTTAATTTCAATCACAAAGTCTGGACCGATTGGCTAATTACTTTAAAGGGTTCCTTCGGAAGTAATAGCAGTACTTCAGAAAATTTCCCTTCCAGAAATTTCGAACTGGATAACTACACCTTAAATCCGAAGTTATCATATCTGCTGAACAAACAAACTCGCTTTGATATTTTTTACGAGTATGGGAACGAAGAGAACCTCCTGGGAGATATGGAACAGCTCGACAGGCAGAAAACCGGAGTGGCGTTTGCTTACACCAACGCGCAGAAGATCTCTATAACCGGTGAATTTAACTATATAAATAATGATTTTCAGGGGAGTGCATTTTCGCCTGTGGCCTACCAAATGCTGGAAGGCTTGCAACCGGGCACCAATTTTACCTGGAATATCCTATTTCAGAAAAAGATCACAAAATACCTGGATGCTAATCTTTCTTATTTCGGAAGGAAAAGTGAAAACACCAGTACTATCCATACGGGAAGTATACAATTACGGGCGTATTTCTAATAAAAAAGAGCCCTCGGATGAGAGCTCTTTTTTCAATTTATATTTATGAAAATTATCTTACGATGATCTTCGCTGTTTGATAAGAACTGGAAGTTCTGTCACCCATTTGGATGAAATAAACTCCGTCTGCAGCATAAGACATATCTAGTTGATAAACATATCTGTCGCCTTTCTTTTCAAGATTATTGAACGCTAAGGTTTGTCCCAGCTGGTTGTATATTCTAATAGAAGCTACGCCGTCGAATGGAGTGATCAAAGTAACCTCGAATTGCTTCCCTGGTTTTGTAACTACTAACAGCTCTGAATTGGCCAACTCATTGTCCCCGGTACCAAGTGATCCCACATTTGCAGTGTAATCTTCGGTTTCACCATATTGAGTGGTTGTACATGCATCCCCGGGCACTGGATCATTCCAGTTAGACTTGGCACGCATTCTATGCGATCCGGTTGTTGCATTAGCAGGCACAACAAGATCGAACGTTTCGGTATACGTTCCTGCCGCTTGTCCGTCTGCAATTTCATAATTATCCACTACAAGTTCGTTGGCGGTAAAAGTACCATCATCATTGTAATCGATCCAAACCGAAATAAACTGATCGCCATAACCGGTTGTAACAGTTAGGTCGTAAGTTGTTCCCGGAGCTAAATTAGCAACCTGGCTGGTAAAATCGCCGTACCCTTCACATCCTGAAGGATTATTGATCTCGGCAACCGAGAACAACTGGAATCCGTCACCAAAGGAACAATCGGCCGATGGCTGACAGTAAAGCAGACCATTGAAAACAGTTTTCATGGTGCTGTCGTTATTGATATTGGAGTCGCCAGGAAGATTTGTCTTTGCTTCGATGGTATGAGAACCCGGAGCTGAAAGATCTGCAGTAGTTGCAAAAGTATAAGACTCTACGGTTCCGGCTACAATAGTTCCGGTGTAGGTTTCAACCACAGGAGTTCCACCGTCGACGATGTATTGGATATCAGGGTTGGTGATGTCGTTACTTCCGAAGTTTCTAATAGAAACCACTATATCTTCTGTAGCGGTTAGGATCCCGTTGTTAGGCGCATCTATACTCACCATTCCCAGATCGTTTGGTTGTGGTGGCACTAGTTGGAAAGCACCTACCACATCTTTTCTACCGCTGTTCATGTATTCATTGATGAACCAGAAAGTAGTATCATCGGATGGATCGATATCGATCTTACTGTAGTCTCCGTAACGAAGTCCAGGTATATTTTGGTTTCCAGCTGCAATAAGCTCTTCGAAAACAGTCATTGTACCAAGTGGATCCCCGTCAAAACGTCCGGTATAATACGAGCTAACTCTAAAATCTGTTGGATTAGGAGTAGTAGGTCCTGCCATTCCAGAATATCCCATCCCGATATTTCCGGCAGAATCCATGATCATACTTGCGTGCCATGCGTGTTTACCATCAGGAGATGTATATGTTCCTTCCTGGTATAAAGACCATGGGGCTCCATCTGAAGCTTGTCTGAATTCGAACCAGCGTACTCCGGCAAGTTCACCTGAGGATGCGTCTGTATCGACAACAAAATTAAATACCGCAGAGTTATGGGTTCCGAATCTTCTGAACTGCGCCTGATTCATGATCGTAGCCTGAAGGGCATCAATTGCGATACCACCTCCCGGCTGTGTTAAGTTTGAGAAACTACCTCCATCGAATACAGAGATAAAAGGTGTAGTAGGGAATTCGGTAGCCGCTGAAATTGTTGAATTCCCGGGAGTTACCCAGTCTACATCTACCAACCACATCTTTACATGGTCTGTTGCTACACCACCCCAGGCATCATCCTGGAGATATACAATAGGAGCACCGCCCGGTGCAGGTAGGTCATCATTACTTACATTGAATGCCTGTGGGCTGTAAAAACCACTGGTTTGAATACCCGGAAGGTTGAACCCAAGGATCTGAGCCGATGGATTTCCGTTAAGCATTTCTGCTCTTTCCAGGGCCCATACCTTATTAGCACTACCCGTATTATCTGTCATATAATAGCCATCACTCCAGATAGAGAGCTTCTGGTAGTCGTTGATCTGGCTAATAGTATAAACATACCAACCGTCGTTAATTGGGTCCGGCCCATCGGAAACGGCGATCTGCGCACCTGCTCCAAGGAATGATACTACCCATCTATCTGCGGCATTATCGTAAGAAACGGTAAGGTCACAACATCCTCCCGAAGGGAAGATAGCAGGGTTGGGACTGGTTTGTCCTAATAACTGATTTCCGTTCTTATCGTAAATTGTAAACCCTGTATTGAAAACTACGAACACATGGTTAGGCCCAACAGCAAGTGAAGGGTCGGTTGGTTGTGAATTTGATGAAGCTGCGTCAAAAACCAGAAGAGGTGGTGCAACACGTACAGAACCGGTTGCCGGATCAGGATTGCTTGCAAGCATATCGTCCACAGTTTGGGGATCTTTTCCAATAATTACAGAGTTTCCCATCGACCTGCGGTCCAATGCTTCCTTATCGGAATTATCTGCAGGTAAAAGTTCACTTTTTCGTGAGGCAATTGATGGTACATATTCCATATGGGAAACCGTACCAATGTAATTTGCATTTGTTTCTACATTTTCGGTCTGTGTATAGCCGGTAAATGAAAATACCGTTGCAAATACAGCGAAAATGAAATACTTTAATTTCATATTGTTAAGTTTTAGTTAAGGAATTTTAAAAATAATATCTTAGCTTGAAACGACCTCATTTTTTTTCCAATTTTAAAGTCTTATATATCAAGTATTTAAGTGCTATTAACCTATTAGAGTCATAGATTAAATCTTAAAATTATAGCGATTCGTTTGCGAAAAATCATACATCTTCAATTTATCGGTATGCCATTTGCAAGCTAATAAGTGATTAACACTTAAATTGAAAGTTATGAGAGTTTTAAAGATTTTTTCGATCTTCCTGGGCATTCTACTAATCTCCTGTGGTTCTACCACAAGGGCAATTTCGGAAAGTATAACGGAAGAAACCGCTAACACTTCAGTAAAAATTAATGACATGACCGAAGAAGGATTTTTTAGTGGGACCATAATCTATTCTGATAAGGAAGGAGACTGCGCCTATGTAATTGAAGTTGATAGTGAAGACCATTCCTATATGCTGGACCCTATCAACCTCGATAAGAGTTTTATGAAAGACGGTGAGAAGGTATGGTTTAAGTTCAACGGCCTTAGAATGATGAATAGATGTGACAAGGCGAACCCGGTAAGTATCGTTGAAATGAAGAAAAGAATGGAATGATCAATGAAAAAAATTACGTAAAAATAAAAGGAGCGCTATTGTCAGCGCTCCTTTTTAATTCTAAAATGTGAGTTTTTTATCTCACAACGATCTTGGCTGTTCTAAAGGAATTACTTGATGTATCACCTATCTGGATCACATATACCCCTGTAGATACTGAAGACATATCTAGAGTATGCATATAGCGATCGCCTTGCTTTTCAACACTATTCGTAGAAAGCAATTGACCTAATTGGTTATAAACCTGTACGGTGGCCACGCCATCAAAACCGGTTACCATAATGATCTCGAACTGATTATTCGCTTTCGTTAAAACGGTAAGATCAGAAATATTGATCTCGTTATCTGCGATACCCAGAGTTGTATTGGTTACTGTTTTCATAGCAGTATCATTACCAGTATTACTATCTCCAGGCAAATTGGTTTTAGCTACGATATCGTAATCCGTTTGTGGTGTAGACAGGTCTGCGGTCTGAGTGAATGTATAAGATTCTGTAGTACCGGCTACAATAGTTCCACTGTAGTTTTCTACAACCGGTGTTCCTCCATCAATGGTATACTGAACCTCAGGGTTTACAATGTCGTTACTTCCGAAGTTACGAATAGAAACCACTATATCTTCAGTAGCTGTTAACGGGCCGCTAACCGGTTGATCGATACTTAACATCCCAATATCATTTGGCTGAGGAGGTGTTAATTGGAATACTCCTACAATACCTCTTCTCGGACCATTGATATATTCGTTGATAAACCAGAACTCGTCGTCACTGGTGGGGTCTATGGTTAATTTGTTATAATCACAGTACCTTAAATTCGGCACATTGGAAGTTGAAACGCCAATTTCTTCTTCGATAACTGTCATGGTTCCAAGCGGATCCCCATCAAATCTTCCAGTATAATAGGACCCCACTCGATAATCTGTTGGGTTGGGAGTGGTAGGCCCGGCCATAGCCGAATACCCTAGTGCTATGTTCCCATTATCGTCCATGATCATACTTCCCATCCAGGCATGTTTACCGTCAGGTGATGTATAAGTACCTTCCTGGTAAAGTGTCCAGGGCATATTATCTCCCGGTTGACGGAACTCATACCAGCGAACACCTGCCAATTCTCCTCCTCCTCCGTCTGTATCTACTACAAAATTGAAGATAGCCGAATTATGACCCACAAATTTTCTGAACTGGGCCTGGTTCATAATTGTATTCTGAACGGCATCAATAGCCACACCACCCCCTGGCTGTGTTAAGTTGGAGAAGTTTCCTCCATCAAAAACACTAATAAAAGGAGTTGTAGGGATTTCGGTGGCTGCAGATATGGTAGAGTTTCCAATAGTTCCCCAATCCATATCAACTGTCCAGTATTTTATATGATCTGTAGCAATCCCGGCAAAGGCATCATCCTGAAGAAATACTACGGTTGCACCACCGGCAGCTGGCATATTACCATCACTCACATTAAAGAACTGTGGGCTGAAAAATGGTGTGGTTCCCAAGACTCCGGGAAGATTGAAAGATGCGATCTGGGCTGCAGGATTTCCTAGCAGCATTTCGTCTCTTTCCAGAGCAAATACTTTTTGAGATCCCTGCGTATTTTGAGTCATATAGTACCCATCACTCCAGACAGATAGTTTCTGATAGTCGTTAAAACTCTGAGAATAAACATACCAACCATCATTGATAGGATCCGGCCCATCGGAAACGGCTATAGAGGTACTGGCGCCTAAAAAGGTAAGCACCCAACGGTCTGCCGCTTTATCGTAAGAAACCGTTAAATCACAACATCCGCCACCGGGAAAGATAGCCGGGTTAGGAGCCGTTGGTCCCTGCAGTACATTACCACTCTTATCGTAGATCACGAATGCGGTATTATATGTTATGAAAACATGGTTTGGTCCAACAGCCATTGTAGGATCTGTAGGACTACTCCCGGAGCCATATGCTTCGAAAACCAAGCTAGGGGGTGCAGTTCTCACAGATTGTGTTTCAGAGTTAGGGTTACTGGCCAGGGCATCGTCCTGACTTAGTGGATCATCGCCAATTAGTCCCGGGGCATTCTGGGATCTTTTATCTTGTGCTTCCCTCACGGTTTCGTCGGGAGGTGTAAGCATTCCTTGTCTGGACGCTAAAGACGGAACATAGATCATTGAATCGAATGTTCCAACAGTAGCAGGTCCTTGTGGTACGTTGGGAACGATCTGGTTCACCTGCGCATTCATAGTCATTGATAGCATAAAACACAGTATCAATGTAAAATAGTACTTAAACTTCATCTCGCTAGTTTTTTGGTTAAATTTGGATTAAAGTCTTTAAAATTACATCAATATTTCAATTATCCATACAGTTTGAATAGAAATAACACAAATTATTCAGCTCACAATCAGTATTTTCAAAATTTGAAGCTCACAAAAACAGGGTAAAATCGAGCAATATTTGTATTTTAACAATCCTAAGATTTCAAAACCATCAAAATATGACCTTATTAAAAACATGCCTTGCAATAGCCACTATTCTTGTGATCTCCTGTAATTCTACTTCCAAAACAACTACCGAAGACGCATCTACAGATACCGAAGCTTCTGCCATGGAAGCCAAAAAAATGATGGAGGCCGGCTTTAAAAAAGCTGTGATCGTTAGTTCGAAAGCTGAAGGAGATTGCCCATACGTTTTAAAAATGGAGGAAAACAATAATATGTTAGACCCCATAAACCTTGAAGAAGGCATGAAAAAAGACGGTCTAAAAGTATGGGTGACCTACCAGGGTCTGCGAATGATGAACCGCTGCGAGAAAGCCAATCCTGTTTCGATAGTGGAAATTGAAAAACGAAATTAATCTTTAATTTTCTATTTCGACAGCCACTGCTTGTATGCCATGCTCTTAGACAGATGTTTCGCCACATCTTCTATGGAGATACGTTGCTGCTCCATTGTATCACGGTTCCTTAAGGTAACGGTTCCATCTTCTTTGCTTTGATGATCTACCGTTATACAAAACGGAGTTCCCGCTGCATCCTGTCTTCGGTACCTTCTTCCCACGGCATCTTTTTCGTCGTAGATAACATTGTAATCCCATTGAAGCTCGTCGATGATCTTCTGGGCGATCTCCGGCAAGCCGTCTTTCTTTACAAGCGGTAGCACGGCGGCTTTCACTGGTGCGAGAATGGCAGGCAATTTCAATACTGTTCTTACGCTACCATCTTCTAAGGTTTCCTCCTGAAGGGATTTACTTAGAATTGCCAGGAACATGCGGTCTAACCCAATAGAGGTTTCAACAACATATGGCACATAGCTCTCATTCAATTCCGGGTCGAAGAACTGTAATTTCTTACCAGAAAATTCTTCATGTGCCTTGAGATCGAAATCGGTACGCGAGTGGATCCCCTCTAATTCTTTAAAACCGAACGGGAAATCGAATTCTATATCGGTTGCCGCATTGGCGTAATGGGCAAGTTTCTCATGGTCGTGGAAACGATAATTTTCTTCACCCAGACCTAGGGATAAATGCCATTTCAAACGTGTTTCTTTCCAGTATTCGTACCATTTCATTTCTTCTCCGGGTCTTACAAAGAATTGCATTTCCATCTGCTCGAATTCGCGCATTCGGAAGATAAATTGTCTGGCTACGATCTCATTTCTGAATGCTTTTCCGGTTTGAGCGATACCAAAAGGAATCTTCATCCTTCCCGTCTTTTGAACGTTTAGAAAGTTTACAAAGATCCCCTGTGCAGTTTCCGGTCTGAGGTACAGATCGGTCGCAGATTCGGCAGAGGCTCCTAGTTTAGTGCCAAACATGAGGTTGAATTGCCGTACTTCGGTCCAGTTCTTACTGCCCGAAATGGGATCGGCTATTTCCAATTCTTCGATCAATGATTTCACCCCGGCAAGGTCTTCGCTTTCAAGTAACCTGGCCATCCTGTCCAGGATCTCTTGTTTTTGTTGTCTATATTTTATCACTCTCGGATGCGTAGAAACAAACTGAGCCTCATCGAAGGCATCACCAAATCGTTTCTTTGCTTTAGCGATCTCCTTTTGAGCCTTTACCTCTAGTTTTTCTGCGTGGTCCTCAATAAGTACGTCGGCCCGGTATCTTTTTTTCGAATCTTTATTGTCGATCAATGGGTCGTTGAAGGCATCAACATGTCCGGAGGCTTTCCATGTGGTGGGATGCATAAGGATGGCGGCGTCTATCCCAACAATATTCTGGTGCATATACACCATACTTCTCCACCAGTATTCGCGTATGTTGTTTTTTAGCTCTACGCCTTGCTGACCATAGTCGTAAACAGCGCTTAGGCCATCATATATTTCACTGGACCCGAATATATATCCATACTCCTTCGCATGGGATATCACTCTCTTAAATTGATCTTCATTATTTGCCATAGCGCAAAAATAAAAAAACCGCTACGATAACATCGTAGCGGTTCATATTTTTTAAAGTTCTTTTTACTTCAGCTCCATTGTAGTGGTGGCAATTTGTCTGGAGCCATCGAATACATTAATGGTATATCTACCTTCGATTAGATCGTCTTCCAGGGCATCTACCAGTATACATACATCCAATTCTTCATTTTCGTAGAACACTTTTGTTGCCTCACTATAATTAAGAGTTCCTTCTTCAAACTCCATGGTGGCCTTTTTACCTAAAAGATTGTTTTTTGGATTGATAACCTGTACATAGAGAAGTCGATCTCCTTTTTCGGCTATATCGTTAGGAGTTAAAGTGAAACAGGCGCGAACTTTATCGGCACGACTCGATCTTCGTGTATCCACTATTTTACCACTACTGCGAACTATTACCGCTTCACCTCTAAGATCGACAGCATTAACTACAGATCCTTTCTTAATCGTTTCGGCCATGGCCAGGTTTTGTTCACTTACAGAGTCAACCACTTTAATAGTTTCGTTGAGTACAACATTGGTGCTGTCTCGTTCTAGAGACAGTTGTTTGTTGGCAGCTATCAAGCTGTCGGCTTTTCTAAAAAGCACCTTTCTTTCCTGTTTTAGTCTACCAATCTCTGACTTATAACGTTCTATTAAAGCTACGTTTGCTTCGGCATCTTTAACCGAATCAAGCAATAACTCGATACGTTCACGCGCGGCCAATAGGTCTTTGTCTTTTAATTCGTTATCCTGAATTACCTCATCGTAGTTGGCAATAAGATCTTCAAGTTCATCTTCAATGTCTGCTTTTTGCTGTTCTAACCCGCTTACCGTATTTTTACTATCGTTGTACAGGGTAACGGTGTAGACAGCTAGGGCAATAAGCAGAGCGGAAAGTATCCCGATCAATACTTTGAATTTGGCACTGTTGTTTTCAGTTGTCATATGAATAGATTTAGTTTAGGTTTGTTGGACAAATGTACTACTGTGGGTCAATTACTTACGTTTACAAAATGGTAAATTTAATTAAAATATGTTAAATCTCTTATTTCCCAAGGTCTGCAATGGTTGTTCAAAAATGTTACAAAGCACTGAAAACGTGATCTGTACAAGCTGTCGTCATCAACTTCCACTGGCTTGTCATCACCGCAGTGGAAATCAGGGAATGAAAAAGATATTTTACGGTAGAATCCCTCTGGAGAATGCTACTTCACTATTATTATTTCAGAAAAAGGGAATAACACAACAATTGCTTCATAACCTGAAATATCGCGGTCAGCAGGAAATTGGCGCTTTTCTGGGTAAATGGCTAGGAAGCGAATTATCCGAACATCCCGATTTTAAAGGGATTGATCTTGTAATTCCTGTGCCTTTACACCGAAAGAAGCGCAGGATTAGAGGGTATAACCAGGTTTCTCGCTTCGCAGTTGAGATCGCAAAGAAACTAGAGGC
>Ga0070727_10004795_pt1 | contig 11347 bp, 26 predicted proteins | sample tdAd472_FD_66722 | JGI IMG/M metagenome (GOLD analysis project Ga0070727, IMG submission 66722) | Marine sediment microbial communities from the Atlantic coast under amendment with organic carbon and nitrate - tdAd47.2 | ecosystem: Environmental > Aquatic > Marine > Coastal > Sediment | place... | reverse complement strand
GAAGCCTTTAACTGTCCTAAAATATCTTACTAACTCTCCTTCGTCATTAAAGAAGGTCTTTAAATAGCCTACTTGTATCATTGTAACCCCCTTTAGTTTTTTTCTATTTCTATATATTCTACGCGGTCTAAGTTTATTATTACTTCTTCGTGTGCCGAAGTTGTTAGGGTTATTAGTCTCTTCTGATTATTAAACCAAGTTTTAACCCCGCTTACTGTCTTCGCTTCTCGTCCTTCGCCGTTTATAAATATACTAGTAGTGCAGTCTATACGCTTACCCGAAGCCATGTAAAAATGTACATCAAATTTCATTGTAACCCCTTATCTATTTTTTCGCTCTATTACCGTATAGCCTTTTATTTTGAAGCTGTCTTTTATTTTTTGAATTTTTATATTTTGATCTGCTGTACTGCTTACTATCTCGCATTAGAGTAATGATAACAGTCTTATCTAGATTTAAAATTAATACGATACCGTTACGCCCTAGAAGTCTGTAAGAGTCTGCCCTATCTAATCTTTTACAGCGTCTTAATGTCCTATAATTTACATAGGCTTCTTGTATCGCTTCTATAGGTATATTTCTTCTCTTTATTCTATGTACTGCGTGTTTAGTTAGCTTTACTTCTTTATCGTTTATTTTTATCGCGTCCATAACCTCATTTTTACCTGTACTTAATAGAGTAGAGTAAATATTATAGGGTCGTAAAGGTATTTCTTTAGTAACCCCTTTAGGCTGCCTTTACTCCTAAGCCCCTGTTAATAGCGGGGGCTTTCTTTTTTTGACATACCTAAAAAAATTTTCTACTCTGAATATTCTAAAATTCTAAAGGGGTATTACATGACTAAAAAACAGGGCTATCTAATAGCCGAAATAACCGCGCTACTATGTCAGGGCTACGAAGACATTAATAACAAAAATGTAGATAAAGAAGAAATAGCCGCGCTTAATAAAGTAGTAAGCGCTTCGTTATCTAATCTTAAAAAACTTTTTAGAGTACATTTACAGCACGATAAGTTATTAGGCGACTTACAGCGGCTAGACTCTGAAGTAGAAGAGTTAACTAAAGCTAACGCGTCTTTAGCTGAAGAGCGAGATAACGAAAGAGAAAGGGGCGACATTAATTACGATAATTTATGTAGGCGCGAAGAAGAAGTAAAAGAGCTTCATATCAAATACTGCGAGCTTAACGACCTTTATAATACTGTAAGTGACCAGTTATTAAAAACTAAAGAAAGCTCTGCTACTATGCTAGAAAAACTTAACGAAGCTACGAATAGAGAGACTAAAGCCCTTAACAGGGTAAGCGAAGTAGAAGCTAACTTAGAGAAAGCTATACAGGGTAACGAAAATTTATACCAAGCCTGCAAGACTAAAGAAGAGCAAGTAGATAAGTTAATAACCCTAGCCATTTCTTTAGGGGGTAATAAATGACCGATAAAAACAGTGAAAGTAAATTTAGAGAGTGGCAAGATAATATCTGGGATAATTGTCCGTGCTGTAAAGATACTTACAGTAATGGCGAAGCAGCATGGAATCACCAACAAAAAACCATAGATGAGCAAGCGGAAAGAATTAAAGAGCTTAAGGAACTATTAAAATGAGCGCCATAATGATAGCTAGGTTAATATACCTACTTAATACTACCCATATAAAAAAGCGTTTAGTAACTCATTGTACTTTTTATAACGTACAGTACAGAGATAAAATTAATTTAGAAAAAAGGTTTTTTAAATGTCTAAAAAAATACGAAGTAAAGAGTCCTTTTTAGTCTGTAGCGTATGCTCTAAGGCTAAATCTACAGCGGCCTATACTTTAAAATGGCAGTTACAGAAAGCAGTATGTAACTACTGTAGGGAATTTTCACCTTTTAGCGCTCAGGTAGTAACTCAAAATAATAAAAAAACAGATAGGGCAGTTAGCTGCTTACGCTGCGATAAAACTTTTAAAGGTAGGGCTAACGTACGTATATGTACTGGCTGTAAATCTACCGAAGCCTATAAAGACGATCAATTATTTCAATATTTCACTACAGGGGCGATAGCATGAGTAAAACAGATATTAGAAACGACGGCGAAAATAAAAAAGAAGCGCCTATTAAATTACATAACTGGTCGTCTGTAAGAACGATTAAGAGACTTAACGAGTTAGTAGATAAATACGATACGCTTTATATCGTTAACCCTGAAGGCGTACCCTTAAAAGTTACGAAGGCTAAGTTAGTATGAAATATATTACTAGCCCATGGTCACATCAAAAAAAAGACGTAGATAAAATACATAAAGAGCATATACAATACTACGCGCTCTTTTATGATATGGGCGCGGGTAAGACTAAAGCCGCTATAGATATTTCTAGAAGTATCTACCTACGTAATGACTCCTTAGTAAAAACTTTAATTATATGCCCTATAGCTGTAGTAAGCCAATGGGCAGAAGAGTACAGCGTACATAGTAAAGTACCGCCTGTAGCTATTCAGATTTTAGACGGTATGACTAAGCTAAACGGTAAGAAGCTAAAAACCGCGCAGCTAAAAATAAAGTTAGAGCAGCTTAATAATAATAAGGCTTCTATATTTATTATTAATACCGAGTCGGTAGGTAATAGAAACTTATGGCCATTACTTTTAGAGATGGGCTTCGAGCTTTTAATAGTAGACGAGTCGCATAGATTTAAAGGTTACAATGCAGTAAGGACTAAGGCGCTACATGAGTTAACCTTACAGCCTACTTTAAAGTATCGTTATATTTTAACAGGCTCGCCAGTACTTCAGGACGCGGGCGACCTATGGAGCCAGTTTTTTATACTTAACCCTGATATTTTGGGGCGTAACTTTTTTACTTTTAGAAATAAATATTTCTACGACTCTAACGCTGGTATGCCTGCTAACGTCCATTTTCCTAACTGGATACCTAAAGACGCTAACTATTATAGAAAGTTAAAGATACCTTACGAAGACGTTAACGATACTCTTAATAAAATTATTTATAACCATGCTACTAGGGTTATGAAAGACGACGTACTAGACCTACCCCCTTACATTTCTCAAACTGTAGACATAGAAATGGGTAAAGAGCAGGCTAGAATATATAAAGAAATGCGCGACGACTTAGTAGCTACTTTAGAAGAAGGTACGTTAGAAAATATAGCCGACTTCGATACAGTTACAGACCTAGACGATAGCGAAGTAATGAGCGCCGATCTAGCTATAGTTAAAACTCTTAGACTAATGCAGATAACCGCGGGTATTTTTACTAACGAAGACGGCGAAGTAACGACTTTAAAAAGTAATTTAGAAGCTGAGTTAAAAGAAATGCTTTTAGAGATATGCGCTAATAAAGAAAATAAAGTTATAGTCTGGTCGATATTTAAGCCTACTTATAATGTAATAGCTAAGCTATGCGAAGACCTAAATTTAAAATACGTTTTTTATAATGGTCTTCAGGATAAAGCAGAGAAAGACGCAGCTAAAAAACAATTTAACGAAGACCCTGCTACTCAGGTTATTATAGCTAACCAAGCCGCGGGGGGTACTGGTCTTAATTTAACTTCTGCTAATTACGATATTTATTATAGCTGGGACTTCTCACTAGAAAAACATTTACAGTCTGCGGCTAGAGCTTACAGGGGCGGGCAAAAAAGAAAGTACACTAGTTATAAATTAGTAACTAAAGATACAGTAGCAGAGAGAAGCCTAACCGCTCTCGAAGAGAAAGCGGCTAATGCTGAAGATATTTTAAAGGTTAAAAAAGAATTTTCTAGAAGTGAGATATTAGGGCTTATCTAAATACTCTGCTTCTGCGTACTGTATAGAAGTAGCAGTATACCCCTTAAAGTCGTAGGTATTTTCGCTTATTATATTGGGCTTTAACTCGCCGCTGGTTATACGTCTCATAAGCTCGCGCTTACTTATTTTTTCGTCTACCTCTACTTCGCAGTTAAAGCTACAATGACACTCTATAGTAAAATTAATAATCATTATTTAACTCCTTTATTTAATAGTTAAATTTATCACTTATATAAAGCCGAATCTATTTTTAAAAAGTAGCGTATATACGCTTTAATTATTATTTTATAAGCCCCTAATCTAGTGTAGCTTTCTGTCCATGCGAAGCAATATTTTTTAATTGTATCGTTCCATACTTCGTACTGTACTCTGTAGTAATACCCTTTATTAATTATTTTAATCGTCATCCCTTACCCCCTCTACTGAAATTATTTTAGCGTCTTTACTTATAAGCCCAGCTTTCTGATAGTCTTTTAAAGTTTTAAAATGCCAGCGCTCGCCCTTCGCTCTAGCGTTAGTATTAATAATAATTATCTGTACTGGCGCGGGCTTAGGCGTGGGCGTAGCAGTAACTTTTATAGCTGCCTGCTGCTCTTTATAAGTTTGCCTATCTTTACAGCCAGATAATAAACTAACCATACAAATAAGCGCGGCGAAAGTTACAATAACAATAGTACCCGCTGTTTTAGTCCCTTTAGGTAATTTTTCGTAAATTTCTTCTATACTTTTTTTACTCATTTTCCCACTCCTTTAATTTTTTCTTAAAATATCTAATACTATCTCTTTTACTTTTAATACTTTCTTTAAAACTAATTATAGCTTTCTCTGCAGCTTCTATCTCTGAGTTAATAGCGTCTTCTCTAGAGGCGAAGACGTACCCGTTATCTATGTCTTCTTGCCAAGCTCTAGTGTACATAACGCCGCCGTCTATTATATCTATTTCGTAAGCGGCTACTAGCATAGTATCTAAATTAATAATAGACCATGTAGCGTACTGCTTTTTATGCTCGTCTTTCATACGCTTAGACATACGAGTAATAGTAGATTTAGCCGAAGCCTCGCTAGAAAATATTTTAGCTTTAAAAGGCTCTTCGTTATAAAAATTAGTACGAGTATTATTTTTTAACTCGGTCTTAGTATAATACTGTCTATTACCCATATCTATTACGAAGCCCTTAGTAGGCTTACTATAAAGCCCCCTTTTACGTCTAATCATTTTTACCCCCTTTCTCTTCTTTAAATTTTTTAATGCCCCATTTTACGAAGTCGGTAAAGCTGCCAAAATGTTTTACTAACTCTAAGTAAGTCGCTGGCTCTATCCTTACGCTTACCGCGGTCTTTACTTCTTTACCGTCTCTAGGCTTACCCATTTTGTCGCTCCATTTTTAAAAGTGAATAATCATATAATGCTTTTACATTACCGCTGTCTAAATAACATATAAATTTAAAAGCCCCTTGCTCGCAAAATTTCGCCCAGTAATGAGCCTGCCCCTCGTCGAAAATTTCTATAAAGTCCTTAACAGAAAGGCAGTTAATAACTCTTAATAATTCCTGAAATTGTAATGCGGTTAAATTTTTCATGTTAAAGCTCCTTAGTTAAATTATTCTTGATTTTCTAAACCTATTTCTATTTCTTCGCCTGTTAAATCTTTCATAACCGAAAGGTAATAATTTTCGTAGCAGTCTCTATGCCATGCTGCTGCTAAAGCTACCCATTTTTTTAACGTGTACTCTTCTCTTTTAATGAAGTATACGCCGTCTCTATACGCCCCTATTAACTGCGGCGGTATGTCTTCGAAGTTATTAAAGTCTTTACTATCGTATGAAAAATAATAGTACGGCCCCCGCTCGCCTTCAGGGTTATAAATTATGTCGATATTCGGGTGTACGTATTTCTTAATAGCCTTTCTAATATTTACCATGCTCGCTTTTTTGTTTAAGTCCATTATAAAACTCCTTAGTTAAAATTAGTACTCGCCTCTACTCTCGTAATAGGCTTCGGCTTCTGCATCTCTTCTATCGTCGTCTAATTTAGTAAAAACTAAAAATAACTCTTCTAATGCTTCGTCTGTTAAATGGTCTATCTTAGGCGAGTACTTAAAAATTTTACTACCCTTACAGGACTTACAAGCTACGTCGTATCTACCGCTGCACATATCCTGTATAAATTCAGGGTCTAGCTCTATATCGGTCTGAGTAAAAGCTAACCCTTTTAACCCCCCTTGTAGCTCTGTACCTTTACCTTCGCAGTCGGGGCATACCATAGGCTCGTAAGGTACTTTTATAATTATATTATCGTCGTCGTAGCTCATAGGTAAATAACAAGCTAAATCATTAATAGGCTCGGCTAAGTCTCTATTTCTAAGAATTAAATTTTTTAAATGCTCGTACTTTATTCTTTCCATTTTCTGTACTCCTTAATAGTAGTTAGTAATAGACTGTAATTATACAGTATTACGTAATACGATACTACTCTAAAGTATGACGTAACTAAATTTTACATAGTAGTAATTATAGCTATTTATAGGCTTTACATACCTTAAATAATTGGCTATTTTTATTACTCTTAAAATTCATAACTAAAGGGGTAAAAATGAGCGACTTACAGAAAGAGTTACAGGGATTACACGAAGAAGAGCAGAGCGACCTAGCCGCCAGCTTAAAAGAAATAAATGATCTAGCTAACGAAGCATACGCAGCTAAACAAGACGCGAGCGCAGCAGAGCAGAAAGCTAAAGACTTTAAAAATAAATTATCTGCACTAATGGAGACTGCGGGCGTAGATAAAATTAGCGCCGAAGACTGTACAGTAAGCGGGAAAATGAAAGCCAGCGCTTCAGTACCTAAAGACTTGGTAGGTAAGGTAGACTTATTTAAGTATATATCTGAGATAGATTTACTAGGTAGATTGTCCGATATGGAGCGCATAGAAAACGCGTTACTAGATATAGCTAATTACTGTCCTACCCTTTTCGCTATGCTTACTATTAACGCTACTTCTTTTAATAGCTGGTACGCTAAAGAGCAGCAGGCAGAAATAGAGAAAGGTAACGTAGATTTTAAATTACCTTTTATTAATACCTACGAGTATTACAGCGTAGGCTTTAGAAAAAAGGCGGGTAAGTAATGAGTAAAAATAATATCCAAATAATTAAAGGACGTCCTGTAGATATGTCTATTATCTACGAGCTAGCAGAAGTAGACGACCCTACGACTTCAGAGTATTACATACGAGTAAGCGAATTTTTAGAGCGAGCGCAGAGCGATACTTATAACCTTTCGTCTGGGCAAGAAGCATGGTTAACTAAAATAGTCGATACCTACGAAGACCAGTATAGTAAAACGGTTTTAAAAGTATGACTTCTAAAACTATCTTTAACTTCGGCGACGTAGAGCCAGTAGCTACACTATGTAACTACTGCGAGAAATGGAGCGACTATAAAAAAGAATATTTTAATAATTTACCTAGAGGCTGGCGCGAAACTGATAAAGGTTATCAATGTAACGACTGTCGAAAAAAGAAAGGACTTAAATAATGACTAAAACAATTTTTAACGGGCAGCTAATGAGCTATGCCCGTATTTCAGAAGAAGAAATTACTATTAAACTACAAGGCGAAGAGAAAGCTATAGTTATCGAGAAAGACGACGAGCTTTACGGCCATTATAAAGCCGAGTACTCAATGCTAGCCGATACTTTAGTAGAGCAGAGAGAAACTAAAGAAAGAGCTAAAGCAGCTAAGCCTAAATTAACATTAACCGACTAGCATAGGGCTAGTAGAAATATAGGAGCGAAGAAATGAGTAAGAAGAAACAAGAAGAAGAGAAAGCGTTAACAGTAGCAGACTCGTACGCAGTTAGTAGCGACTTAGCAGCAGACTTCGAAGGTCTAGGCTTAGGAGCGGGCGAAGAGATAGATACTAAGGATATTTTAATACCTAATCTAATGCTTACGCAGGGGCTAACTAAAGCAGTAGCTAAAGGTAAAGTACCAGTCGGGCAGTATGTTAACTCTACTAATTTATCTGTAGTAGGCGACTCGGTAGAGGCGTTAGTCATTCAGTCGTATAAAGTATGGCAAGAATTTAAAGTAGTACCTAATGGGAAAGACGAGTATTTAGGTACTATCGACTTCTACGGTAACGAGCAGCTACCTTATCAGTACCAAAATGAGAAAGGCGAAGACTGTAGCCGTAAAGAAGTACTAGGGTTTTACCTACTTCTTTTAGACGAAATACAGAACGGCGTCGCTTTCCCTTATACAGTTACCTTTAAAGGCGGGTCTAAGAAAGCGGGCAGAGAGTTAACTAGCCATTTCGCTAAACTTAGAAGCGTTAACTTGCCTTCTTTCGCTAAGGTCTTTACCTTCGGTACTGAGCTAGTAGAAGACGAGCATACTTATTATGTTAAGACTGTAGATATGGGGCGAGATATTACCCGCGAAGAGTTAGGCAGCGTTAAAAACTGGATAGCTGAGCTAAAGAAAAATAAAGACCGTATTAAAGTAGACGATACAGAAGAAAGAGAAGAAGCCGAAGCCGTTACGGTAGAAGCTGAAGTAGTTAACGAAAGTACCGACGGTACTAAATTTTAAAGGAGTTTTATCATGGTTACGAAGAAGAAGAAAAAAGCAGTTAAAAAAGCTACTAAAGTAAATGCTAATAATGCAGCAGTAGTTAGCAGAGTTACCCTTACTATGGGGCAAGCTAATACTATCGCTAATTTTTACGCTAAAGCTGGTAAAAAAGTACCCGCTTTTTTAGCTAAAAAACTAGCTTAATTTTTTAAAGTTTCGGAGCTGCTTAGGTCTTACTGCTCCTTAATCAAACGAAAGACTACGCCCCCTTGAGATAGGGGGCTTTCTACGTAAAGGGGTCTATCATGGGTACGTTAAAATATAATTCTAATAGTAAATTAAATACAAAAAAACCATTAAGGGGCTACTGCTCAGTATGCTTAGAAGAAGCTATTTTTAGAGCTACTTACGACTGCTTAGGCGAAATAGGTAAAAATAGAATAACAGTACTTACCTGTACGCGCTGCTATGCCAGTACTCAATATAATAAAAATAAAGATAACCCTAGAAACTTTTACGGCCATAGTATGTATAAAGAGATTACAAAAAAGCAGAAAGTTAAAAGGTTTTTTGTTAGATTAAAATACTATTTTACTGGTCGCCCTTCGCGTCCTAGATTCGACTTTAGAATATTAAGGGGTAAATAATGAGCTTAGAGGCTAAAAATTATTTTATATTAGAAGCTATCGCAGACCTAGAAGCAATAGAGAAAGAGTTGCCCGCGGTTAGCCCTATCATTAACGAGCTAGCTAAGATAAAAATAGACTTAGCTAAAGACGATAACCAGCTAGAGTTACCATTATGCCAGTAGTAACTAAAGAGACTGCCGACCTAGTTGTAAGGAGCTTCGCCGACTATCATATATTCGGCCTAGACCTAGAGACTACAGGACTTAACCCATATACAGGGGCTAAATTATTTTCTTTAATTATATCTACAGCAGACGAAGACTACTATTTTAATTTCGATGGGACGCCCGACCACTTAGGAAACTTAGCGCCCTATAATACTGTACTACCCCTAAGACTTTTACCCTATATAATAACTGCTTTAAAAGGGGGTACTGTCTTTATTCATAATGCTAAATTCGATCAAAAATTTTTATTAGTAGAAGAAGTATTAGCGCTTAATAGTTGTAGAGTTATCTGCACGTATGCGCTGGGTAGGTTAGTTAATAATTTATTAATATCTTATAGCCTAGACGCTTTAGGTAAGTTAATAGGCTACGAGAAAGACGATAGCGTAGAGAAGTACATAACGAAGCATAAACTTTATACGAAAGTAGACGTAGGTAAAAAGTCGCCTCGTAAAGATAAGCATTATAACTTAGTACCTTTCGATATTATATCTAACTATGGTATGCGAGACGGGCGAGTATGCTACGAGCTAGGTATTTATATTTTAACTAGACTCGAAGAAATGAGCGAAGAGCAGATTAAGCTAGGGCTTTTACCTCTAATGCCAGTAGTAGAAAGAGAAATAGAGCTAACGCCTGTACTCTTAGATATGGAGCATACGGGTATTAAAATAAATAGAGCTTACACTAGAGAAGCCTACGAATACCAGAAAGACCAGTACCAAGAAATAGAGCAGAAATTTTACGCGCTAACAGGGCTAGACTTCGAAGACGGGCGTAAAACATTAACCGCGGCTTTTAAGAAAATGGGGCTAGAGCATGGGTACACTGAGAAAGGTAACCCTTCTTTTAAAGACGAGCTTTTACCTGATAATACTTTAGGTAATTTAATTAGAGACTGGCGACATAGTTATAAGCTAGCTACTACCTACTATAAAAACTTCTTAGATATTGCAGACGATAACGACGTTATACACTGTAATTTTAAGCAAGGCGGTACTTCTACGGGGCGCTTTAGTTGTAGTGAGCCTAACTTACAAAATGTACCTAAACATGGCGAAGACTCTAACAAGTACCCAGTAAGAAGCTGCTTTATACCTAGAGAAGACTACTTTTTTCTAATGGTAGACTATGACCAGATGGAGTACAGACTATTACTAGACCTAGCAGGCGAAGAAGAAATTATTAACAAAATTAAAGGCGGGCTAGACGTACATACGGCGACTGCTGAAGAAATGGACGTAGACCGCTTCGCTGCTAAAACTCTTAACTTTATGCTCTTATATGGCGGGGGCGCTCAGAAGTTAGCTAATGCTTTAGGTACTAATCTACAAGACGCGAAAGCTAAGAAAAATAAATATTTTCGTACCTTAACTAAAGTTAAGTCTATCGTTAACGCCTTAATAAATACTGTAGATAGAAGGGGCTTCGTTACTAATCGCTTCGGGCGAAGACTTCAGAAGCCAGTAGAAGGGTCGTATAAAATACCTAATCACTTTATACAAGGCGGCTGCGGCGACATAGTTAAAATAGCTATGGTAGAAGTAGCTAAACTATTACGGCCATATAAAAGCCGTATGCTTCTACAGATACACGACGAGCTATTAATAGAGTTACATAAAGACGAAAAACATTTAGTACCTAAAATAGTTAAGGCTATGCAGGGCGCTTATAAAGAAATATCTTTACCACTTACCGCGGGTACAGATTATAGTAATACTAACTGGTATGATAAGGAGCCTTATAATGAGAAATAAGCAGTTAATTTATAAAAATATAGACGTAAAAATAGCGTACAAATTAAACGCTAAAGAAGTACAGTGTAAATGCCTTAACCCTTTATGCCATTATACTATTATGGATAATTTACTTTTAGATTTATGGGGCTTCTTTCGCGAGAAATGGGATAAGCCCGTTAAGATAACTTCAGGCTACCGCTGCCAGTCTCATAACTCTAGCGCAGGGGTAAGGGGCGTAGCTAAAAGTAAACATACTATGGGGTCTGCTTTAGATTTACAATTACCTTCAGAAAATAAAGAAGAGTTTATAGCGCTGGCTAAAAAAATATTTCCATACGTTAAAGACGACTATGCTACTTTTATTCATGTAGACGTAAGGGGCTAGACTAATGG